>Ga0307477_10002445_pt1 | contig 14396 bp, 14 predicted proteins | sample atmos_gasesECM2C_FD_203316 | JGI IMG/M metagenome (GOLD analysis project Ga0307477, IMG submission 203316) | Hardwood forest soil microbial communities from Morgan-Monroe State Forest, Indiana, United States - atmos_gasesECM2C_515 | ecosystem: Environmental > Terrestrial > Soil > Temperate...
GATCTCGTCCCTGATCTCCCGCACCTGCGGCTCCGACTTGCCCTTCGGGTCCTCCAGGTCCCAGTCGACGAGCTTTTTCTGCATCTTGGCGAGCATGGGCCGGGGGCAGACCGCCTCCACGGAGCAGCCCATCGTTATGACCAAGCTCGCCGCATCAATCATCTCCTTGGTGAGCAGCTTCGGCCTGTTCGAGGAGAGATCGACCCCCCTTTCCTTCATGAGCTTGACGACAACTGGGTTGACAGCTGCGGCGGGCAGGGTGCCGGCGCTCGACGCTTCCAAGCCGTGCTCGCGGGCAAAAGCCTCTGCCATCTGGCTCCGCCCCGAGTTCTGGACACAGACGAACAAGAAGCGTCTAACTTTATCGGACGGGCTTCGCCCTCTTGCCAAGACGTGCACCGCCACCCGATGCAGATATTTATTTAGCGCATGTCGAGGGAGACCCGACAGTTGACCAGCACCATCAACGCCCCCGAGTCGAGGGTGAACGTACTCCTGAGGCTCGTGGGGATGGTCTTCTTCGCGCTCGGTGCGGCCCTGACCTACCTCACGTACCAAGAGGCCTTGGCGTCTACCCTTGTCCCGCAGATCGTCCCCGTCTTCTACCTTTGCGCGGGGATCCTAATGATCGTCGGCGTGACCGCGATATTCGCGAAGTTCAAGTAGAGCGCCAGGGGTCAGACCTTGACTCCCATCACTATCTCGAGTATGTCGGTCATGGTCACCATCCCCACTATCTCCCCCTTGGCCCGGACGAAGGCCATGGTGGCGTGGGCCTTTTGCATGATGTCAACGACAGTCGCGACGCCCTCGTCTGTCTCGACGACGGCCGGCTGGACCATGTACTTGGAGGCCTGGTCTGAGGTCGCCCCCTTGGCTATGGCGGCGGTCAGCGAGCGGTAGGTGACCGCTCCGACGTACTTGCGGGCGTCAGAGTCGTAGACCGGGAGGTGAGGGTGCGCCGTCTTCCCGATGACCTTCAGGGCGTCGAGGACGGTCGACTTCGAGTCGACGGAGACTATCTGTGCGATCGGGGTGAGGATGCTCGCGGCGGTGCGCTTCGACGACGAGACTGTCGCCCTCAGGATCTTGCCGGCGTCGGGCTCGATGTGGCCCTCACGCTCGAGCATCCCGATGAGGTGCTCGAACTCGTCGACGAGGTCGGCCTCCGTGTAGGCGGGGCGGCCGATGATGCGCTGAGAGAGGCTCCGAGCCAGCGAGGTGAGGGGGAGCGTCACCGGCGAGAGGATCCCGAGGGCGGTCTTGGCCCCGGGCGCCAGGATTATCGCCATCCTCACCGAGTTCTCTATCCCTATGGCCTTTGGGAGGAGAGTCAGGAGCGTCATGATGCTCAGGGACCCCACCGCGATCCCGATGAACCAGCCCGCCGTCCCGAACGCCTCGGAGAAGATCACCCCCGTCGCGGTCGCCAGGACCACGCTGGAGACGCTGTCCATGAAGGTCGTCGAGCTCACGAGCTTGGTCTTCTCGCTGGTCAGGCCGAATGCGATGCGGGCGCGCGGGTCGCCGGCCTCCGCGGCCATGTTGAGAGAGACGGGGCTCACAGACAGGTAGGTCGCTTCGAGCAAGGAGGAGGTGAACGAGACGACGATGGCTCCGACGAGCGAGAGATAGACGAGCGGACCCACCAACGGCCTGATTTCACCGCGGTTTGCTAATAAAGGCGAGGCGATTTCCAGGACATCAGGGTGACGGGGAAGGCGGGGGGCTCTCGAGCTCAGCCGCCGGTGAGGCCGTTGGCCGCGCTCTCCCCGAGCGCCTCCTCCGCAGGAAGAGCAGGGTGGCGTACGATGCCGCGAAGACGCCAATGATGATGCCTATGATCAGGGGGCTCAAGACGACTGTGACGTCGACCCTCGGCTCCGACGCCGCGTTCCCGAGCACCTGGACCGACTGGCCGAAGCTGGAGATGGTGGCGTTGAATGTGCCGATGGGTATCTCTGCGAGATCGATGGTCCCGTCCGCAGCGACAGCCCGCGTGATGGTCGTCCCGTTGGCGAGGCTTACTTGACCTTGGGCCCCTCCTACGGGGAGGCCAAGAAGGTCGGTCACCCGTATCGTCGCGTCGTACACCTTGACCGGGACGTTGGCCGACGACGGCCCAGTGACTTCGAGGGAGAAGTTGCCAGGCTTGACCTGGCTGCCGTGCCAGACGACACTAGCGACCGTCAGGAAGGAACCGCTGTCGGCCCATACGGTGCCGTTCTTCGCGTCGACGGCCGCCGGGGTCCCGAGGGAGACCAGGAGCGTCGTCGGGACGATGCGCATTCCAGAGGAGCTCAGTAGGTTGAGGTTGATGAAGTACTCCTTGACGCCGATGACGTCGAAGGCGTGGGTCGCTGTCACTACGAGGGTCGTGTTGAACGTCCCCCCGCTCGCGCGCGTGATGCTGGTCTGAACCCCGTCCAGCGTGTAGCCGAGCGCGTTCATCCGCGACTGGCTGGGCACTGTCGCCCAGGTGTGGAAGGACGACACCATCACTTGCGACCCAGAGTCATACCATCCGGTGTCCCCGGCGATCGGAGGCGGGGTGATCGAGACGAGCGAGTCCTTCGCTCCCTGGCCCAGGGTCAGGAGGTACTGCGGGACGGAGTCGAACGCAATGCTGTGCGGCCCATCCATGATGACGGGGATGTTCAGGGCGCCCTTGGACGGAGTGACTCTGACCGCGGCCCCGCTGTCGAGAGAATAGGAGACCACCCTCTCCCCGGAGGTAGCTGTCCTGTTGTAGGTGCCCTGGGGCGCGAGCACGTTGGTGGAGCTGCTGTCATACCATTGGGAGGCGAGCACGCCACCGGAGACGGAAAGAAAATACTGATGGTTGTACGCCAAGGCCAGCTGTGAGGCGACGGCAGGGGTTCCCGTGGCCATGGTCGAGAACCACCTTTCTTGGGAGCTCGAGCCTGGGAGCGGGTTGGTCGCCGAGTAGGTGCTCCCGCTGTCGCTCCATATCGTCTGGGGGAACGAGCTGAGCGCGATCGTTGTTCCCGTGCCGAAGGAGCCGTAGCTCAGGTTGGGGCTCCCAGGAGTCCCTCCGCCTCCAAGGGTGAACGACACCGACAGGTCGAGCTGGTGGTAGTACGACACGGTGACCGTCTGGGCGTCGTTCGCGACCCCTCCCGCAGACCCTGTGGCCCACCTCTCGCTGGAGGTCGAACCTGCCAAGAGGGTGGAGACCGACCACTGCGAGCCTGAGTCGATGAAGAACGTGGACGGTGTGCCGGTGAGAGGCGCGGTCTGGCGTACCCCGTTGGAGAGGTAGGTAATGGTCGGCGAGGAGTAGCCCGTGCCTCCCCCGACGATCGCGAAGTTCGCCGTGAGGGCGACCTGGCCGAGCACGGCCTGGACGAGCTGGCCCGCGGCCACCGTGTAGGTCCCGGCCCTGTAGAAGGTGCCGGCCATGTACGTCTGCAGGAGGTAGGTCCCCGGATACACCACCAGTATCGCCTCGCCGCTTACGAACGGGTATTGGGCCGGGACCGCCTTGGAGTTCGAGGCGTTCCTGACAGAGAGGATTCCTGCGGAGAACCCAGGCCTGACGTCCAGCACCCCGGCAGTGCTGGTGTCGAACAGCTTCGCGACTGTCCCTGCACCCTGTGTCACATCGGCGATTACCTCCCCGCTGTCGGGATAGTAGAAGTAGCGCGAGCGGGCGTTGCTCACCGTCTCCGCGGTGTCCGACCCGAAGTTGTACGCGCTCTCGACGGACTGGTAGTTGTGGCCGTTCCAGTATTTCAGCTGGATGCGGACGTCGGACTGGACTATCGCGGTGCTCGTCCCGCCGTAGGGGCCTCCCATGATCAGCTCGGCGTCGTCGTAGGTCCCGAATCCGTTATAGGCGAAACCGTTCACGGTGAAACCGGCGAGCGAGTTTAGGGCGGCCGTCGAAGCGAAGGTCACCCTGTCGAATGTGACCCACGCCTGGCCGTCATTGTATTCGAAGGTCAGCGAGGGCTTGCCCGTGACGACGGTCGAGTTCAACCTGAAGCTGAACGAGGCCGGGTACGTCATCAGGAGCCCGTTCCCGGGAGACCGGAGCGAAGCTGCGTCGACGTAGTAGCTCCCGATCCCTGGCGCTGTGGCAACGCGCCCGTTCCCGGTCACGCTGGTCGAAGTGAGGACCGCGGTGGGCGTGGTGTGGTTCCAGATGTTGTCGTAGAAGGATATCTGGTTGGTGCTCGTGTCTACGATGGCGACGTCCTGGACCCAATAGTCCTTGAGCTTGTTCCTGTTCGTGTAGTGGAGGTTCAAGTTCAGCTGGAAGCTCATGCTCCTCCCCCCGGTCGCGTTCCGGGTGGATAGCGAGACGATGGAGACAGTCCCGAGCGACGAGTTTGTCGAGTACTGGTAGGAGCCGGTCGGCCCGACTCCAAAGTCGGCCATCCCCATCGGCGCAGGCTCGGCCGAGTAGACCGCGTACGGGTCGACCCCCGAGGCGGCAGCCCGAGGAGCCCCAGGAATGGGGCCGGTGGGCAAGGCCGCGCCGGTCTGGCTGCCCGTGTGAGGATCTGAGAGGGAGAGGTCTGCGAACAGGGGGAAGAGAAGCAAGAGGAGCGAGACGATGCCAATCTGGCGGAAGGCTCGCCTCTCACGCCTCCGGGACAGGAGGGTCATCGACGTACCTATCTTTTTGGTGCCCCTAAAAGGCCTATGAAGCAATCGTCTTGGGGAAACATATTCTGCCGAATGCGAAGAGATAGTTGGCTAGCTTGAAGGCACCGCTTCCCAACCGCAAGAAGATTCCGATATGGAGTAAAGGCCAAATACGGAAGGAAATGGAGACCGACGACATCTGGCGTCGTAGCTCAGAGAACGTTGGCAACAACGCTCGGGGGGCATGGTAGAGCAGCAGGCTGTTAGAGCCACGAAATCGCTGCAGTCACCTGTTGGTCGGCCGTTCGAGTCGGCCCGACGCCGTTTCCTTTCAAGAGCCCACCGGCTCATTCGCCACTTTCTCAGCTTATCTATGACCGTGCACAAAGGCTCACGTTGGAATCGGAGCAGCTCGACCGGGTGAGGAAGGAGATAGCCGCCCTCGTCGAATCGTACTTCGAAATCGGGAAGAGCAAGGACCTGACGTCGCTCTCGAGGTTCTTCGGGCCTAGCCGCGACTTCTCCAAGTTCGACGAGTCGCCCCCGTATACGCGACAGAGCGCCGAGGACGCCTTCGTCTACGAGCAAGCGAAGTTCGCGAACATCTCTGACTATCAGTTCACGATAGAGGAGTTGAGGGTCGACGCCCTCGGGAACATCGCGATCGCCACCTTCTACCTCACGTTCAAGGGGGTCTTCGTCAACGACTATGCTTTCGAGGGCTCGACGGTCGGAGGGAGGTCAAGGGTCACGATGGTCTTCGGGAGGTACGGCAAGGAATGGCGGCTGGTCCACGAGCACGCGAGCAGGTTCCCTTCGAATGAAGACCGGACCTTCTGACGACGAGCGACCAGCTTCTATGTGCCAGGTCTCGGGACCGCCAGTGCCAAGAAGTTGGCCGTCAACCGGATGTAGGTGTTCCGCAAGTACGGGCCGTACTCGTCTGCTATCTGGAGCGCACCCTCCCTAGATAGCGTCGTCCCTGCGAAGGCCCACTTCCGGTCCCGCCTCATCCACTCTTTCAGCATCCGCGGGATGGCTGCTTGGCCGTCTCCCTGCACCATGTAGTGGATGTCGTCAAGGACAGCGAGCTGGTGCCTCGTCTGCTCGGAGAAGCCCAGATGGACCGCCCCGATGGGCAACTCAGTGACGCAGTCGCCGTGCCACTGGAGGGTGGTAAAGTCACCTATCCCTCCGAAGACAGGATCTGCAATCCCTTCGCGGGTCAGGCTCACCTGGGAGAACCCGACTTCCTTACCGTTAGGGTTCTTCTCGACCCTCCCTCCGTGGACCATAGCGAAGAGCTGCATTGAGTAGCAGATTGTGAACGAAGGGATCTTGAGCCTCCGGACGAGCTTGAAGAGTTCGAACAGCTCGTCGTGGTGAGGGTTTGTCTCGGGGCGGTAAGCAGTCGACGGAGAGCCGAGGGCGACCACGGCAGCGAAGGACCCCCTCTCAAGGCCCTCGAACGGGACGCCCTGCGCGCCTCGAGCGCCTCGGAACATCCTCACGGTGCTCAAGCCGACCCCCGCGGCGCGGGCTCCCAGTCCGATGAGACCCGGGCTCTCCCACTCGGCGTTTTGCACGACCAGGATCCGGAGCACCATCTACCCTTGACGGAGGATGGACGCACCGGATAAAGCGATTGCTGGTCCGTAGATTTGGAGAACGGGTCAGGGTTTCGTCGCGCTGATGAACGCGCTGAAGACGTTCGGGAGCTGGCTTGACGACGGCCGAAGCTGTTTCACGTAGATCTCCTTGAAGCGCGCCCGCCTCAGGGCGCGCCCGTACTCGTCCTCGGTTATGGCGCCCGAGACGCAAGAGCACCACTTCTCAGGGTCTGCCTTCTCTGCTTCGGAGAAGGCTGTGGCCGCGACCTCGTCCGCGATGGCGAGCTTGCCTCCCTTCCTGAGCACCCTGTACATCTCCCCGAAGACGGCATCCTTGTCAGGGCTGAGGCAGATCACGCAGTTGCTCATGATGACGTCTACGCTCTCTCCTTTGAGCGGTATCTTTTCGATCTCGCCCAGCCTGAACTCCACGTTGTCCAACCGAAGCTTCTTCGCGTTCTTCTTCGCAACCGCAATCATTCCGGGGGTCATGTCCAGGCCGATGACCTTCCCTCGAGGTCCGACCTTCTTGCTCGCCAGGAGAACGTCGATCCCGCCCCCGGAACCCAAGTCTAAGACAGTGTCCCCCTCCCTGATCATCCCCAGCCCGGTCGGATTGCCGCAGCCGTCGGACATCACCTTCACAGATTCTGGGATGAACTCTAGCTCCCCCGAAGAGTAGCCGTACCTCTGAAGCTTCTCAAGCTTGGTCTCTCCTGTGGGTTCGCAACAGCTCACAATATCGAGTGAAGCGCGTTGATCCGCGAGAGCGCCGTAGGACTTTCGCACCGCCCGCTTGATCTCGGCGTCTCCGGGCACGAGAAGTTCGAACCCGAAGATGTATTTATCGACTTTCTCCGAAGGGAAAAAAGGTGGGCCCGGAGCGATTTGAACGCTCGACCGACCGGTGTCTCATGCTTTCGCACTATGAGCCGGTCGCTTTGACCGAAATCTCTGACCGAACTGAGCTACGGGCCCCGATTTGGGCCCGACGGATTCGAGGCGCCGTTTATAAGCGCGCTCAGAGTAAAGTTACAATGAGGGCCGACTTCGGAACGCCCGAGGCTCAAAGGGAGTTCTTTCGCAAAGCAAGAGGGAAAGGTACCTGGAAGCGACTGTACGACAAGATTCTGTTTCGTTCGAAAGTGGCTTTTTTTCGCCGGAGGCATTTTGGGAGTGGTACAAGGGCAGGTCATTACCCCCAGCGAAGTCGTGAGAATTGTCCAGACAATCGCGCCCACCCTGAATACCGAGAGTTTTGCTCTCAAGGCAGAGTATTGGGGAGCATCAAAAGGTGGTCTGAAGAAATTCGCACTATAAGGCAATAATCTGACAATACCGCAAATGCAACTAGGCGGTAGGAGAAGTTGGGCCACCCGCTCCAAGAACCTCGGAGAAGACTTCGAAGAGTACTGGGCAGAGTTTTCGAGGCGAGGTGGAATCAACTCCATGAAGTTCAAGCGGGCCCTCGTTAGAAAGACAATCGGTCCCAGAGGTGAACGAATGTACAACGAGCTTGAACGGCTCACAGCCCAATGCATGGACGAGCGAGGATTCGACTACATCTGCGAACCTGCGGTGCGTGTCGGGAAGAAGACGATATTTCCTGATTTCAAAGTTGGAGACTTGATAATCGAATGCACTGAATGGGGGAATTCCATGGAAAAATCGAAGCGCTTGAGGGAGAGATTCTCATTGATTGAGGCCCATAATCCCGAGTTCTGTTTTGTCGTCGTAACATCCGGGAAGATGGAAAAGAGGTACGCCAAGAACCTTGAACCTGATGTGAAAGTAGTGAAATCCGAGGATTTTCCGAAATATCTAGACTCGGAAAATTATTGGCTCAAGACTCGGAAGAATGACGACCGAATCACACGGACTGAACGCCGCTAGATGAGAGACGACCATGTCTGCCGGATTTAAATAACACGCGACTCTCCCCAGAGCACATCAGTGAGTAGCAGGGACGACGACGAAGGATTCAAGGACATAGTCGCCGAGCTCGACCGCGAAGAGGCGCGTGTAAAGGTGAGGATGGAGATGCGCAGATTTAGGAAGCCTACCACGGTCATCGAGGGCCTGAAGATGAGCGAGAAGGACCTCCAAGAGCTGGGGACGAAGATGAAGAAGCAGCTGGCGACGGGGGGATCGGTCAAGGACGGGATCGTGCTCCTTCAAGGAGACCACCGCGACAGGGTCGTCGAGATACTCGTCAGCCGGGGCTTCTCCGAGTCGGCAATCGAAGTCATCTGAAAGCGGCTTTTCGGCCTGCAGCCCGATGCAGCCTTATCTATGCAGAGGAAGCGTGACCAGACGTTTTGGTCGCGGTCGACCTCTACGTCGTCTCGATGCTCCTGGTCGCGATCTTGGCCGGGCTCGTCGGCTCGATGGTAGGGGTGGGGGGAGGGGTCCTCGTCGTGCCTGCACTAACGGTGGGCTTCGGCATCCCGATCGAATACGCCATCGGCGCCAGCATCATCTCCACCATCGCCACGTCGAGCGGCTCGGCATCAGCGTACGTTAGGGACAGGATAACGAACATCAGGATCGGGATGTTCCTGGAGGTAGGTTCGGTCGCCGGCTCGATAGCTGGCGTGCTTGCCGTGCTGTATTTCGTGAAGAGCGGCCTAAGCGCGCTGGTCTACGTGTTGTTCGGCCTTGTCCTGTTTCTAGCCGCTTACAGCGTCGTCCACAACATCCGGGCCGAGAAGAAAGGGACTCTGGTCAACACGACCCCCAACCCCCTCTCCACCAGACTGAGGCTCAGCGGGGAGTACGACGACAAGTCTCTGGGGGTCAGGACCGCGTACGTCGCCTCCCGCGCCCCGGCGGGACTGGCCGTCATGTTCTTCGCGGGCCTGGTGTCGGGACTCTTGGGAGTCGGCGGGGGCACCCTCAAGGTGCTCGGGATGGACACGATCATGAGGCTCCCCTTCAAGGTCTCGACGACGACAAGCAATTTCATGATCGGCGTCACGGCTACCGCCAGCACCGGGATTCTCTTCTTCAACGGCTACATCAACGTCATACTGGCCGCGCCGGTCGCGGTCGGCGTGGTCATCGGGTCGCTGGTCGGGACCAGGGCCCTGGCGAGGTCCAAGCCGATCTCCATCCGGATTCTCTTCATCCTGGTGCTCGTCGTCTTCGGCGCGGAGATGATTGCGAGGGGGCTATCGCATTGAGTTCGGGTCCCGGCATCGACACCGCTGTAGGTAACATCCTAAGGTACGGCGTGATAGTCAGCACGGTCTTGGTTGTGACCGGGTTGGTATTAATCGCCGCCAGGCCTCCTGCCGACGCGCCCTCCTCCATAGTGCAAGCGGTCAGCTCAGGCTACGGCTCCCCGTCCCTGGACATCAGGGCGCTGGTCGGAGGGCTCCTAATTGCGAACCCCTCGAGCGTTCTGGAGCTCGGCCTGATCGCCCTCGTCGCGACCCCGCTGGCGAGGGTGGTCGCCTCGATTGTCATGTTCGTGATGAGCCGGGACCTCGCGTACGTCGGGATCACGGCCTTGGTCCTCGGGATGCTACTTGTCGCAATCTTCATCGTAGGCCCCGCCGAGAAATGAGACCCTGCGGGCCGCGAAGATAGACAAATGAACCAAACTGATTATTAGACCCCGAGTGCGCGGGAAGGGCATCCAGGAGAGAGAATAGAGATGTATGAACCCAGTTCGAGCGGCCGCTCGAAGGCCGTGCTCACGATCGTCCTCATGGTGATTGCTGCCGCAGCAGGCGCGGGAGCCACCTACTACGAGACTAGGGGGACGGGAGCGGCCTCTGCAGCGACGGGGACGGTCACGACGTCGACGTCGACCTCCGTCATGACGGAGACGGTGACCATGCCAGGCGGGGGGAGCACTCCGAGCATTGATCCTGTACACATCTACCAGACCTCGAACCGGAGCGTCGTGACTGTTGACGGGTTCATCCCCGGCACCACGGGACTGTTCGGGGTTTCCACGGGCCCTTCGGAGGCCCTAGGGTCCGGCTTCGCCTACAACTACCAGAACACGAACTATGTCATCACCAACAACCACGTGGTCGAAGGGGTCACCAACATGACGGTGATATTCTGGAACGGCGACGCCTATCCAGCGACCGTGGTCGGCAGGGACCCGTATAGCGACATCGCCGTGGTCAAGGCGCCCACCGCGCCCAGCGCAGAGTTCTATCCGCTGACGATATCCTCCTCGTCGACGGTGCGGGTCGGCGACCCCGTGGCGGCGATTGGGAACCCGTTCGGCCTCTCGGGCAGCCTTACCGTAGGGGTGGTGAGCCAGCTCGGAAGGACCATCCAAGAGAACGCCTCGGGGAACTACGCGATCGCGGGAGTCATCCAGTTCAGCGCGCCGATAAACCCAGGCAACTCGGGCGGCCCTCTCTTCAACGCCGCGGGCAACGTCGTGGGCCTGACGACCGCTACGGTCAGCGGGTCGCAGGGAGTGGGGTTTGCCATCCCCTCCGATACTGTGAGCAGGGAGCTCCCCACTCTGATCTCGTCGGGGACATATTCCCAGCACGCCTATCTTGGGATCAGTACCGCTGACATGTCCTACCAGCTCGCGCATGCCAACGGGAACATTGTGACCTACGGCGTCCTGATCCAGAACATCATCCAAGGTGGCCCGGCCGACAAGGCGGGCATAAAGGGAGGCACGAAGACTGGGTCGGTGGAGGGCCAGCAGTACATGCTCGGGGGCGACGTCATAATCTCGATCAATGGGACGCGCATCGTCAACCACGACGCCCTCGCCTCGTATCTTGAGAACTACGCCAGGGTCGGTCAGACGCTCAACATTGGGATAATGAGAGGGTCCACGGCGATGACACTGCCACTGGTTGTGGCGGCCCGCCCCTCGATCGCCTGACCCGTCCGCTGGGTAGGCTTATTGGGCCGCTGTCATCCTGGGCATCAAGTCTGGTACTGCGCTTAGCTTGAGCGTCTGATCTTTCGGGAGGGTTATGCCAAGGTCGGCCAGGAAGATCAGCTCCGGCTCCGTGACCGCCTTCGCCGAGAATATCGAATCTTGCAATGAGCCGAGGGCGTACGCGACGGCGTATAGCTTCTCGGAGAGCTCTTTCGCACCCGAGGCCTCGAGCTTCTCCAGGGAAGAGTTCATTTTTTCGAGAGGTTCAGACAACCGCTTCGAGGCGTCCACCACGACCGCGTCCACGGGGTCCGAGGCGTCATCTGCAGAGGCCGCGAACGAACTGACCGCGACTCCCCTCGGGTCTTGAGCTAGTTTCGCGAGGATGAGCAGCGACTCTTCTCTCCCCTTGAGGAACGCATGGACGGCCTCTCCCGCGTCGGAGGCGACATTCTCCTTCGCGGCCGTGGCTGCCGCGAGGGCGACGGCGGGCATCCGGAAGATCCTTGCTATCTCGCTGGCGTCGGCTTCGCTCTCGGCGACCATGACCAGGCCCTTCAGCGTGACCCTTGTCCCTTGCGCCAAGACCGTGGTGGTGGCGTCAAACTCCATCTTCGTGAGCGAGGTCCGGGTCTTTCCTAGGAATCCCCTCATGTAGGAGACCTCTAGCGACCCCGAATCCCCGTCGATCTCGAGGTAACATTTCTCGTAGAACTTTTCGAGGTACTCTGCAGACCTCAATCGGAATGTGCTCAAGCCACGGCCTCCACGTCCAGCTCGGGCAGCGCGGTCTTCACCGTGTTGTAACCTTCTGCGAGGCTTCCTAGCAGCCCGGCCTCTCCTAGGCCGCAGATCATCACCAGGTCGTACTGCTCGCCTGGCCGCTCAAAGAACCGGGCCTCAGCGCTTATGGCCGTCTTGAAGTTCTTCGTCCTGAACTGGGTGAAGTTCTTTGTGAACTCGGCCTGGAGGTGTTTGCCTCCCATGATGATCCCGTGCAACATCCGGACATCCTCCGGTTTCGGCTCGATCGACAGGTTGTGCTGCTCGACCACGAGGGCGTCCCCCGTGTTCGCATAAACGGTCTTCGAACCGGAGATGATCGTCGCGATGTAGTGGAGCTTTCCCCCGAGGCGCAGGTCCCTTTCCGTAAGGTCGAGCGTGTCGTCGAGCACCTGGATCAAGGACCCGACTATCTTCGAGACCGCGTCGGCGTGTGTTGCGAACCCTCCCTCCTCGCTGTAGAAGAGCAGGTCTCTGGTGTACGACGCCCCGAGCGCGATGAGAGGGAATCCCCTCTTCGTAGCGATCGAGATGGCCGCGTAGCTGTTGCTCTGCTCCACCGGCGTAGAGTCGGGGTCGGCGGAGATCGCGACCACCAGCGTGTGGGCCTGGTTAGGGATCGCGGCGACTGCGAGGACCGATAGAGGGTCCGACGTGTCCATGATGACTATGCGGTGCTTCGACTTTTCGAAGCCGACCATCTTGAGCCAGCGGGTCAGCTTCGTCTGGTACCTTGACTTGAATTCCAGCCAGTTTCCTCCGTGGATCCGGGGGACGATGAACGAGTCCGCGTCGGCCCTCTCTTCCTCACCGATCGTCACGCTGGCAGAGTAGTCGACACGGGAGAGCACCCCGGGGAAGCCAACCCTGAGCAGGCTGATCCCGCCATAGTCAGGCTGTACCGAAGGAAGAGCCAGCAGCTCCTTCGCCGCCGACTTGTAGGAGACGTCGGCCCCGCAGACGTCGCATTTTAGCCCGAACTTCTGCACGTGCCCGTTGGCGCAGCTAGGCATTCGGCGTCTCCATGCTCAACTCTTCTTTCTCCTCGTCGAGGAGCGCGCCGGAGTTGGTCGCCGCGTATAGCCTCGCGTATAGCATCGCCGCCTGGTGCTGGTATGGGAGCTTGCCGATCTTTATCGTGTCGCCCCCTGCGAGCATGTCTCTGATCACCTTCTTCGCGAAGGTGTAGTGGGCCACCACGAGGAAGTTGTCGCGGTCCCGGGCTCTGGCGCTCGCCTGGCTGGCGAAGAGCGGTAGCACGCCGTCCAAGAACTTCAAGAATCCGTCGAAGCTGAGGTTCACCGACTGGAGTGACTTTTGGACCGCCAGCGCTTCGTTCATCCGGTTGATGGTCTCGAACCTGAGCATCTTCGCGGCGGTAGGGTCGAGGGACTCGACCATCTTCCGTATCATCTCCATCCCGGCCAGCTGGTGGTTGATGGCTCCGTCCAAGAAGCCTCTCAGTTCGCCTAGCACATCGAGTATCCGGGGGGCGTCGATGGGCCTCGCCACGTCCATCTTCTTCATGGTGTGGTCAAGGCGGGCTCGCTCCTCGTCATTGAGGAACTCCTTCAGCTTGTTGAGCTTCCCGAACAGGTCTGCTTTCTTCGCCTCGATGTCTTCGGACCACCGCAGATGGAAGTTCAACCAATATTCTTCTGAGACGAGCCTCATCGCGGTCACGTAGTCGTGGGCTCCCAGGAGCGCGGTCGGAGGCAGGGGCGCCGTCAAGTCTTCCGTCGACATGAGGGATCCCGCGGACTCTAGCGTTGATGCGTAAAGGTCGGAGATCGCAAGGGTGGACTCCCTGATCTTGGCGACCGACGTTTCATAGGTCTGTACCAGCTCCTCGAGGGTGGCGCCGCTGCTCGGACTCGGAATTTCTGGGTACTTTAACGGGACGTTTGCCTCGTCCAGGTGGTTGTTGACCGTGGCCGTCGCCGACACGAGAGACCTGACCTCGGCGAGGGCCCTCGCCCGCAGCCTCTCTGGGAACCCGTCTAGGCCTGGGAGTATTAGGCTCTGAATGTGGTTCTCCCACAGCACGAGCGACTCTGGAGTCGCCCCGTCCAGCTGCCTCAATATGTCGTTGAGGTAGGTGGAGTATTCAGACAAGGTCGTCTCTTCGGGCATGAGGCTCATCGACGGGACCCTGCGGGAGACGTCTTCCATCTGCCCTCTTACCTCGTCCAGCTTCTCATTGGCTGACTTCATGACGTCGATCAGCGCCTCACGGCCCACCTGGGTCCTCTCGAGCCTCACGATGAGCAGTTCGCGACCGGTGAACGAGCTGGCGAGGACCACCGAGACTCCGACCATGTAGACGGCCTGGAGGTGTGTCTGGTCGGTCGTGAAGGACGACTGGAACCCGCCTGCCTGGGGCCCCGAGAGCAGGGATACCAGGAGGACGAAGAGCGCGGGAGTGACGATCGAGATTATTATCGGGGCTACGACGGTCTTCAGTTCTCTCAGCTCGTGTAGAACGGCGAACCGGTCCAACATCGAGCGGGTCACGCCCC
>Ga0307477_10002446_pt1 | contig 14393 bp, 9 predicted proteins | sample atmos_gasesECM2C_FD_203316 | JGI IMG/M metagenome (GOLD analysis project Ga0307477, IMG submission 203316) | Hardwood forest soil microbial communities from Morgan-Monroe State Forest, Indiana, United States - atmos_gasesECM2C_515 | ecosystem: Environmental > Terrestrial > Soil > Temperate...
CTATCACCAACTACCTGAATTCGCTGCCCTACGCCGTGGATCCGAAGTGCGGCCCTGGCGAATATTGGCAAGCCGTCAACGTCAATCCTGCCTTCACACCTAAAGGATTGCCGCAGAGCGGTCTTGTCGTTCCGCCCACGACGCAGCCGAGCATCGGCGACGTGCTCAGCGCTCACGGCATTCCCTGGAAGTATTACAGCGGCGGCTTCAATGCCGATGGAACGGCCAGCCCATTCGCGGGCAGCTATTGCAATATCTGCAACCCGTTCGAGTACGAGTCGAACTACCCGAGCGTCGTTCCAGATCACATGCGGGACGTGACCGATCTCTTTACCGACCTCGTGAACGGCACCCTCCCGGCAGTCTCTTATGTGAAGCCGGATGGCTTGATGGATGGCCACCCGGCTTCCTCCAAGTGGTCCCTCTTCGAAGCCTTCGCCAAAAACATCGTCGAACTCGCGCAGAGCAACCCGGAGCAATGGGCCGAGACGGCGATCTTTCTTACCGTGGATGAGGGCGGTGGTTTCTACGACTCCGGCTTCATCCAGCCGGTGGATTTCTTCGGAACGGGTCCGCGCATTCCCATGATCGCCGTGTCGAATTTCTCGAAAGGCGGCCACGTCAGCCACATCTATAACGAGCATTCCTCCGTGGTGAAGTTCATCGAACGAAACTGGATGCTCGATACCACTCTTAGCTTCCGCAGCCGCGATAACCTCGCCAATCCTATTCAGGAGGAAGACGAGTATGTTCCGCAGAACATGCCCGCTATCGGCGACTTATTTGACCTTTTCAACTTCGGCTCTCATTGGGGGCACGATTCCCGGTGAGCGCCGCTCGCTAATACACTGCGCCGCGGCACCACAACAAACAGCTAGCTAAACCGAAGGGCACGGCCCGCGCCGTGCCCTTTGCACCTTACGCGGGCCGTCGCTTCTTCGCGCGAAAGTCATGGACATCAGGAGCTTTCGCGCGTCAACAAAGGCGGGCGGTTTAAACGTAGCGCCGGGCTTCAGCCCGGCAGCCGTTTCCTCGCGTTTCAGTGCACGCTCCAATGGCGTGCATTAACCGACTCATTTATGCCGAAAAAACGCCGTGATGCGCACGGCTTTTTTCGGCCTCGACAACACCAGTAATTGGCTGCTGAAGCCCACTAGCCACCCCCCGCACATTTTTTCGCAAGTGTTCATTTTAAAAGCCTCTAGAGTTGCGATGCTGCAGGCGGCGGAAGGCGGAATTGCTCATGCTGCGGAGCTTGCGCTGGAGTTTTTCTTTGCGGCTCGGACATGGGTCGGGCGGCCTGATTTTTGACCATGAGGGCGGCGCGTACCAGTCGGTGCGGTGTCCTTCGTGGTGGTCGGCGTCGGGGCCGCCGAGCGAATCGTGCTTAGCGGTAGTCGCGGAGATCGGGAGCGGTGACGGAAGTTCGGAATGCGGTGGGAAGCCGGGAGCGCTGGAGCGCGAACGAGGTTTGCGATGCCGCCTGGAAGGCGGCGCTACAAAATCGGCCGGGCCGCTCGCCGAAGGTGCGCAAGACCGCTGCGCCTCAGGGGCTGCGGCCGCGACGGGCTCGGAGCTACAAGCTTGCTGATCGGGCACGGTCGGCGATGAGGTCCCACGCGAAGGCGGCGGGGACACAGGCTGCTCGTGTCTCTCGTCCGCCCACGAGGGAGGAGTGGGACGACCATAGTAGTCAACCGCTGGGGGTATCGAAGCGGCGCCCGATTTTTGTTGGTCGGCGTCGCGGAAGCGACGCATGAGGTCGACGGTTTGGCCGAAGAAGCCTTTCGCGGGTTTCGCTGGAGCCGGATTCATCAGTTCGAGTTCGAGCACGAGCTTTTGGGATTCGGAGCGGCCTTCCGGGGTGAAGTCGTATTTACGGTCGAGCATGTCCAACGAACGGGTAAGAAGGCTCTGGTAATCGGGCTTCCCCATGATGCGCTCGGCGAGAGGGCGTTCTTGAGTGGGATTCGGAGAGATCCTTCTCTCATCCGCCGAAGCGGATTCGCTCAGGATGACACCGTTTGGTTCATTACCGGGATTCTGAGGTGATGGCGGCGGGTCGTCGGCGTCGTTTTGATTCGACGCGAGGCTAGATTTCAGTTTGTTCTCCCACTGGCGGTAGCCGTTGGCGGCGACGTATTCGGCGCGGACTCCGGAGACGGATTGCAGCAGGAGCTGGGAGAGATAGCCGAAGGCGACAGCATCTTTGCGGGAGATGCGTCCTTGGGCCATGAGGAGAAAAGTTTGGGCCAGGGCGCGGTTGATGCTGGTGGCAGTGGTGAGGTCGGAGCAGAGCGCTTCGAGCGCAGAGGCATCAGAGACGCGTTTCGCGCTGCCTTTTTGTTTGGGGGTGTGATGAGCGCAGAGTTGGGCAGGCGGTGTTTTGCATTGGCGTCCATCAGCAAAGGTGAATTGGCAACGCGAAGCGGAAGAGTTAAGAGAGGTCCTTCGCTCCGGTTCGTCGCTCAGGACGCCGATCCTGGTCGGATCGGCGAGTTTGTCAGAAGGCTTGTCGGCGGGCGCTTCTGAATGGCGTTTGGGTTTAAGTTGGGAGATTACGGACTTAAGGAAAGAAGCAGGCCTGGGCCTTGTGGATGGTTCTTTTACGTTAGCCATATGCAATGTTATCGGTAAGGTAAACTTAGGTCAAGCGGGGTACTATGTGGATAACTGCGGGCTTGTGGAAAACGTGAGGCGCAGGTTTTGACCGAACTCATAAGAACGGCGATTCAGAGTAATGACTGAGTCACTTCGGAGCGTAGTGCTTCTCGAGTTCGTCTAGGATTTTCTTGCTGTAGAACATTTGCGAAGCCCCACCAGGATTCCGCGGATTAAGCAAACGCTGTTTAGCGAGGTTCGGGTTTGTTTTTATTGCTTTCATTACCTGATGAAACTCAGAGTTTTGCGTGAAATAGACAAATCGATCCCTCGCCGCCTTAACGACGTCATAATACGATTCGGTGAAAATCTCGTTGAAAATACTCTCTTCGCTAAGCCGTAGCGCCTTGGCGGCTGGGTCATTCGTCAGGTTAGCTGCAGAAATTACGTTATAGACGGAGATGGCATTCCCTTGGGGCAGCGCATTGTTAATGGCGGCTGTGAGGTCCGCATTCTTTATGCGCGCTTCGTTTACCAGGCCGATCGTATAATTCACTATGATCGAGTCCGTGACACCTTGGCTCTGGAGATGCTCGGCACTTTTTTTAATCGATTGCAAAAAAGCCTTGACCTCGGCGGAGCATTCCTTCGCGCTTGACTGGTTCGAAAGGAAGTCGAGCGGTGATATCGGCTTCTTGAAACCGATTGGCAAAAGGATCAGATTTGCTTCTTCATAAAGCTTCAGCCCAAAGTGCTCTTCCATAAAGTCACTGAAGAACTGTACGGAACTCTTTAGGAGACCAAGCACCACAATTCCGAGATCGTCTTCATAAAAATGGGCAATTTTGTTGCGATACTCGTACAAAATTTCGAGGCTCTTTTTGATGGCCTCGAAAGGCTTTCCAATTTTGCTGGAGACGGAAGCGATACATTCGGGAAAAGGCTTTGATGTTCCGTCCTTCCTAATTAGACGTACGGACGGGAACTCCTGAGCGATGTATGCCTTGAGCGACAGTTCCCAGGCATTAATAGCTAGTAGCGTGCAGACCTCGTATCTGTACTGGAAGATCGGTTTATTGTGAATTTCGATTGCCGCAAACATAGCAGACCTAGCATTTGCGGCCAGTGCCTGTGCCAGTTTCCGCCGTTTTGACGCGATTTGTTTCGGCGTCGGCATTTTTTATCAGGGTGAGGCGGGATTTTATCACGTGCTTACGTATTACGCTGGTTAAGGGGCGGGGGCCTAAGGCTACCGAACTTCGTCTGCAATATGTCCATTTAACGCGCGCGCGGAGGGTGGGGCAGCCGTCGGGGGTGGCACGCGCGAAGAGACCGAGGATGCCGGGCTGAAGGCCCCGGCGCTACGTTAAAGGTAAAGACCCTACCCGGAAAACCAAAAGCAGATCCCTCGCCTTCACCCCAACGGGCGCTGAAACCGGCGCCCATTGGGGACCCCGCCTCGCTACGCTCCTCGGGATGACAGCTAGGGAGACGCAAGGAACAAACAAAGGCGCAGAGGGATTCCTCTCGCGCCGGAGGAAGGTTCGGGCGCGACGATTTGAGTTGCGCGACGCTTCGCGTCCGGTCTCGCCCGACGGCGCGTTCGGAATGACGGTCCGGGGGACGGGCACAGCGATGCACGGCGAATGGCCGTGCCACGCTGGCCCAAAAACGAGGATGCCGGGCTAAAGTCCCCCTTCGAAGCTCCCTCGAAACTCGGGACAAGTCAGGGCAAGCCCTTCGATTCGTCTCGCGCTTCTCAGGGCAAGCCCTTCGACCCTCAGGGCAAGCCGGCGCTACCTTTAAGGCAAAAACCCACCCGAAAAAACAAAAGCAGATCCCTCGTCGCTACGCTCCTCGTGATGACAGCAAAGACACGGCGAAAGGCCCCAGGGCCCGCGACGGAAAAATACGTCGCGGTGCCCTGGGCTACAACGGCGTTCGGCGTGGGCACGGACAAGAAGAGGAAACGGATGCCGGGCTGAAGGCCCCCTTCGAAGCTCAGGGCAAGCCGGCGCTACGTTAAAGGCACGGACCCACCCGTCGGAAAGACGAACAAATGCCAGGATTACCTGCTTTCGTCGGGGGCGGGGCGGCGGTATGCTCGATAGATACGGCGCGGAACGGACTTTGCTGCAAAACGCAAGGTCGTAGCAAAACGAACTTTGCATGCAAGGCGAACGAAGGTCGCGCCGCAAAACAAGCTTTGCAGCAAGACAAATGAGGTCGTCGCAAAACGGTCGCAGCAAGAATTCGTAGCAAGGCGAACGAAGGTCGCGCCGCAAAACGAGCTTTGACGCAAAACGAAGGTCGCAGCGAGACGTCGTAGCAAGACGAAGTTTGCAGCAAGACGAACGAAGGTCCCGGCAAGACTTCGCAGCAAACGAACTTTCGCCGGAAGAGGTGCATTATGAAACGCCCGATCCTGATCGTTGTCGCTCTTTTAACTTTGGCGGGAATCGCCGCCGCGGACGAGGGCATGTGGCTTTTCAATCTGCCTCCGACGCAGCAGCTCAAATCGAAGTATGGCTTCGATCTGACCAAATCCTGGCTGCAGCACACCCAGCTTTCGTCGGTGCGCTTCAATGTGGGCGGCTCGGGCTCGTTCGTCTCGCCGGATGGTCTCACGTTCACGAACCATCACGTGGGTTCCGAATGCATCCAGCAGCTTTCGACCGGCGGCAAGGACTACCTCAAGAGCGGCTTCTACGCCAAAACCGAGGCCGAAGAGGCCAAGTGCCCCGATCTCGAGTTGAACGTGCTAGAAGAGATTGAAGACGTCACCGCGAAGGTGAACGCCGCCGTGAAGCCCGGCATGTCCGTTGCCGATCAGGGGCAGGCGCAGCGCGCCGCCATGTCCACCATCGAACAGGATTGCGTCAAGGAGACAAAGCTGCGTTGCGATGTGGTCACCTTCTATTCCGGCGCCATGTATCACCTCTACAAATACAAGAAGTACACCGATGTGCGCCTCGTTTTCGCGCCGGAATTCCAGGCCGCGTTTTTCGGCGGCGATCCCGATAATTTCGAGTATCCCCGCTACGATCTGGACGTCTGCTTTTTCCGCATCTACGAAAACGATAAGCCGGTGCATCTGGATAATTACCTCAGATGGTCCCCGGCCGGCGTCAAGGAAGGCGATCTGATCTTTGTCTCCGGGAATCCCGGCTCCACGGGCAGGCTGAACACGATGGCGCAACTCGAATTCCTTCGCGACCTGGGCTATCCGCTGGTGCTGGAGCGGCTCGCGCGGCGCGACCAATTGCTCAAGAAATTCAGCGCCGAATCCGCGGAGAACGACAAGATTGCGCACGAAGATCTGTTTGGCGTGGAAAATTCGCTGAAGGCCATTCGCGGCTATGAGTCCGGCCTGAAGGATATGTCCATCATGGCCAAGAAGTCCGCGGAAGAGAGCAAGATGCGCCAGGCGGTCGCCGGGGACGCAGCGAAGCAAAAGGAATTCGGCGATCCCTGGGGCGAAATCGCCAAGGCCATGGACACCGAGAAGCAGTTCTATCTTCCGCTAACCTATTTCGAGCGTCGCGCCGGCTTTAGCGGAGAGCTGGCAACCTATGCTCGGATTTTGGTGCGCGCCGCCGAAGAGCGTCCGAAGCCGAATGGCGATCGGCTGCGCGAGTATCGTGATTCCGCCTTGCCGTCTCTCGAGCAGGACCTTTTCTCCACCGCGCCGATCTATAAGTCTCTGGAGCGCCTCGAGCTCTCGGACTCGCTGGCGGAGATGCAGGAAAAGATGGCGAATGATGCGCTTGTCAAGCAGGTTTTGGGCGGGAAAGCGCCCGCCGAACTGGGACAGTCGTTAATCGAGAGCACCAAACTCGATGACGTCGCCGTGCGCAAACAGCTTTACGAAGGCGGACAGGCTGCCATCGACGCGAGCACCGATCCGCTGATCAAGCTCATGCAGCAGATCGAGCCGGAGTCGCGCGAAGTGCGGAAGCGATACGACGATCAAGTCGACGCGGTGGTGCGGCAGGACGGCGCGACCGTTGCGAAGATTCGCTTTGCCACCGAAGGCACGACGACATACCCGGATGCCACGTTCACGCTGCGGCTGAGCTACGGCGTGGTTCGCGGCTACACGGAAAACGGCGAGGGCACCACACCCAAGGGAACGAAGCTGCCCTACTTCACCACTTTCCGCGGCGCCTTCCAGCACGCCGCCGACCACGGAAGCAAAGATCCCTACGAATTGGCCCCGAGCTGGGTGAGCGCAAAATCAAAGATCAAGCTCGATACTCCGCTGAATGCAGTGGAGACCGCCGACATCATCGGCGGCAATTCGGGGAGTCCTGTGCTGAATCGGGCCGGTGAGTTGGTCGGCATCATTTTCGATGGGGATATTCAATCGCTGCCGTGGGATTTCGTCTACGACGATACGATCGGCCGCTCCGTCCACGTCGATTCGCGCGGCATTCTGGAAGCGCTGCGGGATATTTACGGCGCGACTTCGCTGGTGGATGAATTAAGTGGCAAGGGGCACCCGGCGCAATCGGAGCGCTCGAGTGCCAATGGCGCGTCGAACGGGTCGAAGGCCAAGAAGAACCCTGGAGGGAACTGACACGCCTGAGATGCGCGTTCCTGATTTTGATAGAGGATTATTTCCGAACGACGACAGGGCCCGCTCGCGCCTAAAAGGAGTCTTACCTAGTCCTGGTCCTGGCTGTCGAGTTCGGGGTGCGCCTTCACCCAGCAAATGCCGGCGACCAGGAAGAATCCCAGCGAGTCGGCTCCGCAACGCCCCATGAACTCCCAGCCGGAATTAGAAAAATCCGTGAGAATCAGCATGCGGATTCCCACTGCTGCCGCAATCAGTCCGCCGGCTATCGGAAGAATGAATGTGAGCCGGTTCCGCCAAACAAGCCACGACTGCTTATTCAACTTCGCCTCCAGAACTTAGGAATGAAAAAGGAGCCGCTATACTGCCCCTTTTTCAGTCGGGAAGGAAGCTAAAAGTTTACTTGGAGTGAGCGGATTGCTTGAGAGCGAGTGAGCCGGGAATTCCTCTCGGAATCCCGCCTCTGCGATTAATCTGGGATACGGGACGAGCACTAAGTGCCGCATAAGGCGAGAGATATCTGCCGCGTTCTACCATAGAGTTTGTACCTTCCCGCAAGCTTTTGTAATCTAAGCGTGTCACCGCTTCCCAGCTTCGGTAAGCCGAGCCGTATGACCGATTTAAAGATGAGAGGCCTATGGATCGACGCAAAGTGATCGCGACAGTTGTCTACATGATGCTCACTGCAGTTGGCGCCTCCGCCCAGACCGTGGCGACCGACCAGAATTACGTTGCCGGCGGCGGGAGCTCTCCCGCACTGAGGCAAAGCTCGACTCAGAACCAGATCCTGGGCAGCGTGCCGACCGGCACAGTGAGTCCGCAGCCGATTTCGCTCTCCCTTGCTGATGCCATTGAGCGCGGCCTGCGCCAGAATCTGGGGATATTGGTCTCAGACGATGCACAGATCTCCGCGCACGGGCAGCTCTGGCAGGCGCGCAGCCCGCTTTTGCCGGACTTCTCCGCCAGGATTTCGGAGAACGCGCAGAAAGTTAACCTGGCAGCGGAGGGATTCTCGAAAATCGCCGGCCGATTTCCAGGTTTTCCGCTGCTTGTGGGGCCCTTTGGATATTTTGACGCGCGCCTTTCCTTCTCGCAGACGCTGCTGGATTTGAACCTGCTTGCCAGCGAGCGCTCCTCGCGGCAGAATGCAGCCGCCGTCAAGCTCAGCTATCAGGACATGCGCGAGGCCGTGGTGCTGGTAGTTGGCGCCACGTACCTTCAGACCATTGCGGCTGCGGCGCGAGTGGATACCGCCGACGCTCAAGTCCAAAGTGCGCAAGCGCTCTACAATCAGGCTTTAGATATGAGAAACGTGGGCATCTCCGCGGGAATCGATGTGCTGCGGGCCCAAGTGGAACTCCAGAGCAGGCGCCAGCAACTCATCGCCGCGCGGAATGATTTTGCCAAGCAAAAACTGGCGCTTGCCCGCACGGTTGGCCTGCCACTCGCACAGGACTTCACCCTCACGGAGAAAATTCCCTATGAGGCTCCTGAACCAATTACGGTGGAAGAGAGCCTGGAGCAAGCTTTGAAGAGCCGCGCGGACTATCAAGCGGCTCTCTCGCAGGTTCGCGCAGCGGAACAGATGGCACGGGCGGCCACGGCAGAGCACATTCCCTCCCTCTCGATCTACGCCGACTACGGTGGCATCGGTGCAACGCCGTCGACCATGCTCGGCACTTTCACGACTTATGCCGCGCTGCGCATACCCATTTTCACCGGCGGACGAGCCCACGGCGATGCTCTAGTCGCCCAGGCAGAACTGAATCGCGACCGGCAGGAGGCAGAAAATATAAAAGCGCAGATCGAACAGGACGTCCGCGACGGCCTGCTCGACCTGCAAGCGGCCGCCGATCAAGTTTCCGTGGCGATGAGCAATGTGAATCTGGCCGAGCAAACCCTGACGCAAGCGCGGGATCGCTTTGCCAGCGGCGCTACGGACAACATTGAAGTGGTGCAGGCGCAAGAAACAGTGGCGAGCGCTAATGAATCCTATATCTCCAGCCTTTATGCCTACAATCTGGCGCGAGTGGAGCTGGCACGGGCAACGGGTTCCGCGGAACGCGGTTTCCACCAATACTGGAAGGGAAAGTAGATCATGGCCGAACAGACACAGGTAGATCGGGCAGACGTACTAACCGAGAATACAACCGCCACCTCGACGGGCAAGATGCCGAGCCCGAAGCTTTCCAGAGACCGAGAGGAGGCCACGAAAAGGCGCTCGCTAGTTCGCGGGATCGGTCTGGGAGCGGTGATTGCGCTAGCAGTAGTGGGCTTCTTTGTATGGCGATATCTGAATACCTACGAAGCTACGGACGATGCACAGGTGGACGGTCATATCAACAACGTCAGCGCGCGAGTTGCCGGGTACGTGCTCAAGGTAAACGTCGACGATAATCAATCCGTACAAAAAGGCGCGGTGCTCGTGGAAATCGATCCCCGCGATTATCAGGTGGCGCTCGAGCGCGCCAAGGCCGAACTCGCCGATGCCGAGGCGACGGCCCAAGCCATGAACTTGAATGTACCCGTCGAGACGATCGGCACAACGACGCAGGTGTCTACGTCGGAGGCGAATGTGCAGGCATCTCAAGCGGGTGTCGGCGCGGCAAAGCAGCAACTCGATTCCGCACGCGCTCAACTGCAGCAGGCAGAGGCCAATAACGCGCGAGCGCAGGCCGATGTGGCCCGCTACAGTGCGCTGCTGGCAAAGGACGAGGTTTCCCGGCAAGTCTACGATCAGGCGAACGCGGCAGCGAAAGCAAATGCGGCCGCGGTAGAAGGCGCGCGCGCCGCCGTAGCCGCAACTCAAGAGCAGATTGCGCAGGCGGAGAGCCGCGTCAATGGTGCGCAGGCAGCGCTTCAATATTCACACACTGGTCCCCAACAGGTGGCCGCCTCGCAGGCTCGGGCGCGAGCGGCAATCGCGAACGTGCAGCAGAAGCGCGCAGCACTCGATGCCGCACAGTTGGATTTACAGTACTGCACGGTGACTGCGCCGGTGACTGGCGTCGTCAACAAAAAAGTTGAAGTCGGAATGAACGTCCAACCGGGCCAGACACTTCTCTCCGTGGTGCCCCTCGACGATATATGGGTCACTGCGAATTTCAAAGAGACACAACTGCGCAAGATGAAGGTGGGCCAGCGCGTGACGATTGCGGTTGACGCTTACGGCCGCGAGTACCAGGGCCACGTGGAAAGCATGGCAGGCGCGACGGGCGCGCAATTCAGCCTCTTGCCGCCGGAGAACGCCACTGGGAACTACGTCAAAGTAGTCCAGCGTATTCCCGTGAAAATCGTGCTCGATTCCGGCCAGAATCAAGATCACCTGCTGCGCTTGGGAATGTCCGTGGAACCGAAGGTCTGGCTGCAATGAGTGAGTCGGCAGCGACACTGCCGGCAAGGCAAGTTTATGTACCTCCGGAGATAAACCCGTGGTTTATCGCGCTGACCGTTACGCTGGCGACGTTCATGGAAGTGCTCGATACGAGCATTGCCAACGTTTCGTTGCCACACATCGCAGGGGGACTAGGGGCCGGCGTTGACGAAAGCACCTGGATTCTGACCTCGTATCTCGTATCCAACGCCATCGTGCTGCCGATGAGCGGCTGGTTTTCCTCCCTGATCGGACGCAAGCGCTTCTACATGTCGTGTGTGGCGGTATTCACCATCAGCTCATTTCTTTGTGGACTGGCGCCGAATCTGGCTACGCTGATTCTATTTCGCGTTCTGCAGGGCGCCGGTGGCGGAGGCTTGCAGCCGAGCGAGCAATCCATCCTTGCGGATACATTCGCGCCGGAAAAACGCGGCATGGCTTTTGCGGTGTACGGCATGGCCGTCGTTGTCGCGCCGGCAATCGGTCCCACTCTGGGCGGATTCATTACCGACAACTATAGCTGGCGCTGGATTTTCTATATCAACGTTCCCATCGGAATCATCTCCATGCTGCTGACTTCTCGCGTGATCAAAGATCCGCCGCACTTAAGCGGCGCGCGACGCGAGGGGGGAATCAAGATCGATTACATCGGCCTGGGATTGCTGGCGCTCGGTCTGGGCGCGCTTCAGGTAGTGCTGGACAAGGGACAGCGGGAAGACTGGCTTGAATCGCGCATGATCTTGATTCTTACCGTCGTCGCCGCTACGGCGCTGGTCGCCGCAGTTGTTTGGGAATGGAAGACGGAACATCCGATCATCGATTTGAGACTCTTTCGAGACCGCTCGTTTGCCATCGGAAATTCGATGATGTTCATGCTCGGGTTCATTCTGCTGGGCACGACGCTGCTCTTGCCCCTTTTCACCCAGACGATGCTGGGATATACGGCGGAAAAGGCCGGACTTGCCCTGATGCCGGGCGGCCTGGTGATTCTGTCGTCCATGCCGATCGTGGGATTTCTTTTGTCGAAGTACGATCCGCGCAGAATCATGATTTTCGGCTTAACTATGTTGGCCCTTGCGCTTTTCTATATGACGCATTTCAATTTGCAAATCGACTTTCAGACTGCCGCACTGGCGCGAGTCATTCAGGGGATGGGGCTGGCGTGCCTATTCGTGCCCATCAATACGGTGGCCTATTCCTATTTGCCGCCGGGGAAAAATAACGCCGCTTCTGGATTGATCAATCTCGCGCGCAATGTTGGCGGCAGCGTGGGAATATCTTTCGTTACCACCATGCTCGCCCGGCGCGAGCAATTCCATCGCGCGCAACTATCCGCGCATTTGAACCCGGCAAATCCGCGCGTTCAGCAGATGTTGCAAGGCGCCTCGGGTGCTTTGCGAGCGGGGAGCGGACAGGCCGCCACCAAGCAAGCCTATGGTCTTCTGCAGCAAATGTTGGAGCGGCAAAGCACGATGCTCTCTTATATCGACAACTTCCACGTACTCGCGATTGTGACCATGTGCATGATCCCGTTCGTATTTGTGATTCGCAAGCCGAGGCGCCGCGAAGGCATCGTCGCACACTGAGGAAGAGATTCGAGCGACAGCCGAGAATTACGCGGACAAGCCGCGTTCGTTTTCCGGCGGCAATTCGGTATTGGTTTCGACCGGCCGTTCGTAATCGACTCCCTCCACTTCGAAACCAAAAAGATTGCGAAATTGCCGTTGGAATCCTGCGAAATCGGTGAGCGCCCGCAGATTTTCCGTGGTCACCTGAGGCCAGAGCCGCGCGATTTCGGCCTGCACATCGGTACGCATCTCGCGATCGTCGAGGCGCAATCGCCCGGCATCGTCGGTTTGGGGATCAGCAACGAGAACGTCAGCAAATAAGCGGCGCATCTGATCGATGGGCCCTTCCTCGAGGCCCTTTTCGTTCATCACCTTGAGCAGCAAACTTATGTATAAGGGCACTACGGGGATTGCGGCCGAGGCTTGTGTGACGACGGCCTTATTCACGCAGATGAGCGCCTGACCGCCAAATTTTGGCGAGAGGAAGGCATCCAGCGAGCGAGCAGTTTGTTCGAGGTCTTTCTTTGCACGGCCGATAGTGCCGTCACGGTAGATGGGCCAGGTCGTTTCCGGGCCGATGTAGGAATACGCCAGCGTGCGCACTCCAGGGGCAAGAAGACCTTCTTGGGCGAGAGCGTCGATCCAAATGCGCCAATCCTCGCCTCCCATAACGGCAATGGTATCGGCAATCTCCTTTTCGTTTGCCGGAGGGAGAGTGACGTTCACCACCTTCTCGGAATCGAGCTCGATGGTGCGGTTGGAATAAGGCTGGCCAACAGGCTTGAGCACAGAACTGTATGCGGTTCCGGTGTGCGGATGCACACGTTTTGGCGACGCGAGGCTATAGATAATCAAATCGAGTGGGGCCAGTTCGCGGCGGACGATTTCGATGGCTTCACGCTTGCACTCATCGGAAAAAGCGTCGCCATTGATGTGCGCGGCCAGCAAGCCATCGCGCCGAGCACGTTGATCCAAAGCGACTGTATTGTAGTAGCCGGCCGTCGCTGTTTTGTCTTCGTCCGGCGGGCGTTCAAAAAAGACGCCGAGTGTTCGCGCGCCATAACCCCAAGCCGCGGCAACGCGGGAAGCCAAGCCATAGCCTGTGGAGGCGCCGATGACCAGAACGTTTCGAGGAGCGCGTTCGCGGCCGGGCGGCGCCTGCTCGGCGACGGCAATCTGCCGCTCGACATTCAACTGGCAGCCTTCCGGATGCGCGTTGACGCAGATGAAGCCGCGCGAGCGGCGCTTGATGACCTGTCGGGACATGGGAACGAAGCCGATACGCTACAGCGAGAGCACTCGGTTGTCCAGCGAAGCGAGGGGTATTTGGCCAACTTGGCTATACGTCTTTTCAATGCCAATCGTTAATCAGCCCGAGTCTCTGCACATGGAGTCCTTCGAAGCGGATATGAGGACCCGATAGAAAATCATTTTTTCGCCATGTCGCAGGTCAATGTGCCACGTTCTTATCGGGTATTTGCAGTCCGCATCATCCGTAAAGGCATCCGTTTGAAGGATGTAGCGACCTGCAGGAAGGCCAGCGATTTTGAAACGCCCCGCTGTGTTTGTTTCTGCCATCCACTGCCGCCCCGACACCAAATGTTTGAGATGCACCTGCGTATTGCCGAAGGGATTGCCGAACACATCGCGTAAGCCACCGCAGATCACAGCAGCGTCATCATCAGCTTTTGCTTTGTCATAATTCTTTCCACGATAAGTCAAAAGCATATTTATCATCGTGCGGATGTCCTGTTGGCTGCGGACTTTAGCATTAAAGATTGCTTCGTTTGGAAAGGACATCAAAAGGGTCCGTGACATATCGTCGGGTTCGAAGTCCAATGCAAGCTCAACGGTCTGACCGTTAACGTTATCCTGGCAATAAACAGGCATCACCTGATCTTCCAATTCGTAAGCCCCATTGTTCAGTTCATAGTCAATGTCGAGACCCCCAGGTTTCCAAATCTCCCCACAGTTGGAGTCATAGCAAATCGCGTTCGGCTTCAAATGGTCGACGTAGCCGGGTAATAGATCGATCTTCCCCGAAAGCGTGTGCCACTCTTGGGCGCCTCGCGCAGATGAGAACGCCAAAACAAAGAGGCCGGCCAGCAATTGGAATTTCATCCCCGAATTATAAGGGCGTCTGGAGCAGGTACACGATGGGATGGAAGGGAAGGTTGCTTCTAAAGAACGTTCTTCTTATAGATCTCACTAAGACCGCCCGAAGCACACTCGACAGCCGGTCAACTCTCCGACGTGGTGAAGGCCAAGGTGAGCA
>Ga0307477_10002447_pt1 | contig 14392 bp, 30 predicted proteins | sample atmos_gasesECM2C_FD_203316 | JGI IMG/M metagenome (GOLD analysis project Ga0307477, IMG submission 203316) | Hardwood forest soil microbial communities from Morgan-Monroe State Forest, Indiana, United States - atmos_gasesECM2C_515 | ecosystem: Environmental > Terrestrial > Soil > Temperate...
AGTCCGGCAGGAAATTCCATTCCCCTTGACGAGAGGTTTCCTCCGTCGGTTCAAGCCAGAACCAGGGCTCAAACCGACGGGCCAGTCCATTCCCAGAAGGGCCAGCGCCATTGGCTTTGTACCAAATTCCCAGATGATGAATCCTCCATTCCGCATCCTCGACCGAGCGCGCGAAGGCGCTCATCCGCTTCCAGCTTCCCGACCAGAACAAAACCGCATTGCGCTGCACCCGCACCATGCTAAGCATTTGCACTAGAAGCGAATCAGCCTCTTTCGCCGGCCTGCCCCCACGTCCCACATTCCGAGATAGGTCTCCCAGAAAGCCAACCTGAAAGTTCACGCCGACACCGTAATCGGGATCGCTAAACAGCACATCAGCCGACACCGCCGGCAACACTTCCCGGCAATCCGCGTGATAAATCCGGATGCCGGCGTGATCGTAGTAGGGAGTCATGCGCTTCGTTTCTCGAGAAGATGTTTGCCTTCTCGATTGGTGCGAACAAAGCGCCAGCCGGCTTGCTTGAAGCAGTAGCCGGGATTCGTGCTTCGAATCTTCGAAGGGTCGATGTAGGTAAAAAACCGATCCGGGCCCCACTTCCGTACCGCGATCTCTTCACACTCGAGGATTACTTCGCTAGAGAGCCGTCCCGATTCATTGCGGAAAATCGAGCAGTTATAACCCGTCTCACCATCCCACCGATAGACTTGAGACGACCAGCCAAAGACGAGCAAGCCGAGCTGATCGCGGATCACGATCGTCCGGCCAGGGGGCATGAATTGCCGATCGCCGTGCACGCGGCGCGAATAATGCATGTCCGCTAGGCGCGCCATCTCATGGTCAAATTTTGTTGTGATCAGCAGACTCATGCGCTTCGCTTCTCCCATTTCTCTTTCATCCAGTTCGCCGGCCGGCCTTTCGGTGGTCGGCGCCCGGGATCTACACCCGCCTTTCTCATTTCATCGAGGATCCGGCGCAGTGTGTTGCGGTGAATGACGAGAGCCCGCGCGGTGCGGGACTGGTTATGCCTGAACTGGTCAAGATGCGCGCGCACGAACTGATAGCGCGCCGCGGCTTCGAACTCTTTCAATGTAAAAGCACCCGAATCCGCGAGCTCGTGCACCACGGAGCAGAAAACTTTCACCAGATCCTCGGTGCGGTGGTTCATTTCACACCCCCGACCGGCGTATCTAGGAATTCAGCGAGCCGCAACCTCGCGATATAGATCGCGGCAGCATTCTCGCCATCGATCTGCGCCTGAGTATCGAGCCTTGGATTGTGCTCGAGGATTTCCGCAAGATGGCTCAGCAATTTCAGCATGCGGCGGTTCTCGGCCAGGAACGTGTCGCGCGTCCTCACCATCCGCTCGAACTCTTCCCGCCAGCTTTGGGCTTGATCCTCCCAATACTCAGCAGTCTGTTCACTCACTTCGCACCCCCATATCGCAAATTCCAGTCCTCAAGCTTCGCCCGGTCCCGGCATACCCGGTCCGCATCATTCCATCTGACTTGATGCAGATGACCGCGGTACGCGTGATTGCACGGTTCACCGGCTTGCGCGTGGCAGCGTCCGTGCCGGCACGGGGGCCCCATCGCGATATCGCGCCGGCTACTTGCCGACGTGAACGCTAGTTTTTTCGTCCATAGTGAACACCCCGGAGCCAGTTCGCTCGGTTTCTGTCTTTCTCGTTTTTCATCACCTGCCAGGCGAGCGGGGACATCTCCCGATCCTCGAGCAGTGACGGATGGCTGCGCCAGGCAGACGGTGTGCCGCGGGTCTGTTCTTTTAAGAGCGCACGTAATAAATCCTGGTCAGAAGGTCGCATAAGGGAACCTCTTTTTTTGAAAGAAGAAGAACTGGGGGATTACTTGGTTCGGCGCACCGGGGATACCGTCCCGACCTTTCATCCCCCTTTCCGTCCACGCACGTACCGATAAGCCCGCACCGAATGCGCGCCGGGCCCGAGCGGTCTCCGTTCGGTCGCGCACAAGATGAGGACTCCCGGCCGAAGCCGCATGTCCGGAAAAACTAGAAACCAAAGTGTGAAAAAGAGAACGCACGCGCGCGCGTATTGCAGAATTTTTGGGTCTGGGGTGTTGGAAAAACTTCCAACAAGAGAAAGTCAAAATCTCGTCAGGTTTTGCTTTTGCTTTTCCCGCAGCAGCCGGCTTTTCGCTGTTGCTTTTGACTTTGACTTCACAACTTAATACCACAAAACCGAATCTGAGGAAGTCTGTGGACGGCTGTTGAAACTTCGGAAAACGGGGCGAAGTCGCTGAATCAAGAGCGCGAATTTTCCACAACTTTTTTTTAGCCACTTTCGAGAAAACCGGCTCTGGGCAGAACTGACAGAGCTCATGCGTGCGGTCGGGCATCGCCGTTCCCCTTCCCGCCGACCACTTTCATCTTTCGCGGTCGGCCGCGGCGCGGCTTTTCTTCCATGTCCCGGTTCAGTTTCTCGTCTTGATGGGTCAATAGAGGGTCGATTGCTCGCGTTTCCGGCGTCTCTGTGGGCCTGGTACCGAGCTCGCCGGCTAATTCCTCGACTTCCACTGTTCGGAGCCTCTGAACCTCTGCGGATGGCTCTATCACCTGGTCCGCTTCGTGGTCGTCGAAGAGTTCGGCTTGGGATTGCGAGAACTTCGCGTAGCAGTCGAGAAAAACGTAATCCTCGCCCCACTTCCAGATCGCGGAATCCCAGGAGATCCCAAGCGAGAAACGAAGTCTGACCTCCCACTCTTTCTCTGACACCTTTTCCCGGTCGATGCGGATATCGCGGAGAATCGAATTTTTGATCGCGACAAGAAGCGGTGTGCCGGGTGCGGGGAGCGAGGGATAGGTTTCGATCTCGATCCCTTTCAGTTGTGACGAGATGGGAACGTGAAAGGTATCCAGTTGCGGATTCGCGACAATCTCCCACACCCGCTGGATCCGGGTCGGTGCGTGCTCGATCTCATCCTCGGTGAGCACCATCGAGCAGTTCAGATGAATGCGCTTATTTGGTTTCGCTTCCTTCGGCCGGATATCATCGAGCCGCAAGAGGTAAGTACCTTTGGTAAAGAACTTCTCACGCATGGGGTTTCCTTTCTGAATCAAGTTTTGATTGCGCAGTGCGAATGCGTTCGCGCAGGATTTCCGTGATCACACTTCCACCGATACTCGCGATCAGGTCTGAAAGTTTGCGGTTAATTCGGAGCAGCGGTAGTGCGATCGCGGCCGTCGAGAGTGCGAGCGCGGTGATCAACATGCTCGCGATCTTGAAAGCAGCCGAGATCAGAGTTTCAAAATTGTTGCTCAACTGGTAAGACGCTTCCGGGTGCATGATTTGTAAAAATAGCTCTCTCATCGAGTTGCCTCCCGGTGACAAAGTATTCCGTCCGTTCCTCGCGGTCCCCTGCCACGAAACGTTTGTGCAGGTGGAGATCAAGGATCCGACCATCGGTTTTGATGACACCGGCACGCACCAGCGCATCGATGCCAACTTTCTGAAAGTTGTCGAGATCGTTCGAACTCAGGTTGCGCTTCGACGGACCGAGGAAAAAGAAGATCTCGACCGTATAGAAATTCCCGGTCACCATGGTTTTCCTAGAGACGACACACACCGCGTCGACAAACGCAACCGCTTCCCGCTTCCTATAAAACCCACCATTCTTGCGGGCCGCTTTGTAGTGATTCACGGACGGCGGCAAGAGCGGGACGGTGAAGCGAAAGGGCGCGCTCATCGAACGAACCTCCCAATCTTTTCGAGCACGTTCCACAGATGCAACCTCCAGCTAAGCAGACCCGGGTTGCGGATCCTCAAGGAGCATCGTAAGTTGACGATTCAACTCTTTGAGCTCATCGAGATTCGGAGTTGTAGCTTGCACGATCGGCATCATTCGCGCTTAGCCTCAGTCGCGAGCCAACCGACCAGGTACCCGCCAGCGAGAGCCGGTACGATATTCCACGGGAAGTAACTGTGAGTCATCATCCCGCCGCATACGCAAAGCACCACCGCAGCGATAGCAGCCAATTCGTATTTCCCCGCAAATGAACGGCTCATGTGTTCAGGACCGCTTTCAGCGCGGCACGGAATTCCGCATAGTTTTCGCTCTCGTCCGCCAGGGCAACGAGCCAAGCCGCATGCACGAGCGCTTGCTTCCTGTCCATCGTCACCAGCGGTGAGATAACGACGATATCCTCATCCTTGACCGTGACCCCTTGATAGTTCGTGACATCCCCTTCGTACTTGCGAACATCGAGTGTGTGATCTCTCTCGGCCATGCGATTCCCCCTGTTGAAAATGCGAAGTTTCAGAGCCATAGCTAGTAATCCTCCCCATAGGAACGTAAAGACATCGGCCGCGCCGGTGTGCCGTCGACGTGCGGCAGCAGTTCGCGCACCGTCGATTCTGAAATCGGAGTGATCGAATAAATCGAGCTCAAGCCAAAGTAGCGGGTGAATCCGTCACGAACGACTTTCCCGTCTTTTTTGAGATCCGGCACGTCGACACGGAAGAGCACCCCTGTGCCGAAAGTTTGTTGCGAGAGAAAGCCAACGATGCGCTGGTGACCGAAGAGCTCGACCAGCGCCCAAGCTTTGAGTTCCGTCGCTTGCTCGGCCGACGGTTCGATGAGTGCGAGTTGCGGATTGTCTTTCTTCACGCGCGTTCTTTCCGAAATTGTTCAACCTTCGGACAGGTTGCAAAGTGACTTTTGACTTGACCGGAGTCGGTGACGTCCATCGGCATGTGCTTTCCTGCCGGTGTGATCCACCACTCAATACGCGCACCACACCCGCGGCAGTGCGCGTCTAGATTGAAGCGGTAGCCAGCCGCGCGTAACTCATCGAGCGTTTCGGGAAACGGCATCAGATTCCTCTCTTTCTTGCTGGCCGGCGGATCCGGATTCGCGTATTCAAGGCCTTGGCCTCCGTCACCCGCCGGCCAGCGCTCGAGTTCCCATCCCCTACTCGAGAACATGACTGCGCTCCGAAAACTCCCTGATTCTTCCCCAGAGCGCAGGATCCTCGCGCCGAATCGCGTTCATCAGCGCGAGCAAACGCAAGAGTCGTAGAAACATCACGGTTTCACTCCGACGATGTTCAGGAAGCCTTTCGACTCCCGGGTTAGAAACGTGGTGGTTTGCCCGACGGTTGCAAGCAGTGCGGAAAAGAGCTTCGGATCCCAACACCGGGTTTTCGTCAGGCGCGTCTTTTGCCCGCTCCGAATCTGGTAGCTCACGACCATCGCTTTCCCGTCCTGCTCAACACTGACGGGTGTGATCGTGAGCTCGCCCGTTTCTTTGTCAGAAACCCGCTCGGCAACCGGCTTCTCGGAAGCGGTGACGACTGGCGCCGGTTGCCGAGCGGTGGACGCCGCAGCAGCAGTTCTGGGGAGAACAGGTGCCGCGGTGTTTGGTGCGCTCGCCTGTCCCTCTGGAAGCTTGGGCACTTCCAACAAGCGGCGCAACAAATCGAGATAACCGATGTACTCACCAGAGCGTAGATTTTCGACGTGCGAACAACCGATTTTTTGCGCGACGGAAAGCAGCAGGGCGTAGCGCTCATCATCAGAGATTTCGAGCTGGTAACGGTAGCGGTTCAACTTTGCCTCACGCAAAACACTTTTTCTGAAACTTTCCCAGGAAAACTGGTAGTGGCGTCCAAGCGCGCATTGAGTTTCGCCAGTTCCTTCGCGATCTCTTCGAATTGCAGCGCGATTTCGCACAAGGCGATTTCCCAAATGAGCCATTTATCGGCGGGCTTTTCGCGGAACGCTCTGCGAATTTCTTCGATACCATTCACGTTTCACCTTCCAGCGAGTCGAGTTACGAGTGTGCAGCCAATCACGGCGCCGAGGAGCAGCCCGACCGCGAGCATCGCGACGGTTTGCTGCCAGCGATCGCTCTCGGCCTCATGGCGCAAGGCTTCGATTTCACCGCGCAGAATTTCCGCGCGGATCAGTTGATTGCCAAGACTCGCCTCAACCCGGGCAAGAGCGGTGAGGGGCGGTTGCGCGATCAGATCGCCAAAGAATGAGAACGGACTTGATGGACGTGCGAGAATAGTAGACATATAAGTTGCTTGAAGTGAGTTGAGGAAAACGACCCGGCCGGCGAACAACTTAGCCAAGCTATCGCCGGCCGTTTCGTTTGTTCACTCGCTCGAGAGAACCCCTTTCTTTAGAGTTTGCGAACAAGACGAAGCGGACACACCCCCGTTACGCGGTAAGATCCCGCGCAATCTCACCCATGCGGTGAGAATCAAGACGAACATCGGTGAACCGGCAAACCCAGTCGGTGAGCGATTCGTAGTAGCCGCGCGGCGCGCGCGGATCCGGGTGCTCCGGATTCATGCTCGCAATCATCGCGTCTATGTGCTCGCTCGCTTCCGTTCCCCAGATGACCGACATGATTAAACCTCCACAGGCGCCGGTGTAGCATGAGCGGCACCAAATTTCCGGTACAGTTTCCACGATTCCGCGAGGGTCGCGCCAAACGCGCAGGAGCGCAGATATTTGCTCGGTCCCGCAGCATGAACCCACCAACCACCAAAGGTTTCAAACTCGCCGCGGTAAGGGTGATCGATTTCGACGTCTTCCGTCAACGGCTTGTAAAACTCAATTTGTACGCCACAATTCGCGCATTTCATGACTTACCCCTTTTTCGAGCCGTTTTTGCGCTCCCAATCCCTGGCCCAACAATTCGGACACTGCCGCGGCTTGTCGCTCGTCTTTTTAAACCAAGCATGACCACACTTGCGGCAGCGCTCTGGCTTTGCGCTCGGCTTTGCACTCAATTTGCGCTCTGACAAGATTGCTGTCATGGCGCTACTATGCTCCCTGACAAGATTCTAGTCAACTAAAACCGTAACTCATTTCCTCATCTACAAGTTACCAAGGGTCATGGCCTGATTTTGCACAAGGATGCACAGGCGTGCACAGGTGGGACTAGGAATTAGGCCGTGTTCGGGCCAGCGGAAAGAATCGGGCCTGGGACGTACAAACCGGCCGCGGTCCACACCGCGGGGATGCCACCTTCGGCGTAAGCGGAGTGAACGTAATCGTTCGGTTTTTCGGGGAGACTGCCGATCATTTCAAAGTGCGGATAATCCTTGAACGTGCGCCAGCCCGCACCTTCCTCGAGTCCGAGCGTCAACCCGACCGCGAGCATGCGCTTCCAAACCGGGTGAGTCTCGTTCCAATCCGGACCTAGCGGCATCATGGGAACACAGTCGACCGCGAGGCCGAAATTATGCCAACTGGATCCGCCGGGCGCTTTCGTGACTTCGTATTTTTCCCCGAGCGGGGGAGTGGTGCGGCCTTTCGCATAGAGCGCGTCTTGCTCTTCCCAGGTGCGCAGACCTTGCGTGACCCGAATCGAGATCCCCTCGAGCGCCAACTGCTCCGCCATCTGGCGGATGAGACCGGCAAGCTTCGGGTGCACGCGCTGGAGCCGCAACTCGCTGACATCATCCACGCTTGGCCTCTTTCTTTTTCGGTTTTAAGTAGGCTTCGGGATGGTGCCGGAAATTGTTCTGCCCGTCATTCGCCGCAAAGGTTTCATGCGGGCAGAAGGTCAACCGAAATTCATCATCAAAGCGCGAGCCGCACTTTTTGCAAGTGACGATCATTTCCCGCTCGCCGCTTTCTGCTGCGCGACCGCGACGCGGAGGAGCGCGCAGATCTCGCACGGGCATTTCGATTCGATGGTTTGCAGGTGCATCGCACCCAAAATCCCTTTCATCGCGAGAATGTAGCGCCTGAGATCGGCAAGCGTTTCGGGCTTCAATGGATCGGGTGCGCTCATGCCTGTTTGTTCGTGACTTCGATCCCGTCAGTGTGGAGCGAGTTGATCACATCCGCAAGCCCGCTCGCAATCCCCGTGCAGCCCTGGTTAAAAAGCGCCGGGTCCTGAATCTTGTGGTTTGCAAGCAGAGCCGATTGCAAAACGATATCAGCAATCCCCGGGACCGCGGCTTTCAACTTGTCCGGGCCTTTCAGCGCGAGCGCAACCCCAACTTGCTCGGCGTCCAAGATGACTTGCGCCATCTCGGTGAGATCCTTCGATACGACCTGAACCACGGCCGCGGCCGGCCCGGGCAACACCCGCTCGATCGTTGGCGCAAAGACGCCGATGATTTGGAGCCCCTTCGCGAAATACTCGGCAAGCTTCGTGAGAAATTTCATAGGTTCCCTTTAAGGTGCGTCTTCAACCCAGAGTTCGAACATGTGTTGCAGTCCTGAAATCTGGTCGAGCTCGATCACGATGCGGTTCAAATCGTACTCGACGGAGGACATCAGCAACCCGTTTTCGTGCTCGAGATCGTCTTCGAGCAGCAAATCCTCGATCAGCCCACGAACGCGCCGAAGGCGACTGCTAGGCCGTTCTCGACGTTCAACGACGCGCGCCGCGGTGATTCGGAGCGGTGTTTCGTTCGTCGCGTTTTCGGTCGCTTCTTTTCGCCCGGCAGTGCTTACAACGTTTTGGTTCGTGAAAAGGTGGAGATTGTGCGGCATAAAATTGCTGTTCGCTCGCGGTCCAAAGAAACTGGTCACCGCATTCGACGCATGTGAGAGAAAGATCAACCGCGGTCGTTGTCGTCATAATCTTGATTCAGAAAACCGGGAGCAGAGCTCCCGGTCCTCAGTGCCTCCGCTCGAAACAGTTGGACAGCTCTGCTCCCCTTTCAATTAGGTTTTGTTACCGGTGGAACCCCGTCCGCGGGTGCATCCTCGTTTGCGTACTTCAGAAACGCCCGGCAAAACTCCTGCAACCGCGCAAGATCATGGTACTGCTTCAAAACTTCTCTAGACTGAAAGAGTTGCATCAACTGGCTTTCATTCAACCCCGCCAGTTGGTCGACTAGAGTCGGATTCATCAGATCGAGAAACGTGAGCACTTCGTCCGCGGCATCCTCGGCCGAAATCGGCCGTTTCAGAATCTCAACAATTTTCCCTTCGATGAAGGGAAGATCCGGCGTACCAGGTGGGACTTGAGCCACGGGAGGAGTTTGCGGAATAACCTGCGTCGCTTGCGTAATCGGCCGGCCATTGGGCGGTTGCACGGTCCCGGTCGGTGCACCGGGCGGAAGCGCCGGCGCGCGCCCCTGGCTCGCCATGATCTGCGCCGTGTGCAACTGAGCCTCAGAGCCGACGCGCCACTCCCGGACCGCTTCGGTGACGTAGCCGGCAATCTGTGGGAGTTGGCTCACTAGGGCCGCGCCGGTCGACGTCACACTTCCCGAAGCAACCGGATTTCCGAAGCGCTCGAGCGCCGTGTCAATGATTTTCTGAACTGCGGGGTGTATCGCCCCGTTCGCCCCAGGGCTCAGGGTAGCCATGAGACCGGCAAACTTTGCAAATTGCTCGATCGGGTCCGGCTGGTTCAGCATTTTCGCGATCATCACCTGCATAAATTGCCGGGCGAGATCATCGCCAGCAGCCGGCACCGACACGGTCGGGTGCGCGAGCCGCTGAACCACGTCCGCAGCGCTATGAAGCGCAGCCATGCCGATCTGTAAACCCTGGCTTTCCTGATTTGCGACGATGTTCATCGCGGTCTTTGCGACGCTGTCGGTCGTTTCCGGAGGGTTTTGGACGGTCGCGCCGTTCCCGCTCGCTTCTATCCCATCCAGGATGCCAGGACGGGTGTTTTTAGGCGGGCCATCGATCACAATCCGGCCTTCGGTGATCCGTTCGCTCCCTTTTTTGAGAATCAGCCGGTAAATTCCCCCGCCGTATTTTTGCGCGAGCGCAATCTCGAACTCTTCCCGGTCGCTCACGTTTACGGCAACACCTGGCGCAATCGGGAAAACTCCGCTCAGGCGCTCGAGTGGGACCATCGGACCCGCTTCGCTCGTCCGCCGGTAGACGTAGAGCGTGTGTTTCGGATGACGTTCCCAGTCGGCAAGCGAGAGTTTTTCAACGTAGTCGAAAAAATCAGGAGTTTTTCTCTCGCCGGTGAGGGGATCCGCAGGAAGGACGCGCGTTTCCGTGGTCTTGACCACGGTCCGGCCGATTTCGGGTATGTCGGTTGCTGATTTCACCACAATCACAGCACCACGACACCCACCACAAGGGCCGTCCGGACATTTATACAGGTTTTCCACTCCCCCGCAAAAGAAAAAGTGGCGGGTGGTGCACCCGGGTGGTACTCGGGTGGTGCTCGTGTGCTCCACTAGCTTTAATTTCTAACCCGTTGACTCTATTGTGGAAAAGAGAGAAGGTTAGGCCCGATTCGCTTCTGCTTTCTCTCGAGCGCTTCGCGCGGTGCGAATCACCGAACCTGAACGGTTCGGCACCACAGACCGCGCGGAGCCACTTTCCGTTCCCCTTGCGAGTGTGCCGTTTGAGGCTTTCGGATTTTTCCCACCGGAGCGAGCAGCACTTTTCAGGCATCGGCTATCGTGCACCCCTTTTGTCCGGGGAAGCAGGAACGAAGCAAACCGTCGACCTCATGCGCAAACTGGTCGACCAGGCGGTCTCAGACCAGCGCTTCGTTCGTTTCGCGAAGGAAATCGTCCGCGGTGTACCGCAGTACAACGATATTGGGGAAGCGTATGCGGTCTACGCTTGGGTTTCAGGGAACATCCGCTACACCAAAGACCCGGTAACGAAAGAAACCCTCTATCCGCCGACCGAGCTCCTGAAAATCCGTTCCGGCGACTGTGACGATATCGCGATGTTGATGGGCGCGATCATGATTGCGCTCGGCTATCCGGCCCGGCTGATCACGATCGCCGCGAGTCCGGAAGCGCCCTCCGAGTTTTCACACGTTTACCTTGAGTCTGAAGTACCAGCTGGATCCGGGCAGTGGGTTGCGATGGATGCGGCGCGGCCGGGCGCGCAGTTCGGCGTCGAGCCCCCGGTTTACTACCGCAAACGCGCCTGGAGTCTCACGGACAATTCTTTTCAGGACTTGAGCGGGTGCGGCTGCGGTGGTCGGTGCGGATGCTCACCCGTCGGCAGCTACCAGCGCCCCGGCCTCGCCGGTGTGGTCGGAATGGGCCAAGACGGTTTTGATTGGTCTTCGATCATTTCATCGACCATCCAGGAAACACCGGCGCTCATTGCAGCCGCAAGCGGTTCCCCGTCCCTGATTCGCACCCCGAGCTCGACGGTTGCGACCGGTCCCTATGCGTCCTACGCAACCCCCTACACGCCGGGTTATCAAACCCCGCCCGCCGGCTACGGATACCCGGCGAGTCCGTCCGCATCGCTCACCGCCGACATGCCGATTCTTTTGCTCTTGGGCCTCGGTGCGCTGCTTTTGCTCGGAGGACGACGCTAAATGGGAAGAGTGCGCATGCCCGGGCGCTTGCACGGAGTCACGAAGGCAGGCGATTTCGCCTGGTCCGGTTGGCGTCTCAGAATCCCCGGCGGTCCCGAAGGCGGGCAGTATCACGGCTACATCGCGCCCGACTCAACGCAGTCGTGGGAAGGCGGCCAAGGGGGTTGGCCCGGCGGTCGGAGCGAAATTGCGGAAGGTCCCCAGAAGCGCCCTTCCGGACATTCGCTCCTGCCGGGTCAGGGCTCGAGCTACGGCCCGTGGAACACGAACTGGGGCGGGACCGCGTTCACCGGTGGCGAAACCCACAGCGACCACGTAGGCCGCGAAGTCTACCGGTCACCCTCTGAGATGCGCCCGCGCCCGAACGCTTCGGGCGGGGCGTATGTGATCCGCGGCGAGCAGGATGAAGCAACCGCGGGCTTTGCCGAAGCGCCAGGAAATTACCGCGGTCTCGGCATGATGATGGCGCCGACGACGGGCGAACCGATCGGAGTCACCCCGTACCTTCCACCGCGCGGAACGGCAGTTCCATACATTCCGCCGGCGCCGGTTCGCTACCTCGGGCCTCCGACGCCAGCGCCAGGACCAATCGCACCCACCTACCCGACGCCGAAGCCATCCCCCGTGGTCTACACCGGACCGGATGTGTGGAGATCTCCGGGTTACCTGATGCCGCTCCCCTCACCGACGACAATTCCGAGCGCGGGATCCGGAGCAACGAACGTAGTCGCGCAGCCGCCGCAGTTTCAGAGCCCGGGCCCGATCTACATGGTGCCCTGGACCCCGCCCGCGGTTTCCCCTTCGCCCGCGCCTGTAGTGACAGCATCACCAGCGGACTACTACCCGAGCCAGGGCCAGGTGATCGATGGGCTCACCCCGGGAACGCCGTCGGCGCCGTCAACGGGAACAAGCTTTTCCGACTGGCTTTCTGAGTCGACCATTTTCCCGAACGTTCAGAATCAATGGCTGGTCCTCGCCGCAGCCGCGCTTTTCCTCATGAACAGCGGAAAGGGGAAACGATGAGCGCATCCCCTCGCGTGCTCGCGCCCGAAATTCCCCTGCACTCGCTCGGCGCAGGAGCGCGCGGACCTCTGGTCGTTCGCCACCGTCAGCCAAGCCGCAGAGTCTACGCACCGAAGACCCCGCTCTATCAACTCGGTTACTGGGATCTGCGAGGCCTCGGGAGCGGCGCGCAGATCGTCGGCGCGACCGCACCGATCGCAGCCGTTGGGACCTCCGCAGCCATCATTGCAGCCGCAGGCGGAACAGAAGCGGCAGCCGGGACCACTGCGGGGATGGTAGCCGGTCCAATCGGCGCCGCGGTCGGCGCGATCATCGGCATCGTTGCCGGCCTCATGGCCGCGCACGAATTGCGGGTGAAGCAGGCAAAGAACGAAAACGCCGCGGTCAACCTCGGTGTCCCTGGTTTCGATCAGGGTTTGCGCCAGCTGCAACAGGCGTATAAAGCCGGAACGATTTCCGCGACCGACGTGCAGCAAGGAATCTCGGTGCTACTCCAGAATTTCTGGTCTGAAGTGGCACCGAACATCCAGCCCGGACGGAACGGTTGCAACAACGGCGCATCCTGCCCGCCCGATACGAGCGCACAGGGCAGACAACCCTGTCAGGGGAATATCGGCGCCGCGTGTTGCGTCGGTTGCTATCCGCTCACGCAATCGATCACGAACCCGGACGGTGTGCTCGCCGCGCTCGCCGGCCAGTCGACGTCAAAGGGCGGACCCTTCACCGCGCAAATCATGGCGGTCGGTGCTTCAAAGTACGGAACCAGCTACCGCGCCCCCTACTCGCTCGACTTCACTCCCCCACCGCCACCGCCGGCCGCGAGCATAACGAGCGGACTCACGAGCTTGATTGACACCGTGACGGGCCTCCCGGTAAGCGCAGCCGCGGGCGCACCGTCCTCGCTGATGCCACTACTTTTGATCGGTGCGGTGCTTTGGATGGCGACACGATGAATATCGTCAGGCGAAAACCGCTCGGCCAGTTCCCCGGTGAGGGGATTGCCTCAGACATTGTGCTCGGGCCGCAAGATACCGGTACCGACACTTTCCCAATGTATTACGACCCGGGCCTCTTGATCGCAGAACAGGGCGCGCCGCCATCCGCGCCGGTGCCGGCGGTGAGTGTGCCACAACCAAGCGGCTCACCGGTGTATGCAACATTCGGACCTTACGGAACGCTCGACCCGACAGCCGCGACCGCGCAGATCCCCGCGCCCGGCTCTATCTCGCCGGCACCACACGTCACGATTCCGCTGAATACCGTCAGCGGTTTCATGGCCTCGAGTCTCGCGGGAATTCCCATGGTCGCTTGGCTTGGAATCGGACTAGTCGGAATCCTCGCGTTCTCAAGTTCGGGCGGACGGAGGCGACGCTAATGGGCAGAGTGCAATACGACCACAGCCTCTATCGCACCGGGTACCGGCCTTACGGAAAAACGAACCCGCAGCAAGCCGCGTCCGGACTTTCCGGTGTGAGCATGCATCACGGAGTGTTCGGGCCGTGGCGACTCGCCGGCATGGGGCAGAACCAGCCGTTCACTCGCGCGGGCGGTTTCGCGCTTCACGGGCTCGGCGCGATGGTCCCTGATCAGTCGATTGTGACCTACACCGGCACCTGGACCCCGACGTACTTCATGGGCGCAAATGACATCATCACCGCGGTGAGCGCAGCGCTCGTAAACGATGGATTGAAGGTAATGAAGGTTTCAACCAGCGCTGGATTTCTCGATACGACCGTGGTCGGAATGACGATTCAGCCGACCCCGTTCGATGTGACTCTGCAAATTCAGGTTCAAAACGGGCAAGGGTACGGGAATCCGAGCGATATCGCTTCGATCGTCGACCACGAAGTGTATGTAGCAACCGGGAGCATGCCGGCGAGGAGCTCTGTCCCGATTGTGCAACCGCCGGGCGGCGCACCGACACCGACCGGGCAACCCGGTGCCGTTCCGCCCGGCGGTGCCGTGGATCTCACCACCTGGTTCGAACAAAACATTGGCTGGCTCGCACTCGCAGTCGGCGCCGCGTTGATTGTGCCGAAACTTCTATGAGCGCACGGAAGAAAACCCGGAAGAACGCCGGCGAAGGATACGGCTACATGTT
>Ga0307477_10002448_pt1 | contig 14382 bp, 17 predicted proteins | sample atmos_gasesECM2C_FD_203316 | JGI IMG/M metagenome (GOLD analysis project Ga0307477, IMG submission 203316) | Hardwood forest soil microbial communities from Morgan-Monroe State Forest, Indiana, United States - atmos_gasesECM2C_515 | ecosystem: Environmental > Terrestrial > Soil > Temperate...
CCCGCTCGATCATCTACCGCGACGTGCCGGAGAAAAAATCGCTCGCCAAGCCGACGTCGCCGAAAATCGCCAAAGGCGCCGCGAGCTTCCGGCTTCCCTCTCCCGATCTGCTTCGCGCTGCGCCGCGAATCGAAAAAATCGAGGAGGATGAGCTCAAGGATTGCGCCCGCGCTATCGAGCAAAAGTGCCAGGAATTTGACGTGGGCGGCCGTATAACGCAGATCAATCCCGGCCCGGTCGTCACCACTTACGAATTCAAGCCGGAAGCGGGAATCAAGTACAGCCGCATCACGGGTCTCGCGGACGATCTGTGTCTCGCGCTAAAAGCGGAGTCAATCCTGATCGAGCGCATCCCGGGAAAATCGACGGTCGGAATCGAAGTCCCGAACGCGAATCGCCAGACAATTGCGTTGCGCGAGCAGATTGAGTCTAACGAGTTTGTCCATTCTCCTTCCAAACTGACGCTCGCGCTTGGCAAGGATCTGATTGGCCGCAACCGCGTGTCCGATCTCTCGCAAATGCCGCATTTGCTCATCGCCGGATCGACTGGGACGGGTAAGAGCGTCTTCCTCAACTCGCTCATTCTCTCGATGCTGTTCAAGGCCACGCCGGACGAACTCAAAATCGTAATGGTGGACCCAAAACGGCTGGAGCTTGGCCTGTACGAAGACATTCCCCACCTGCTCGCCCCTGTCGTGACCGACCCCAAGGTTGCGTCCAATGTTTTGCGCAACGCTACCCGGGAAATGGAGACGCGCCTGAAGCTTCTTGCCTCGCGCGGCGTCCGCAATATCGATCAGTACAACCGGACGTTCCAGCGAGGACAATCGCTCTCGCTCTTCGACGAAACAGAAAATACGGAGCACAAGCCCCTCCCCTACATCGTCATCGTGATCGACGAACTCGCCGACCTGATGATGGTCGACACAACCAACGTCGAAGAATCGATCACGCGGCTGGCGCAAATGGCGCGCGCGGTCGGCATCCACTTGATTCTCGCGACGCAGCGTCCCTCAGTGGACGTCATCACAGGGCTCATCAAAGCCAACTTCCCTGCCCGCATTTCGTTCCGCGTGGCGAGCAAGGTGGACTCGCGCACGATTCTCGACGCCAACGGCGCTGAATCGCTGCTGGGCCGAGGCGACATGCTATACCTGCCCGCAGGCTCGGCGCGCCTCAACCGCATGCACGGCCCGTTAGTCACGGAAGATGAAATTACTGCGGTATGCGATCACTGGCGCGCGCAGGCCAAAGCCGTTTACAACGAGCGTTTGCTCGACCCGCCGAAGGAAGAAAACGCCGCTGGCGCTGAAGGCGAAGCGGGCGCTGACGACGTTGATGACGATTTGTATCGCGAAGCTGTTCGCGTCGTTTGCGAAGCAGGCCGCGCGTCCACTTCGACGCTGCAGCGGCGTCTGCGCATCGGCTACGGCCGCGCCGCCCGCCTGATCGACATCATGGAGAAGGACGGCATCGTCGGCCCGCCGGACGGCACGAAGCCTCGCGAAGTCCTGAAAGCCAAGGACTGGATCCGCGAAATCGACCAGTCGCTGCGCTAGAGGCTAGAGATTGGAAGCTAGAAGCTGGACCGAAAAGTCGTCGGTTCTCGGATTCCAGCCTTCAACATCTAACTTCTAGCTTCCAGGCTTCTTGCTTCCAGCCTCCAGCCTCTAGTATCTTGCTTCTAGCAACCCCGTGCCGGGGTAGCTCACCGGTAGAGCGCGGCCCTGAAAAGGCCGGCGTAGGGAGTTCAACTCTCCCCCCCGGCACACTCCATACGACTAGTCAGCCCCAACAGGTTCCAGTTGCCCTTCGCGACGACTTTTCGCTCGCCAGTGGGTTCCAACGTGATTGCTTGAATGTGCTTTGTGAGTTCCGCCTTCAAGGCGAGCGTGTCGGAAACGTCTGCGCCAATCAGTGCTCGCAGGTCCCCGAGCTGTGACAATACGAATCGGCGAATCTCCCCGACGCGCGCCCGGACGGATCCCGGGCTCGATTCAAGTAATCTATTGGCGATTCCCGAAAGTTCCCTTTCGCGCTCCGTGATGGCGGCCATGATGGAGAGCGACGGGTCACCGCTGGCGATCTTGTCTGTCAGGTTGCGAATTTCCTGGTCTAGCTCGACCTTTCGGCGAGACATCCCCTCCAGGTCGCGAGTTAGCGCTTCGAGGTTCTTCGTCAGTTCCTGCTCGAATCGTTCCAACGTGTAGGCGATAACATCTTCGTTGAGGACACGAGACTGCAATTCGGAGAGAAGATCGCGCTCCAGCACATCTCGTCGAACGCGGACGCTGTTTGGGCAAATGGTTTGACCGCGGAACGCATTAATCGGGCACCCGTACCTTGCACTCGCGCGATCGAGGCCTCCGCCGGACACGATAGCAATGCTCGCGCCGCACGCTCCGCATTTCATCAGCCCCGAAAACAGGTACTTCGAACTGACAGCGCGTGCACGCAGCAACCCGCTTCTGTATTTCAGATCTCCAAAGCCGTAGACGCGCTTCACATGCGCGATGCGAGCTTGGACCTGGCTCCAGAGCTCCTCAGAAATGATTCGCTGCTCGGGAATCTCAATGTTCACCCACTCGCATCTATTCCGATTCCGCTTCACCCGCTTGCCGGTTATGGGCGACCGTTCTTTGCGCGTTTTCCCCCAGGTCACTACTCCTCGATATCGTTCGTTGTGGAGGATTACACGCAAAGAAGACGGGCACCATGAGCGGGAGAATCTTCCCTTTTGCGGTCGAGGTGATTGCACGCCCTCTTCGTTGAGTTTTCTCGCAAGACGTTTGAGGCTGTATCCGCTGGCGTAGAGCGTAAAAATCCGTCGGATGATTTCTGCTTGGCTCGCGTTCACAGCGAGTCGGGCGCCCACGATTTGAGGACGGCCGTAAGCGTCCTGGCGAGTCGGGTCCTCTATGGGAATGTTCTTATAGCCGAAGACGCGACCTCCGGTGTGGAGGCCTTTGAGAGCTCGTCCTTCAACTCCTCGGCGGGTTTTGCTCGAGAGCTCTCGGATATAGAGCTGGTCCACGATCCCGTGGGTCGCCATGAGCACTTCTGCCTGCTCAGAGCTGGTGTCGATGCCTTGCGAAACAAACACGAGGCGAACGCCAGCGAAGTTCAGCCGGTCGAGGATTCGAAGCGAGTCCGCAATTTTTCGGCTGAGCCGGGAAGTGTCATCCAGGAGGACGATTTGAAACGGCCGCTGTGCAGAGGTAGCAACGGTAAGGAGAGCCTTGAGCCCGTCACGATGGTCGGTCGCACCACTAACGGCGCGATCGGAGTAGATGTGGTCCTCGAGAACGGTCCATCCCTGACGCGCGGCGTGTTCCTTACATTTCCGAATCTGATCGTCAATCGAGACTGCAGACTGACGATCGCTCGAATATCGAGCGTACACAGCGCAGGTCCGCATCAACGATGCTCCCTCGGATTCGTCGGAGTACGCCGCATCGGAGTGTACGCGATCATTCATATCAGCATCAAGGCTGTTTTGCCCTACGGTAACTATCTGTGTGACGTCCGCGGCCTCCGGCGCCGGCGAGCTGCAGGACTCCTCGAGCTCCGCGATGATGTAGGAGACTTTCTTGGTGCTTTGCCTAGGTAGAAGGATCGAACGCTATCGCCATCTCTCCAACTCAGATACACGTATCCTCGCCTGTTACGCAGGTGCGCCTTCGCATGACGCTGGCCATCGCTTGCCGCTGCCGTCGCGACGAAAATTTCAGGCAGGTTAGGAGTTACCCTACTCGCCTTCCGTGGGTTCTTCTCACGCTCGGGATTTCTGTTTGGTCTTCTCATGGCAGACTAGTCCATGTGTAGGTCACAATCAGACGCGGGTTTCTGTTTCGTTGATTCCACGTCGGACGAGTACTTGCGAACCAATGCGGGCACGATTACGTTGTCCACGAAGGATTTCATTTCTGGGGTGAGGCCGCAAGGCGTCGCGACAGGCGCTTTCGCCGCCCCTCTTTCGATGAATTGGATTGCATCTCCCATTGTGGCTTTTTAATGCGGTTTAACGATTCATTCGAAGCTGCGACTAAAGTCTGCGACAAAAGCGACAAAAGCGACGGAATAGGGCTCTGGAAGCCACTACTTACCCCCCTTTTCGCGCTTTCGTCGCTGTCCGTGCCACATCTCTACTGGCCGCCCTCCGGTGTCCCGAGTTGCGCGCTTAGCGACTCCAGCATCCTGGAGAACACCCAGAGCTTTGTCGATATCTCCACTCTGCTTGTGTCGATCAAACATGTCGCGGATTTGAGTCCTGGACAGGCCCTCCGGGCTACTCCTCAAGGCCCGCAAAATCTGGTCTGCCACGGGGTCACCCAGGCTGTCGCCAAACACGTATCGGGCAGATGCCGCGCAGTAGTCCCAAAGATCGAGCGCAGCATTCAAATGCTCTACCTTGATTAGTGCTGAGAAATCGAGGAGTGCATAGATGAGTGACAAGCGCAGGACTTGAGCCACAGCGCGCGAGATTATTCCGCCTAGGAGCCCGGGTTCTCCCTCGCTGAGGTCTGGATAGACTTCGTGCCACAACCTACGAGCTGCATCGTCCCTCTTAACTTGGCCGACACTACGGGCAAAGACGATCGCATCGTGCACCTTAGTACCGAGAGACTTAAAAGCAGCGGCGTCGAGATCTCCGCCATCAGGAAGGGACTTCGAGCGCTGCACGCATACGAAAAGGAACCGATTCGCGAAACCGTTAGCCATCTCTGTTGTGCTCAAACACCGCAACAATTCCTCTTTTGTGATATGGCCGATGATGCAGATATGCGATCCAGTCGATCGAGCTGGATTGTTTTTGCTAAGAATCCGAAGGTCTCCGCTGTCCCACGCCTGGCGCACGATTGCAGACAGCGTGTTTCCTTCACGCCCGATGACACGTAGCGTCGAAGCAAATTCAGACTCGACGACGAGGAGCCGCTTGTCCTCAACTCCGGGATCCTTCTGTACCCACTCAAATTCTTTCGTTCGACCCTTATCCCGGACTGGTGATCTCTCCTCGATCGGATCACGAATCGCCCAGATCAGCCCTTCACCACTACTCAGACCAGACTGAATGCAGGTCCCCGCCCAGCTCGACTCAGCCTCCGCGAAAATTCTCTTTATGTGAGACCACGAAGTTCCTTTGCGGCTTACCGCGGAACGGCCAACGAGAGTGCAAAAGAGATTTGCCCCGTGCCGATCTGCAGAGACATTGAAATGCGGAGAACGTCCAATCACGTTCCCGAACGTGAGTAGAAACTGCGCGAGTAATCCCGCTGGATCTGCCTCAGTCGCTGGAGAAATTGAGTCAATGATCTCACCAGCTAATCCGTAATAGGCGTCGTGCATCGGCTCAGGCCACGTCGGCCCTGAGATGAAAGAAACCGGCGCCTGTACATTTTGACCAAATCCTGCGGGCTCCCACTCATCTGTCGATTGAAAGATTTCCAAAAGCTCCAGTTTCGAATGCCCAGAATTCATCCAGTCGGTCACATCTCCGCCGGATCCAAAGTTCAGTCCTGGGAGGTCGACCCTCTTGACGCTACGAGCAATCCCATAAAGGCTAGGGAGCACTTTGCCTGCCCATTTGTATCCCGGCTCATCCTGATCGGGGACGACGACAACATTTTTGGCGCGAAAATAATCGGCAAAACCGGCGTTCCATCCGCCTGAACCTCCCGGATTCGTACTCGCAACAATGTCAATCGAACGCAGGGTTTCGCAGTCCTTCTCGCCCTCGCATAGAACGATCTCGTCCGCGAGGACGACCTCGTTTAGACGGTACGGCACTCGCCGCACTCCGTTGAGATTCCACGTGTAGCCGCCGTCCACGTCCGGGCGCCGAAGGCGGAATTCTTTTTTCGGAAACCGGATCACCTCGTACAGAAGTTGGCCCTGCTCGTCGCAATACGGATACACGGCGTCGGGCGTGGAAAGGCGCGCGGGCGCCGCTGCGGAATCGGTAGTCATGCGGTCAGCTTCAGCTTGAATTGTCTTGGAAACTGCAGTGCAAAGGCGCGCCACGTCGCCGTGCAGTGAGGGGACCCGCCAGCGGCTAGTCCTTGCAGATCGCAGGCCAATTGCGACAGGAAAAGGCCTTCTTCTGCGTTGCCGTACATGAACTCGAGGAGGGCAAGGTCGCGCAGATGAAGGGCTGCGAGAAGCAACGCAGTCACGCCAGGGTCGTGATAATATGGGCATCCCATCGTTCCACTGTTCGCCCGGTGTCGCGTTCGTTGGCGCGCTCCGGGCGCTTTTTTTTTGCGCCGACTGCTTAGCCTACCTTTCTGTCATCAGATCTGGCCCTCTCACATTCGCACGGCCAGTTTGGCCAGTTTTGGCAGATGGCAACCGCTTGTCTAGTTCAAACAGAGTTTCCAAGCTCAGAAGGGTTCCTCGCGGTAAGACCATTGGGGAACCCTTATAAAATCGATGTTTCGATGCGGTTAAGTTATATTCAACAGGAAATATTAGTTGGGCGCCGCTGGTGGATTATGCTATAGAGCATAATCATTTATGTCGCGCTTCCCTGAGTGGGTATCTACCGCTGAAGTTCACGCATTTGTCTTGTCTCAGGGTACTCAAGCTCAGGCAGCAGAGCTTTTGTCGATGTCCCAAGGAAATCTATCGCGTTGGGAAAACGGTAAGTGGGAGCCAGGATCACGGGCCGTTCATGCGGCCGTTCGGTATCACATGGGGCGAGGACCGACCCGAGCTATCTCAAAACGGAAGCTCGGTCGGCCTCTTAAGAGACCACTAGCTATTATGCCCGCACCCGGATTGCATGCGACCGGAAAAACAAATGTGGATCGCAGGGCCACGATACGAACATCCGCTGCTCGGAAAAATCACGCCCGTCTATTGCAGCGGTTCTCATGCTCATAAACATCCTCGGGTAACACGCGCCCTCGATCGAAAGGGGCGGCAGTGGGACATCTCAAAATGGCCAATACGTGGCAAGCTGGCGAGTTTTGAACTTCGATCCGCTCAGCAAGCACGGGTGACGATAGGAAAAGAGCCGGATCCTAAACGGTTGCTTGAAGCTCTACAGAGATGCCGAACCGCCTTGGGCGGCACGCCTGGGTGCGGAGCATTTCTCAAATACGATGGACTGAATTCCAGCGCAAATGCTTTACGCCAGCGTCTACACGTATTCTTCTGTGCCAATCAAGCCTGCCACCTACGGTGGAAGCGGCGATTTTTTAGCAGCAAAGGCATAGAGCAACGCCCTACTTCACCGGGTGGCGCGAGGGAGAGCGAAACGCGTTTGCGACTACCTCCCAAAGCTCAGCGTTGTCCCGTTTGCGACAGCCGCTTCTCTTTCCCCAAGCAAATCTCAAAAATCGGAGGGATCCACTACACTCCACCTTTGATACGGCTGTGGTGTTTGAATCCGAAAGCACTTGACCATAGCCCTAGAAAACGCAGGGAGCTGGGACTTCCTGCAGGATCACGAAAAGGGCTCACGTTTTACTACCACCGGAAGCGCAGCATGTTTGTTGAAATATACACACGACCGTTCAAGATAGGGGCTCCGATTGTAAAGTGCGGTGCCCATGGGCGCATGCGCGTCTCGACGATACGCCACCAGTCGCAGTTGCACAGAGTGCCGAAAAACATCTACATACGGCTTGGATCGCAGCTACCTGTTCACCACGCAGTGTGCCGCCATTACGACCAAGAAGTTTGGATCTCCAGAGATCGAAAGAACCAAATTCGGAGGTCGCTACCACGGCCATCACGCGTACCGATAACTAAGAGAACTCGGCTCACGCGTGAACGCATTGCACGACGGCGCCGAACACTTCGCGGAGCTGACGGGGAAAACGGAAGAGAGACGCTTTCTTAGGACTAACTTACGCGGCGGCCAATCATTCTTGAGTTACCGCGCTCACACGCCCTAGACACTCTTGCGGCAAAAAGCGTATGGTCCCGAATGTTCGCGAAGGATGCCGGGCACCGGGCGATCGACAGGCGCTTTCGCGCAAAAGCGCGGGGCGAACGGAACCGGTGCCCGGTCCCGAAGGCCCGGCCCCGCGCATTCTTATTTCCGGTCGAAAAAGTGGAAAACCACATGTGGGCGCTCGCGCTTCACTCCATGCATTACAACTTTTGCCGGATTCACAAGACTTTGCGGGTTACGCCTGCCATGGAAGCGGGAATCGCAGATCATGTTTGGAGTGTGGAGGAAATTACTGCTTTGCTAGATAGAAGTGATACCATCGCAGCCTGAAGGGTATGGCAGCACGCCCCGAATCCCCGTCGGGGTAATTTGGTAATTCTGAACCTTAAAAGAGACGCCTGATTCACGGTCAGGCGCTAAAGGCGTTAGCCTATGCTGAAGGTAGCACAGGAGAACGCCTTGGGGAAGCTCATAATCATGGCCGAGCCTAAAGAGAACCAAGGTGAAGGGGCAGCACACTCGGGTGCAGGAGGTGCCGCAACAGATGTGCTACCCCTCACGCAAAAATATCTGCGAGACGCAGCCGAACTAATCAAGAATCTTAAGGCTCTTGGAGGAATTACCGAGTTAGAATCGAAAATCGACAGAGTCTCTTTAGACCTGAAAGAACTTGCTAAAGAACTGAATGGTCTCGGGCAACGACTCGACAGAGAGACTGGTGAATTAAAGGGCTTCGTCGGTACCGCAAAAACGGTAGGAGCGGCCCTTTTGTTCATATTCGGACCCGTGGCTACAGCCATATTTATCGCAATCATCGTTCACTTTTATCGGGTTATTGACCGGCTTCTTACCCTGGGTTCGACACACTAAGCCGAGACTCAAAATGAGTCACTACCTATCTGCGCCTACGTAGGTCATATAGCAAGTGTAACAAAAATACTGAAATATTCCGAACTGGCCGCAAAACTACTTGCTCAGAACGTAGCAATCCACGCCAGTAGTCTGAACGTGACCGTTTCCGCTCTCAAGTCTACCGTCAACGTCCGAAGCACAAGAAAAACCTCTTACATCGCCAGGAACGCTAACTGTACCCGACAACAGGTCCGTATATTTGACCTGAGTAATATGGAGCGTTTGACCGAATTGCGCCGCAGCAGAACGGTCAAAATGTGCTAACCAAAGCAAGGTGCCCAGAAGACAGAGGGTAGCTACCTTCCAAAAGTTGATTCTCATTTGTGATCCTCCTGATGGGGCATCCTACTCCCCAAGTTCTGTTAATTCATAGCGTTACCTAGATTCTGTGCCTGGATTCTTGGGGAACAAATGCTAGAGATGCTAAAATAGGCATGCGTCCGCTTTTTTAGCGACCGCCCAGGTTCCGGGGAATTCCTCCGCATACCGTCGATCTATGAATCGTGAATCTCTGACTGGAGACGGTCAGAGGGAAAGGGTCTCCCATGCCTAACAAGCAGAAGACCCTCACCTTACTCGACTTGGTTCTAAGCGTGGCTCTGAAGATTTGGGCTGTTACCCAGATTGTGAGTTACGTTTTGACAGGAAGATAAGGAGAAGAAGAAAACTGGCAGTAGGGGCTGGTTCTTAGGAATCGCCCCTACTTGCTGTCAAGGGATACTTACCACATCGGTTATGGGGGCAGAATTTCCGGCGGCGCGGTCGCCGGCGCCAACGAAAAATCGGGCATGGTTGGCGCCGGCATCGAAAAGTCGATCGACGAGGGATCGAACGTAGAGAGATCGATCGAGGGATCACCACCGTTTTGTCCCAGTTGAACACCCTGGAGATAGAGCGGCACGGTGGACGCGCGCACCGTGTGCGGATGCCCGTGGAGTCCGCCCCAAGCGCAGCTCATCTTTCCCCCATGAGCAACAGCGCAGCAAACCACGGCGAAGACATTTTGTAAATTCATCAGCACACCTCACGCGGTAAATCGAGCCATCAAATCCTCTTGCGCTTCCAGCCATCCATCCACGAGTTCCTCTACCCGTTCTCGCGCAGCGCTTGGGCTGAGGGGCAGCTCCTTAATTAAGTCATTCCTGATTGCCCTCTTTATTTTCTCGCCCGTTTCGTAGCGTTTGCCTTCGAAATCCCAGCCGTCCGGGACTGCCTCAAGCTCAGCCAGATAGGAACTGACACGGTAGAGGTACATATCGGCTTCGCGTTCGATTTTTTGCTTAGCCTCTTCAGCTTCGCGCGCGGCTCTGGTTTCCGCTGCGACCGCGTCCCGAGCGGTCTTAGCCTCAGCCTCAGAGCGAAGGAACGGGGCGAGAGCTTCATCGCGAGCAGCGTTGAATTCCAAATTGCCGGCACCGACTGGCAGGTGAGAGAAAGCCACATGCACGGCTTGTTCCGCCTTTACTCGTTCCTGATCGCTACTGCAGGACAGAAGTCGCGGCAGGGAGTTCCGTAATGCGATCAGTGTCCAGGTGATCTTTTCCTTGTGGGCGTATTCCTCCGCCACCTGCCTTCCAGTCGCACGGCCGATGCAACGCATCTCCTCGAAAGTGGCGACGTCCGGTAGTTTGTTTATCGCCGCCACAGCGAGATCTCTCGCGCGGAGTTGCCACTCGGTGGGACGAAAGTAGCTTCGCGCGAGGAGTGGGAGCTCCTCAACGGCTTCCGACGCGGCACGCTCGATTTCCGTTTTCCTGATGTGCGGGCGGGAAATTTGTTTTGCGATCGCACGCACAGCCCTGTCAACTAGGGCGTCGTCATGCTCGATGCCCTGGCAGAGCGTTTGCAGTTTTTCTTGGACCGCCTGTGTGACGTCGAGAACGATTTCGTCAGGGACGCCATGTGGAAGAGAGCTAAGTGCAATGTGTAGTTTTTCGTTCTGCCACTCCCGGCGGGTCGCTTCAGCCCGGGCCCGAGCCTCGGCCTCTCTTCGGTCCTCTCTGCGGCGTTGTATGTCGGCCGCGGCCTCTAATCTTCGCTGGCGATCTTCTTCCCGCTGTTGCTGCTGAGCGGCTTGTTCCGCTTCCTCTTGTCTGCGCGAGGCTGCGTCTTTTTCGTTTCGTAGTTCATGGAGGGCCATCTTCGCCTTTTCCGCTTGGAGGTCGAGATTCAGTTCCTCCACCTGCTGCTTCTTGATGTGCAGGAAATTTGAAGGCGTGGCTGGCGTGGAGTTGGATATGCTTGGCTGAATCATTCCTTCAACGTCAGCAAGTGAGATTCGTAAGTGGTTGCCGGGCGTATGACACGCGTGGAGCTTTCCTTGTTCGACGTATCGCCTGATTGTTCTGACATCCACGTTGAGTTTTCGTGCAGCCTGGGCCGAGGACATCATCTCTATGCTCGCTAGTGGCAGCTCGGGAAGCGCACTTGCCGCCCGATTTGCCGCCCCGCTTTGTACCGTTCGCCGGTGCTTTGTCCGGCTCGAATATGTCCGCGATGCCCGCTTTCGCATGGATTGTCCTCCACGATCTTGGAGACACTTCTTGGAGGGAGTGTATCTCATGCGTGTCCTTTCGAGCCGTACCTTTGCCGGCGCCGGCGCCATATTTCGCGGGCAAACTCTGAACGTCGTGACGCTGGCGTGGCGCGGATCATCGCGATTGCTGAGGCAGGATCCATGTTGGACTCGCCCTTCATGCCTTGCACGGCAGTAAGCCACTGGCCGAGGGATTGGGCTCCTTGGAGGCTAGGGTTGAACTGATGAGTCAGCCGTCCAATTCCTGCTCTCCGCAATACGAAACCGACTTTGACGTTGCAGCTCCTGCAGCTCCACAGCAAATTCCTCGGATCTGTGTTGCTCTCGTCTCCATCAAGGTGATGTACTTCAACGTTGCGAGAGCTGCCGCAGAGGACGCACACTCGGGGTCCAGGCGGTCGGCAAGCGGAATGAGTAGCCCTGTAGCGGAGTGCCCGGTCGGTTATCGAATCGGTTGGTTTACGCCAGAGCTGCCCGCAGCCGCCAGACCGCTCTAGTCTTCCCCCGGTTCGTCCTCGTCCTCTGGGAAAACGTCATCGATGTCATTGAGGCGTTCTTTTGCCGTGTAATTGGAATCGTCGGACTCTATGATATCCACGATCGCGTCCAGCATTTTGTCTCGATCGTCCAACTCGTTCTCGAGATCCCGAACCCGCTGCTGCAGCTCGTTTTGCTTGTCCAGCGCCTTAGTTGCCGTTTCTAAAGCGGCCACGGTTGGATTGGTGCGTGTGTTTTCCTGGGTACTCACTCTCACTTTCCGTTTCACGGTTCCTCCTAAGTTTGGGTTGATCTGCTTGCCTCGGCCTGCAGCGTATTCTTCAGGTGACATCGCCGCAATTTCGTCTGCCCGATCATCGTCCTCCAAAACCTCGCGCGTGAATTTCTCAGCCTGCTCCTTTTTTTTTCGCGCTTGCTCCGGCGTCCAAGGGATTTTCTGTCTCGGGTTGCGGCAAAGATTGCGGACGATCCGAACTTCAGGGCCCACGTTTTGAAACTCCCAAAGAAGAATTCAGACCTGACAAATGGTAGGAAGTGGGGGAAAGTCTCTCAAGAAGAACAATCAGTCGAATTACTCCGTGCTTCGCACAAAGGGTGGGTGCGCGTCTGGATGGCCCTGTGGCGCTTGCGAACAGCGTCATGGAGGCGTGTTTTGTCCTCTAGCGTGGTAGCTCTGCACACCTTATAGACTTCTAGCCAAGGCTTTTTCCGGGCGCGCAATTGGCAGGCGAGCGTGATCCTCTCGTCCTGCGGTCGGCCGCGGCTAATGCCAGGGAAGTTGAGTTGTGCGAGTGTGGCGAAAATTATTCTAAGCTTCTGAGGATCGCCCCGGTGCTCTTCCGAGAACCTCGTCATGAGATGGGCTCTGAATGACCGGAATTCCGATCGCGCAGCCTTGTATAAGCCAGGGTAGCGGGCCGAATCGATCGGGGTCTTCATGTGCTTTGGGCACGTAGCCGTTCTGTTCACAAAACAACCGATTTGTGCACGCTCCGCGCGTCCTCGCAAGTGCACGTAGATTCAACACCTGTGTTTTTTGAATCCGCAAGGGTTTTATGAACAAGGCTGGGGGAAATACCCATCTCCTTGCCGATGGAGCGTATAGAGACGCCCTGGGCGCGAAGATGGTTCATTCTCGCGTGATCCACCGGCATCTTAGGCCGCCCGAGCTGCCGTCCTTTTGCGCGAGCGTTGCGGAGGCCGGCGCGAACTCGGGCGAAACCCCCATCTCCTCGGCGATCTCGCGCATAGAGTGGCCTTGCGCGCGAAGCCGGGCCATTCCTACCCGATCAACGAGCATCGGAGGCCGTCCGACCCGTTTTCCCTGTGTGCGCGCGTTCTCCAGGCTATTCTTTTTTGAAAATGAGACGACCTCCGACAGTTTGGCCGATGCCATCTCATTTTCAAATCGCACTTCCACTTTTGCGAGTTGTTTTCTCATAATTCAGCCTCTGGGATGACAACGCTCGTGAGTCCGGCGAAGCGAAGCCGTCTGGAGATGTGTATATTCCTGCGTCGTCGAAAGGGACGAATGGCCTAAGAGCTCCTGAACCGCGCGGAGATCGGCGCCGTTTTCCAGCAAATGTGTCGCGAAGCTGTGCCGCAGTACGTGGGGAGAGACGTGTTCAAGACCCGCGCGCGCGGCTGCGTGGCGAACCGCTTTCGCGATCGACTCTTTGCAGATCCCAAATATCGAGCCGGATCGGCGATCGCCCAGGTGAAGGTCTAACGCCTTCGACGCCAACGCGCCATAGAGCACGCGACGATCTTTTGCTCCTTTGCCACGGCGGAATAAGAATGCTCCTCGCGACCAAGTCCACGTCCTCGACGCGCAGTTGATGTATCTCGCTCAGCCGGCACCCAGTCGCGTACAAAAGTTCGATGATGATGAGGTCACGGGGCGATTTCGCGGCCGCGATGAGCCGCTCGATTTCCTGGATGGTGAGGACGCGAGGTAATCGCTTCGGTGCCTTCCCAGGAGAAACGTCACGAGCTGCATTGCGCCGGACGAGACCGCCCAGGCGCAGAAAATCATAGAATGTGCGAAGGGTCCAGACGTCGTGCTGAATCGTGGATCGGCCAATTCCACGATCAAGTCTGCCTGCCAGGAATTCCCGGATATCCCCTGGAGTCACGAGGGTCAAAAAGCGTTCCTGTAAAAACTTTGCGAAAGCGCGGATCGTACCAAGGTAAGTCCTGCGCGTTTCGACACTGTAGCCACAGACGAGCAGCCACCTTTCAAATCGATCAAGGAGTTGTGACTTATAAAAAACGGGCTTGCAGGTCCTGGGTTCCAGCTGGGCCCCGGGCGGATAAAGAGTGGCTGCGCGTGAGTCGCTTAATGCCAGCGCGTACCTCATGCGGCGATCTCACAGACGATCGGGATAAGGAGGGGTACGGTGCACCCCGCCCCCCCGGCACCATCCAGTCTCACAACTACCGATGAACTCCCTCAGCTCCCTCAACTTCGGCTTGATCGCCGGTTTTGGTGCAACCTCGCTTCTGTTGAGGGCCTCTAGGCCTGGCACTTTGCAGC
>Ga0307477_10002449_pt1 | contig 14381 bp, 10 predicted proteins | sample atmos_gasesECM2C_FD_203316 | JGI IMG/M metagenome (GOLD analysis project Ga0307477, IMG submission 203316) | Hardwood forest soil microbial communities from Morgan-Monroe State Forest, Indiana, United States - atmos_gasesECM2C_515 | ecosystem: Environmental > Terrestrial > Soil > Temperate...
CTTTGGGCGAGGCCCGAACAATCCGACCTCCTGCTTCCGCCAGCTCGCCCAAAGGTCCGCCAGAGGGAGGGTCCGCAACGGCCGAACCGCGCCCGCCAGGCAGCGCCTGTAGAGACGCCGGCTCGCCGGGGAAGAGGGCGGCGAAGCGCGGATCGACTCCGAGGATGGCGATCCGCGCCGCACGGCGGCCCAGCGATGCGTGGACGGCGGTGCCGCGCAGCACGATGAGCGGCGCCACCGTCACTCCCTGCTCCGGCCCCTGCTCCGGCCCCTGCGCCGCTCCCTGCATTTCCCCTGGCGGCTTGCGGGCGGCGGCCACTCTCGTCCCTCTCGGGGCCGCCGCCGCCAGCCGCCGCGCCATCTCGCCCGCCAGCTCGGCGCGGAAGAAGCGCGGCGCGGCCAGCGCCAGCTCGACGTTGCCGAGGCGCTCGAGCCACAGCTGCCGCAGGCTGGCGCGCATCGAGTCGCCCACCGCCAGCGATCCCGTGAGCACGGTGGCGGTGACCGCGGCGCCGAGCAGCACCGCGAGGTGCAGGCGCCAGAAGTGGATCAGGCTTCGAAGCACTGGCCGTCTCGCAGCTGCAAGCGCCGCGCGCAGCGCGCCGCGAGCTCGCGGCTGTGGGTGGCGACGATCAGCATCGCGCCCTCCTGCCGCTGCAGCTCGAAGAGCAGGTCGGTCGCCGCCGCCGCGGTGGCGTGATCGAGGCTGCCGGTGGGCTCGTCGCAGAGCAGCAGGGCCGGCCGGTTGAGCAGCGCGCGGGCAATGGCGGCGCGTTGGCGCTCGCCGCCCGACAGCTCGGCGGGCCGGTGGCCCAGGCGGTCGGCGAGCCCGACCCGCGCCAGCAGCTCCGCCGCGCGCTGCCGCGCCCCTGCCCGCTCGCGCCGGAAGGCCAGCGCCGGCATCAGCACGTTCTCCAGCAGCGAGTACTGCGGCAGCAGGTAGTGGTCCTGGAAGACGAAGCCGATGCGCTCGTTGCGCAGCCGCGCCAGGGCCTCCTCCCGCAGGCTGTAGAGGTCGCTGCCGGCGAGAGTCACCGTGCCCGCGGTCGGCCGCTCCAGCGTTCCCAGGACGTGCAGCAGGGTGCTCTTGCCCGACCCGGACGGCCCGACCACGGCCAGGGTCTCCGCCGCTTGCAGGCGGAAGGTCACGCCGCGCAGTACCGGCAGCTCGCGTCCTCCCAGGGTGAAGCTCTTGCTCACCTCCCGGGCCGTCAACCCGGCCGCCTCCTCGGGCGCCGCCGCGGCGTCCGCAACTTCCGCTGCCAGCGCTGCCAGCGCGGTCGCGTCCGGTCCGGCCGCCGAGATCCCGGATGCAGCGGAGCGCACCTCGTCCATCCGCAGCCTCAGCCTCCGAGCGCCGCGGCCTCGCGCCGCCCCTGGACGAGGCCCTGGTAGAGCGCCAGGGTGGCCGCGGCCATGGCTTCGTCGCCGTGGCGGGCGTGCACGGCTTCCCGGCCGGCGCGGCCCAGCCGCTGGCGCCGGCCGGGGTCCCGCAGCAGCTCGGCGAGGGCGTCCGCGAGCGCGGCCGGATCGCGGGGCGCCACCAGCACGCCGCCGCCGGTCTCCGCCAGCAGCTCGGGGAAAGCGCCGTGACGCGGCGCCACCACCGGCACGCCGTTCGCCAGCGCTTCGAGGACGTAGAGCCCTTTCGGCTCGGGGTAGACGGTGCCGACCGCCAGCAGGTCGAGGCCGGCGAGGAAGGCGATCTTCTCCTCGCGCGTCACCTCGCCGGCGTACCGGTAGTCGCCGCCGAGGCCCCAGACGCGGAGCTGCCGCTCGACGCCGCGCAGGAAGCCGCGGTGCTGCGGCGGGAGGTAGCCCGCGACGTGCAGGCGAACGCGCCCGGCACCGCCCAGGGCGTCGGCCAGCCGGCGGAAGGCGGCGGCAACCAGGTCGAGCCCCTTCTCCGGCGCGATCCGGCCCAGGTAGCCGACCACCCAAGGCTCACCGGCGCCGCGCGCCGCGCCAGGCCCGGGGCCATGCCCGGCGGCGTCCCGGGCGCCGTCCCCTGCGGCGCCCCCGACTCCATGCCCCGACAGATTGAGGCCGAGCGGCACCACCGCCATGCGCCCCCGCTCCACCTGCAGGTAGGAGGCCATGAGGTCGGCATAGAAGCGGCTCGGGGCGACGAACAGATCGACGTCCTGGGCGCGCTCGGCGAGGGCCGCGCGCACGGCGCCGCGGCTGGGCTCGGCCAGGCCGTCCAGGAACAGCTCCTCGCCCTGCACCGAGCAGACCACGGGCACGCCGAGCTCGGCCTTGAGGCGGCGGGCGAAACCGGCGAACATCGAGTTGGTCAGGTGAACCACCTCCGGGCGGAAGGAGTCGCGCAGCCAACCAACCAGCTTGTCGAGCTCGCCTGCCTGGTTGCCCTGCTCGCCGCGCAGCACCGACAGCGTCAGCTCGCCCAGCCGCCCGGGGTCGGTCGCGGAGCCGAGGCGCGCGACCAGCGCCAGCAGCCGCGGCCGGTCCAGCAGGCGTTCGAGCCTGGGCCATCCGCGGCGCAGCGGCGGCGCGATCTGCTTGAGGTAGACGTTGAGGGCGCCGAAGAAGACGCGCTCGATGGCGACCCCCGGCTCGTCCGTGCGCAGCGGGGTGTAGGTCGGCACCAGCACCGCGTCGTGCCCGAGCCGCTGCAGCGCCGCCACCAGCGTGTTGTCGTGCAGGCAGCTGCCGCAGTACATGTCGGCGGCGCCGGCCGAGACGTAGGCGATGCGCACCGGCGGCCTACTCCCCGTCGGCCGAGAAGAACAGCCTCAGCGTCGCCGCGCCGGGCGGCCGGGTAAGCAGCGACACCACGACCAGCGCCACGATCGAGACCGCCAGCACCAGCGCCACCGGCAGGACGCCGGTGCCGCCCAGGGTGTAGTCCGGCGACCGCCACTGGCTCACCACCAGCCAGCTCCACAGCGCGCACACGCAGAGTGTCGCCGCGGCGATCCCCTGCCTGGTGCTGCGCCGCCAGTAGAGGGCCGCGACGACGAGCGGGAAGAGCGCCGCGAAGCCGGTGAAGCACCAGACACCGAGCTTGAACAGGCTCGGATCGAAGACTAGCGACAGCAGCCAGGCCGCCATCAGGATGCCGACCACGAAGCCGCGCCCGACCCACACCCGGGCCCGCTCGCTCATGCGGTCGCGGAAGCCGTAGTGGACCACGATGTCCTGGGTGAACATGGTGCTCACCGCCAGCACCTGGTGATCGAAGGAGTTCATGATCGCCGACAGCAGGGCGGCGGCGAGCAGGCCGACGAGCACCCCGGGGGCGTGGTGCTCGACGAGCCTCACCACGACCGAGTTGGCCGCGGCCGGCGGCAGGCGCGGGAAGTCGAGCCGCGCGAGCACTCCGAGGACGACGCTCGGCACCCAGACGACCGCGATGCACAGGGGGTAGATCACCACGGGCAGGCGGAAGGCGCGGGCGCTGCGCGCGGTCAGCCATTGCAGGAAGATGTGCGGGAACATGCCGACCGAGAGCGGGATGAGGGTGTAGGTGAGCAGCTGCAGCGGCCGGATCTTGGTGCCGCGCACCAGCAGCTCGGGGTGGACCGCGCCGAGCCGCTGCATGGCGCTCTCGAGGCCGCCCAGCTGGTGCACGATCACCCAGCTGGCCACGCCTCCCAGCAGCAGCAGCAGCAGCGCCTGGAAGCCGTTGACCCAGATCGCCCCGCGCATGCCGCCGTAGGCGACGTAGCCGAGCACCACGGCGACGATGATCAGGCTCCCCGCCCACTTCGGCACGGCGCCGCCGGTGAGCTGGGCGAGGGCGATGCCGCCCCCCGCCAGGCCGATCAGCAGGTAGGGAATGAGCAAGGCGTTGAGCACCACGAAGAGCAGCAGGCCGAGGCCGTCGGACTCGTAGCGCTCGCGGAAGAACTGGACAGGCGACAGGTAGCCCCGCCGCTTGCCGAGCTCCCACACCCGCGTGCCGACGAAATAGAAGACCAGCGGGATGACCAGCGCCGACGAGGAGCCCATCAGGGCGAAGACCCCGATCCCCGAGCTGTAGGCCTCGCCGCTCGCGCCGAGGACGGCGAAGGCAGTCATGTTGGCGCCGAACAGGTTGAGCAGCAGCAGCGCCGGTCCCAGGCTGCGGGAGGCGACGAAGTAGTCTTCGCTGGTGCGTTGGAACAGGCGGTGGCTGAAGCCGCCGATCACCAGCACGGCGATGAAATAGGCGGCGATGATTCCGAGGGTCACCCGTGCTCTCCTTGTCCGCGCGGCGGCGGGATCGGCCGCGTCTGCCCCGCAGCCCCGGGCGGCGTCCCGAGCGGCGCGCCAGGGGCCGCACCGGGCGGCGCCCCGGGCACCCCGGGAGGCACCCCTGGAGGCCAAACGAAGACCACCGTCAACCCGAGCACCACCGAAACCGCGATGCAGAAGCCGATGTGGTAGACCAGGCCGGCCGGCAGCCCGAGCCACAGCCGGGAGTCGTTCCACAGCCAGAGGTCGTTGTGCAGCAGGTAGAGCGCCGCCAGCGCGGCGTAGAGCAGCGTGGCCCATCTCCGGCGTGTCATCGGCGATCTCCTGTCACGGTCACGGCCGCCGCATGCTCCGCGCTCTCCCCGGGCTCCGCGCTCCCCGCGGGCACCGCGCTTCCCGCCGCCGTCGTCGCCGCCGGCGCCGCCGGGAAGTCGGCGCCGCCCGGCGAATCCGGCGCGGCGGTCGCGGCGAGCGCCGCGAACAACCGCGAGAAATCGTGATCGAACACGTCGCCGCGCAGCACCCGGATCAGGTCATGGCGGCATTCGGGGAAGCGGCGGATGAACTTGGAAAAGCGGAAGTTCGGATCGTAGAACGTGTGCACCAGCACGCGCATGGCATCCATGCCGGCGACGAAGCGCGGCCCGAAGGCGCCGAGCCGCGCTCCCGAGAGGTCGCCGTCGGCCAGCGCGCCGAGGATGGCGTCGGCCGCGAACTCGCCCGAGCTGAAGGCCAGCAGCACTCCCGAGGAGTAGATCGGGTCGAGGAAGCCGAAAGCGTCCCCGACCAGCACCCAGCCGGGGCCGGCGATCTGCCGCGACTTGTAGGAGAAGTCGCGCAGGGCGAGGAAGTCCATCACCCGCCGCGCCCCGGCCAGCCGCGGGATCAGCGGCGGGCAGCGCGCCACCTCCTCCTCGAACACCTGCTGCAGGTCGCCGGCGCGGCCGCCGACCAGGTACTCGACCGCGCCGACCACGCCGACGCTCACCCGGTCGTGCGGCAACGGGATGTACCAGAACCAGGACTCCTGCCGCTCGGTGTGCAGCACCAGTGTCGCTCCCTCGTCGATGCCGGGGTCGCGCAGGGCGCCCTCGAAATGACTGAAGATCGCGGCCTTCCGCAGCAGCGGATCCATCTCGCGCAGGCCCAGCCGCCGGCCCAGGATCGCGCTCTGGCCGGTGGCGTCCACGACCACGCTGGCGCGGAGCTCGCGGCGGCCCTCTCCCGGCAGGTCGGCGGCGACGCCCACCGCCTGCTCGCCCTCGAACAGCACCTCGCGCACGGTCGCGCCCTGGCGCACCTCGACGCCATGGCGGCGCGCGTTCTCGATCAGCAGGCGGTCGAAGTCGCGCCGCGGCACCTGCCAGGTGATCGAGCCCTCCCCCGGATCGGTCTCCTGGAAGTAGAAGGGGGCCGAGGGGCGGCCGCTCTTCGAGTAGAACTGCACGCTGTACTTGCGCGGGAAGGGGCTGGCGTACAGCTGGTCGAGCAGGCCGAGCCGCGCGAAGGTGCGGTAGGTCTCCGGCATCAGCGACTCGCCGATCTTGAACCCGGTCTCCGGCAGCCGCTCGAGCAGTGTGACCCGGCGGCCGGCGGCGGCCACCAGCGTGGCGACGGTGGAGCCGGCGGGGCCGCCGCCCATCACGATGACGTCGTAGTCAACGCCGCCCGCCCCCTCCCTCCCTCTCGTCGAGACCAGTTTCGTTTCACCCTGCTGCATGTCGATCCCTCAGGAAGGGCCGCCCGGGCGAGCCGGTGCCGTGCGGGCCAGGAATGGAGCGGTCCAGCGCATCGTCACCCCGGCGTAGAACGCGACGCCGCTCGCCGGGATGACCGAGGTGGTGCCGAGCCCGCGCGTGTAGGTCCTCGTGTTGGTGAGGTTCTTGACCTCGATGCGTGCCTTGAGCGGCCCGAGCGGCAGCGCCAGGGAGGCGTCGGCGGTGAACGCGGCGGGAATGACGAAGGCGTTGTCGGCGGCGATGAACTGCCGCGACACGTAGCGCCCGCCGGCGCCCAGCTCGAGGCCGGCAGGCAGGCGCCGCGACAGCCACAGGTTGGCGATCTGCGCCGGCGCCAGCGGCGGCGTGTTGCCGGTGCGGTCGACGGTCACGAACGTCGGCGGCTCGAAGCCGACCAGCATGCTCTCGGCGAAGCGGGTGAAGACCGCGCTCTCGTAAGCGTAGGAGAAGACCACGTCGAGGCCCGCCAGGCGGTGCGCCAGCAGCGACAGCTCGAGGCCGCGCGTGCGCTGGCTGCCGGCCTGCTCGCTGAAGCCGTTGGCGCTCGGGATCGCCTCGTTGCGGCGCGTCAGCTGGTAGGCGGCCAGCGTGGCGCGCAGCCGGCCGCCCGCGAGGTCGCTCTTCGCGCCGGCCTCGAGCTGGCTGCCGGTCTCAGGGCGGGCCGGGCCGACGACGCGGGTCGAAGGGGGTGCGAAGCCGCGCCCGGCGTTGGCGTAGAGCGACAACCCGGAATCCGCGGCCGGCGAGAAGGTGACCCCGGCCATCGGCGAGAGCTGCGAGTCGTGGCGCACCGTGCCGGTCGCGCGGTCGCGGTAGTCGAGGTGATCGAAGCGGCCGCCGAGCAGCAGCTGGAGGCGAGTGGAGACGGTCACGTGGTCGAGGAGATACGGCGCGGCGATCAGCGTCCGCGCGTCGCCGGCCGAGGATTCCCCGGGCAGCAGGAACACCGGGCCGCGGGCGGTCTCGACCGGCGCCAGCAGGTCGATCGACGGCAGCGCGCCGACGCCGAGCGTGAAGTCGTCGCCGCGGCGCGCCAGCTCGAGGCCGCCGAGCAGCTGGTGGGTGAGCGGACCGGTCCTGGCGTCGGCTCTCGCCTCGAGCTGGTTGCCCCAGAACTGCTGGCGATCGTCGAGCAGCACCAGCGAGCGCGCGACCTGCAGGCGGCCGGTCGGGTCGGGGAAGACGCCGTCGAGCAGGGTGCCGTCGGAGAGCCAGGAGAGCTCGCGGTAGTACGCCTTGTCGTGCAGGGTGAAGGCGCCGGCCTTGCCCTCCCAGTCGAGCTGGAAGCGGCTGAGCGCCTGGTCCGAGCGGTCGAAAGGCGACTGGTAGGAGCGGCTGGCGGGGACGCCGGCCACCTGGTTGCCCAGGAGCGGCAGCCCGGCATCGGGGTTGAAATGGTCCTCGAGGCGCTCGAAGCTGACGACCAGCGAGCTGCCCGGGTCCTGCGGGCGCCAGGCGAAGACCGGGTTGACGCCCCAGGCGCGACCGCCGCGCCCGTCGCGCCAGCCGTCGGTCGCCTCCCAGAGGCCGTTCAGGCGCAGGCCGAGCCGGCCGTCCTGGCCGCTCCAGTTGCTGTCCACGGTGCCCTGGCGGGTGCCGAAGCTGCCGCCCAGCGCGGCGGCTTCGACGAACTCGTCGGCGAGCGGCTGCTTGCGCACGATGTTGACCACGCCGGCAAGCGGGTTGCCGCCGTAGAGGAAGCTCGCCGGCCCCTTCAGCACCTCCACCCGGTCGGCGTTGTAGAGCTGGTAGAAGGTGGTCACCGGCTCGGGCGCGCCGTCGGTCATCACCAGCGCGCTCGTCTCCGAGTCGAGGCCGCGCAGCAGGAAGAAGTCGGCGGCGCCGGACTCGGTGTGGATGCCCACCCCGCTGGCGTCCCGGAGCGCGTCGCCGAGCACGCGCGCGTCCTGCTGCTCGAGCAGCGGCGCGCCGATGACGTCGATGGTCGCCGGCAGCAGGCGGGTCGGCAGCGGCAGCTTGGCGATGGTGGTGGTGGCCGGCACCAGCTCCGCGACGCCCTCGACCAACAGCTCCTCGCGGTGATGCAGCAGGGGCGGCGCGGCGCCCTGGGCGCTCTGGGCATGGTCCGCCGGCGAGTCGGCCGGCGCCGCGGCGCCCGGCGAAGCGGTGCCGCCCGTTGCCGCCGGTGGCTGCGCGGCGCCCGGCGCCGCAGCGCTTCCGGTCACAGCCGGTGGCTGAGCGGCTGTCTGCGCCAGGGCCGCGCCCAACGGCTGCATCGCCGGCACCGACGCCGCCAGGACGGCGGCCAACGCGAGCCGGCCTGCCTTGCACCTGCGCTCGGGCACGGGCGCGGCCAGTTGCGCGGCGGGCATCTTCGATCTCCTCACGGGCGGTCCCTCATGACTCAATGGGCAGCCGCGAGATCGTACGCCTCCATCTGCTCGCGGTTGCGCAGGAAGAGCTTTGCGCCGGCGAGGCTTGGCCCGGTCCAGCAGCGGCCGTTGAGGGCCTGGAAGCTCGCGCGCTCGTGGTAGGCGTCCGGCACGGCGTCGGCGAGCACCAGCTTGCCGCTCTCCGACAGCACCACCAGCAACCCGTCGGCGAGGATCAGCGAGCCGTGCCCGAGCCCGCGCTGCTTCCAGCGCTCCTCCCCGGTCTGCACCTTGACGCACTTGAGGGTGCCGTTGTCGAAGCCGTAGACGTAGTCGCCGGCGAGCACCGCCGAGCTGAACTGGTTCTTCATCTCGCGGTTCTTCCAGAGCTGCTGGAGCTTCACCCGGCCGCCGTCGGCGTGGAACTGGAAGACCGCCGAGCCGCTGTCGTAGCCGGAGGAGACGTACAGCTTGTCGGGCGCGACGAAGAGCGGCGTCGCCGCGTTGACGTCATAGTCCGTCGTCCAGGGGATCTCCCAGAGCACCCGCCCGTCCGCCGCGGCGACGCCGGCCACCGAGCTGCCGGTGAAGAAGATCGCCTGGCGCACCCCGGCGGCGGTGAGGGCGATGGGCGACGCGTAGCCCGGCCTGTCGTCGAGCGCCGACCAGACCGCCTTGCCGGTGTGCTTGTCGAAGGCCATCGCCGAGCGGCCGCCGCTGCCGCCGACGGCCACCAGCAGCAGGTCGCCTTCGACCAGCGGCGAGCTGGCGCTGCCCCAGGTCGGCATGCGGGCGCCGAACTCCTTGGCGAGGTCGTGCCGCCACGCCACCTTGCCGTTCGCCGCCGACACCGCCAGCAGCTGCCCCTGGGCGCTCTGCACGTAGAGCATGCCGGCGTCGTAGGTGGGGGTGGAGCGCGGGCCGCTGCCCTGGTCGTTGGACAGCTCGGCGTCGGTGCGCTGCTGCCACAGCTGGTGCCCGTTGGCGGCGTCGAAGGCCGCCAGGTACTCGATGTCGTTGGTGCCGAAGAGAGTGAAGATGCGGCCGTCCACCACCGCGAGATGCGAGTAGCCTTCGCCGATCGGCACCTGCCAGAGCAGCCGCGGCCCGCTCGCCGGCCAGCTGCGCACCAGGTGGGCCGCCGCCCGCGCGACGCCGTCGCGCTGCGGGCCGCGGAACTGCGGCCAGTCGCCGCCCGCGGCGGCCGCCGCGGCACCGGCGGCGGCGGCAGGGGCTGCCGGCGCCGGCGCCGGAGTGCCCGCTCCGCCGGCGGCCGGTGCCACGGCGAGCGCCAGCACGGCGGCGGCCGGCAGCAGGGCGAACGTGCCCAGCCTGGTCCTCTTCGCGTGGTGGTTCGGGTTCCCGGGGGTCCTCATGGCAGTCGAGCCTCCTTGCTGAGGTGCGTGGCGGGAATTCTCGGTCGTGACTCCATGGCCTCTGCCTCCCTTTGGGCGAGGGGTAGTGAGGGCGAGGACGGAGGACTCTGAGTGCCTCGCCCAAAGGGAGGCAAAGGCCATGGAGCCACGACCGATCTTTCCGCTTCAGGTGTAGCGCGCATGGCGGTAGCGCTCGTCGTAGAGCTCGGGCAGCAGCTGGTCGACCCGCAGCAGCCCGCGCCGGGTGAGCTCGATCCGGTCCGTGAGCGGCTGCAGCATGCCGCGCCGGCGCAGCCGGTCCCAGGCCGGGGCGAACTCGGCCAGCACGTCGACGCCGAACTTGTCCTGGAAGTAGGAGCCGTCGAGGCGGCCCAGCTTCAGCTGCAGGGCCACCACGCGGGTGAGCAGCTCGCGGCGGCTGGGCGCCAGCCCGCGGTCGAGCGGCAGTTCCCCGGCCTCCACCGCCGCCAGGTACGCGTCCCAGGTCGAGGTGTTCTGGAAGTGACGGCCGCTGACGTGGGAGAACGACGAGATGCCGGTGCCCAGCATGTCGCAGCCGTGCCAGACGGCGTCGCGATAGACGAAGCGGCAGCGCTTGTCACGGCGCACCAGGGTGTAGGCGCTCGACAGCTCGTAGCCCGCCGCGCCCAGCTCGTCGAAGGCGTACTCCTGCCAGGCGCGGCGGGTCTGCCAGTCGGCGAGCGGCCGTGCCAGCGAGCCGCCCAGCACGCTCTTCGAGAAATCGGTGTTGTACGGCAGCTCCAGCTGGTAGATGGTGACGCTGTCCGGCGCCAGGTCGAGCGTCCGGCGCACCGACTCGCGCCAGGTGTCCCAGCTCTCGCCCAGCAGGCCGGCGATGAGGTCGATGTTCAGCTGATCGAAGTCCAGCTCGCGGATCCACGGCATCACCCGGTAGATCTCGGCCGAGAGATGGGCGCGCCCGTTGGCCTGCAGGATCTCGTCGTCGAAGTTCTCGACGCCGAGCGACAGCCGGGTGACGCCGAAGGCGCGCACCGCCTCGAGCTTCGAGCGCGTCAGCGTGCCTGGCTCGCACTCGAAGGTCACCTCCTCGACGCCGTCCCAGGGCAGGACCCGCCGCATCCCCTCCACCAGGCCGTTCAGCTGGCGCACGCTGAGCAGCGACGGCGTGCCGCCGCCGAAGTAGACGAAGCGCAGCGGCCGCCCGGCGATCGCCGGCAGCTCGCCGTAGAGCTCGATCTCCCGGCCCAGCGCCGCCAGGTAGCGCTGGATGCGGGCGCTGTCCATCTCGGTGAAGACGCGGAAGTAGCAGAACTTGCAGCGCTTGCGGCAGAAGGGCAGATGCAGGTAGAGGCCGAAGTCGGCGCCCGGACGCGGCGGTGCGGCGAGCGCCGCGCGCACCTGCGGCAGCTCGGCGGCGCTCCAGGCCGAGAAGGGCGGGTAGTTGGCGACGAAGAGGTTGCCCACCTCGGGCGGCTCGGCCTCCGCGACGGGTGGAAAAGCGGCGCCGGCGCCGCTCACGCTCCCGGGCTCGGCCTGGGGTTCCATCATGATGCGTGATCTCCGTTCTTGGCTTGTGGCGCGAAGCAGTAGAGGGTGCCGTCCAGGGTGCCGAGGACGAGGCGGCCGCCGGCCACCGCCGGCGAGGCTTCGATCGACGAGCCGGCGGCGAACTGCCAGACCGGCTTGCCGGTGCGGTCGTCGAGGGCGAAGACGTCGCCGTTGCGCGCCGCCGCCACCGTCAACCCGCCCACCAGCACCGGCGACGAGTCGACGGCGGCGCGCGCGGCGAAGGTCCACAGCGCCTCGCCGGTGCGCGGCGCGAGGGCGTGCACCAGCTTGTCGCGGCCGCCGACCACCAGCAGGTCGTCGCGCACCGCCGCCGAGGAGTAGTAGGGGAACTTGAGCTGCGGGTGCTCGTAACGCCACGCCACCTTGCCGCTGCGCAGGTCGACGGCCACGAGCTGGTTCTCGAAGGTGCCGACGAAGGCGCGGCCCGCGGCGAGCGCCGGGCTGGCGCCGAGATAGCCGCCGAGGCCGACCTTCCAGACTTCCGCGCCGCTCGCCGCGCGCAGCCGGCGCAGGTTGCCGTCGCAGCCGGCGATCAGCACCGCGTCGCCGGCGACCGCGGGCGTGGCGTTGACGTAGCCGTCCGTCGCCGCCTGCCAGCGGCGTGCGCCGTCGCGCAGGGACAGGCAGTAGACGCTGCGGTCGTAGGAGCCGAACACCACGCAGCCGGCCGTGAAGTTGGCCGCGGAGACGATCTCGGCGCCGGTCCGGAAGCTCCAGCGGCGCCGGCCGGTCGCGGCGTCGACGGCATGGAAGACGCCGTGCCCGTCGCCGAAGTAGACGACGCCGTCGCGCACCGCCGGCGACGAGCGGATGGGACCTTCGGCGCGGTACTTGAAGCGCAGCGCGCCGTCGGCCAGGCCGAGGGCGTAGAGGTTGCCGTCCAGCGACCCGACGAAGGCGCTGCCCCGCCAGATCGCCGCCGTCGAGGCGATGCCGGCGCCCGCCTTGAACGTCCAGGCCGGCACGAGGTGCTCGCCGAGAGTGCCCGCCGCCCGGCCGGTGAGCTCGGGATCGCCCCGGAAGAGCGACCAATCGCCAGCTGGGGCGGCGATGGGGGCGGTCGTGGCGGCCGCGGCGGCCGGGGCGGCCGGGGCGCTCGGAAGACGGCCCGCGGCGCTCGGGAGATGGCCCGCGCCTGCCGCGCCGCCGGCGCTCCCAGCACTCCCGGTGGCGGGCGCGGCGGCCGTGCCCCCTGCACTTCCCGCGGCACCGACGATGCCTGCGAGCAGCGCGCTCATCGCCGCTGCGGCAAGAGGCACCGCCACTGCCCGCGCCGGCCGCACCGGGCGGACTGCCCGGGCCGGCGCCCGCGGGCAGGCCGGAGAGGTGCGGAAGCGGGAGAGATGGCGCAGAGGCATCATCGGGCGGGTCTCGCGACGGTCAGAAGGCCTGCTCGTAGAGGTGCAGCAGGGCCTCTTCGCCGGCCGGCCGCGGGTTGAAGCCGGCGGTCCACTGCTGCGCCGCCTCGCGCGCCAGCTCGCGCAGGGCCGGCGCCTCGACGCCGACCTCGCGCAGGCGCTCGGGCAGGCCGGCCGCGGCGCGCAGCTCCTCGAGCCTCCTCGCCAGTATCTTGGTCGAGGCGCAGCCGGCGAGCGTCGCATAGGCGGCGGCCGGCGGCGGCCCTCCCGCCGGCCCGCTCCCCGCCGGCCCATCCTGCGCCAGCCCGTCCTCCGCCAGCCCGCCCTCCGGCGCGGGGGCGCCGTTCCAGCGCACCACGTGCGGCAGCATCAGGGCCACCGCGACGCCGTGCGCGACGCCGTGGCGCGCGCTGAGGGGATTGGCGCAAGCGTGCGCCGCGCCGAGCATGGAGAGCTCGATGGCGGCGCCGGCGAGGTGGGCGCCGAGCAGCATGCCGCCCGCCGCACCGGCTTCCGCCGGCGCCGCGAGATGGCTCATGAGGCTCGGCTCGAGCAGCCGCCAGGCCTCGCGCGACAGCATGCGCGAGACCGGGTTGGCGGCCCGGCAGACCAGGCTCTCCACCGCATGCGCCAGGGCGTCGAGGCCGGCTGCGGCCGCCGCCCGGCGCGGCGCGCTGGCCAGCAGCGACGGATCCAGGACGACGATGCGGAAGCGCGCCTGGCGGTCGCCGCAGGCCATCTTCTGGTGGCTCTCCGCTTGCGAGATCAGGGCGTAGGACTGCGCCTCGCTGCCGGTGCCGGCGGTGGTGGGGAGGCCGATCGCCGGCAGCAGCGGCAGGCGCGCGTGGCCGAAGCCGCGGTAGTCCTCCATGCGGCCGCCATTGGTGAGCAGGAAGTTGATCCCCTTCGCGCAATCCATGGCGCTGCCGCCGCCCAGGCCCACCAAGATGTCGGCTCCCCAGCGCGCCGCGGCGTCGCGTCCGGCCGCGACCTCCCGCGTCGTCGGGTTCTCGATCACCGCGTCGAAGATCCGCGCCGCCACGCCCGCGGCGCCGAGGGCGGCGGCGGCGCGCTCGGCGTGGCCCGCGGCGCGCACCCCGGGATCGGTCACCACCAGGGCCCGCCGGCCGCCGAGCTCCCGCGCCAGCTCGCCCACGGCCGCGGCGGCGCCGAGGCCGAACAACACCTCGATGCCCCCCACCTCGGCCCGCCACTCCGTGCCCGGGGCCGCGGCCGGCAAAGGCGGGGTGTGAGCAACGCTTGAGGCGGCGAAGGAGCTCATCGGCTGGCCGTCATCCCGCGCATGCTGAGGCCGGCCTCGCGCAGCGCGCGGCGGCGATAGAGGAAGTCGAACAGGTTGCCCTCGTGCGGCTGCGCGTAGGAGACCTGCCAGGTCGGCACGGCGCCCAGGTGCAGGTGGTCGATCGCCCGGCAGGCGAGCAGCTCGCGCCGCAGCTCCTCGTCGGCGGTGAGAGCGGTCGCCACCAGGGTCGGGCCGATGCCGGCCAGCAGCTCGGCGCGAGGCGCCTCGACCACGGCGCAGAAGGGGAACGGCAGCTCGGTATGGGCGAGAGGATGGCCGGGATCGCGCACCCAGATCAGGGTCGGCAGCAGGAAGGTGCAGCCACCCACCTCCGCCAGGCGGCCGCCGCCCCGCGCCGCGGCGGTCAGGTCCTCCGCCTCTCCCGGCGCCAGCCGGCGATCGATCCACTCCGAGACGCGGCGCGCCGCCGCCGGGTCGGGCCACGCCGCCAGCTCCGCGCGCGGGTCGTCCAGCGGGCGCGCCTCGACCGCCGCCAGCCGCTCTGCCAGCGCCAGGGCCAG
>Ga0307477_10002450_pt1 | contig 14375 bp, 14 predicted proteins | sample atmos_gasesECM2C_FD_203316 | JGI IMG/M metagenome (GOLD analysis project Ga0307477, IMG submission 203316) | Hardwood forest soil microbial communities from Morgan-Monroe State Forest, Indiana, United States - atmos_gasesECM2C_515 | ecosystem: Environmental > Terrestrial > Soil > Temperate...
CGACTGCATTTTCGGGCTGTAGGAGGTCGCCTTGACACGCTCGCATGACGATCAGGCGGAGGGCCAGACCCCGATCCACAATCACGACTGCGGCAATCTCTGCGGCGCAGAATGAGCGGGACACCGGCCACGGCCAAGTGCCCGCTGTCGAAAGGTCGCGGCGCTCGGCAACGCGGGACGATGGCCGGAAAGGGGTAACAGGAACGATTTTATTACCCCCTTTCAGGGAGAAATTGCCCCTTCCGGTGCCGCTACAGGACCCCGCTCGCAGCCAGGCGAGAGCGGAGACATACCAGGATTTGTGCAACCGAATCTTACGCTCGATCAAAGGCTTGCGCTACGCCCGGCAGCCCTCGTGCATAATCCGGGTTAGTAGTCTCGTTATGGTCGATCGGCATACCAGCCGGCCCACTGGTACGGGCGCCACGCCCCTTGATCCGGTGCTGAGAAAGTCAATCCTTTGGCCGGGTCGATTCCCACCGACAGCGGATTCCGCCACAACATGGGGTTCTGCCCAATCATATTCGCCGGCGGAAATCGACGTGAGCCCACTTGTGATACCTGGACTGGAGGATCTGCTCGCCACCGGTTTGTCGAGCCGGCGGTCATGAACGCTCTCTCACGTCCGGTCAGATATTAATTTAAATCTAGCTCTCCCTCAACGGCCGGCGATCAACCACCGGCCGCGACCATCGCTCTGAGCACGGCGCGCCAACGCTCCTGATGAGCCCGTTCTGGGCGCGGACAATGTAGTTCCGGCGTTACGACGGTAGCGCGATTCCCCAACGTTGACATCGCGCCGTAATCCGGCCCGACCCACCATCTTCGCGCGTCGAGCGGAGATCACCCTCGACCTGAAGCAAGAGACCGGTGTGATGAGCGCGCTGTCTCGCGTCCGCCCTGACGAGTTCACGATTGGTATGCTGGCGACCGTCATGTTGGCCTTCCTGCTGCCTTGCCGCGGCACGAGCGCCGGGATTTTCGGCGGTCTCGCCGCAGCTGCAATTGCCCTCCTGTTTTTTCTTCAAGGCGCGCGGCTGTCGCGCGTGGCGATCATCGCGGGCGCGTTGCATTGGCGGCTGCACCTGGTCATTTTTGCCGCCACCTTTGTGCTGTTTCCGGTCGTCGGACTCGCTTTGCGGCCGTTATCTGGGACCCTGCTGACGCCGCCGCTCTATCTCGGCCTTCTGTTTCTTTGCACCTTGCCGTCGACGGTACAGGATTCGGTCGCCTTCACCTCGATCGCCGGCGGGAATGTCGCGGCGGCGCTGTGCAGCGCTTCGGCTTCGAGCATTTTCGGTATGTTCCTGACGCCGCTGTTGGCTGGCCTCGTACTGCACGCGCACGGCGCGTTTTCGCCCGATGCGCTGATATCGATCGGGCTGGAGATGCTCCTTCCATTTATCGCCGGCCAGCTGTTGCAGCCCTGGATCGGGAGCTGGGTACAGGCACGGCGGCGCGTATCAAGCAGCGTCGATCGCGGCTCGGTGCTGCTGGTGGTCTACACCGTGTTCAGCGGAGCCACTTTGAGCGGAATCTGGCACCAGCTCGCCTTCGGACCGCTGATGGCGCTCTTCGCCGCCGCCGGCAGTTTGCTCGCGCTGATGCTGGCGATCACCGCGCTTGCCGCACGCGGTCTCGGCTTCTCGCGAGAGGATCAAATCGCGATCATATTCTGCGGCTCGAAAAAGAGCCTCGTCACCGGGATCCCGATGGCGAATTTGCTGTTTGCAGGCCACGCCTTGGGCCTCATCGTCCTGCCGTTGATGGTGTTCTATCAGATCCAGGTCATGGCCTGCGCCGCGCTCGCCCGGCGCTATGCGAGCCGCCCAGCTTCCACTGTGAAAGTCGGCCGAGTTAGTCGAGTAGGGCCTTTGCCTCTTTAAGAGGCGCCAGTTTCAATGCAATTTCCCGCTGCGGGGCGGTTGGATGTTGCTTTCGAGACCTGTTCGGGTACACCAAGTTCGACGCAGGGTTGGCCGGGCCCAGCTCCCGTGAGCGTTCCGAGCGGCAACGGCCGCACCCATGTTGTCGAGTCCAGCAAGGAGACGGTGCGGCTTGGGGTGTTCGATGCGACGTTACCGCCGATCGTGACAATCGAATCCTGCAACTGCGTCAGCTTTACGAACACCTGGTCGCATTTCATGAACGAATTGCAGCCCGGGGTGCCGATCAGCCGCCTGGCTGAGCTGCGCACGAGCAATCCCGGGCGCAGGCCGCACTCGATCATCGGCCCGATCGCCGTCAACGACGCCGAGCCGGGCGACCTGGTCGAGATCCGCTATCGGCGGCTGCACCCCGTCACCTGGGGTGCCGTGTTCAACGACCCGGCGGCCCTCGGCACCGGCCCTGCTGCCGCGGGATTTCTCGCAAGGCCAGATCAAATACGTCGATCTCGACTTGGCGAGGATGAAGGGGAAGTTCGCCCCCGACATCACCATTCCGCTGACGCCGTTTCACGGCACATTGGGTGTGGCACCGCCGGACGGCTTTTTCCCGCCGTTGAGCCCGGGAGTGACGAGCTCTGTGCCGCCCGGCCCGCATGGCGGCAATCTCGACCTGCGCGAGCTAGCCGAAGGCTCGGTCCTCTACCTGCCGGTATGGAGGCCGGGCGCCTTGATCAACACTGGCGACTCGCATGCCGTGCAGGGCGACCGCGAAATCAGCCTGATCGCGCTCGAAACCAGCATGCAGGAAGTGCTGATCCAGGTCATGCTCCACAAGTAGAAAAACTTGGCCCGTGGCCGAGACGGCGACCCATTGGATCATCGTGGGTCTCGACAAGGATCTCAACACCGCGATGACGCTTGCTGCGCGCAACGCCATCGACTTTCTGTCGTCCCGTGTCAAGCTGACACGTCACGACGCCTACGCGCTCTGCAGCATCACGGTGAGCTTTCGGGTGAGGCAGGTCGTCGACATCGTGCGCGGGGTCCATGCGATGATCCCGAAGAATTTGTTTATCGGCGAGCTGCGGCAGCAGATCGCCGTCGTTTAGCTTCGGGTCGAGGGAGGGAAAGCCAATGAGGCTGGAAGACAAGGTCGCTCTGATCACCGGTGCCGCGTCGGGCATGGGCGCCAGCATGGCGCGCATCTTCGCCCGCGAAGGCGCCAAGGTCGTCGTCGCCGACATTCTGGAGGAAGAGGGAAGGGCGGTCGTCGCCGACATCATCCGGGCGAACGGTGCAGCGATCTTCCGCCGTCTCGACGTGTCGAGCGAGGCGGAATGGAAGGCGACGATCGATGCCGCCCTCGCCGAGTACCAAAAGCTCGACATCCTCGTCAACGATGCCGGGCTCTCCGGCAGCGCGGTCGAGGATCTCTTCGACACCGCAGCTTGGGACCGGTTGATGACGGTCAACGCGCGCGGCGTCTTTCTGGGCATGAAGTTCGCGATCCCGGTCATGAAGGCCGCGGGTGGCGGGTCGATCGTCAACATTTCTTCGATTTCTGGCATCACCGGCCAGCACCATGTCCATGTTGGCTACAACGCCTCGAAAGGGGCGGTGCGCACCTTGACCAAGGCTGCGGCGGTGCAGCACGGCGCGGACAACATCAGGGTCAACTCGGTGCATCCGGGGCTGATGCCGCCGATGCGCTCGTCGGGGCGCACCGCCGACCCGGAGGTCCGCGCCCGACTGCTGCATCAGGTGCCGATGGGCCGCGCCGGCCGCGTCGAGGAGGTCGCCAACGCCGTGCTGTTCCTCGCCTCGGACGAGGCCTCCTATATCACCGGCGCCGAGCTCTGGGTCGACGGCGGATCTCTCGCGACTTAGCCTAGCGCCATCTCGGGCAGAGTGACGACGCGCACGCCGGCCGCTTCGAGCGCTTCTCGCGCGGCGCGAGCGACAATGACACCGGTCGGCTCGTCGCCGTGCACGCACAGCGTATCGAGGCGCGCCTTCAGCCGCTTGCCCTTGCGGGAGACGATCTCGTCGTTCAGCACCATGCGGACGACCCGCTCCATGACCGCTTCGCGATCGTGGAGCACCGCTCCCGGCACCTTGCGCGAGGTCAGATTTCCGTCATCGTCGTAGAGCCGGTCGCAAAAGCCTTCGCGGGCAACGGGCAGCCCCAGCTGTCGGGCAGCACTCTCCATGTGCGACCCGGCGAGTGCCACATAGATGATGTCGCGGTCGACCGTCTTGATCGCCCGTCCGATCGAGAGCGCGAGGTCGAGGTTCTCGGCCGCCATGTTGTTGAGCGAGCCGTGCGGCTTCAGATGCGTCACCTTGGCGCCGGCATAGCAGGCCATCGCCTGCAGCGCGCCGATCTGGTAGGCGATCATATATTCGAGTTCGCGCGGGTCCATGTCGATGCGCCGCCTTCCGAACCCCCATAGGTCGTTGAAGCCCGGATGGGCGCCGATGCTCACCCCCTCGGCAACGGCCTGGGTTACCACACGTTGCATCGTGACCGGGTCACCGGCGTGGAACCCGCAGGCGATGCTTGCCGAGCGGATGATTTTGAGCAGGCCGGCATCGTCGCCGATCTGATATGCGCCAAAGCCCTCACCCATATCGGCGTTGAGATTGATCGCGTTTGCCATGCGCCCTCCTCTGAGCCGTGCTGCAGTGTATCAGGGAACGCGATGAAGGTGCGTTTCCTGTCCGCCGGGGACCGAGCCCTTGTCGTCGAGTTTGGCGACCGCATCGACAGGGCGCTCAGCAACGATGTCTTGCGCCTCGACGCGAGCCTGCGCGCGAGGGGACTGCCGGGCGTGGTCGAGACCGTCCCGACCTTTCGCTCGCTGATGGTGCACTATGATCCAATGGCGACCGCCCGCGCCGAGCTCGAGCGGGCGATCACGAGCATGCTCGATCGTCAATCGGGCCCGCGCGGCGCCGCCACCCTGTGGCGGGTGCCGGTCTGCTACGACGGCGAATTCGCCCCTGATTTGGCCGAGGTGGCGCACCTGATCGGGGCGACGCCAAGCGAGGTGGCCGCACTCCACAGCGCCGCGCGCTATCACGTCTACATGCTCGGGTTTCTTCCGGGCTTTCCCTATATGGGGGATCTGCCGCGCCAGCTTGCGCTGCCGCGCCGCGCCGACCCGCGGCTCCGCGTCCCCGCCGGTTCGGTCTCGATCGCCACCACCTTGACCGCGATCTACCCCTATGAGAGCCCCGGCGGATGGCACCTGATCGGGGCGACGCCGATCCGCCTCTTCGACCCGGCGCGGCCGCGCCCGGCGCTCCTTCAGCCCGGTGACATTGTCCAGTTCGAGCCGATCGACCCCGCGAGTTTCGCAGCGATCAGAGGAGCGGTCGCCAGCAGCAATTACGAAATCGCAAACGAGCCGGTCACCGAATGAGCGCCGGATTGAAGGTGTTGGCGCCGGGTCTCCACACGACGGTGCAGGATCTCGGGAGGCCCGGCCATCAGGCGATCGGCGTTCCGGTATCGGGCGCGCTCGACGGGTTCAGCCTGAGGCTCGCCAACGCGCTCGCCGGCAACCTCCCGGGAACGCCGGTGCTCGAGGTTCTGATCAGCGGGCCGACTTTCGAGGTCGTTGCCGATACGGTGCGCGTGGCGCTCGTCGGCGTCGGCGCGAACCTCGCAATCGACACGTCGTGGGTCATGGCCGCCGGGCAAAGCGCAACGCTGTCGCGCGGCGCCGTCATTAACGTCGTCGTGGGGCGGCAATCTGCTTGCTGCTATCTCGCAGTCGAGGGCGGCGTTGCCGTGCCGCTGATCCTCGGCAGCGCGTCGACCTACGTACGCGCGGCCATCGGTGGGCTCGACGGACGCGTATTGCGGCGCGGCGATTTTGTACCGCTGGCGGCCGGGGGCGCCTCCGAACGGACCGAGTTCCGCCTGCCTTCGCCGCTGTCCCCGACCGGCGATCAGCCGATCCGCGTCGTCCTCGGTCCACAGCAGGAATATTTTACCGAGGAAGCAGTCGCGGCGCTCCTCAACGCCGAGTTCCGAATCTCACAGAACGCCGACCGGATGGGCATGCGCCTCGATGGCCCCTTCCTCCGACATCGCTGCGGCTGGAACATCATCTCGGATCCGATTGCGACCGGTGCCATCCAGGTGCCCGGCTCGGGACAGCCGATCTTGCTGCTCGCCGATCACCAGACAACCGGCGGCTACCCCAAGATTGCCACGGTCGTATCGGCCGATCTGGCGGTTGTCGCTCGGCGGCGGCCGGGCGATCCTTTGCGCTTTACCGCGGTCGCGATCGAGACGGCGGAGGCGCTCTGCCGCGCTGCAGAGCGCCAGTTTCTCGAATTGACCGCGCGGCTCGAGCCGATACCGGATCACCCCGAGGTCGACCTTGGATCGCTCTACGACGGCAATCTGATCAGCGGTGTCGTCAGCGGTCTCGACTGACCGCGGCGCAGACCGGCTAGCGGCCCCACCGGCATCGCTCGCGTTCAAAAGGATCGAGGATGTGCCAGCAACGCGCCCTCTGCTCGTCTCGCCACGCTTCCTCGCGGCTCGTGCCATAGCCTTCGCGCCAGTCTTCCCGGCGGCTCGAACCATAGCCTTCGCGCACACCACGCTCGCAGCTCAACCGGCCATTAATATTCGCGATGTCGCCGACACAGCGGTCGACATCGAGGACGGTCCGCTGCCAGCGCCCGTTAACCCCTGGGCAGTCGGCAATCAGCTTGTCGCGATCCATCCCGACATTCCTGCAGCTGTTGAGATACGATCCCTGCGGCGCCGGCTGGGCATTGGCCGGCTGTACGCACATCGCGCCGGCAAGCAGCAACGCAGCAAACGCACCTACCGTGGTTTTCATAATCCCCTCCTTTTGATGTTCATATACACGTAACAGTGGATTTGCCGTGTTCGTTCCCGCACGGCCTCCTGGTGTCCAGTCTCGATGCGGGCTAGCCTTCGAACCTTGCTCCATTGCAGGAGGCCCGCATCATGGATCCCATTTTTCTGACGATCGCCGAGCTCAACCGGTTCTACGACCAATGCGAACTGTCGCCGGTCGAGGTAACCCGGAGTTTGCTCGACCGGATCGCCAGCCATGACGGCAAATTGCACAGTTTCATCCGGGTGACACCTGAAGTGGCGCTGGCCGAAGCTCGAGTCGCCGAGCGTGAGCTGATGGCCGGCCGCCGGCGCGGCCCATTGCACGGCATTCCCTACGCGCTCAAGGACATCGTCGAGACCGCCGGCATCCCGACCACCGGTCATTCGAAGCTCTGCCAGGACTACGTCCCGGCCGCCGACGCTCATCTCGTGAGCTTGTTGAAGGCCGGCGGCGCGGTGTTGATGGGCAAGCTCGCCACCTGGGAATTTGCCCTAGGCGGGCCGAGCTGGGACCTGCCGTGGCCGCCGGCGCGCAACCCGTGGAACGCCGATTATCTGCCCGGCGGCTCATCGAGCGGCGCCGCGGCGGCGGTTGCGGCGGGATTTGTCCCGGGTGCGGTCGGCACCGACACCGGCGGCTCGATCCGCGGGCCGGCCGCGGTCTGCGGCATCGCCGGGCTGAAGCCGACCTATGGTAGGGTCAGCCGGCGCGGCGTTTTCCCGAACACCTTCACGATGGACCATTGCGGCCCGCTGACCCGCAGCGCCGAGGACATCGCGCTGTTCCTCCAGGTCATCGCCGGCTTCGATGCCGAGGACCCGGGCAGCGAAGACGCCCCTGTGCCGGACTATCGCGCCGCTTTGAGCGGGACGATCGCGGGGCTTCGCCTCGGGCTGATCGAGCACTGGTATGTCCAAGGCGCCCACCCCGACCTGCCCTCGGCGATGGCGCGCGCGGTCGAGGTCTTGCGCGGGCTCGGCGCGGTTGTCGAACCGGTGCGGCTGTCGAGCTTGCGCGACTACACCGACTGCAAAACGACGATTTCGATCGCCGAGCTCTATGCGATCCACGAGAAAGACCTGAAAACGCGGCCGCAGGATTTCGGCCGGATCCTGCGCAACCGCGTGCTGCCGGGTGCCTTGATCCGCGCCGAAGACTACGTACAGGCGTTGCGCCGGCGCACTGAGCTGGCCCGCGAGCAGGCCCTGGCGCTGAAAAGGTTCGACGCGCTTTTGACCGCTGGCGCGCTCGGTGTCGCCGATCCCGCCAACCCCGATCTGCCGGACCGGCTCGTCAGCGCACCCAGCATCACGATGCCCTTCAGCGTCGGCGGGTTGCCCGCGCTCGCCATCCCGTGCGGGTTCAGCCGGGCCGAAGGATTGCCGTTGTCATTACAGATCGCCGCGGCACCGATGGCCGAGCCGACCGTCCTGCGCATCGCCCACGCCTACCAGCAGGCGACCGATTGGCATCGCCGACACCCCGATCTCCGCTGAACCGAGAGGACACCATGCGCACCGATCTCAGCCACCTGCCGCCCTCTAGCCCCGAGGAGATCCGCGCCATGACGCGCCACGCCGGGCTCGATCTGCCCGAAGAGCTGATGCAGCAGTTCATCGCAGTGTGGCCCGCCTTCGAGGCGATGGTCCGGCGCATTCCGCGCGATCTCGATCGCGCCGCCGAGCCGGCGCACAGCTACCGGCCGTTGCGACTGGTGCGCGGCTGATCCTTCAGCCGGGCGGGGCCGGTGCGCATCAAGATTCTCGTGACGAACACCGTTCGGCAATATTGTCGAGCCAGGAAAATGAGATTATAGTACATAGATCGATGCGATAGCGCAAGCTCAGCGATGCGTCATGCCCCATGCTCTCGCTCCCTGCTCGCTCCCTCAGAGGCCGACCGGCCTCCCTCAGAACATTCCCTGACGGCGCCTGATCACGGTTTCTTAAGCCTTTGATTTGGCGGGTGTCGTTGACGATCAGAGCGGCGATTTCTGGCGGCCGATCGATTTTTCTCCCTGCTCTCAGGGAGAAAGGGTGGTCAGGGTGGGATCGCTTGCCACGCGGCGCCGGTATCAATCGAAGCCGCCGCTGCGCCAGGCGAGCACGGAGTAACCCCCCGGCAGCGCTGCCCCGACACGGACGATAGCCGATCTCGTGACGCGGGCGTTGTCCGGCCCGAATGCGGTCGCCGTGATCCGCACGGTGAGCAGGTCCGGCGGCGGCTGGTTCGGCGAAATCGGGGCCGCAGCAGCCTGAGCGATATTGGCGAGGGTCGTGGCGACGACCGGGTCGGCGCTCGCCGGGTTCGGCTGTGGCGGACCGAAGAGCGTCAGATGCGGCCGGATCGCAGCGAGCACGGCCGAGGTCATGCCGAGCACGCGGCCGAGCTCGTCGAGGGTTTCGAGCGGTTCCCCGGGCGGGCCATAATCAAGCCCCGCCGCACGATAGTCGGCGAGCTGCGCATTCTGCGGCCGGGCGGCGGGCGCGGACCCGACCCATTCGCCAATTGCCGCCGCCAGGCGACGCGCGCTTTCGGGGTCGCTCCCGGTGGTGCGCAGCAGCGCTTCGAGGAGCGCCGGTGACGCCATGCTTGGATTGATCCGCCCGGCCTCGTCTTCGAGCTGCACCATAACCCGAATGTTGCCGATCCTGAGTTCATGCGCGTGTCCATCCATCGGCCAGCGCTGATCCGGGTTCGGGTCCATCTGGTTGAAGATGCCGGCGAAGATCGCCCCGTCATCGGCCGCCTCGGCCACCGCATCGGCGACGAGATTGCGGGCGATCCGGACCTCGGTTCGCCCGGCGGCCGTCAAATGGGCGACGATGAAGGCGATCAGCACCAGCGTCCACAGCACCACGAGAAGCGCAAAGCCGCTGCTACGCCGCCGAACCGCAGGTCGTGCAGTCAGTTGCCGGAGCACGACCTATAACCCGTTCGGGTTCGCCATGCCCGGAGCGCCTCTGCGCTGGAGCTGCTGCGGCAGGAGGCCGGCGGCGGGGAGCTGGCTGCGCAGATCCTCGGTCAACGCCCGCGCGTCGCGTTGGTCGTGCACGACGTGTGGCGTGATCATCACCAGCAGCTCGGTGCGCACGCGCGCATTGTTCTGCGCCGAGACGAACAGGCTGAGAAGCGGGATGTCTTTGAGGAAGGGTATCCCGCTGTTTCCATTCGAGACATTGTCGCGGATCAAGCCGGCCATGCCGACTGTCTGGCCGTCCTGGACGGCCACGCGCGTGCGGAATAGCTGGTCGTTGAAGGTCGGCGAGCCGGCGACCGTGTTCGTTGCCGCGGCCGCGACATCGCTGACCTCCTGAGCGATATCGAGGCTGACGAGCCCGCCCGAGTTGACGCGTGGCGTCACCTGCATGATGACGCCGGTCGAGTGATAGTCGACGCTGTTGACGACCGGCGCGCCGGCCGCGAGCGTGCTCGTCGCCGTCCCGGTCAGCACCGGCACCTGCTGGCCGACCTGCAGACGTGCCGGCTCGTTGTCGAGGACCATGACCTGCGGTGCCGACAGCACCTTGACCTTGGTCACCGTTGCAAGCGCTGCGAGCGCGAAGTTCGGAGATTTGCTCAAGATGAAAAAGGGGGAAGGCGAGGGGAAGTTCAGACCGCCAAGCGGCGGAAGGCCGCCGGAAGGACCAAGGGTGAAGGCGACGTGGTCGGCCTTGAAGAAGAACTGGGTCCCGTATTGCAGCGTATCATTGAGATCGACCTCGGCGATGGTCGCCTCGATCAGCACCTGAAGCGGGATGATGTCGATCTTGCGCAGCATTCCCTCGACGACCGCGTATTCGCTCGGCGTCGCATAAATCAACAGCGCATTGTTGCGCCGGTTGGCGATGATGCGCATGCGGTTCTCGGGAGCAGCACCCCCACCCGCACCGGTCTCGGTCGACAACGGCTCGGTGGCGGGCGGCGCGCCCTCCGCAGCGGCCGTTGGCGGCGGAACGCCCGCGCCTAGCCCGCCGGCGGCCCCCGGGCCGCCCGGCAGGCCCGTGGTGGCGCCGGCTCCTCCGCCGGCCCCGCCGAATCCTCCGGTGGCACCTTGACCGCCGAAACCGCTCGTGCCGCCTCCAGGCCCACGCCCTCCGCCGATCGTCAGCTGTGCGGCGCCGGGTGCGGTTTCGCCGGGCGGGGCGCCGGTCGGGCTGACATTGCGCGGCGTAAAGGCGCGCTGCAACAAGAGTTCGAGATCCGCGCTTTGGCCGTTTTGCACGTAATAGACATGCCAGGCGCGCGCAGTCGCGTCCTCGACGCGATTCATCAGCCCGACAAAGCGCTTAGCAGCATCGACGTAGCGCGGCTGCGACGAAACCACGAGAACCGCGTTGACCCGTCCCATCGGCAGCACGCGAACGAGACCCCCGAGGGGGCCTTCACCTTGAGACTGGAACACCTTTTCGAGTTCGCCCGCGAGCTGGGCGGGGTTGCTGTCGCCCGCTGGGAAGAGGGCGTAGGATTGCCCGGCCAAAATGTCGATGTCGAAAGCGCGGACCAGACTGACCAAGGTCTCGCGAACCGCGGTATCACCGTTGACGAGCAACGCATTGCGTCCCGAATCGGCGGTGATCTTGCCACCCTCCGTGACATAGGGCTCGAGGACCTTGGCGAGGTCTTTGGCTGCTGCATAGCGCAGCGGCACCACTTGGGTACCCGCGCCGATCGCGTTCGCACCAGAGACCGAGTTGGTCGCGTTGCCGACGGCGATCGGCACGACGGAGTAGACCCCGCCCTTTTCGACGAGCGTTGCACCATTTGAGTTGAGCAAGGTCTCAAGCGTCGGAAGCAATGCCGAACGCGGCAGCGGCGTGCCGGTGTCGATCGAGCCCGTACCGTGCACATTGGGGTCGATCGTGTAATTGAGCTTTAACGTGGTGCCGAGAATGGTGCGGGCGATCTCGCGAATGTCGGTGTCGACGAAATTGAGCGTGACATCGCCGGCTTGCCCCCCGGCAGCGGGGGTTGTCGGCGGTGGAACGGCCGGCACCGCTGCGACACCCTGCGCCGTGAACGCGCGCTCTCGGCTGCGATCGATCGGTATTGCACCGCTCACCCGCGGCGGCGCTGCCTCCAAAGCTCGCGGCTCCTCCAGCGGCTCCAGATCGGGCGGCGAAGGGGCGTTGATGTACTGGCATGCGGCGAGGAGCACCGGCGCCATCGCGAGCGCGGGCAGGCGGCTCATGGCTGAGCCCTCACTCTCCCTGGCCGGCTCGGCGGCGTGGGGAGGCCCGGCGGGACCCCCGGTCTCGGCGGCAGGTTGGCCACTGGAGCCGGCTGAGCGGGCAAGCGGGCAGCGGGGTTCGGGGGAGGCGTCGGCCCAGGCTGCTGGACGAGGTTTGGATCGAGCTTGGGTTCCAGGGTCTTGGTTCCACCGGGACCGCTCAACGACACCTCGTGCGGTGTGATGCTCTCGATTCGCCAGCCGCTGACGTCTTCACCCTCGCTGAGCCTCAGCGGCTTGGCGCCGTTCACGGCGAAGATCGCGACATGATGGTCGGGCTCGGTGACAATCCCGGTCAGCCTCACGTCAGCGAGGTCAGAGCCGGTGGCACCGTTGTTGGCTGTGCTCTGCGGGGGACGCCGAGTGTTGCTGAACAGCGGTCGGGCAAGCGCCATAGCGAGCAGCTCGTCGAGCCGTGTGCTCGGTTGTCGGCGGACGGCGGAAGTGGTGTCGGCGGGTCTTGAAACCTCGTTTGGTGCCGCCGTGTCGGTAGCAGTGGGTTCAAGTTCAAACAAGACCACCGCGCCGAGGATCAGGCATCCGGCGAGCAGCAGGTAAATTACGAGGCGATCGATCATGGCCTGGCGACGAGCGAGACTATGGTGCGACCTCGGCGTTGATGGTGAACAGTTCCGTATGAAGCGCTTCGACCCGCGTTACCGGGGCCGTGAACCCTGGGTTCCGGAACGTTCCATCGGCGGCGAGCGGTCCGATTAATCGGGCTGCTGCAGCGGACCGCCCGGTGAGCGTCACCTTCCGCTTCTGCAGCTCCACTTCGGTCAGATAGGTATCGTCCGGCAGGACGCGGGTCGCCGCCGCCAAGACCGCGAGCGGGCGTCCGGCCTTGTCACGCTCGCTCTCGACAAAGTCGGCGCTGCCTGCGAGCCGATCGATTTCCTGGCGCAACTTATCGGCCTCGGCGGCGCCGGTGCGACCCACCGCGATCTGTCGCTCGAGAGAACCAAGGGCGAGCTCCTGGCGCACAAAGGGTATCACAATAGCCGCGAGGCCGAGGACCGCGCAGCACACGGCCGCGGACCACATGAGCCGGTTTGAGGGGTGATGCGCACGGCCGCCATCCCCCTCGAGAGGCAGGTAGGCCCCCGCGTCGGGACCGTCGGCGATCTCGGCTCGCCGCGGTCTGATGCCGAATTGGTCGAGAGCCGTCAGGAGCGGGGCGAGGTTTGCCTTCGGCAAGAGAACGAGGCGCACGGACAATCGCCCGTTTTGCCGGTCGGCTCCTTCGATCCGGTGGTTCCAGTAAATTTCCTCGGCTTTGAACGGGGTCTCGCGGTCCATTTCGAATCCCAGGACCTGGTCGAGCTCGCGCTCCGCGGCCAGCGGCAAGGTCACCGTCTTCCCGAGTACGTCCTGCTCGCTGAGGCGCAAGACCGCCGCCCGACCGGTCACCCGGGGTAATTCCGCCAAGTCCGTGGCACCGAGACCGAAGCGGCCGAGCGGTGTCTCCCTCCCGTTTCGGCGCAGGCCGATGGCGACGGCTTCGATGCCGCGGCCAAGCGGTCCGATCGGCTTGATCACCATCGCATCGACAGCCGTCAGAGCGGTTCGGCGCAACCCCTGAGGCAGCAGTTCCGCTAGCTGCCCCAACCACCAAGCAAAGAACTGGCGAATCATAATTAAATCCGCTCCTTCCCAGCTCACTAAGTTACAGAGAGCTCGGCAAGCTTGGAAGGTGGATGGACCATCGCGGGGCGGGTGGACGGGAAATTCACTGAATTTCGTCCGATCAAGGTGATTGCAACCATGCCGTTTCTCACGATGAGCCAGAAAATTTGTCCGATGTCTCGTCGTGCTCTCGCGGCGCGAGCTCGATGCAATCGAAACGTGCGAATCGCGGTTAGGATTTCACTGCTGCGGCGCCGCAATCAGGTCGGGCCAACGACGCCGGTCATCTTTGGCGAAAGCAAGGCGGACGCGGATGAGTTGGGGGATGTTGATACTGTCCCATTGCGCCTGCCAGCCCGCCGGCTGGTCTGGCGAAGACGAACCCCAATAGGCGATGTCGAGATGCGCGACCCCGCGAATCAACTCGGTTTCGATTGGCTCGGGCGCCGGCGCGGTCGTGAGCTCGTGACGGTGAGGGGTCCAGCGCAGCACAAGTCGCCCCTGGACGAGCTCGAGCGTGATGTTGGCGCGACGGCTCGTGCCGAGACCGGTCGGCAGATCGCCGATAAATGTTAGCCTGTCCGGTTGACCCGTGCTTTCCGGCGCGCGGGCGGCTTCAGGATCGAGGAGGCGTGGTGGCGGCACCCAAATCCTGCTCAAAAGGGTTCGCAGGGCGCGCGCTCCGGCATCGAGCTCAGCGGTTTCGCCAATTCGGTGCGTCTGGGCGCCCCACATCGTGAG
>Ga0307477_10002451_pt1 | contig 14374 bp, 11 predicted proteins | sample atmos_gasesECM2C_FD_203316 | JGI IMG/M metagenome (GOLD analysis project Ga0307477, IMG submission 203316) | Hardwood forest soil microbial communities from Morgan-Monroe State Forest, Indiana, United States - atmos_gasesECM2C_515 | ecosystem: Environmental > Terrestrial > Soil > Temperate...
CCGCGGCGGCCGCCGGCTCGGCACCCTCGGCTGCCTCGCCACGCTCTCCTTCCACGAGACCAAGAACGTCACCTGCGGCGAAGGCGGAGCGCTGATCGTCAACGACCCCCGCTACCTCGAGCGCGCCGAGGTCGTCTGGCAGAAGGGAACCAACCGCAGCCAGTTCTTCCGCGGCACGGTGGACCAGTACAGCTGGGTGGACCTCGGGTCGAGCTATCTCCCCTCCGACCTCCTCGCCGCTTTCCTGCTGGCTCAGCTCGAGGCCCGCGAGCGCATCCAGGCGGCGCGCCGGCGGCTCTGGGAACGCTACGACCGGGAGCTTGCCGGCTGGGCGGCGGCGAGCGGCTCGCGCCTACCGGTCGTGCCGCCCGGGTGCGAGCAGCCCTATCACCTCTTCTACCTGCTGCTGCCCTCGCTCGCCGCGCGCCAGGCGCTGATCGCCCATCTCCGCGCCCGCGGCATCCTCGCCGTCTTCCACTACGTGCCGTTGCACCTCTCCGCCTACGGCCGCCAGGCCGCCGCCAGCCACCGCGACTGCCCGGTCGCGGCCGACGCCGCCGACCGCCTGGTGCGTCTGCCCCTCTTCTACGACCTCTCCGCCGCCGACCAGTCGCGCGTCATCGCGGCGGTGCAGTCCTTCCGGCCGTAGCGGTCTCGAAGAAGAGCAGCGAGAGGCGTCTCTCGGGTGATCAGTACTGGATCAGCGAGGCGACCTCGTAGTCGGACAGGGCGGCGCGGCCGGGCAGGAAGGTCAGCTCGACGATGAAGCCCAGACCCGCGACGGTGGCTCCCTGGGACTCGACGAGGCGGGCGGTGGCGCGGGCGGTGCCGCCGGTGGCGATGAGGTCGTCGACGATGAGGACGCGCTCGCCGCGGGTCACCGCGTCCTGGTGCATCTCGAGGGCGTCGCTGCCGTACTCGAGGTCGTAGGTCTCGCGGACCTTCAGGTACGGGAGCTTGCCGGGCTTGCGCACCGGCACGAAGCCGGCGTTGAGGTTGTAGGCGACGATGGGACCGAACATGAAGCCTCGCGACTCGATGCCCACGACCTTGTCGATGTGACGGTCGGCGAACAGCCAGACGAAGCGGTCGACGGTCTTGCGCAGGGCCAGCGGGTCCTGCAGCAGCGTGGTGATGTCGTAGAACAGGATCCCCGGCTTCGGGAAGTCGGGCACCTCGCGGATGTGGGCCTTCAGGTCGTCCATGTCGCTCTCCGTCGCTGTCCACCGGGCCGGCCGGGATGGCGGGCCGCCTAGCGTCCACTAATGATCGATCTGGAAGCCGTCCCAGTCGGGCTCGGCGGCCAGCCGTTCCTCGTGCAGGCCGGCGACCGCGGCGCCCGGCGGCCCTTGCCGCACCCGGGCCTTCAGCTCCTCGACGCTCTCCGGGTCGCCCGCGACCTCGATCTCGACGCTGCCGTCGCGCAGGTTCCGCACGCGGCCGGCCAAGCCCAGCTCGCGGGCCACGCCGCGCACGAACCAGCGGAAGCCGACACCCTGAACGTGCCCGCGCAGCCGCAGGCGCAGGGCGACCCGCTGGCCCCTTTCCTGCCGGTCCCCGAGACCGCCGCCGCCACCGCCCGCGCCCCTGCCGCCACCGCCCGCGCCGCCGCTCACTTGCCGCCGTCCTTCCAGCCGTGGCGGCCGACCAGCGGCACGAAGCCGACCTCCTCGCCTTCCTTGCGCCGCAGCTCGCCGCGCGCCGACTTGCGGTAGAGCACCAGCCGCTGCGCCTGGCGCTGGCCCTCGGGGATGAGCAGGCTGCCGCCCGGCGCCAGCTGCTCGAGCAGCGGCTCGGGCACCTTCGGGGCGCCGGCGGCGACCAGGATGCGGTCGTAGGGCGCCCACTCGCTCCAGCCGACGCTGCCGTCGAAGACCTGGATCTTGACGTTCTCGAAGCCCAGCTGGCGGATGCGCGGGATGGCCTGCTGCGCCAGCTCGGCGATGCGCTCGAGGCTGTAGACCCGCCGCGCCAGCACCGCCAGCAGCGCTGTCTGGTAGCCGGTGCCGGTGCCGATCTCGAGCACCGAGTGGTGCGGCGCGAGCTCCAGCAGCTCGGTCATCCGCGCCACGATGTACGGCTGCGAGATGGTCTGCGCGGCGCCGATCGGCAGCGCATGGTCGCCGTACGCCTGCGAGCGCAGGTGGTCGCGGACGAAGAGGTGGCGCGGCACCTGGCGCATGGCCGCGAGCACGCGCTGGTCCTTGATGCCGCGGCCGGCGACCAGGTCGCGCACCATGCGCTCCCGCAGCACGGCATAGTCGCTCATTCGCCGCCGGCATCGGCCGGCCGCGCGGCCGCCTCGCCGTCGCGCAGCTCGGCGAGGTCGAGGCGCGCCAGTTTCTCCTGCAGGGCGCCGAAGATCTCGAGCCCGGGGTAGTAGGTGAGGTCCAGGTGCAGCGGCGTGATCGACACCCGCCCCGAGGACACCGCCTCGTGGTCGGTGCCGCTGGCGCGCTGCCACATCGGGGTGCCGGCGATCCAGTAGTAGCGGCGCCCGCGCGGGTCGAGCTTCTCGACCACCGACTGCTTGTAGACGCGCCGCCCCAGCCGCGTGAAGCTGACGCCGCCGATGGCCCCCGCCGGGACGTTGACGTTGAGCAGCAGGTCCGGCGGCAGCTTCTCCTCGAGCAGCGTCTGCACCAGCCGCCGGGCGAAGCGCGCCGCCGGCTCGAAGGAGAAGCCCTCGCCCACCTCCTGGCTGAAGGCCAGGGACGGGATGCCGAGGAGAGTGCCCTCGAAGGTGGCGCTCACGGTCCCGGAGTAGGTCACGTCGTCGCCGACGTTGAGGCCGAAGTTGATGCCGGAGCAGACCAGGTCCGGCGGCCGGTCCTTCAGCACCCACAGCACCGCCAGGTTGACGCAGTCGGTGGGCGTGCCGTCGACCGAGTACCAGTTCTCGCGCACCTTCTGCATCCGCAGCGGCCGGCTCAAGGTCAGGGCGTGCCCCGACGCGCTCTGCTCGCGGTCCGGCGCCACGACGAACACCTCGGCCAGCTCCGACAGGGCGGCGACCAGGGTCTTGATGCCCTCGGAGAAGATGCCGTCGTCGTTGGTCACCAGGATGCGTGTCATTTTTTTTCGATGCTCCCACCCGTTCACGCGCCGGGAGCCTCATTTCTGTACAACACCGGCGCTCCGATGTGGCTCTAGAGGCCTACTCAAAGCGTCTATCGGATCGCCCCCCGCATCCCCTCGATCCCCTTCCTCCCAGCTGGGATGCCGCGACTGGCGACAGGCGGAGCCGCGGCCACCCCTCCGGGGGGGAAGGGGACGCCCCCTCCCTCTCTCCGATCGAAGTTGCGTTCTCTAGGTGACTTTGCGGATGTACCTGCCGACCAGGGGCGCCAGGGACCGCAGGGTCTCCTCGGGGATCCGCGAGTGCTCGGTGATCAGGGCGTGGCGCAGGGCGTCCGGGCAGGGGCAGCCCTGCCGCTCGTCGGGGAGACGCGCGACGATCTCGCGCACCACCTCCTGCGACATGATCACGTTCTTGCCGATGACCTCCATCACCCCCTCGCCGCTGACCGCTTCCTCCGTCTCGTGCCAGCAGTCGTAGTCGGTCACCATCGACAGCGACACGTAGCAGATCTCGGCCTCGCGGGCCAGCCGCGCCTCGGTCAGGTTGGTCATGCCGATGACGTCGACGCCGTGCGAGCGGTAGATCTCCGACTCGGCCCGGGTCGAGAACTGCGGTCCCTCCATGTTCACGTAGGTGCCGCCCCGGTGCACGGTGGCGCCGGCGGCGCGCGCCGCCGCGACGCCGATGTCGATCAGGCGCGGACAGATCGGCTTGGCCAGCGAGACATGCGCGACCAGGCCGTTGCCGAAGAAGGTATCGACGCGGTGCCGGGTGCGGTCGTAGAACTGGTCGGGGACCACGATGTCGGTCGGCTTGTACTCGAGCTTCATCGAGCCGACGGCCGAGACCGAGATCAGCTGCTCGACGCCCAGCAGCTTGAAGCCGTAGATGTTGGCGCGGTAGTTGAGCTCCGAGGGCAGCAGCCGGTGGCCGCGTCCGTGGCGCGGCAGGAACGCCACCCGCCGTCCCTCGAGCGTGCCGATCACGTAGGGATCGGAGGGCGCGCCGAAAGGCGTCTCCAGCCGCCGCTCCTCCGCCACCTCGAGCGCCGCCATCTGGTAGAGGCCGCTGCCGCCGATCACCCCGATACGGACGTCACCTGTCTCGAGCATCACCCTGCTCTCCTCTCACGAACCGTTCTCGAGCGCGGAGATCCCCGCCCCCGGAGCCGCCGCCGTCGTCCGGCCGCAGAGTCTACAGCAGTGCGGGGCACCGTCAGCGCCGTAACCCCTGCTCGATCGCCGCCGCCACCGCCAGCGCGGTTTCGAGCGCCTGCCTCCCCGCCGCGCCGTCGACCACCAGGGCGGCCGTGCCTCCGGCGGCCCTCGCCGCCTCCCCGGCCATTCCCTCGGCTGCACGGCGGCACTCGGCTACGAACCCCGCGAGCTCGCCCCGCAGCGGCTCGTCGCGGGTGACCTCGAGGTTGTCGGGCACGATCCGCCGGCCGGTGGGAAGCTCTTCCAGGCGGTAGCCGTGGATCTCCTGCGCCACGTAGTCGAGCGAGTAGTAGCGGCTCGGCAGGAAGGTGCGCAGCTTGCGCACCCGCTCCGCCGAGACCCGCGACGCGGTCAGGTTGGCGACGCAGCCGGAGGCGAGCTCCAGGCGCACGTTGGCGATGTCGGTGCGCGGCGACAGCACCGGGATGCCGGTCGCCCGCACCTCGCGGACCGGCGAGCCGTCGAGCGCGTGCAGGATCTGCAGGTCGTGGATCATCAGGTCGAGCACCACGTCGACGTCGAGGCTGCGCGGCGTGAAGACCGCCAGCCGCTGCACCTCGACGAAGCGCGGCGGCACCCCGAGCCCGAGCAGCGCCTGCACCGCGGGGTTGAAGAACTCGGTGTGGCCGACGGCGAGCACCCGTCCGGCCGCCGCCGCCGCCGCGAGCAGCCGGTCCGCCTCCTCGAGGCTCGCCGCCAGCGGCTTCTCGACCAGCACGTGCAGGCCGCGGCCCAGGAGCTCGCAGCCGAGCTCGCCATGCAGCACGGTCGGCACCGCCAGCACCATCGCGTCCACCGCCGCCGCCAGCTCCTCGACGCTGGCGAAGACGCGCGTGCCGTGCTCGGCGGCGACCGCGTCGGCCACCTCGCGGCGCGGGTCGTAGACCCCCACCAGCTCGGCGCCGGGCAGGGAGGCCAGGACGCGCACGTGGTGGCGTCCCATCGCCCCGACGCCCATGACGCCGAGCCGCGGCGCCGTCCCCATCAGCCAGACGGGCGGCAACGGCGCCGCCTCCATGGCCGGCGGCACCGGCGACGGCTCGCTCATCGCCTGGATCGGCGGCTCGCTCATCGCCCGCGCTGCCCGCAGGGGGGGCGCATCCTCCATCGGGGTGTCTCCGCCATTGGCGGTATCGCCGGCTGGGGCGACCGCGACGTCATCGCGTCTTGCCCGCCTCCACCATCGCCTCCTTGCCCCTATCACCCGCGCTACCCGCGCCGGGAACCTCGGCTTCGCCTCCTTCCTCGTCGCCCGCTCCCCTCCCCATGCCGCGCGGCACTGTCTTCGTGACGCCGCGCCGAGAGCTCTCGATGAAGGCGATGAAGTGATCGACCTCGGGGTCGCCGCCGAGCTCCTCGCGCATCCTGGCCAGGGCCTGGCGGGTGTTGAGGCCGGAGCGCGCGAGCAGCCGGAAGGCCCTGCCGAGGCGCGCCACCTGGGCGCTGCTGAAGCCCTTGCGCTTGAGGCCGATGGTGTTGATCCCGTAGCACGCCGGCTTGACCCCCACCGTCTTGACGAAGGGCAGCGCGTCCTTGCTCATCACCGTGTAGGCGCCCAGGTAGGCATGGCGCCCGATGCGGGCGAACTGGTGCACCGTGCAGAAGGCGCCGACGATGGCGTCGTCGTGCACCTCGACGTGGCCGGCCAGGGTGGCGAGGTTGGCGAACACCGTGCGGTCGCCGAGCTGGCAGTCGTGGGCGATGTGGACGTAGGCCATCAGCAGGTTGTGGCTGCCGATGCGCGTCACCGCGCCGCCCGCCGCGGTGCCGCGCGAGACCGTGCAGAACTCGCGGATCGTGTTGTGATCGCCGATCTCGAGCCGCACCGGCTCGCCCTGGTACTTGAGGTCCTGCGGGTCGAAGCCGATGGCGGTCTGCGGGAAGATGCGGTTGCCCCTCCCGATGCGGGTCGGCCCCTGGACCTGGGCCCCCGCGCCGATCTCGGTCCCGTCGCCGATCTCGACGCCCGCACCGATCACCGCGAAAGGTCCGACCCGCACGTCGTCGCCGAGGATCGCCCCCGGATCGACGTGGGCCAACGGATGGACATGGCTGGTCATGGCGTGAGTCTCCTGCTCACAGGTCCACCCGGGTGGACGACAGCACCGCCTCGGCGGCCAGGTGGCCGTCCACCAGCGCCTTGCAGGCCAGCCTGCTGTGCCCGCTGCGGATCCGGACGACGTCGATCTCGAAGCGCAGCTGGTCTCCCGGCACCACCGGGCGCCGGAACTTGGCGTCGGAGATGCCGGTGAGGTAGAGGAGCTTGCCGCCGCGCTCCTCGACCAGCTGCAGCAGCATCAGGGCGCCGGCCTGCGCCATCGCCTCGATCAGCAGCACGCCGGGCATCACCGGCTTGCCGGGGAAGTGGCCGGCGAAGAACGGCTCGTTGATGGTGACGTTCTTGATCGCCACCAGCCGCTTGCCCGGCTCGTACTCGAGCACGCGGTCCACCAGCAGCATCGGATAGCGATGCGGCAGCATCGACAGGATCCAATCGATGCCCCGGGGAGTGAACGGGGGCGCCTCGGGGGCCGCCGGGCCGCCGGGCTGTTGCTGCTTCGGGTTCGGCTCGTCGTCGTCGCTCACTGCGTCCCTCCTCGACGTCGCGGGGGTGCGCCGCTCGAGCGCGCGCAGCCGCCGGAACATCTCCTCGAGCTTCCACAGCAGCACCAGCTGCCGCCGCCAGCGGCCGACCGGGTGCGCCGGGCTGCCGCCGACCACCGCGTCGGGCGGCAGCGATTCGAAGACGTCGGTCCCCGCCGCCGCCTGCACGCGGTCGCCGATCTCGACGTGGTCGACCGCGCCGACCCGCGCCCCCAGCACCACCCCGTCGCCGATCCGCGTGCTGCCGGCGATGCCGACCTGGGCGCAGAGCAGCGAGCGCCGGCCGACCTGGACGTTGTGGCCGAGCATCACCTGGTTGTCGATCTTGGTGCCGGCGCCGACGCGGGTCTCGCCCAGCGCGGCACGGTCGATGGTGGTGTTGGCTCCGATCTCCACCTCGTCCTCGAGCACCACCCGCCCGACCTGCGGCAGCTTGTGATGGACGCCGCCCCGCGTAGCGTATCCGAAGCCGTCGCCGCCGAGCACCACGCCGGAGTGCACGATGCAGCCGGCGCCGACCTCGGTGCGGTCGTAGAGCACCGCGTGGGGGTGGATCAGGGCGCGCTCGCCGATCGTGCAGCCGCTGCCGACGACGGCATGAGCCAGGACCGCCGCTCCCGCCGCGACCCTGCTGCCGGCGCCGATGACGGCGTAGGGCCCGAGGTGCGCCGCCGGATCGACGACGGCGCCCTCCCCGACGATCGCGGTCGGGTGAATCCCCGCGACGTGGCCCGGGTCAGGGTGGAAGTGCGCGAGAAGCCGTGCCAGTGCGAACCCTGTGTCCGCCACCACGAGCAGGTCGGGGCCGGGACCCTGCCGGTCGCCCCGGCCGTGGGCAAGCGTCGCCGCCAGGTCCTCGCCGACCAGCAGCGCGGAGGCAGAGCTGGCCAGGGCGCGGGCGCGGTGACGGGCCCGGGTGACGAAGGAGAGATCGCCGGGCCCGGCGGCCTCGAGCGCCCGGATGGACTCGACGGTGCGGTCCGGATCGCCCTCGACACGCCCTGAGACCAGCTCGGCGAGCTCGGCCAGGCGGTGCGCCACGGCTTACTTCTGGGCCTGTGCGTCGAGGCGCTGGACGACGGCGCTGGTGATGTCGATGGCGTCGTCGGCGTAGATGAGCCCGCTCTCGAACTTGCGGAAGATCATGGTGTAGCCCTGCTCATGGCCGATCTGGTTGATCACCGGCATCACCTTCTCGTCGATGCCGCCCAGCAGGTCGTCCTTCCGCTTGTTGAGCTCGCGCGTGGCGTCGTCCGACAGGCGGCGCAGCGCGATCTCCCTGTCCTCGAGCTGCTTGCCCATCTCGGCCAGCTTGTCCTGGGCGAGCGTCAGGCGGCCCTGCGACAGCTTGTCCTGCAGCTCCTTGATCTCCTGCTGCTTGGCGCGCAGCTCGCCCTCCTTCGCCTCCTGGGCCTTCTTGAGCTCGGCGATCGCCTTCTTGCCCGCCACCGAGGAGAGCAGGATCTTCTCGGTGTCGATCACCGCGACGCGCAGTGCGCCCCCCGCGGCGGGGCCGGCGCCACCCGCCGGGGCGGCGGCCGGGCTGGCGGGTCCGGCGCCGGGCGCCGGCGCGGCCATGGCCGGAGGCGCCGCCAACACCGCGAGCACCGCGAGCACCGCCGGCGCCAGCCCGAGAGCGACAATGCCGGTGGCAGTCTTTCCAGAGTGTCCGATGAGAGGCATAGGAATTTCCCTTTCGCTAGCTGGTCAACAGCTCAGAAGCTGGTCCCGATGCTGAACTGGAAGGTCTCGAATTCGTCCAGCGGCTCCGGCCGCAGGTTCTTCGAGTAGATGAACCGCAGCGGCGCGCCGAACAGCGGGATCAGCACCCGCAGCTCGACGCCGGCGGTGTAACGCAGACGGTTGAAGTCGAAGCCCTGGTCGACGCACAGGCCCTTGGGAGGCGCGGCGCCGGTCGGCGACGGCGCGCACGAGACCAGGGCCCCGACGCTGCGCGGCACCTCGCCGAAGACGTTGCCGGCGTCGGCGAACAGTAGCACGCGGAACGGGCCGCCGGTGAGGAAATGATACTCGACGTTGTACTGCATGAACTTGTCGCCGCCGACGCCGGCCCCGAAGGTGTCGAGGACCGGGATGCCGTGCGCGTCGCGCACCGTCACCGACCGGAAGCGCATGCCGCGGATGCTGTTCTCGCCGCCGATGAAGAAGAACTCGAGCGGCGACAGCTGGCGGTTGGTCGTCGCGTGCAGCAGGCCGACCTCGCCGTTGACCGCGAACACCGTCCTCAGGCCCACGTTGGTGACCGGCGCGAACAGGCTGAACGAGACGTCCGGACGCAGGAAGTTGTCGTTGCCGCCGAGAGGGCCGCCGCCGTACTCGAGCGAGGCCGCCATGCGCATGCCGCGGACCGGCTCGAACGGGTTGTCGCGGCTGTCGCGGACCCATGCCGGCTTGATCGACGAGGTGTTGATCAGGTAGGTCGGCGGCACGAGCGAGGTCGTCTGGGTGCCGATCGGCGTCAGCAGGGACTCCGACTCGTCGTTCCGCGAGTAGGTGTAGCTGATGCTCGCCTGGTTGAACAGGCCGTAGTTGCGGCCGTAGGTCAGCACGATGCCTTTCGATTTCTGGATGTAATCGGTGTTGATCAGCGCCTGGTAGTTGAGGTCCGAGTCGAAGGCGCGGAAGCCGATGCTCTGCGGCCGGTCGAGCCACCATGGCACGTTGTAGTTGAGGTCGTAGAGCTTGCGGTAGCGGCCGGTCTGCACCGACACTCCCGCCTGCTCGCCGCGGCCGAGGAAGTTCTTGGTGCTCACCGAGAATTGGATGAAGAAGCCGTCGATCTCGCTCCAGCCGCCGCCGAACTGCACCTCGGTGCGGTTCGCCTCCTTGCCCTTGAACACCAGGTTGACTTCTTTCTTCTCGCTGTTGGCCTCGATGTCGACGGGGCCCTCGTCGTCGAGCTTGAAGTAGCCGAGCTGGTTGATCTTCAGGATGCTGTTCTTCACCGCCGCGATGTTCACCAGGCCGCCCTCGTAGAGGCGGACCTCGCGGCGCAGCACCTTGTCGCGGGTGCGGTCGTTGCCCGAGAACTCGATGCGGCCGACCTTGAACTGGTCGCCCTCGCTGATGTGCACCATCAGGTCGGCGACGTGGCCGGGGCGCTCCACCAGCTCGGGCTCGACGCGCGCGTACACGTAGCCGGTGTTGGCGTAGGTGTCGCGGATCTTCTTGATCGAGTCGTCGAGCACCTTCGAGCGCAGCCAGGCGCCCGGCTTGAGCGAGAAGGCGCGCATCAGCGCAGCCTCGGGGTAGATCTTGTTGCCCTCCAGGCTGACCTGGCCCAGGCGCCAGCGGTCGTTCTCCTCCACCGGGATGGTGATGAACATGCGCCGGTTCTGGTCCTTGACGGCGACGGCGTTCGGGTGCTTGGCCTTGACCTCGATCTGCGGCTCGCCGATCGCCACGTTCTTGTAGCCTTCGCCGTGGTAGACCTCGCGCACCTTGTCGAGGTCCTCCTGCAGCTTGGCCGGGTCGTAGACGTCCTTCTTCATGATGCGGGTGACGATGTTCGATTCCTTGGTGTCCTTCATCGCCCAGCGCAGGCGGAAGCCGCCGATCACGTGGTTGCCGGTGAAGTTGATCTTGGCGATGCGCACGCGGTCGCCCTCGTCCACCTTGAACACCACCTTCTTGTCGTTGCCGGCCAGGTCCTGCACCGTGTAGCTCGCCTGCGCGAAGCGGTAGCCCTTCTCGCGGTAGAGGTCTTCGATCAGCGTCTTGACCCGCTGCAGCTCGCCGAGGCTCATCGGCTCGCCCTCGCGCACCTTGATGCGCTGGGTGGAGATCTTGTCCTGGACGTCGGTCTTCGACAGGCGCTTCAAGCCCTCGTAGTCGATCGATTTCAGGATCGGGCGCTCCTGCACCGTGATCGTCAGCTTCACCCCGGCCGCGACCGGCGTGGAATCGATCTTCAGGTCGTCCACCAGGCCACGGTCCCACAGCGACTTGATGGCCTTGTTGAGCCGCTCCTCGTCCAGCGGCTGGCCGATCTCGAGGCCGAGGTAGTACAGCAGCGTCTCCTCGGACAGGGTCTTCAGCCCCTTGAACTCGAGCGCCGCGATCTTCTTCCCCGCCAGGGAAGGTGCCACGATTGCATGGCCCGAGGCCCCCGAGGAGCCTTCAGGGGCCACCGCGCCTGCTGCTCCGGGGCCCGCCGGCTGCCCGCCGGCGGGAGGACCGGTCGGCGTGACCAGCGGCACGACGGGTGGCGCCGCGGGTTCCTCGGCGGGCGGAGGAGACTGCTGCTGCTGCTGCTGCTGCTGCTGCGGCTTCGTCTCCTGCGGCGACGTTCCCTGCTGCGACGTTCCCTGCGACGACGGCGCCCCCTGCGCAGCCTGGGCCTGCGCCGCCGCCGGCGGCGTGGGGAGGAGGAGCAAGGGCAGGCCGCTCGCGATCACCCACGGCAGCATTGCCAGGGAGATCACGCGGCGAGGGATCGATGCGGCTCCGCCCGTCGCCTGTCGCGGCACTCTTTGCTGGTCGCTGTCCGGCACAGGCTCTGGCATCATCTGGTTCCAGCCTCGTTCTCGGCGCACATCCGCCGCAAGTGGACCTGTCGGAACAGGGGGAGCTGCCTCGGCGGTTGGCTGGGACCGGCGATGCGCCGATGCGCCGGCGCGCTGCCGCTCGCCGACGTGCCGCGACGCTCGCCGGCATGCCGGCGACCGCCCACGGACAGGCAGCTACCGCTGAGGAGCGAGGATCTCTCTGGCGGCCTCTCGGTCACGGACCTGGAACTTCAGCTCGCCGTCCAGCAGGTCGACGTCGATGCGCTCGATCGTCTCGCCATGCTGGTGGATGAGGATCTCCGACACCGTGTCCTGGACATGACGCTGAATCGTGCGCCGCAGCGGCCGGGCGCCGGTCGACGGTTCGATGCCGGCGCGGTCGAGCAGCCATTGCTTGGCGGCCGGCGAGATCTCCACGTGCAGGCCGCGCTCGGCCAGCGTCAGGTTGACGTCGTCGAGCAGGATGTCGACGATGGACCGCAGCTCGTGCTCGCCCAGCGGATTGAAGACGATCACCTCGTCGATGCGATTGATGAACTCCGGGCTGAAGCTGCGCCGCAGCTCGCCGAGGATCTCCTCCTCGAGGCGCTGGAAGCTCTCGATGCTGTTGCCCTCGCCGAAGCCCATCCGCCCGCCGCGCAGCACCAGCTTGCTGCCGATGTTGGAGGTCATCAGCACCAGCGTGTTCTTGAAATCCACCTGGTTGCCGTAGGCGTCGGTGAGGGTGCCGTCCTCGAGGATCTGCAGCAGCAGGTTGGCCACGTCCGGGTGCGCCTTCTCGATCTCGTCGAAGAGGATCAGCGAGTAGGGCTGGCGGCGCACCCGCTCGGTGAGCTGGCCGCCCTCCTCGTGGCCGACGTAGCCGGGCGGCGAGCCGATCAGCTTGGAGACGGCATGCTTCTCCATGTACTCGCTCATGTCGAACCGCACCAGCGCCCGCTGGCTGCCGAAGAGGAACACCGACAGCTGCCGCGCCACCTCGGTCTTGCCGACCCCGGAAGGCCCGAGGAAGATGAACGAGCCCACCGGCCGCTCGGGGTTGCTGACCCCCAGCCGGGAGCGGCGGATGGCGCGGCTGATGGCGCTGATCGCCCGCTCCTGGCCGACGACGCGCATGCGCAGCGTCTCTTCCATGTGCAGCAGGCGCTCGGCCTCCTCGCTCTGCAGCGCCGCCACCGGGATGCCGGTCCACGAGGAGATCACGTCCTCGATGTCGTGGCGCGTCACCTCGAGCACGCCGGTCTCGTCGGCCACCAGGCTCATGCGCTCGAGGTCCTCGCGCAGCTCGATCTCGCGCTCGCGCAGGTAGACGGCGCGCTCGAAGTCCTTGTCCGAGATCGAGACCTTCATCTCCTTGACCACCTGGCGGATGTCCTGCTCGAGGCGGCGCAGGTTCTGGGTGTCGCGCACCCGCCGCAGCTTGACCCGCGCCCCCGCCTCGTCGATCACGTCGATCGCCTTGTCGGGCAGGTGCCGGTCGGAGATGTAACGGCTCGACTGGTAGATGGCGGTGCGCAGCGCCTCGGGGCGATAGCGCACCTTGTGGAAGGACTCGTACCGGTCCTTGACGCCGTCGAGGATCTGCAGCGTCTGCTCCGGCGACGGCGGCGCCACCTGGATGGCCTGGAAGCGGCGCAGCAGCGAGCGGTCCTTCTCGATGTACTTGCGGTATTCCTTGAGGGTGGTGGCGCCGATGCAGGAGATCTCGCCGCGCGACAGCGCCGGCTTCAGGATGTTGGCCGCGTCGAGCGAGCCCTCGGCGGAGCCGGCGCCGATCAGCGAGTGGATCTCGTCGATGAAGACGATCAGCTCACGGCTGTCCTTCAGCTCCTTCAGGATGCCTTTCAAGCGCTCCTCGAACTGGCCGCGGTACTTGGTGCCGGCGACGATCAGCGACAGGTCGAGCGCGACGATGCGCTTCTGGGCCAGGAAGATCGGCACCCGCCCCTCGACGATGCGCTGCGCCAGCCCTTCGACGATGGCGGTCTTGCCGACGCCCGGCTCGCCGAGCAGGATGGGATTGTTCTTGGTCCGGCGCGACAGGATCTGGATGATGCGGTCGACCTCCTCGTCGCGGCCGATCAGCGGATCGAAGGCCGCCTCGGCGGCGAGGGCGGTGAGGTCGCGGCCGTACTCGGACAGGAAGGGGAGCTCCTTCTTCTGCTGCGACGCCTCGCGCTCCTTGGCGATCGCCAGCGCCTCTTCGCGGACGGTGTAGACGTCGAAGCCCTGCTGAGCCAGGATGCGCATCGCGGTGCAGCCCTCGACGCGCAGGATGCCGATCAGCAGGTGCTCGGAGCCGACCGTGGCGTGGAGCATGCTCTCCGCCTCGTGCGAGGCGTAGGCGAGGATCTTCTTCGACTCCTCCGAGAGCGGCAGCTCGGCGGTCGAGGAGATGCGCTCGACGAACACCCGCTCGCCCTCGATCTCGCGACGGATGTCCTCGGGCTTCACCTGGAAGCGGCGGAAGATCTCGTTGACCGTCTCCTCGCCTTCCCGCAGGATGCCGAGGAGGATGTGTTCCGACTCGATGACCCGGCTGCCGAGCTTGCTGGCTTCGTAGCGGGCGAAGAAGAGGGCTCTGCGCGCCTTTTCATTGTACTTCTCAAACATACGAACGGACCTTTTCTGCTCCCTCTGCTCGCTACGGGCCAGTCGCCGGCCATGCGCCCGGGACCGGCACAAGCGGGGCCAACGACGTTGTGCATTCGGCCTTCAAGCGAATGGATTCTAGCACACCGTCGCTCCCCTCCCGGTCCTACCGAATGGTACCTTGGGACCAGTTCACAGGGCGTACTCCAGGAGGTTGCATGCAACTCCCTCGCCTGGGGTTGTACCTTGTTTTTGGGAGTCAGGATCTCCCCCGCAGGAGGGCCACGGGAGGCGGATCTCCTCGAGACCCTCCATCCTCCTCGTGGCCGTATGGGCGAGGGGTCCAAGCC
>Ga0307477_10002452_pt1 | contig 14373 bp, 9 predicted proteins | sample atmos_gasesECM2C_FD_203316 | JGI IMG/M metagenome (GOLD analysis project Ga0307477, IMG submission 203316) | Hardwood forest soil microbial communities from Morgan-Monroe State Forest, Indiana, United States - atmos_gasesECM2C_515 | ecosystem: Environmental > Terrestrial > Soil > Temperate...
GCGAACGAAGCGTTCGGCTAGGTGTCCCGCCGTTTCCGCGTAGCGCCGCCGCGCGACGACGATGAGTGACTCTAGTTCCTCTGGCTGATCGACTAACGTGAATTCAGCGCTGTTGGCCTTCTTCTCAATGTGCCGGTGGAAAGAATCGAGTAAGCACCAGGGGTTGTCGCCGGCGGTGTATGCGTGGGCTATTTGTGAAGCATCCAGCTTCGTATCGGGCGCAGAGTCGATCTCGTTGGCGAGCCTTAAAAGCTGTGCTGCCTGCAATATCAGGTCCCATTCCGGTTGCAACTCGGGCGCGCGCGTCGCCCAAAAACTGTTTCTGCGTTCAAGCGCGCACGCCTCGGCTTCTGCCGACGATCCTCCAGCCAGGCGCCGAGCCACTTCGCGGATCAACTGTCGCTCTGTGGCTGGAAATGTCCGGACGCGGGCCAGAGCCGCATATTCAAACGTCATTGTGTCTAGGTGCAACGACCGTTCGACCCGTTTTGCTGCATCAACGTAGCTGGCGCTCAAATCGAGTCGATTGCGCCAGGCAGCCGCGAGTTGTGAGCAATGTCGAGCTATCGTCGGTTCCTTGGCTGTTGCCAATGCCTGCAACGCAGACGGGGCATCGGGACCCAGCGCGTCGAGAAACTCCGTGCTGAGGACATGCCGAGCTAAGACGTCTCTGGTCTTCTCGGGTGACACAACTTCCGACGAGAGGACACCGTAATCCCGCTGAAAGATTTGCAGTAGCTCAGGCAAGGCGTTCTTCGCGTCCAACTCAGCATCGTGTGCTGATGAACTCAAGAAGGACAGGGCCGCTTCCTCAGGGTATTGGGTCTGAAAAACAACCGTAAGTACGGTGGATAGTCCAGAACTGCTGTCCGTCGCGATCTCTTCAAGGTCATTCACGGACAACTGACTCTTTTCGATCTGGCGATCTAAGTCTTCGAGTCGAGCATCCGGAACAACACCCTTCAGTGCGCGTCGTGCGACGACTGCGAGCTTTGTATTTCTCAGGCCCTTTTCGCCAGGTCGCAAACTCTCTCCAAACGCGATCAATTCGGCAAGTGGCAACTGCGCGTCTTCCCATGGAAGTGGCACGTAGACGAGAACCCGAGGGCGCTGACTGCCTCGGATGAGTGGCTCCGCTTGTTCACGTAGGCGAAAGTAGCTATCCACATATCGGAGAAAGTGGCACTCAGTCAGTTGGAGTCGTTCCACAATCCCTTCGTAGTGACGCTCGGCGTCGAACCACACCACGATTCCGTGCTCACGAACATGCCGCTCAAGGAAAGTTCGCAATTCATCAATGATGATCCCCATAGCGTCTCCGTCACGCCAACCCGAGCGCAATGGCATAACTCTTATTCTGCTTGCAAGCTGTGCGGACGTCCTGCGGCCGATAGCGCATGGCGGTTCTTGACCAGTCATACTTGCCTTGCGCGAGATCTGTCCAAACCCTGTCGAGTTTTAGTTCCTTCCATGAAGGGAGTAACACACGAATGGGAGCAGCGTCGAGGAGAACACCATCATCCAATTCTGGTTCCCAACGAACCACTTCTTTCTTTCCGTTAGAGCCGACGATCTCCACGTTCGTGACGCTGTGAAGGTGACGATCGAACTCCCGCAGGTCCTCAAGCCAATCAGCGATGGACTCGGCCTCGTTGCGGAGTTCTCGCGCCTTGCGCTTGTCGCCAGCGACTTCCCTCGATTTCGCTTGGTCCTGTCTGCTGATCCAGTCAGCCTGCAGGCGACTGATCCGACCCTCAAGGTACTTCTTTCCTCGCAACAGCAAGAGCGTGTCGGCGGTCGCTTTCTCGTGGAAGAGATAAACGCTGTAAAAGCGTTTAGGCGATTGAAGCAGCCAATAAATTGGTCGCTTTCGGTATCGTTTGACATGCTCCTTGAAGAACTCCCCAAGTAGATAGCTTTCGAGATTCTTGCGGAATGAACTCTTTTGACCCGTAGCGGCCTGGATGAGTTCCTCGGTCTTGCCGTCGCCATGAACACTGTTCAAGACTTGGACTACGCGTTTGGCAACGTCGTCTGGATGGCCCTCCTCAACAACCAAGAGACCGTCCGGATTGGTAAGGGAGCGGAGATTCTGGACTTGTTCCCTGGAGAAGCGTCCTCGGCCGAGCGCGCGGTCTACTCCGGGCCGAAACCGCCCTAATCCAACACCCACGGCGTAGTGAATCCATCGGCGAGCAAGCTGCTCGATTGTCATAGCTTCGGACCCATCTTCATCCTCAACGTCGGCTTCTAGCTCGTCATCACCTTCCAGCAGGCCCGGGGCTTCAAGGAGTTCGGTTTCGATACACTCCCGATCTTCATGCCGGATTTCATAAAAACGATAAACCTCTTCGTTGATCCTCTCTTCGATTTGCCGAAGCTGCTGCCGAATCGCTTCCGACTCAGCGACGCCGTGCGGCCACTCGGGAGGACTGACAAACTCGAATGTGCTCTCATCGCATTCCGAAATTGACCTGGCCAATTTAACCGCAAGTCCAACGTCACTAGCGATCGATGTAGTCGCTTCGGAATTCGGCCCAGCGGGCCACGGCAAGTTGCCCACCTCTGTCGCCCCATAATGAATCGTGGGATTGAGCTGGTTTGTAATATACGAAGCAAAGCTCGAATTGAGGACTCCAAGAACAACTTGGAGGAGCCCACCTTGACTAACTGGAAACGTTGCCATTCCCTCCACGTTGCAGATAAATCCGCTTGGCATGTAGCGAGCGTTAAGGCCTTTATGAGTCGTATGTGTCCATGTGATCCCCGGCTTGAAATAAAACGGGAATTCTCTCAGTGGCCCGTTCCCCGGCGGAGATTTCACGTTCTGCTTCAACTGCTCCGCAAACTGCTTCATGGCCTGGCCGTTGTTACCCCAGTCAACTACATACTCTTGATTGCCATACCAGCGCTGAAATTGTCCTCCTTTCATGTGCGGGAACCACCGTTTTCCAGACGATAGAGCAGCTTCTTCGCCAGGCAGGTCTCGGCCAATGCGGTCGGTACCAACCTCCCACCAGAATCGGAGAAAGCGCGGGTTATCGGACGTCTGCAAACCGACCCACGGCTTCGCAACCTCTGACAGTTTCCTTGATGTCTTAAAAAGATTCCTGAGATTGTCGCTGATCCAATACGCCAGCGGGCTGCCAGGTATCATTGAAAAGTACGATTGTTTATACGCGAACACTCTACGATCGGTCTGCTGGGTTCGCCTTTTTCCTAGTGCTTGCTCAAATGCCACACGTTTCGAATCCGCATCAGGCTCTTTGACAAGTCGAAAGTAGACCCCTATCGAGTCGGATCGGAGTGTTTGCAGAGCTTCTCGACGGATCACAAATGCCGAAGTATTGACCACCTCACCTGAGACCTCCGGAAACGCGCGTGGCCCGAGGTGGGCAACTGTCTCAAACGCAGTGCCAGCTAGCAATGCCTCACGCAGATCCTCATATGTTGGCAGAAACATATAAGACTGCTGAGTTATCATGGCCACGCGGCCACCATCATCAACTAACTCCGTGCAACGGTCGATAAAAGCGGCGTACAGGTCGCCTTTGCTGCATTTGTAGTGCTCCTTTAAGAAATCGGCCATTTCGGAATTCATGTTGCCTTTCGACATATATGGCGGGTTCGTAAAGACAACATCATATTTTCGACTGAGCAGGCCCAAAAGCCGCAAGCCCCTGCTCGTCTCGTCGGCAAAATATGATTCATCTATTCCTTGTTGTGCTTTACTTCTGACGTACGCGTCTACCGCGTCTCTCAGAGATCTCGCCACCAAATTCCGAAAATGTCTCTCCAGTCGAACTAGCGATCCCATCAAGCTAGCCTCGTCTACGCTCTCGCAAAACTGTCGAAAAAGCTCACGAGTTACTCCTGTCGGCAAAAGCATCTCATTGGCAATCTTGCTGAGATGTTGCCCTCGGAATATCGCGACATCCGCACACGCAAGATTACTTTCCTGCAACTTTGCCGTTTTGTTGTGCGATTTTGCTCGAACAAAAAGAGCAAGGGCTGCGAGTTGTACAGCCCGAAGGTCGATATCGATACCGAAGAGGTTATTCGCAACAATTGCGGCTGGAATATCGTCATCCTTTGTTACCGAAGGAATAGAAGGCCAGCCTTTTTTCCCGGCATTCGCGACCTCTTCACGGTACATCTCGACGAGCAGATCGAACGCCACCAGGCCGAAGTGCATGGTTCCAGTTGCGGGATCGAGCAGACGGATGTCTTTAACCGGTTTTAACGCACCCTGTGATAATTCGCGTGCCGGGGGCACCAGATAGTTGAGGGAATCGCCAAGTTTACTGTCGGGATGCATCTGCACCCAAAGCCGACCTAGGCTGTTTTGGACCAGGAAGCTAACTATCCAGCGCGGTGTGAAAACCTGTGTGGCAGCCGGAATGTCGGACTTCTGAAACTTCTCTTTTTTCTTTGCCTTGTCGAAAGCTGCTTTCTTCTCCTCCTCTATGAAGAATTGGTAAACCCAGCCGAGCGTTTCTTCATTACCGGGAAACCAGGCTTCCTTGAGCTCGTCCTTATTGAGCTCTTCGACGACTTGTCGTAACGCTTTCGGACGCGGAAACAGCCGACTGTTGATGTCTTTCGGATCGAATAGAACCTGCACCTCAGCCCCAAGTTGACCATACTGCCAAAGCAAGAAATGCCGATAAGCCCGATCTCGGGGCCCTTCCGTCAGATCGTCACGAGGTTCGGACCCGGCCTCATAGAGCTTGAGGTCTACGTCGTGCTCTGCTAAGTACATTTTGAATCCGTTCGACTCTGTATGACGGTCAATGGCGCCACGGATAATCTTGCGAGCTTCAAGCAGTTTGAGCGCGACTAGCCGGTTGAGGTGAGTAAACGCAGTCTCTCTCACAAGCTTGGCTACCGCATCTTTCGGTTGTATGCCAGCATCTTTTTCATCGGCCAGGAGCTTTTCCAACTTTGCACGCGTCATTCGCGCGTCGTCAGAACGTTGTAAGGCCGGGAGGTCTTTTTCCGCGAACGAGGTGCCGTCCCTTTTCAAACCGTACACTTGCAGCAGCAGCTCTTCAGCCTCACGAGTGAGCGTTTGCCTTGCCCACAATGTAAATTCCCTAATTGCATCAGTGTTCATTGGGCGACCGGTCCTCCCGCTGCTGATGCAAGCCTTTTAGCTCCTTAAGTCTCTTGCCCACCAACTCGCCGAGTGTGAGGCAGACGTTCTCAATACTCTCGAGTGCCTGCTTGGTCCACTGGTAGCTGATGTCCTGGCGCGGAGCGGTTTCTTGACCCAGCTCCCGATCCCCCCGATGCACAATATCATTGCGGCGTTTGAATGTTGTTCGGATTCCGTTGACAAGGTCGACCTCATCACGTTCTAGGTGTTGAGCAATTCTCTTCCAGGGTGCGTCGAGACCGAGCATCACGCCGGCGGTCTTAACGGCCTTGTCGCTTCCAAGGTTCTTGTATTTGAAATACCCGAGCAGATTGCGAGCTAATGCGGCATAAGGATCGGAATCACCGGCGATCAACCTTAGGGCACCCTCCAATCCCACATTGAAATCGCGAAAATATTCAACGACCTCCTTATCTCCTTTTGGATACATCTCCAGTCCCCTTATGCGAATGATTCCCGTCAGCTCCTGATCCAGCAAAACCTGCAGGTACGACTCCATTGCTGTGCATGCGGAAACAACTGCCTGCCGCAAGAGGTTTTTCAGGACCTCCGGCTTTAGTGCCGCTTTGTGAACGGCAGCCGCTTCCATGACTAGCCCCAAAAACACTCCATTCCAGATGAGGAGCAATTCCTCTTCCTCCCCAGCGCCCACCAATGCACGAAGCTTGTGAATCCAATCTCCCTCGGTCTGAATACCTTCGTTTTCCAGCAAACGATACACGTCTAGCAAAAGCTTGGCCGGCCGGAAGGTTTCCTCGAAAAATTGGCGCGCGCCCGTCATAGCCTTCACTCCCAAATGATCTTCACTCCTTCGTCGAGCAGGCTATAGACGTGCTCACGCAACCTCTCAAGCGAAGCTTCGATGTTCTCTTTTTCGCTCCTTTGAGGGTCCTTTGGCCCGGTGAAGAAATCGGAAACTCTCACTCGCTGCACCTTGACCTTTTCATCGCCTCCTCTGGCCAAAATCTCCATCATTCGCCGGACAGCCGTGGCCTGAAGCCCTGGACGAGCATCTATATCGGCTTGCAATTCGCCGAGCGTTGCAAACGTGTTACGCGGTACGGATTCAAATGGGGAAAGATCGATTTCCTTGATTGCACGCTTTATTAGCGGCTGTAAGACGGTTTCCTGCGACGCCTCATCAAGCTGGAGAAAATCGGCCATACCCTTTATTTCGTCAATCGCTTTGGTATAGAGCTCGAAACGATCCCGATGGAGTTTGCGATAGAAGCCCTCGTACGCAGCATTTATCGAGTTGGCCAATCGCGTGATGTCACCCACCTTTTCAGGTAAATCAACCGATCGGAGAAGCTGCTCAAGTTCTGAACCAGCGGAACCCACCAGTGCGTCTTGACCTGCGGCTCCCAGAGCGGGTGCCAGTTGCTCGGCTGCGGCTCGGGCCTGGCGAATCTTTTCGAGGTTCGCCTGTGAGAGGAAGACGCGAGCTTTTTGGGCGTTATCACGTAACTCACGCAGGGTTTTACCCTCTCCAGCCAACATTCGGACGCAATCATCTGAGCTTCCACTTAGGACAGCGTCCAAGGACTCATTCCATTCCCGCAGCGTTTCTGACAGAGGAAGAAGATTCGCTTGGGCTATCGCCAAAGCCGGCAATATGGTGTCCTTTTCGCCTCGCGCGAGTTTTTGAAAAGCCTCCGCTATTGCTCCCTCTTCCACGTCCACTTCCTGACCGATCATTTCCTCGAGGGTTCTCACTGCGGTTGTGAGGGTTTTAAGGTCTATGGACTCACGAGGAGCAAAACTGGCGCCGCGAAAAGACGTGTTATTAGCAAACGGAACTCGTGCTTGTGGCTCTTGGTAGTTGCGATACGGCCTACCTTGGTGTGTCACCATGATGGTTCCCGCCCGAAACAGAACGGCCAACACTAGCCGAACGACATCCTGCTCCCAACCATAGCCAAGCCCACCGAAATGCTCGGCGATCTGCTTGCCCGTCACTTTGTTTCCGTATTGATGTTCGCGTTTTAAGTAATCGAGGATCTCCCGCGCGATCTCGGCGTTCGGATTTGGTACAAATCTGCCACCCTCTTTCAAGACCAAGTTCAGCCCTTGGTCCGAGTAAAACACTTGAGGCAGGGCGCTCAGATTTGACTGCTTCAGAAACTCTTCAGGCTCATCGCCGTCAAGAGGCCGGCAGCCCAACTCCACCTTTGGATAGAGGTCCGGGACGGACCGTGAACAAAGACCTCGCACGATGTCCGCCAAAGTTTTTACGTTGTCCCCTAAATCGCCGGGCGCCAATTTGATTCCACGGAAAAACCCAACTCCGCTCTCAAGCGCTTTGCTTACACTTCCAGCGACCCGTTTCTCTAGCTGGAGTGCTTCGGCTTTTTCCATCTGCAGTGAGGCGGCTTCTTCGGCAGTGATTTTGTTTTGCGAACGCAGGTTGTCATACTTGAAGATCATCTGTGCGGAGGCATGCTCCTCCCCAAGCAGCCTCTCGGCTTCCCCTGGAACTTGAAACAACCAGAGCACTCGGTCTCGATTTGCGTCTTGGAGACTTTCCTTAGTCAGATCGTTCTGACGCTTCACGAAATCTTCCGCTTCATCAATTGCGATCAATTCCAGAGGAATCTGGCCGCCAGACATTACGGCATGGCCATCCAGAGACAAACTTAGGGTGAAAGTTCGAAGACCTTTGTAGTTGTAGTTGCGGATCTTGGCGGAATCGAAAATGTCCTTTACGGCCTTGCGAAGTAACTCATTGCGCTCACCACGTTTGAGGGATGCGAGGCCCCGTTTCTCACTCTCCCAATTTTTCTCTTGTGCTGTTTGGAGCTTCCACCCGTCATCCGTCTCCCGTACGAATTGCGCCTCCTTCAATGTCTGAAGCACAGATTCGACGGCCGTGACCGGAGACGGATCACCGATGTTTTCGACCAGGAGAGCAGCAATATTGCGGGGGGTCCGGGGAAGATCGCGGACAAATTCCAATAGGCAAATCGCCTTTGCGGCGCGCGCGGCAAGTCCCGGATAGGCACCGCCCCTCTCAAAGCGTTTCCGGATATCAAGAATGTCTTTTTGCTTTTCCGAAGGCATATTGCCCTCTATGAGCTCATACACTTTGTCGAGAGTTACAAGTGTGCCGAGCTGCTGGTCGAACATTCGGGTCCGATCACCGGCGATCATTTGGTCCGCCTGTCTGATAACAGTGCGGTTGCTGCCGCCAAAGTGCTGCGGAACGGTTTTCTGCGTTCGCAGGCCGTGCATTATGTCGATTGACAGATCAATGTAGTGAGGCAGGTATGGATATGTATCGATGAACTCCTCTTCCGTGAAGTCGTACTTACGGTGAGTGCGTTCCAGCCTGGCACTATCCTTGAGCCTGCCTTCGTATTTTCTGAAAAGCTCCGCAAGAACCTTGCGGCCTTCATCCGTTTTGTTCAGCACTCGCTTGGTAGCCACTTCGCGGATATCTGCCGGGGAGAGATCGATGCGGTGCTTAAAGCGGTCTTGCAGTTTTGGGAGTTCCACGCGACCGCTGCCGATGTAGTCGTAAACTTCTTCGAGCTTCTCTTGCGCCGTGACAATGATCCAAGCTGGCGCTGGAATCTGACGCTTCTTAAGGCGCTCCAGGCTGACCCTGCCGAACTGTTCCACGACGGCCCTGAGGTTCTCCAATTTTTCCGCACTTCGGGCCACATACTGACCCATCTCATCAACGATGAAGACAAATGCTTTTCCAGGCCGCCGTCGCGCGCAGAGATCAAAGGTCTTTTCCACAATTTCCTTTACTGTCAACCGCTGAATTGGGCGCGCCTTGACCTCTTCTAGAAATGCAGTTTCGGTCGGAGCCGATTTCTTGTCGATCTCATGCAAGATTGCACTCGCCCGCGAGAACTTGGCCGCACCTTTGCGAACGCTGCGCCAGTCCTGCCTGTAGCGACTCTGGCAGGCTTCCTTAAAAGCTTCGAGCTTGCCCTCCGATTCCAACTTCATTTCCAATTCGGCAATGTCATAATCCTCGGCATAATCGAGTTCTCTCAACAGAACGCGATACATTACCTCCGCGATTTGTTCGGCATTGGTTTGCACCGCGAGATCGACTTGGACATCAAACATGAAGACTTCAGAAGGGATTTTTTGGTTGAGCCATTGAACGTAGTCGGTTACTTGCTTGTCCTTGAGCTGTCGTACAAAGACTTCGCTCGCAGCCTCTCCCAATACGGAGCGGTTCGCCAGGACGTAACCTAAATTTTTCGCAAAACTCGATTTCCCGGAACCAAAGAATCCCGAAATCCATACACCAATGCCTTCCGTGGGGACCGACGGCGCGTCTGCCATAGCTTTCAGCAAGCGGCGATACTGGTCCTTTATTCGATCAGTCGCGATGTATTCGCTGAGTTCCGCGTGCACAATTTCCTCGTCGGCATTGTTGACCTTAATGATCTCTTCAATTGGCTTCGAGAAATCGCGCTCTAATAGCTTGCCAATCGTCGTCATGACTCTCTCCCGTAAATCTTGACCCGGTAGCTCCCCAGCGCTTGGTCCTCTGCTTTCAGTCCCATGTAGTTCAGTGTGTTATTCCATGTCCCTGGATAAAACAGGATAGTGGGCACTCGAATCCTGCCTCCAAGTTGCTCCAACAGCGATGAAATTCGATACGCTGCCGGGGCGAAAGCAGTCGCATGCACGAGGAAAACCAGAGCGGTGCCACTTGGTAATTCGTCAACTTTCTCTAGAAGCAAAGGGCAAAGGGGACGGAAGTCAGGATCCGAGAGGTATCGGTTTACTTGCCGTTCGGCGGCTACAAAGCCATGCTCCTTTTCGAGATCAACTATTGGTTCGACACCTTCGGATTCGCGAATTGATCGCCAAAATAATTCAGCAAGCGAAACGATGCCGACGGATGAATGTAGGTAGTTCGCGACACGGGTTGCTAGCCGATTGATTTCTTCGCGCATCTTCCACTCTGTTTCGCCAGCATCATTCGGGTCATACCGAAAAATGGCGAACGGCAGGTCCCGCGACATAACAAATGCAGGAGGCGACGCCTCCAGGTCCGCTTCGAGCAGACTAATTCGATCTTTCAACGACAATCTGGGCATATTGTGTAAATGAGTTGACGCCAAATCGTATGCTGACCGTGCTGCCAGCCGCGTGATATTCGAGCAAACGGTGCTGATGAGCGACGAAAAACAAATGTTCCACATCACTTGGCTGGAGAAGGAAGAGTCCCCAATCCTCGTGACTGACCAATGAGCGAGCGACGGCACCCATCTGATGAAGGCAAAATGCCACATAGGCGAACGCTGATACTGGTACGCTTATATTTGCGAGGCGCTTCTTCGCTCGGCCCTCTAGGATTCCGAAGTCGCGCAACGCGGCCAACAGACCGCGCGCGACTTTGCTCGAAACTGTCGGAGACCAATGACAGTTCTTCTTGTGTAACCAGTGCAGCACTTCTGGCAGGCCGATCCCTGCATATGCTATTGCTTGATGAGTCAGCAGGTATTCCCGACAGAAGTCACCGAGCATCAGCTCAGCCTTCGCCGTAATCCAGTAGTAGACGGGACGCAGTATCGGGAGCGCTGCTCCGGCATCCTCAAGGGGCCGAACCAACTTCCACGCCTCTGGGATTGGCCCCTCCACAAACCGAGGAAGAAAGCTTCGACGGAGAACATCAGCCGTACGTGCACGAGTAGACTTGCTCAAGACGTTCTCACGGACGATCAGATCCCGCTGTGGCTGGAGAGGGCCGTCATTCCATCGACGAACAAGCTGTCGCATCTCTACGAGCATTGCGCCGCCCTTTTGCAGCCTGGTCGTGTAGAGACACGGAGCCGCTTTCACTCGGACCGCCACCCTTTCCTCTTCGGCATTGAGCAGTTCACTCCGCATGCGCTCAACAATATTCAAGTTTTGTTATCAGCGTGCTATCGTCTCCGCCTCTGAACACGCTTACGCTCCGACTCGGTCGAGGTACTCCAGTAGTGCTTGCCTAAGGATGTCCTGTGCCGTTCTGCGTTCCTTAGCCCGTGCCGTACTCAACCGCACGTAGAGATCCGAATCGACCTTCAGTGAAAGCGCAATAGGTTTCTCGGCTATTTCCTCTGGCCGAGGCGTCGGCCTGGACTCACCCCTTGTCATAACAGGACTAGATCCAGATTTTTTCTTCGCCATACCTGTTTCTCGTGGGAGCGGAAAGTATACGCGTGTTTGCGCGGATGCGTAAGCTCGGATCAAATCCCGAGACCATCAAACGGTTCCGCATCAGGAACGCCAGGGACGCGCTCGTTCTTCGTCTAAAACGTGATCTGGGCTATTAGTTTGTGTGCCTCGCAACACAGCCGTCGCCGTGAATCAAACAGCCCTGTTCGTGATGTCTGAGGCAGTGACGCCGTAGTCTGGCCGCCCTTCCTGGCGACGGAAACCCGCTTTGCATGTCTAATCTTGACTGAACTTCCGCAACAGAAGTCTTTCGTGAATGTTCTGGAACTCCATGACGACCGCCCCGAGGCGCATCTGACAATTGAAAAAAACTGGCAAGCGCGGGTTGAAAGCGGGAATCTCGCCCACGCCTCAGAACAGGCGTCAAGAATCTGAACGGCGGGCTCGACCCCGCCATCGGAAAGAAGACTCAATTCCAACCCGGCTTCCTTGCCCGCAGCTCAGATTTTCCCGCTTAGCCAAGCGCCAGCAATTCTCGCCTTCTCGGTGAGAGGGAGCGACAAAAAGAGGTGATCGAGCCGGTCCGATTTCAGATTCTCTGGAGTCAACGTCAGCTCGCTGCTCGGAGGGGATGGCACCTTCTGCTCGGAGCTCTTCTTTCGGTGTCCGTTCTGTTTCTCCGAGTGATGGAAGTGATGTTGGCAATAACCGCTCCGGTTGCGCTCGCCCAGGGCAGCACCGCATCCAGGCTTCGCGCAGATTCGTTCGGGTTGGGGAGTGCTCCCATTTCGGTGCCCGTGCCCGCTGCTTTTCTTCGGCTTTTCGGGACCGCTCGTGCTCTCGCGCTCGGCACCTTCGACCGCCATGACTCCCTCCTCTGTTTCCATGCCACCAATCTTTTCCAGTTTTCGCCTCGTGGCGCCCTTCTGTTTCTGCTCCCAGAGGCACGGCATGTCATCCAAGCAGTAGACGCACCAGGCTTCGTTCTCCACCATCTTCTGGGCGAAGCAAACGTGGCCGCGTTCTTTGCACGGAACGCAGAAGGACGACCGAGGCGCATCCGTAATCACCACCGCGACCGCTGCGCTCATGCTTGCCATTTGTGTGCAAGCTTAGCACCTGGACGCAACGGGATCACTCAGGCGTCTCAGGCCTTGGCCGAACTTCGGTACCGCGACCGCGACTGGCAATGAGGATTAACGGCTCAAAGGCTACTACAGCGCTACCGGCCGTCCTTCGATCAATCCCGAAGTGCGGCTGCGTTTGCTGTTGGTGGGTTATCTGTATGGGATCACGAGCGAGCGGCGTTTGTTGGAAGAAGTAAGGATGCATCTGGCTTACCGTTGGTTCACGCGGCTGGACTTCGGGCAAGAGATCCCGGATCACTCGACGTTCTCCAAGAATCGGCACGGACGGTTTCGGCAATGCGGTGTGTTCCGAGAAGTGTTCGAGCAGATCGTACGTTGTTTAGAGGTCGGCTTGGTGGAGGGGAAGAATCTGGCGGTGGACGGGACACTCGTGGCAGCCGATGCCAGCCGACAAAGCCGAGTCCGGCGAGACAGTTAGTGGAAGTGGCCCAGGTCTCCCAGACCGTGCGAGAGTACCTGGCCGAGCTGGAACGGATGAACCCGGTATCGGAAGCGGAGATGGTTTCCACCACCGATCCGGACGCCATCTTGCGTGAAAAACCGTACGGGCCAAGAGCTTTCAATCTTCACAATGTTTTTCACCAGTCTCAAGTGCTTCTGGAAAGGCGGTGAATCGCAACGCCCCTGCAGAAGAATCATTTGGTTGTGAGCACCGCTCCCGCGACGTTTTTGGAAGTCAGTTATGAAACTCATTGTGCCCCATTCTCGGCCTCATCTCGAATATGCCTCAGAACCCGCAAATGTATCTGATGAACGATCGCGTCCGACCATAGCCGCCAATACGCGGCCGGCCAAAGCGTGTGCCGGTACCATGTTGTACCTTCGAGCCGCGTCCCCCGATTCGGCAGTGCCGTTAGCAAGAATTGCCCGCCGTTCGACACCAGGAATCCGTGGAGATGCGGGGGTTCGATGTGAGAGTAGGGTGTCCATTCCTCCATCGGCGCGGGATTCGATGTTACAGAAAATTTTAGCTTGCGCGGCTCGTCCCAAACTTCAATAGGTTCGACAAACGCGCCGGTAGAGAACACGCAATGTCGCTCTGCTCCGGGCCCGCTTCCCAGTATCTCCGCTCGTATGGGATAAGCGATCCCAGCTCGGAACATCCATTCCCTGGGCGGCGGAATCTCTGCAAAGGCAACCACTTGCTTCCACACTTTTTCCGGTGGGGCTTTGATGTCGATCGCCGAGCGAACGATGTATACGGATGGCACCGGTGCGGCAACGTGCTCCATCCACTGGATCCCTGGCACGAAGATCAGTAGGACGGAAAGGAATGCAGGGGTTCCTTGCTGGAGCCAGCGCCGCCGCTGCACCAGGTACCCGAAAGTTCCTCCGATAGCGGCAAGCGGAAGCGCGATCGGCATTGCCATAACCAAACAGAAAATGCCCTCAACAGCCAGCGCCAACAGCGCCAAGCCCAAAAGCGCTGTGGAGAGGCACGCCACCCCCACGCAACCGCCGAGACTCCGTGGCTGGCGTAGCCCGTATATTAGGGCGGCCGTGAATCCCATTGTGAACGGCAAAGCAACGAATAAACCCCAACCGTAGTTCGTCAGTAACTGTACACCGATTAGGACCATGGCCAGTCCAGCCGGGACGGTGAAGAGAAGGGAAATCGCGGTGCTCCCCAGCACGCTTTCAGGGATTATTCGTGCGAAAGCCGAGCCCTTTGGCCACTCCGTTCGCAGCTCGGTCGTAGCTGAGTTCCGGGCGGGCACCAAACAGAGCAAAAGAAAGAACAGCAGATTCAGAAACGGGACAAAGAACAGCAGAACGAGCGGGGACGGCAGGTTCGCACTTCGAAGCCGTTTCGTTGTGAGCGCCACGCCGATCCAGATGAAAGGAAGTGCCAGCACTATCATCGTCTCCAGGAACCGGGCATCCCCACTATGCAGCGCAGTAATCCGTGCCACATCGCGCACCGGAACCCAATAG
>Ga0307477_10002453_pt1 | contig 14369 bp, 14 predicted proteins | sample atmos_gasesECM2C_FD_203316 | JGI IMG/M metagenome (GOLD analysis project Ga0307477, IMG submission 203316) | Hardwood forest soil microbial communities from Morgan-Monroe State Forest, Indiana, United States - atmos_gasesECM2C_515 | ecosystem: Environmental > Terrestrial > Soil > Temperate...
CGATTCGCCTGATGAATAAGGATTTCGGGTTGATTCTCAATCTCGCGGCTGCCGTTGGCGCGCGAATGCCCGCTGCGGGAGCTGCCTTTGAGATTAATGCAAGACAATCGGACGAAGGGGCTGAACAAGATTTTTCGGCGGTGATTCTACAAATGGAAAAACAAGCCCATTTGAGTTCTGTAGACAGGCGGACTCACGTCGGCGTCATTTCGCCAGTCGAATCGAGCTAGGCGAACCAGGATCGTCGTCGGCGCGCGCGGGAAGCGAGGCGGAAACATGATCGAACTGAAGGTGAACGGAACTGAGCAGTCGTTCAATGGCGCTCCGGAAATGCCTCTGCTGTGGTATCTGCGCGATATCCTGGGGCTGACCGGATCGAAATTTGGCTGCGGCATAGGGCTGTGCGGCGCTTGTACGGTACACGTGAATGGCCAAGCAACTCGATCTTGCGTGACCACGATGAAGGACACGGCTGGAAAGGAAGTCACAACGATCGAAGGCCTCGAGAAGAGCGGATTGCACCCAGTTCAGAAGGCATGGATGCAAATCAACGTGCCGCAATGCGGCTATTGCCAAGTGGGGCAGATCATGCAGGCGGTTGCTCTTTTGAATAGCAAGAAGAACCCTACCGATCAGGACATCGACGACGCGATGTCCGGGAACATCTGCCGTTGCGGAACCTACCAACGGATTCGCGCGGCGATTAAATCAGCGGCGGGGGAAATGGCATGAACGGGATTGAAAACGTCAGCCGGCGCCGATTTCTGACGGGGGGCATCGTCGCCGCGGGAGCACTGGTGCTTGGCGTGCGCTATTACCCCAGGCTATCGGCTGGCGATGAACTTCCACACGATACCAACGCGGATCACGCCACGCTGCACCCGAGCGTTTATCTCGGAATTAATCCCGACGGCACCGTATGGACCGTGGCCCATCGCTCGGAGATGGGTACGACAAGCCGCACGACCCTGCCACTCCTAGTTGCCGACGAACTGGACGCGGATTGGAAGCGAGTAAAAATCGAGCAAGCCATCGGCGACAGGCGATACGGCGACCAAAATACGGATGGGTCCCATTCCATTCGCTCGTTCTACGACGCGATGCGCGAGGCGGGAGCAACGGCGCGGTTCATGTTGATTCAAGCGGCGGCTCAGCAGTGGAGTGTCCCTGCGGCGGAGTGCGAGACAGATTTACACGTTGTTGTTCATCGTTCCACGAAGCGGCGCGCGGGTTACGGTGAGCTCGCGAGCGCTGCGGCGAAATTGCCCATTCCCCACAAAGATGAGTTGAAGTTCAAACCAAAAAGTGCCTGGCGATACATAGGCAAAGGCGAGGTGAGCTATGACCTCGAGGCACTCGTGACCGGGAAAGCCGTCTATGGCATGGATGCGCGTGTGGATGGCATGGTGTACGCCTCGGTGGAGCGCCCACCCGTTCTCGGCGGAAAAGTGAAATCCTTCGACGACAAAGAAGCGTTGAAGGTCCCGGGCGTGCGGCAGACAGTTCCGATTGATCCGTTCAAGCCCCCGCCGGCCTTTCAGCCACTGGGAGGCATTGCTGTGATTGCCGATAACACTTGGGCTGCGTTTCAAGGCCGCAAGAAGCTGAACATCTCCTGGGACAACGGGCCCAACGAAACCTACAATTCGGATGAATACAAAAAAGAGTTGCGCGCGACCTCCCACAATCCTTGCAAAGTGGTGCGCAATATTGGTGATGCGGATGCAGTATTCGCCAAAGGTGGCAAGGTATATGAGGCGGACTACTACGTTCCGCTTCTGGCGCACGCTTCAATGGAGCCGATGGTCGCACTGGCGGAATTTAAGGACGGCAAAGCCACGCTGTGGGCCCCGACGCAGAATCCTCAAGCGGCCCAGGATATCGTCGCGAAAGAGTTGGGGATCCCGAAAGAAGATGTGATTTGCCATGTGACTCTTCTTGGCGGCGGGTTCGGGCGCAAGTCAAAGCCCGACTACGTCGCAGAAGCTGCGGTGCTGTCCAAGAAATTAGGCCAGCCGGTGAAGGTCGTTTGGACACGAGAAGACGACATCCGGTTCGACTACTTCAATGCTGTCGCCTCGATGTATCTGAAGGCCGCTCTGGGGACGAACGGCAAACCGACGGCGTGGCTGCAACGCTCCGTGTTTCCTCCAATCCCTTCTATCTTTGACGTGAATGCGGTTTACGGCGATGGGGCCCATCTGCAGCAGGGCTGGACGGATATTCCTTACGATCTGCCAAATCTCCGCGTCGAGAATGGGCCTGCGAAAGCCCATGTCCGCATCGGCTGGTTACGTTCGGTGGCGAACATCTATCACGCCTTCGGTATTCAATGCTTTACGGACGAACTTGCCCATGCGGCCGGGCGCGATCCGCTCGACTATCTGCTTGATCTGATCGGGAGCCCGCGCACGATCGATTTCAAGGGAGTGGACTATCCGAATTATGGAGCTTCGATGGACGCCTATCCTTGGGAAACCGGCCGCTTGCGGCGTGTAACCGAGATGGTGGCCGAAAAGTCGGGCTGGGGAAAGCGCGAGCATGGCAAGGGAACGGGCGTCGGGATTGCGGCGCATAGAAGCTTCTTGACGTATGTCGCCACGGTCGTTGAAGTCGAAGTCAACGATCAGGGTGAAGTGCGAATTCCGCGAGTGGATGTGGCCCTGGACGCAGGCTTGGTCGTAAATCCGGAGGCGACGCGCGCCCAGTTCGAGGGCGCCGCAGCTTTCGGGACCAGCGTGGCGCGAACTGGCGAGATTACGGCTACGAAGGGTGTAATCGATCAGTCCAATTTTCAGGACTATCCGGTGGCTCGAATTAATGAGGTTCCTGCCCAGACGAACGTCTACATCGTCGACAGTGACGCTCCGCCGGCGGGCGTCGGTGAGCCAGGGGTGCCTCCGTTTATTGCGGCGTTCTGCAACGCCATTTTCGCTGCAACCGGCAAGAGGGTAAGGGATCTGCCGATCACAAAGCTCGGCTTGAGTTGACGGTCTATGCGTTTTTGGATGGGGAAGTGTCCGGAGCTGGAAGAGAAAATTGCAAGTAAAGGAAAAGTCATGAAAGACAGGACTGAACGAAATGTATTGATTGCTTCTATATTTCTGCTGATGATTTTTGTTGGCCTCACGCTTTTTGTCGTATCGATCGCGCGGGCAAATCCAGCTCCAGACAGCGCGGCCAGCAGTGCGACGTTCCGAGCGAAATGCGCAATGTGCCATGGTCCAGATGGAGCCGGTTCCACGGTCGGAAAGAGCATGAACGTTCCAGACCTTCGCTCACCGGCAGTTCAGAAGCTGCCCGATGCGCAACTCGCACAAGTCATTTCTGACGGTAAGGGTGGGATGCCCCCGTTCAAGAATTCGCTCAGCGAGGATCAAATTCACTCGTTGGTTTCCTACGTTCGCTCGCTGCATCAAAAGAAATAGCTCGCGGCCTGTAAACCGCGGTCGTCGCAACTGCAAATGGATTCCATTCCTTCAGGTGCGAGGCGCTTGAAAAGGAGGTGGGTCATGGATCACAAGAAAAATCAGCAAGACCAAGAGGATTCGCTCCATCTGTATCTCGCGCCAGTTCCAAGAACTAACGACGCCGCGGACGCCGGCATTTCGCGCCGGGGATTCCTTGGGTTTGCGGCGGCTTCCATTTTGTTGGCGCCCGCTGAGCGGCCTTCCCCGCCATCGGAGTCAAGGAATGGCATTCCCTATCGAACGCTGGGGCGCACCAGAGAGAAAGTCTCCCTCATTGGGCTGGGTGGCTATCATCTTGGCAAGCAGGCGGATCCTCAGGAAAGCATTCGCATCATCCGCACGGGGCTCGATGAGGGCGTCAATTTTCTCGACAACTGCTGGGACTACAACGGTGGTGAGAGTGAAATCCGCATGGGCAACGCGCTGCGTGACGGTTACCGGCAAAAGGCGTTTCTGATGTCCAAGATCGACGGACGCACCAAAGCTGCGGCTGGGAGTCAAATCAACGAGTCTCTGCGACGTCTTCAGACTGACCGGATCGATCTTCTTCAATTCCACGAAGTGATTCGTGACACCGACCCGGGCCGCATTTTTGCCGCCGGAGGAGCGCTCGAAGCTGTCTTAGAGGCGCAAAAAGCTGGCAAGATCCGCTACGTCGGCTTCACAGGCCACAAAAGTCCGGACATTCATTTGCAAATGCTGGCCGTCGCTTCAAAGCACGGCTTCACTTTCGATACCGTTCAAATGCCCCTCAACGTCATGGACGCGCACTTCGATAGTTTTGAAAAGAAAGTTCTGCCGGTCTTGCTAAAGAACGATATCGCCGTGCTCGGTATGAAGCCCATGGGTGACCACTTTATTCTCGAAAGCAAAACAGCGACCCCGGTGGAATGCCTTCACTACGCGATGAACCTCCCCACTAGCGTGGTCATCACCGGCTGCGACTCGCTTCCGATTCTTCAGCAGGCTCTCCAGGCGGCTCGCAGTTTTCGACCGATGAATTCTTCCCAAGTTGCTGCACTGCTCGCAAAAACTGCAAAGGCTGCGGAGGCTGGCCAGTTCGAGCTTTACAAAACGAGCCACCATTTTGATGGCACCTACGCCAACCCCCAGTGGCTCGGCTAGAAACACAACGATTTCCAAATAAACGAGGAGAAAGAACAACATGCTGGAATACATCAACATCGACGGTACAAATATCATTAGTTCTCGAATCGCACTCGGCACCTGGGCCATTGGCGGCTGGATGTGGGGCGGAACCGACGAAAAGGAATCCATCCGCACCATTCTTGCCGCACTCAACCAGGGCATCAACTTGATCGACACTGCGCCTATTTATGGCAATGGGCGTTCCGAAGAAATCGTGGGAGAAGCCCTGCGTCAATACGGCCGCAGGGATAGCGTCCTGGTTGCCACGAAAGTCGGCATAGACTGGACGAATGGGAAAATCGAACGCAACTCCACGCGCCAACGTATTCTCCGAGAAATTGAGGATTCGCTCCGCCGCCTCCAAACGGACTACATCGATATCTATCAGGTGCACTGGCCCGACCCCCTCGTCCCCGTCGAGGAGACAGCCCTCACTCTTCGTGGACTCTACGAACAGGGCAAGATTCGTGCCATCGGTGTGAGCAATTATTCGCCCGAAGAGATGGAACGATTCAGGGCTGTTGCGCCTCTCCACACAGTTCAGCCGCCTTACAATCTCTTTGAACGCGAAATAGAACGCAAGGTTCTACCATATGCTCTCAGCCGGAACGTCACCACGCTCGCTTATGGCGCACTCTGTCGCGGACTACTAAGTGGCGCGATGAACGCAGGTCGCCAGTTTGCGAAAGACGACATGCGCAAGACCAGCGACCCCAAGTTTCAGCAGCCGCATTTTGCCGAGTACTTGGACGCGGCGAGCAGACTCGATGCCTATGCTCGCGAACACTTTGGCAAGCGCGTGATTCATCTGGCGGTTCGCTGGCTCCTCGATCAACCAGGTGTTGGCATCGCGCTCTGGGGCGCGCGTCGTCCGGAACAGCTTGCACCCATTAACGAGGTGAGCGGCTGGTCGCTGACAAAAAGTGATTTCGCCGCTATCGACGCCATCCTTCGCGAGAGTATTCACAATCCGGTCGGGCCGGAGTTTATGGCTCCCCCGGTCCGCGAAACGGCTGGAGCTGTGACGGTCAGCGCGGACTAAGAAACTAAAGCAAGAATCTTGGAGGTCAGTCGTGAACAAGAAAGAACTCTCTGCAGGTTTGGCTGGAAATGTATCGCTTGGCGGGGAAATCTCCGTGCATCGGCTCGGCTTCGGGGCCATGCGCCTCACTGGCGAAGGCATCTGGGGGCCGCCAAAGGACCGCAAAGGGGCCTTAGCGATTCTTCGCCGGGCCGTGGAGCTTGGTGTCAATTTCATTGACACCGCGGATTCCTACGGCCCGCACGTAAACGAGGAACTGGTCGCTGAAGCGTTGTTTCCTTACCCGGCTGGCCTTGTAATGGCCACCAAAGGTGGCTGGAATCGCCCTGGCCCAAATCAGTGGACCCACGACGCCACTCCTGCGCACCTTCACAGGGCGGTCGAGGGGAGCCTGAAGAGACTGCGACTAGACCGCATCGACGTTTATCAACTGCATATCCCGGACCCTGTCGTCTCGTTTGAGGCATCGGTCGAAACTTTGGCTCAGCTGCGAAATGAAGGCAAGATTCGCCTGGTCGCATTATCCAACGTCACGCAAGAGCACATCGAGCGAGCACGCAAGATTGTCCCTATCGTCTCCGTGCAGAACCGCTATAGCTTTGCCGACCGCGAATGGGACTACGTGGTGAATTATTGTGAGCGCAATGGAATTGCCTTTGTTCCTTGGTTCCCATTGGGAGCCGGCAGAGTTGCCGGCGAAGTGCTTGGCCGCGTCGCGCAGGCTCACCATGCGAGCCCCACACAGGTAGCGCTGGCTTGGCTCCTGCGGCGATCTCCCATCATGTTGCCCATCCCAGGGACTTCCTCGATCGAGCATCTCGAGCAAAACATCGCCGCGGCTTCGCTTCCCTTAACGAAAGAAGAATACGAGGAGCTTTCAGTCGTTCCCGAGCTGGTGGCATCGCGCTGACGCGGCTTTACGCGAGCGGAGTTTCGGAGGCTTCTGTTTTTCACCGAGAGCGGCTAGCGGCGTATGGTGTTATCCCACTAACCACTCTAAGGTTCTGGCTCATGCGATGGAGAATTCGAAAATCGTTCAAGATCTTGGCGCCCGGAAGCTCATTGCGAAGAAGGGTCGCCTATAGCCTGGCCATCGTAAGGTTGATTCTCGTCCCTGTTATTTTCTTGGCGGTTTATTATCTGTTTGCGATGGACCGGATCGTGGACCGCATCGTGAATGTCGATGCGCCAGCAGCGAAGCTGGCAGAACAGGCTTCCATCGAGATACTAGAGGCCCGCCGTGCAGCACGAAATTACGTTCTATTCCGAGACCCACAATATCTTCGGGCGAATCAAGAATCACTCACGAAGATGAAACAAATGCTGGTTTGTATTGGGGATCTTGAGCCTGGCGACGAAACCATCGTTCAGAAAGGTTTGGATACGGCAGATCGGTATCAGCAGCAATTTGCGTCAGTAGTTTCGACGATGACGGAGTCGAGGCAAGAACCCGAGGAACGCCTCCGGGAAGCGGTGCTAGCTTATGAAAAAGACCTGGACGCTCTTGTGAAAGCGGCCAGACATGAGAAGCGAGCCCAGCTAATTCAGGAGCTTCGCGCCGTCGCCGGCTTGTTTGATACTCGGATTACAGAGGCTATACAAGTAGCGAACCCCGCCTCGCGCACAGTCGCCCCGGACCTTCAGGCATCTAGCGGACAGATCCTTCAGGTGGCCTCCGAGCTAGAAAAGAGGAATTGGGGGCGCGTCGAAGCGGAACACGAGAATGTTCGGCACCTTATCCGTCGCGCTGAGTGGAGCCTAGGCATCGTGTCGATTATTACCCTTGTATTTAGCGTTTGGGTCAGCCTAGTCCTGCCAGGCCAAGTCGTTAAACCTCTCGTGAACCTCAAAGAAGCCGTGGATCAGGCTGCAACTGGGAATTATGAGATCGACTTCGAACTCCATGGAGGTGGCGAAGTTGTAGAGCTTGCAAGGAGCGTCCAAAATCTCATCTCGGGATTGCGGGAAAGGCCATGAAGCACCTTCTTCCCCCGCGGACTGGGCTTCGCTCAGATGTTCGTTACTCCACTGCTGAAGCTGGCGGAGGGAGTATGTTCAAGGCAGTCGACTTCACACGTCAACAGCATTGTGGCTCCGTCCGCCCATATTCGTAGACTCCAGGAAGGAGTCCAGGATTCACGGTTTGGCGTAACTTCCGGCGTCCTTGAAAAACCCGTGCTTTCACAGCGCTAACTGAGGTGCCTAGAATCTGTGCAGTTTCTTCGACGGATCGCTCTTCGATGTCGCGGAGCCAGATCGTACTTCGAATCTTTGGACCTAAGCGATTGATTGCCTTGGTTAAGAGGTCCGTGCGCTCCCGTTGCCAACAGGACTCTTCGGGATTGGGGCTCCGGTCAACGAACGCCTCCGAGCTGGGACTCGCATCATGATCAGGGCCCCCGGGCAAGACTTCGAAGACTCCGCGCCTTCGACGCAGCAACATCAATGCTTCGTTCATGGCGATGCGCGTCAGCCAGGTAGAGAACCGCGACTTTTCTTGGAAGGCGTCGAGATGAAGGAAAGCCTTGTGAAAACTCTCCTGTACCACATCTTCAGCATCCTCACGGTTATTCGTTATGCGTTGCGCGACGGCGAAAACTTTCTGCTTGTGACGAAGAACTAATTCCTCGAAAGCCTGATGATCTCCGCTCCTGGCAGCAGCCACCAGCGCGCCGTCGGAGTTCTTGTTTATACTTGCCCTACAAGATGTTTCCATGAGTCCGATCCTCCACCGCCACTGGGACACAGAGTAAGGGAAGCTAGCTAGCGCGCCAGCCACATCGCGCCACGGATCGCCTGAAACACCGGGACACGATGGCGGACTCGCAAGATGCGATACCAGTCGAGAATGGATAAAGGCTTCATGGTTGTACTCCTGTCCGCGTCCCGTCTCCTGGCCTGGCGTCGCTGTCGCGCTGACGCTCGCTAGCTGCGAATGCTATTCACCAGGAAAATGCTAGCAGCCACCAGAAAAGCAATCTGCATGCCAGAGACTGTGGGTGACGAATACAACGTGGAAGTAGCTGGCCGAGTGGCAGATACGCCGATTCATGACGGCCTTGGCCAGGGCAATCGACACGCAAACCTGTCAGAGTTCTGGCACTCTGTCTATTGGGTTGGACCGACCAGCGGCGGGTTCCTCTCCGCGAGAGAAAGCTAGACATCAGCCAGATGGCCGGCCTGAGCGGAGCAGGACGCTTCTGATGTTAAGATTTTGACGGGGTGCAGCGACAACCCGCAGGGCAGGAGCAGAAGGATGTCTAGACTCAATCCTCTTCTGTGGCCGAAACCACCAGCAATTTGGAGTTACGGGATCGCTGTTTTATTGGTCCTCGCGGCAGCGGCTCTTTCATTGTGGCCGCCGTTTCATTTGCAGAGTGCTCCCGCGTCCCTGTTTCTTTGCGCCGTCCTGGTCAGCGCTTTGTTTGGTGGAAGCGGGCCAGGACTGCTTGCCACTGCCCTTTCCGCACTCGCGTTCTACTATTATTTCCTACACCCGATCCATTCGCTGGCTGCTAAACCCGGGGAAATTCCTCGTTTTGCGATCTTCCTAGTGGCAGCTTTATTTGTCGAATCGCTGAGTGCCGCGCAAAGGAGGGACACCGAATCGCTCAGGCGTGCGCGCGATGACCTGAAAGTGAGGGTTCAGGAAATCCAGCAGATCAATGAGGCATTGCGAGCCGAGAGCCTTGAGCGCAAACATGCGGAAGAATCGTTGCGCCGGAGTGAGAGTTACTTGGCGGAAGCGCAGAGGCTCACGCATACCGGGAGTTGGGCCTGGCAAGTAGCGGGAAGAGACGCCTTGCATCTTTCTGAGGAATGGTATCGCCTATATGGCTTCGATCCAGAAAAGGGCCCGCCCTCTTGGGAAGAACGGCTGGAGCGCGTCCATCCGAAGGATCGAGCCAAATGGCAAGGAGCAATCGAGCGAGCAATCGCTGAAACGTCGAATTACGAACTGGAATTCCGAATCCTTCTTCCCGACGCCACGCTCAAATACATCCACACCGTCGGTCACCCGGTTTTGAACGCATCCGGGGATTTGGTGGAATTTGTGGGTAGCTCGGCGGACGTCACCGAGCGCAAGAGGGCGGAGGAAGAACGGGAACGGTTGCGTGAGGCCCAGGCGCATATCGCGCATATAAATAGGGTGACCACCATGGGCGAGCTGACGGCATCCCTTGCGCACGAAGTGAATCAACCGATTGGCGCTGCTGTCACCAACGCCAATAGTTGCCTTCATTGGCTTGAGGGCGACATCCCAAATCTCGACAAGGCCCGCGCGGCCGCCATGAGGATCGTGAAGGACGGAACGCGCGCGGCGGAAATCATCAGCCGAATTCGCCTCCTCTTCCAAAAAGGTACACTGCAGTTGGAATTCGTGGACCTGAACGAAGTCATTGAAGAGATGATCGTCCTGCTACGCGGCGAGACGACGCGATATTCGATCTCAGTCCGGGCGGAACTGGCGGCAGATCTTCCCCGGGTCCGGGGGGATCGCGTGCAATTGCAGCAGGTCATGATGAATCTGATGACGAACAGCATCGATGCAATGAAGAGTGTGGACGGGACCCGGGAGCTCGCCATCAAGTCCCAGCGAGCTGAGAACGAGCACCTTCTGGTGTCCGTCAGCGATACCGGCGTGGGGTTGCCTCCCCAGCAGGCGGAGCGGATCTTCGATGCGTTCTTCACCACCAAACCTCACGGCACCGGCATGGGGCTGCGGATCTGCCGCTCCATCGTTGAGTCGCACGGCGGCCGCTTGTGGGCCGCCAACAATCCTGTGCGCGGCGCAAACTTTTGTCTCACCCTGCCAGCCAAATTGGAGGCCCATGAATGACAGTGGCCGGCGCACCCACGGTTTTCATCATTGATGACGATGCCGCTGTGCGTGAATCCGTCCAGGACCTCCTTGAGTCGGTAGGGTTGCGTTCCGAGTCCTTTGGGACCGCGGAAGAGTTCTTACGATGCAAGCGGCCTGACGGGCCAAGCTGCCTTGTCCTGGACGTGAGACTTCCGGGAGTCAGCGGACTGGACTTTCAGCGCCGGCTGGCTGATGCGAGGGTCCAAATACCTATCATCTTTGTCACCGGTTACGGCGACATTCCGATGACGGTGAAGGCCATGAAATCAGGTGCCGTAGAGTTCCTGGCCAAGCCGTTCCAGGACCGCGAATTGCTAGATGCCATCCGCCAGGCTTTGGACCGTGACCGGATGACGCGCCAACAGCAGAGTAACCTCGCCCAGCTGCGCGAACGCTACGAGGCGCTGACCGCACGCGAGCGTGAGGTCATGGGCCTGGTGGTTTCGGGCATGCTCAACAAGCAGATAGCTGCGGAGCTCGGAACCAGTGAAGTCACCGTGAAGATCCAACGCGGCCGCGCAATGCGGAAGATGAAGGCCGAATCGGTGGCGGAATTGGTTAGGATGGCGGCAAACTTGGAGCTTCCGCCCAGCAAGAAGTTAAGCTGATCGTCGCTGTTACGTAGGACGCCCGGGCAGTTTGCTATGCTGCCGCCTTATCTCCTGCTTTCTCAACCTCCTAAAGACTGTGTTGTGCTGCTTCTCGGATCGGGCATCTTTCGAGCTCATAATACCAAGGTGTGATTGCGCCGCTTTCGTCGACGCTGCTAGATTTCCGCTATGGACGCTAAGGGAACCACGAAGCTTGTAGCGATTGTCGATGATGATGACTCGATGCGCAGCGCCGTCCAGGACTTGCTGGAAGCGGTGCACCTACGAGCGCACGGCTTTGCGTCGGCGGAAGAATTCCTGAGGTCCGGCAGACAGCACGACACTGCATGTCTAATCGCGGACATCCGTATGTCCGGGATGTCCGGCCTCGAGCTACAGGCCAAGCTGAACGCCGAACGTTGCAGGATTCCGATCATCTTCATCACGGCACATGGCGACCAAAGAATGCGGATGCAAGCGTTGAGAGCAGGAGCGGTGGAGTTTCTGGCAAAACCGTTTGACAACGAAGCCCTGCTCGAGAGTGTTCGGGCCGCTCTGGAAAGTTGAGACTGCCCATAGCGGCGTGCGGTGCGCAAGGAGGTCCTTCGTGGGCGCTGTCGCGACATTTAGGTCCGTCGATGATCAGGACCGTAATCCGCGCAGATTCGAGCAGATTATAGGCAGCAGTCCTGCGCTGGAATCGGTGCTCGAACAAGTCGAACAGGTCGCGCCTACGGATTCCACTGTCCTTATCCAGGGCGAAACAGGCACAGGCAAGGAGCTGATTGCGCGCGCGATTCACAATCTGAGCACGCGGTGCGGGCGCCCTTTCATAAAATTGAATTGCGCTGCCATCCCGTTCGATCTGCTGGAAAGCGAGCTTTTTGGCCATGAAAAGGGCGCTTTTACAGGCGCTATCGCACAAAAGGTGGGTCGCTTCGAACTAGCCCACAAAGGGACGCTCTTCCTGGACGAAGTGGGAGACATTCCGTTGCCGCTGCAGCCAAAACTGCTGCGTGTCCTGCAGGAGCAGGAATTCGAGCGCTTGGGCAGCGGTCGGACTCATCAAGTGGACGTTCGCCTCGTAGCTGCCACGCACCGAAATTTGGTTGAAATGGTGAAGCGGAACGAATTTCGCAGCGACCTCTACTACCGTCTGAATGTGTTTCCGGTCCCATTGCCAGCGTTGCGGGAGCGCCGTGAAGACATTCCTGCGCTGGTTGAACATTTTGTCGCGATCTATGCCCGCCGGATGAACAAACAAATCGACCGAATTCCTCCAGGAACGATGTCTGCCCTTGTTTCGTATCAATGGCCGGGGAACATTCGGGAGCTCCAGAATTTCATCGAGCGGAGCGTTATTCTTACTTCGGGAAACGTCCTGGACCCTCCTCTCACGAGTTTGAGGAGCGCCGCCGTAGCGGAATCGATTGAGGCGACTACCCTGGAGGACGCGGAGCGCGACCACATTCGCAAGATACTCGAGCAAACCCGGTGGGTGGTCTCAGGTCCGAACGGGGCGGCCGCCCGTTTGGGAATCAAGAGGTCCACCCTGTATTTCCGGATGCAAAAGCTTGGCATCTCGCGCACTAAGCGAGTTCTCCCGCCTCTATCAGAGTTGAAATGACGCGAGGATCGGCTCTCTAAGCGATCGACCGCTTCTACGCAATAGCCGCAACGCATCGCTTGCCTACCCAGCCCGACTCAAGTCCAAGGCTCTTTGAAATTCAACCAAATAAATAACCGCAATGCGCCTGTCGGCATGACGGACACCGTGTATAGCGGGCCGGCATCGCACACCGCGCTATCGCCTGTGTCGGCCTCTACTTTCAGTTACTTACGCAATCAACATGTTTGGCAACGCTCTTGCCTTCTCGAGGTGTGTCGCTAAACGCACTGAAACTTTCCATGGCGACAGGGAGCAATGGAACTATGAAATTGCACAGAGTGGTGTTCGTTTTGATTGGAATGGCGTTTTTCTTCGCAGGCAAGTCGCCAGCGCAGCAGGTGAAGACTGATTACGACCGCAGCGCTAACTTCGCGCAATACAAGACCTATTCGTGGGAACACGTTAAGACGAAAGATCCCTTGGATGTCGATCGCATCAAGAGTGCTGTCAATGCCGCGCTGGCAGCAAAAGGCTGGACCCAAGTTGATTCCAATGGTGACGTCTCGATCGTCGCCATCGAGATGACGCACAATCAGCAGACCTTGAATACCTTCTACGACGGCTTTGGAGGAGGTTGGGGTTGGCGGCGCTTCGGTGGTGGGGGTTTTGGTGAGGCCACAACAACGACCGATACCTACAAGGTAGGCACTGTGGTTGTCGATCTCTTCGATACCAAGACCAAGCAACTGGTCTGGAGAGGCAGTTCCAGCGACACACTTTCCAACAACTCCGACAAGAACATCAAGAGTCTGGATAAAGGCGTGGACAAAATGTTCAAGCGCTTCCCTCCAGGCTCTTCGAAGAAGTAACGGAGCGGGACCATGATTCGCGGCTTTTGCATCTGCATTAGCCTGGCGCTGGTTACGGAGGCCATTCCTTTGCGTGCGGCCACCGGGCCGCACGCGGGCGCGGACAGTCAGACGATGAAGGTTTGGACGAACGACGACCTAGAAAAACTCGATCACGCTGGCCTGATTTCCATCGTTGGTCAAGTTGACGAAGAGACGTCAATTCCGGAATCTGCGCCTCAAAGTGACGAGGTAACCCAGAACGCAGAGTGGTATGCGGAGCAGGCGGCAAAGCTGCGTGATGAACTCGAATACAGGCGGACTCAGCTTCGTGAATACCAGGAGGCTCTTGAGGATGCGCGAAGTCTCAAGGAAACCGTCGGTGACATAGATCTGGCTGGCGAGGACTTCGCCATTACCCCCGAAGCCGATATTGAAATCCTGCAGCAGCGCGTCACGGAAGCCCAAGCGAGGCTCGACGACCTGGAAGACCTGGCCCGCCGTAATGACATCGAGCCAGGCGCGCTGCGCGGCCAATGAGTTCGTCAGCGTGTTGACAGAGACCCGTGATTTGTAGCGATGGCCTCAAATTGTAGTACTGGAGAATTTGTTATGAGCATTGTAAAGATTTCGAAGCAGGTATCGGTTGTACTCCTCTGCTGTTTACTTGCGGGATTCACGGCGCAGCCGGACGCGTACGGATCCGTAGGCCAATCGAACGACCAGCCACCAGCTTCGTCCGGTAAGCAGTCCCCTCAGGAGTTGCAGCAACTTGTTGCGCCGATCGCCTTATACCC
>Ga0307477_10002455_pt1 | contig 14367 bp, 11 predicted proteins | sample atmos_gasesECM2C_FD_203316 | JGI IMG/M metagenome (GOLD analysis project Ga0307477, IMG submission 203316) | Hardwood forest soil microbial communities from Morgan-Monroe State Forest, Indiana, United States - atmos_gasesECM2C_515 | ecosystem: Environmental > Terrestrial > Soil > Temperate...
AGCTCTGGAGGTGTTTCTTCCGCATAACCAGGCGGAAGGGCTGACAAAAACCTTCGTTGCTCCCTGTGGGCAAGTTCGCCCAGGGCCTGGCCACCCTGTCTCGCAGAGTAATAACCCGCGTCAACCAACCTACGGAGCTCAACTTGAAAGGCGTCGGCCCAAGTCGTTGGCGGGCCGGTAATCACGGTGCAGTAACGTCCCGGCCACCACAACAGGCCTCAAGCGATGCGATCTCCACAAGTGAGGTCGGAGAACCGAAGCGGTGCGCCGTAATGGCGACGGCCTGTTCTTTTACGAACGTGAGGAGTTCAACTCGACCGGCCTCGACGACGGGCTGAGCGTAGACGGCGATCTCCGGCCTGCCGCCGCTGTCCTCGGCGAACACAACCCGTTGGCCGCCCAGCAGCCGGACACGACCAGCGCTAAGGCCGGCGAGAGCTGTGCGCCAGGCGGACCTGTCCTCCACGACCGGGGGGCACCCGATCTGCCCAAGGGCCTCATTGACGACGGCGGGTAACGAGCCTGCGAGCGAGATCCGCAGCTCGGGCCCGGCCCGCAGCCCGGCGGCCACGACCCGCACCAGCTCGGCGGGCGTGGCGGCCTCGTAGCGGATCCACACTGGGACCGGGACGTAGCGGAGCACGTTGCGCTCCACCCGCAAGCAGCTTACGTCGCGGGCGGTACCGAACTCGTTTTGCCATGCGGCGGCGTCCGAACCAGCGGCGCGCTCGAGGAAGTCGCGCTGTTGCGGATCTAGGACAGGCGACACGAGATCAATTAAGTGGCGGACCGCTCCGGTGACCGGGGCCGTGACGCTCGCTGGCGTGGACCTCCAGTCCGACAGCCCGACGAGATAGTTAGGCCCGCCGGCCTTGGTGCCAGCCCCGACGGCCGACCTTTTCCAACCGCCGAACGGCTGGCGGCGAACGATCGCACCGATGATGCCGCGGTTGACGTAAAGGTTGCCGGCCTGGACGCGGTCCAACCAGAGAGAAATCTCGTCCCGGTCAAGCGAGTGCAACCCCGCCGTCAGCCCGTAGTCGACCTGGTTTTGCATCTCTATCGCCTCGGTAAGGTCCTTGGCGGTCATCAGCCCAAGGACTGGGCCGAAGTACTCGGTCAAATGGTACTCGGACCCGCGCGCGACGCCGGACTTGACGCCGGGTGACCATAGCCGCCCGGTGCCATCGAGCTGGCGAGGCTGGACCAGCCACGTCTCGCCGGGCGCGAGCTCGGTCAGAGCCCGTTGGAGCTTGCCGGCGACGGGCTCGATGACCGGGCCCATCTGGGTCGTTGGGTCGGAGGGCCAGCCCACCTTGAGCGACGTAGTTGCGTCGACCAGTTGCCTACGGAACCGGCGCGAACGAGCGACCGAGCCGACGAGGATGCACAGTGAGGCTGCCGAGCACTTCTGGCCGGCGTGGCCGAAGGCGGAGGCCACGATGTCCTTCACAGCGAGGTCAAGATCTGCGCTCGGGGTAACGACGATTGCATTTTTGCCGCTGGTCTCGGCGAGCAGCGCTAGGTCGGGGCGGAACGAGCGGAACAGCGCCGCGGTCTCGAAGGCGCCGGTGAGCACCAACCGGTCTACGCGCGGGTCGGCTACCAGGCTTCCGCCTAGGTCGCCCTCGTCGACATGCACGAGTGCCAGTGCGTCGGTCGGGACACCGGCGTCCCAAAGTGCCTGGACCATCATTGAACCGGTCCGCCGCGCTTGGGTCGCCGGCTTGACCACCGTGCCTGAGCCGGCTGCGAGGGCCGCCAGGGTAGACCCGGCTGGGATCGCGACCGGGAAGTTCCACGGTGGTGCGACCACGGTGAGCTTGACCGGGATGTGCCGGGCGCCGTCGACTCGGTCGAGTTCTTCGGCCAGCGTCGCGTAGTAGTTTGCGAAATCGATCGCCTCGGATGCTTCGGGATCGCCCTGGTCCAGGGTCTTACCGCACTCGGATGCCATTACCTCCAGCAGGTCGGCCCGCCGGCGCTCCAGCTCGGCGGCGGCCCGGCGAAGGACCGCTGCCCGCTCGGCGCCGGTCCGTGCACCCCAGCGACTGCCCGCAACTGCCCCGAGGATCCGCTCCAGGACCGCTTCATCGGTAACGGTGTGCGCGTCAACCAGGTCGGTGCCGAGGTTTGACCTGGCTACCCGACCGATGATTTCGCGCGCCCAGGTTCGATTAGCCGGAACCGACGGATCGGTGTCCGGCGTGTTGTCGAAGCCGTCTGCCGCCGTCGGCTGCTCGGTGCGCCGGTCCTGTACACGGTTGGCGGCCGGGACGAAGTCCGGGCCTTCGCCGTCCAGGGCCGACAAGGATGCGAGGAAACGCGCCCGCTCGCGCTGGAACAATGAGGCGTCGTCGTGCAGCTCGAACACCGCCGACATGAAATTCTCGCTGCTGGCGCCCTCCTCGAGCCGTCGAACAAGGTAGGCGATAGCCACGTCAAACTCGTCCGGGTGGACCACAGGCGTATAGAGCACCAGTCCCCCCACCGTCTCCCGAACGGCGGCGGCCTGGCCGGCGGCCATCCCTAGCAGCATCTCGAACTCGATGCGGTCCCGCACTTGCCGCCGACCGGCCAGCACCCATGCGTAAGCAACGTCGAACAAATTGTGACCGGCCACCCCGAGCCGGACGTTGGCCAGCCGCTCCGGCGTCATCGCCCAGCGCAAGACGCGCTTGTAGTTGGCATCTGTGCCCCGTTTCGTTGGCCAAGTGGCGAGTGGCCACCCGTGCAGCGCGGCCTCGACCCGTTCCATCGGCAGGTTGGCGCCCTTGACCAGGCGGACCTTGATGCAAGACCCGCCACGAGCGCGACGGTCCGCCGCCCAAGCCTGCAGCCGGTGCATGGCCGACATGGCATCGGGCAGGTAGGCCTGCAACACGATGCCGGCCTCCAGGCCGGACAACTCGGCCCGGTCCAGGACCGCCATGAACACCGCGATGGTCAAGTCGAGATCGCGGTATTCCTCCATGTCCAAGTTGATGAACTTCGGCGTCGGCGCACCCGCGGCCAGCCTGTAGAGCGGCAGGAGCCGCTCGGTTATGTTCCCGACCGCCTCGTCGAACCCCCATGGCGGGACCGGCGGCACCGTCGCCGACACCTTGATCGAAACGTAGTCGACGTCGGGTCGCACCAACAGCCGTCGCGTCCCCTCAAGGCGGCTATCGGCCTCTCGCTCCCCTAGCACGGCCTCGCCGAGCAGGTTGAAATTGAGGCGTGTCCCCGGCGACCGGATTCGGGCGACAGCCCGCCCGAGCCGGCTGTCCGTGGCGTCGACGAGGAGATGGCCCACCATCGACCTAAGCGCAGCGCGTACGACGAACATGACGGCGCCCGGGGCTACGGACGCCAGCGCCCCGGCGACCCGGAGGCCCAGGCGTAGGTACCAGGACAAGAAGCGCGGCGGATGTGCAGCCAACTCACCCAAACCGGCCGCGGCGACGCGAGGATCCTCGGGGCGGACCACGCGGTCGACGAACGCAACCGTGAAATCAAGACCGGACGGATCTTTCAGGAGGGCAGCAAGCCGCCGTGCCGCCCCGTCCTCCCGCCGTCCCGCCGCGACGTCGAGCCAATGCCGCACGAGTTCGTCGACCTCCGCGATGACGGCGGTGTCGCTGTTGCCGTCGTCAGCGGTCGAAATGGTGATCGCACCGAAAGGTTACCGGGTGGTAGCCCCGAGCCGCACTACGACGTCGCCGACGTTGCATTCCTGTTCGGGGACAACCAGGACCTCTTCGACCACCCCGCTGACCTCGGCAGCGATCTCGAAGGTCACCTTGTCGCCCTCAACGACAACCAGGCCCTGCCCGGCCTCCACCTCATCCCCAGGCGAGACGAGCACCTCGGTCACCACGACCTCCACCGTCGACATGCCCATCTTCGGTACGTGTACGTCCACGCTCACTTCTCGTCCTTCATTGTCGAGCGAATGGCGAACGCGAGATCGGCGGCGCTCGGCAGCAGCGCCGTCTCGAGTTCGACCCGAAGGGGATCGGCGCGTCGGCGCGTGTGACGCGTCGAGGTCGCGCTCGGAGATCGAACTCCTCGGCTGCGGTCGCAAGGACCTCGGCGGCAAGGCCGCACGAGCGATTGGTGTCGTCGAACACCACCAAGCGATGTGTGCGACCGACCGACTCGGCCAGCGCCTCCCAGTCGAAGGGCAGCACCGACCGCGGGTCGAACACCTCGACCGAGACTTCGCCGGCGAGCTCTTCGGCGACCGTGAGCGCGGTGCGCACGAGGTGGCCGACCGCCACGACAGTGACGTCGTCGCCTGCGCGATGAATACGTGCCCGACCCAGCGGCACGGGCACGAGCTGGCCGTCGACCTGCTCGCGCGTGCCAAGAGCGGCGGCGGGTGCGAACAAAGCGACCGGGTCGTCGTCACGTATGGCAGAGACGAACAACCCGTAGGCGTCGCTCGCCGTCGCGGGCACGACGGTCTTAACTCCGGCGTGGACGAGGAGCGCGTAGGGGTGGTCGGAGTGCTGCGCGGCGAGCCCGAGACGGGCGCCCGAGCCCGGGACGAGGTAGGTGACCGGGACGCTCGCCTGGCCGCCGGTCATCAGCCGGAGCTTCGCGGCCTGATTAACGATCTGTTCGAAGGCGATGTAGAGCAGCGACGGGATCTGGAACTCGACGACGGGCCGCCGTCCGGACAGGGCCGCACCGGTTGCGAAGCCGGTGAAGGCCTGCTCGGAGATCGGCGTGTCGAGCACGCGCTCGGGGCCGAAGTCCTCGACTAGGCCCTTGGTGACACCTCGCAGCGCGTGCCGGACGTCCTCGCCTATGACGAACACGGCGTCGTCCCGGGCCATCTCATCCCGCAGCGCGAGCGCGAGCGCCTGCTGATATCTAAGCGTGGGCACTGGTGCCCGTTCGCGGGCGATGACCTGAGGCCCAGACGTACTCGAGTGCCTCGTCCGGTCGCGGGCGCGGCGCGCCTCGCGCAGCGGCCAGCGCGGCGTCGAGGTCGTGCTCCACCTCGGCATCGATCTCCCCGCGCTCGTCGCCGACCAGAAATTGCGCGCAGCGCTCGAGCGGGTCACGGTCTCGCCAGCTGGCGATCTCCTCCTCGCTTCGATAGCTCAACGCCATCGTCCGCTCGGCGGTGTGGTGGCCGGTGTAGCGGTAGCAGAGGCACTCGAGGAAGCTCGGGCCCTCGCCCCGGCGAGCGCGGGCCACTGCGCGCTCGGTCGCATCGAGCACAGCGAGCACGTCCATCCCGTCGACCCGCTCGGCGGGCATACCGTACGCGCTGGCACGCTCAACGATCGAGCCAGCGGTCGAATCCGCGCTCGAAAGCGTGACGGCGTAGCCGTTGTTCTCGCAGACGAACACGAGAGGAAGTTCCCACAGCGCCGCGAGGTTCATCGTCTCGTGCAGCACGCCCTGGTTCAGGCCGCCGTCGCCGAAGAAGCAGGCGACGACCCGGTCACTTCCCTCTTGCCTGGAGGCCCAGGCGGCGCCGGCCGCGATCGGAGCGCCAGCAGCGACGATGCCGTTGGCACCGAGGATGCCGAGCGAGAGGTCAGCGATATGCATCGACCCGCCGCGGCCGCGGTTACAGCCCGTGGTCCTGCCGAGCAGCTCGGCGGTCATCGCCGTCAAGTCCGCTCCCTTGGCGATCACGTGGCCGTGGCCGCGGTGGGTCGAGGTGATGCAGTCGTCAGATCGCAGCGCCGCGCACACACCGACAGCAACGGCCTCCTCGCCGACGTACTCATGCGTGGTCCCGGCTATCTCGTTGGCGTTTACAAGGTCGACGATCCGCTCGTCGAAGCGGCGGATCGTGCGCATTGTCCGGTAAAGCTCGGCAACTCTTACCCCCGCTCTTACCCCCGCGCCGGAACGGGCCTCCTCTGCACGGGCCATGTAGGCTCAGGCCCCCTTCCAGTTCGACTGGGTCGTGGTGAACATCGAGTTCGTGATGCCAAACTGGTCCCGAAGCATGCCGACGGCGGCGTCCGCGTCGCGTGACTCGACAGCGTCGACGATCGTCTTGTGGGAGTCCACAATCCGCCGCTGGTGATCGGCGGGAGCGATGCGCGCGAGCCGCCGGGACGACACGGCGATGACCGATTTCAGCACCGGCGCGAGCGAGAGCCACGAGTTGACGAGGAACCGGCTGCCCGACAGCGAGACGAGCGATCGATGGAAGGCGATATCCAGTGTGACCAGGAGTTCGCTGGACGGGTCGACGCGCTCTATGGCCTCGAACGCCTCCCGTACCGGCGCCGGGCTGGCACTGCGCTCGAGGCCGAGGCGCACGCCCGTCGACTCGAGCAGCAGGCGAGTCGCGAGCAGATCGTGCAGGTCTTCAGGCCCGAAGCCGACAACGACCATGCGGCCGTTGGGGAGGGTCTTCACCAATCCCTCCGCCTCGAGCGCCTGCAACGCGTTGCGTACCGGGCCACGGCTCACCTGTAACTGCTCGGACAGCTGAGCCTCGACCAGCGGCCAGCCAGAGGCTAGCTCCCCTTCGATGATCGACTCGCGCAGGCTGTCGGCCGCCTTGCCTGCAAAGAGGCTGTGCCCCAACTTGGTCGAGTGGTCCAGCTGTTGCTTGGCGGGTCGCAGGCGCTGCGTCGACACCTGAAGCGACGTACGTCCGTTTTCACTTTGGTCGGTCATATGCCATCCGGTAGTTCATTCAATCTATGGACGATCTGTTAACGGAAAACGAAAACTGTTGACAAATCTGAACCCACGGTAATACTGTCAGCTGCGTCGGTCAAGCACGCTCGTTACCGGCTTCGTTGTCGAGCGAGCCCTGTACGACCGGGTTATCACAATCTGTCCATACACCGAACCTAAAAGGGGGGGTCTTGCTGTGACCAAAGACGAGTCCGTCGCAGACCTGCACGCTCGCTACAAGAGCGGCGCGCTCAGCCGACGTGGGTTTCTCAAGGCAGCACTCGCGCTCGGCGTCAGTGCACCTACGCTTGCCCAGTTGCTAGCGTCGCCCGCCGACGCAGAGACACGCCAGGCCGTCGAGACGCCTCGTCTCGCTGGCCCCGCTTTGTCGCAGATAACACCGGTCAGCGCCGTCATCGCCGAGGCGCGTGCCGGTGGCACACCCAAGGTCGGGGGCACACTCGTTGAGGGGTACGACCGGATCTTCTCGCCCATGACGACCATCAACGCCGCCTGGATCGACCCGACCCAGGACGCACTGCTTGAGTCGCTCGTCACTACCGACCCCTACGGCAAGCTCGTGCCCAAGCTCGCGTCCTCGTTCGCACTCTCACCAGATTCGAAGACCCTCACTTTCACACTGCGCGAAGGCGTTCACTTCCAGTCTGGAGCGCTCGTCACGCCCGCTAACGTCGTGAAGGACTGGAACCTGGTGCGGGGCCCAACGGGCCAGGACCCGTACTGGTACGTGCAGGTTAAGTCGATCAAGGAAGGGCCGGGCAACACCGTAGTCGTTGAGTGCGACAAGCCTTTTGCCTCCGGCCCCTACCTATACCGGCAGCAGTTCGCCAACATCTTCAACGACGCTACGGTTTTGGCGAACCCGAAGACGTATGGGACTGCGATCGTCGACGGCACCGGGCCGTTCCAGCTCACTAGCTTCAACGAGGAGCAGGTGACTGCGAAGCGCTTCGAGAACTACGCCGGGTCGGTCGTACCGTTCTTTCAGAACAAGGGTAAGGCTTACCTCGACGGGATCAAGTGGGTTGCCCTCACCGACCAACCAGCCCGAGCCGCTGAGGTCATCTCTGGGTCGGTGCACGTGACCAAAAACCCCTCGCCAGCGTCACTTTCATCGTTGCGCTCCAACCCTAACCTGGTTGTGATCGAGGAGGAGGAGGCGGGCGCGCTCACCTTCGCGCTGAGCTTCCGCCGGCCCGAGCTCGGTTTCACCGATGTGCGGGTGCGCCAGGCCATCTCGCAAGCGATCGACCGTGACCTGATCGTAAAGGCCCTTCTGTTCAATCAGGGAACCGCGGTGCGGGGGCCGTTCCCGACCACCTATAAGTGGTACGAGCCCAAGGTCGAGCAGTTCAACAACTACAGCCCCAGCAAGGCCGCCCAGCTCCTCGAGGCCGCAGGCTGGACGCTCGGCTCGGACGGTGTGCGGGCCAAGAACGGCCATAAGCTCCAGTTCACGATCGTCAACCGTTCTGACGCCACGCTTAACGAGGTCGGTCAAGCCGTCGTGCAGATGCTAGCCAAGGTGGGCGTGAAAGCGAAGATGTCCAACCTCGAGACGGGCGCTTACTTCACGGCCCTCACCTCGGACCCCGACGCCTACTTCTTCGACTGGCTGTGGCTCGATTTTCCCCGCATTTACCAGGTGCTCGCCTCGACGCCGTTCTTCAACAGCTCAACCTGGGGCCATATGAACGTCCCGCAATGTGAAGCAGCATTCAACGCGTGGTCCTTTGCCGCCAACGACGCAGAACTCGAGGCTGCCGCCCGTCGGGTCCAGCTGACCGTCGCCGAGTACCAGCCGATCCTTACGCTTTACGTGCCCCACGTCGTCTGGGTGCACTCGAAGAAGCTGCACGGTTATCTCCCGACTAACCCGAACAACTTGTACCCCTACTACAACGACATGTGGCTCGAGCCGTAATCGTCCCAACACCAGGCCAGGAAGACCAAGGGAGCGGATGAGACGGTGAGGTCGTACGAGCCGGTGCGCGGAGGAGTGCTGCGCGAGGGCTACGACTACGACTTCTCGCGCTGCGACCCCGGGACTGGGGCGCACGTCGACCCGGCCTGGTGTGCGATCTACGAAACACTGACCGCTACAGGGCCGGACGGCGTGCTCGGGCCGATGCTCGCCGAGTCCTGGGCCCCCGCCGGGGACTACTCCTCATGGCGGTTCAAGATCCGGCCCGGCAAGCGGTTCCACTCCGGCGATGCTTGCGATGCTCAAGCCGTCGCCGCGGCAATGCGCCTTCACGCCGACCCAATCGAGTCGCCGATCAACGCGTTCTTCTGGAAGAACGTAAAGGCGATCGACGCCGACGGGGACGAGGTAGTTCTCGCGCTCCATGAGCCGGCATCCGCTCCCCCTCGGTTGCTGCGCTCATGGCACTCGGCGATCCACGACCAGGCGACGCGAGAACGCCTCGGCGAGGGCTACGGCCACGGCTCGGCGGACGGGACCGGGCCGTTCCGCCTGATCACTCACCGCCTCGGCGAGGTGATGGAGGTCGAGCGAGTGGCGACTTACGTAGGCCCGGGGGCGGCTTTCCAACAGAACCCGGGACCAGCCCATCTCGACGGCGTGCGCTGGCTGCCGATCCTCTCTGAGAGCGATAGGGCCGGCGCCCTCGAGGACGACGAGGTCGACTGCATCCAGAACGCCTCCATCTTCGATTTCGAGCGGCTCTCGGCCAACCCTGACCTCGAGGTAATCGAGTTCCAGCAATCGGCGCTCGTCTACCTCGGCCTTGACCACTTAGCAAGCGCCCACGGCTTCGACGACGTGCGGGTCCGGCGCGCCGTCTCGCTGGCAATCGACCGCCCGGCACTCGTCTCTGAGGAGCTCGCCGGGCACGGCTGGCCGGCATTCTCGCCGATCCCGTCCTGTTCACCCTGGTACGACGCGGCGGTGGAGGAACAACGGAGCTTCGACCCCCGCCAGGCCGTCGAACTGCTCGAACAGGCCGGGCGCGTGGCCGGTCCAGACGGCGTACGGATCTCGGTCGAGGCCGTCATCGTCGAGGACGCCACCGTACGCCGGACGGCTCGGCGCATCTGCAAGATGTTGTCTGAGATCGGCGTCGAGCTGCGTCTTCGCGAAGTCTCGGGTTTCGCCGCGCTGTACGCCGAGCTGATGCGCCATCCGGACGCGTTCATCTCAAAGTGGTTCTGGCCCGAGCCGGTAGACGCGATTATCGGCTTTGTCTCATCCTGGTCCCAGACTGGTCCCAATTTCCAGCGGGCCAACTCGGCGGAGATCGACGCCGCCTGCCGAAGATGGGAGCGGGCGCTCGGTACCGCCGAACAGCAGGCTGCCGCAAAGGCCATTCAGAACGCTTGCGTCCAGGACGTGCCGCTGGTGCCATTGTTCTTCCCCGTCGCAATCTGGGCCCACCACCGCCGGGTGCGCGGCTGGCGCCCACACGTCCACGACCTCTATCCGCTTTACGCGGATGTCTGGCTCGAACGTGACTAAATATGTGCTGCGCAAATGCGCGTACACATTGGTCGTGCTATGGCTTGCATCACTAGCGGTCTTCTACGGACTGCGTATCACGCCTGGCAACCCGGCCAACTTCACGGTCAGCCCGATCATGTCTCCGGCAGTGCGCGCCCAGATCAACCGCCAGCTCGGTCTGGACGCGCCGCTGTTGGTGCAGTACTGGCACTTCTTCCACGGCATCCTCACGGGGCATCTCGGCCTGTCGTTCATCTCGCGCCAGCCGATCTCACAGATCATTTCGCAGTCCACGCCGCACACGCTCGAACTGGCGGGCGCAGCGCTCCTGCTCGTCCTCGTGATCGGGATCCCGCTCGGCATGGTGTCGGCGCTGCGGCGCAACGGCGTCGTCGACCGGGTCGTCGGGCTGCTCGGGCCTTTGGGGATGGGCATCCCGAACTTCGTGCTGGCTCTTTTGTTGATCACGATTTTTGGCCTGGACCTGCACTGGCTTCCCGTCGCTGGCTCAGGCGGCCTCAAGTACCTGGTGTTGCCCGCAGTCGTGCTGGCGCTGGAGCCGCTTGTCGTCACGGTCCGCATTATGCGAGCGTCCGCGCTCGAACAACTGAACCTCGACTACGTACGCACGCTGCGCGCCAAAGGGCTGGGCCGTCACCGCATCGTCTGGCAGCACATCCTCCGCAACTCGCTCGGGCCGATCATCTCGCTCACGGCCGTGCAACTGCGCACACTGCTCGGCTACACGCTCATCGTCGAAGTGATCTTTCGCTGGCCCGGTCTCGGCGAGGCGTTGGTCAACGCGGTGCTAACCCGCGACTACTCGACGTGCCAGGTGCTCGCGCTGATGCTTACCTCGGCGGTCATCGTGCTCAGCTTTCTCGCCGACATCGGGCTCGCGTTCACCGACCCGCGCGTTCGGGCCAAGGTGGCGACGTGAGCGCGGTCGTGCTCGGGAGACCTCGGCGCCTATCGCGGCTGCGCACGCTGCCTGCCGGCATCGTGATCGGCGGGCCGCTCGCCGCGTTCTTCACCGTAATCGGGCTGATCGGGATCTTCTACCAGTACCTGCCCGCCGCCAATGTGCTGTGGAGCAATCAGGACCTGTTCAACGTGCTCTCCCCGCCGGGAACCCCGGGACATCTGCTCGGGACCGACGCGCTGGGACGCGACCTGCTCGCACGCTCGATCGCGGGCGCCGGGATCTCGCTTGAACTCGGCCTGGCGGTCACTGCGGTGACCGTGGTGACCGGCGGCGTGATCGGCATAATCGCCGGCTATTTCGGCGGGGTCGCAGACCGGATCATCGGTGGCCTAATCGATGTCACCTGGGGCTTCCCGCTCATCCTGCTGGCGGTGATCATGGCCGGGATCATCGGCCCGGGCTTCCTCAGCGTCCTCGTGGCCGTCGGGGCGCTCAACTGGGCGGGCTTCGCCCGCATCGTCCGGGGCTACTCCCTTTCGCTCCGCGAGCGGGAGTTCGTCGAGGCAGCACGGGTCATGCAAATCCCGACCTGGAAAATCCTGCTGCGTCATTTCGTGCCGAACCTGCAGGCGCCGATCCTAGTGATGGCCTCCTACTACATCGGCGTCACGATCATCATCGAGGCCGGCGTGTCGTTCCTGGGCCTCGGCATCCAGCCGCCGACGCCGAGCCTGGGCGACATGATCGCGGACGGCCAAAACACCCTTGGCGCGTCGATCTGGCCGGTGCTCGTGCCCGGGGCGATGATCGCCATCGCCGTCGTCGGTTTCTCGATGCTCGGCGACGGCCTGCGCGACTTGCTCGACCCGCGCCTGTCCAAGCCACAGATCTGATGATGACCGACCTCGCGCCGAGCGCGCCCGCCCTAACCCAGCAGCCGCCCGATCAGCCCGTGCTCGCCGTTTCAGGCCTCATCACGACGCTCAAGGCAGGTCGGCGCTCCGTACGCCTCGTCGACGACGTCAGCTTCTCGCTGCGCGCCGGGGAGATCCTCGGGCTTGTAGGCGAGAGCGGGAGCGGCAAATCGCTGCTGTTGCTGTCCGTGCTCGGGCTCCTCAGCCCCCCTGTCGCCATCGAGGCCGGTTCTGTGCGCCTGAAGGGCCGCGAGCTTGTCGGCCTAGCCGAGCGCGAGTTGCGGTCGCTGCGCGGTGCGGAGATCTCGATGGTCTTCCAAGAACCCCTCACGAGCCTCGACCCGGCGTTCACCGTCGGCCATCAGCTCGCCGAGGCGGTACGGGCCCATCGCGACTGCTCCAACAACGAGGCACGCGAGCTATCGGTGATGATGCTCGAGCGGGTCGGCATCGGGTCACCGGCGGCACGCTACAAGGCCTATCCCCACGAACTGTCGGGCGGGATGCGCCAGCGAGTGATGATAGCGATGGCGCTGCTGCTTTCCCCGAGCGTGCTGCTCGCCGATGAGCCCGTCACCGCGCTCGACGTCACTACCCAGGCCCAGATCCTTGATCTCGTGCTCGGGTTGCAGGCAGAGATGCGGATGGGGGTCGTGCTCGTCAGCCACGACCTGGGGGTGGTGCTCGACATCGCCGACCGGGTCGCGGTGATGTACGCCGGCCAGATCGTGGAGGTCGCACCGGCTCTGGAGCTGGCCGCGGCGCCCCGACACCCATACACGCGGGGGTTGCTCGCCAGCAAGCTCAGCCTGCTCGACACGACCTCCAAGGTCGAGGTGATGCCCGGCCACATCCCGTCGCTCGCCGACATCGGGGCAGGTTGCCGGTTCGCCCCCCGTTGCCCGCGAGCGTTGGAACGTTGCTCGCTCGAACCGCCCGAGCTCGAGCCCGACGGCGCCGAGCGCACGTTGCGCTGCTTCAACCCGCTCGGGCAGCAGACATGACCGGCGAGACGCTGCTGGCGGTCGAGGGCCTGAGCAAGCACTTCGTCGTCGGGCACACCGGTGCGTTGCGTACGCCCCGCAGGCTCTCTGCCGTCCAAGACGTCAGCTTCTCGCTTGGGCGCGGCGAAGTGCTCGGGGTGGTCGGGGAGAGTGGGTCGGGAAAGAGCACTCTCGCTCGCCTCATCGCCCAGCTCGTGAAGCCGAGCGCGGGCCGGGTCGTCTTCGACGGCATCGACCTCTCCGATGTTGACCGTCGCCACGCCCAGGTCGCACTACGACGACTGCAGTTCGTCTTCCAGGACCCCCACTCCTCGCTTGATCCCCGGATGCGGGTTGGCGCGATCGTCGCAGAGGGCATGCACCACGGCGGGCTGTCGCGCGCCGGGCGCGTCGAGCGTGTTGCCGAGCTGCTGGAACTCGTCGGTCTGCAACCCCGCATCGCACGCAACTACCCGCACGAGCTGTCCGGTGGTGAACGCCAGCGCGTGGGCATTGCCAGAGCGCTCGCATCGGACCCGCTCCTGCTCATCGCTGACGAGCCGGTCAGCGCGCTTGACGCCTCGATCCAAGGACAGGTCCTCAACCTGCTGAGCGAACTACAAGAGACCCGACAACTCTCGATGATCTTCATCACGCACGAGCTGCCGGTCGCCCGGTTTATGGCGGACCGGCTGGCCGTTATGCACCTCGGGCGCTTCGTCGAGGTCGGCGCCGCTGACGAAGTTTTCCTGAGCCCGGCGCATCCCTACACCCAGGCACTAATGGCGGCGAACCCGACGTACGGGCGACAGCGCGGCACCCGGCCGACGCTACGCGGAGAGGCGCCGAGCCCCATCGACCCGCCGGTGGCCTGCCGCTTCGCCGGACGCTGCCCGAGGCGCCTCGATCGCTGCGGTCACGAAGAGCCCCTGCTCGAACGGTTCGCCGGCGGGCACGAGGTGGCTTGCTTCAACTTCGAAGTCGAGAGCGAGACGGAGCTGGAGAAGTGGGCACACAGCCTGTTGGGTTCGTAGGGGCCGGCGGCGTCGAGCTGTGGGGTGAGCTCGTCGTACGACCCTCGACCGTGCTGCTCGTTCATGACGCCGGCCGCGATCTCGACGCCTGGGCCCCGCTCCCCGAGCTGCTCACCGATCGCGGGTTCGGCGTCTTTTCCTTCGACCTGCGTGGCTGCGGCCTTTCCGCCGGCCGGGCAGGCGGGCGAGGCTTTACGGTCGACGTCGTCGCGGCCGCGCTCTATGCCCGAACATCGGGCGCTCGCGAGGTCTTCGCTGTTGGGGCCGGTACCGGCGCGGACGCCGTGCTGCGGGCCGCGCCCGACGCCGGACTGTCCGCAGTAGTACTCATTTCGCCGGTGTGCGCCAGCCCCGGGACGTTACGGCGGGCGGCCCTACGCTGCGCGAC
>Ga0307477_10002457_pt1 | contig 14359 bp, 8 predicted proteins | sample atmos_gasesECM2C_FD_203316 | JGI IMG/M metagenome (GOLD analysis project Ga0307477, IMG submission 203316) | Hardwood forest soil microbial communities from Morgan-Monroe State Forest, Indiana, United States - atmos_gasesECM2C_515 | ecosystem: Environmental > Terrestrial > Soil > Temperate...
CACAGAAAAAACCAGCCCGCCTACCGGCCTAACCGTTAGTTGTACTCCGACAAGCATCCCGACCGGGACGGGCACGTCGAAGTGCAACCTCTCTAGCTCCGCGCCGGGAAACTACAATGTGACCATCACGGGCACTAGCGGGACACTCAACCACTCGACGCTTACCCTGGTGATAGTTCCCATGTCCGCCGGAGACTTTGTTCTTACCGCCAGTAGTCCAGCAATGGTTCGGGCCGGACAGTCGACAAACTCGACAATAACTGTGGCCTCGGTCAACGGGTTCTCGGGCCAAGTCTCCCTGACCAACACCGTCCCAACCGGCCTAACATGCACGGGCATAACTCCGACCATGATAACAGGCTCGGGATCCGCGTCTCTCTCATGTAGCTCAACGCTCTCCGGCAACTACACGGTGCAGCTTGCAGGCGCATCGGGCGCATTATCTCACAACGCGGCTATCACGTTCCGCGTCTTCGACTATAACCTGACCACGGCAAGCATCATCACGTCTCCAATCGGCACAAACACGACCACGATGATTATAGTCTCAGGCCTCAATCGCTACTCTGGAAACGTCAGTCTAACCGTCAGCGTTCAGCAATCTAGCCAGGGCATCCCTGGCATCGCGGGCGGTTCAGGAGCACCGCGCAGTCTACGCTTAGCCCCACCCTCGCTACAGCCAGTCCTAACCCTCAGCCCAACGTTCCTCGTCCTGGCCCCATCGTCCTCGGGACAGTCCACCCTCACAATCTCATTGTCATCCAGCGTCCCAGCAGGCAACTATACGATAACCGTCAGGTCGACCGACGGAACCATCACCCACACTGCACAACTAACGCTCCAAGCAGGCGATTTCGGGATAAGCAGACCCACGGGCACCCTGACGATCCCGCCCGGCTCCAACTCGAACCAGACCATAACCCTCTGGGGCATCAACCACTTCTCAGGCAACATCAGCCTAGGCGCAAGCAGCAGCCCTACAGGACCCAGCTTCGGCTTCAACCCGAGCCTGGTCACTCTCAACTCCAACAATAGCACCAGCCTCTTGACAATCCAGGTTCCAATGGGCACCCCGCCTGGAAACTATACCATCACTATCCAGGCGACATCTGGAGCGGTAATCCATGCAGTCTACATTACAATCCGAGTACAGGTCGGACCCACCTCGCTCCTGACTAGGATCGCCGGCGCAAACTTATCCATGGTGAGCGGAACACTCTCGATCGTGGGCATCGTCACCCTCCTCTCCGTCTTGATCCAGACAAGGATGAGAGAAAAGCCCACGGTTAGACGGATGAAGCCAGTAGCGAGGAAAAGAGGACTAACTCATCGCATGATGAACCAATCCTACATTACAGTTCCAGCAGCCTCCTATCCGATCTTCGTACTAGCTCAGGAGAGGCGCTGACTTCCAGAAACCAGATTCGGATCGTCTAATTGAAGACGCCGTATTTCGATGTCTTTGGATATACTGGTAGCTACGGGTATTACATTCTCCTGTGAAGCCTTAATACCCTCAGAGGCTAAAGCCGGTTCTCGTGATCAGACAAGGTTATGCGTTATCCAATTCATCCTTCCAAGATCGAATCATGCTCGCGTTTTCAGAATCATCAAGTCCCATTACGGATCTTTCAGAGTCCATCCGGAAATATCTAGAATTATCCTGACAAGACCCAGGGATATTTTATGGCCGCACCGAACAGGCACCTTAATCGCGCGACTCTACTACTGACCATCGCCATAGTTCTCGGCCTAGTTGCAGTTATTCTTCCCATCTCACAGGCAAGCCTTCTCTCACCCAAGACGACCGTGCCTGTCGCTGTCCCGCAAGCTCCGCCCACCGGCACCTACTTCGACCACATGGTCTTCATCATAATGGAAAATGAGGGCATCAACGACATCTGCGGCGGCAACCCGCCACCATGCAGTGGCTCTAACACTCCTTACATGTCGACCCTAGCCAACGACTTTGGAATAGGCGACCAGTATGTTCGGGTGGGAGCGGGAACAAGCGAGCCCCAGTACGTAGCTATCCTCTCCGCTTCCCAACAGAATTGCAGCAGCAGCTGTGCGACTGGTTCCCTAACCTATGTCAACCTCGTCGACCGGTTCGACTCCGCAGGCCTCACCTGGAAAGGCTACATGGAGAACCAAGGCATTAACTCAGGCTGCCAAAACTCAGACAACGGATTCTACACGGTCATCCATAACCCCTTCGTCTTGTTCAGTGATATCGATCATAATTCGACGCGATGCGGCAATATTGTCCTCGCAAACCCTCCAACGAACTCTACGTGCACTGGGACTGATTGTGCGCTGATCAATGATCTCAACTCTGGAGCTGCTCCCAATTTCATGTGGGTCACTCCGAACAACTGTGACAATATGCACGCCCAAAGTGGCTGTCCGAACGGTTGCACGAGTGCATTCAGCAACACGTGCCTTCAGAAAGGAGATGCTTATCTCAAGAGTCTAGTACCGAACATCCTCAACAGCCAGACCTTCAAAACCACTCGGTCAATTCTTTTCATCACGTTCGACGAGGGCAACGGATTCTGCCCCCTCGATGGTAGTAGCAAGGACTGCATGTATGCCACCTGGGCGGGACCCGAGGCCAAGAACAACTTCACCAGCACTAACCCGTACAACCACTACTCGCTGACCAAGACCATCGAGACGAACTGGGGTCTTTCCACAATGAACAGCAACGACGCCGGGGCTACAGCAATGACCGAATTCTTCCAATCTCAATCAGACTTTTCCATCAGTGCGAGTCCATCGACTGTCACCGCCCTAGCCGGTGCCCAGGCAACCTCCACAATCACCCTGAACAGCCTCAACGGCTTCAGCGGAACGGTAACGTTGTCCGCAACAAGCTCACCGACGGGTCCAACACTCAACCTCAACCCGACTAGCGTATCGCTTTCGTCAGGCGGCAGCGGTACCTCAACACTGTCCATAACGACTAGCACCACTGGAAACTACACGGTCACAGTCAAAGGAACAAGTGGGTCTCTCCAGCACTCGACACCAGTCACGGATAGGGTGCAGGATTATTCGATAAACTCGAGTCCCACCAGCATCAAGACAAACGCTGGAACAACCGGAACATCGACCATAACCATCACTCCAATCAATCACTTCACTGGAACAGTCACACTCTCCGTCACAGGCACAACCGGGCTAACAACGAGCGTCAGTCCAACAACAATAACCGGCGGATCCGGAACCGCAACACTAACCGCCAGCTCGACAACAGTCGGCAACTACACCGCAACAGTAACCAGCACCAGCGGCAGCCTAACACATCAGGTGGCAGTAACAGTTCAAGTCGTCGACTTTACGATTTCCGCAACATCACCATCCCCTGCTAATGCCGGCGTCTCGGCCACGTCGACGATCACGGTATCAGCGCTCAATCATTTCACAGGAACAGTCGCGCTGACGGATTCAGTCCCCACCGGGCTCACATGCGGCGCAATATCGCCAACTAGCATTACGGGGTCAGGAACCGCGACAGTCTCCTGCCACGCCAGCACACAGGGCAACTACACTCTGACAATAACGGGAACAAGCGGCTCACTAGTCCACTCTACGACTACTACCTTCCGCGTCCAAGACTATGGCATCGCCGCCAGCCCGACAAGCGTCCAAGTCGATACAGGCGCATCAGCAACCTCCACGATAAGCGTCACATCGTTGAACGGCTTCTCTGGAATAGTCAGTCTCACAACCAACAGCACATCATGCACCGTCAACCCGTCGAGCCTGACAGGTTCCGACAGCTCGACCCTATCATGCACATTCGCCGCTGTAGGAATATTCCATGTAATGGTGACCGGCACGAGCAGCAGCCTCTCCCACTCCGTGACCGTGACTTTCACAGTCCAAGACTTTACCATCGCCGCGAGTCCAACAAGCGTCAACGTGAACAAGGGCAGCCCTGGAACATCCACTGTCACAATAACTGGGCTCGACGGCTTCGCGGGCATGGTAAACCTGGTAACCAACAACACTTCCGCCTGTTCAGTCTCTCCCACTAGCGTTACAGGCTCAGGAAGTGCTACCCTGTCATGCACATTCAACTCGACGGGCAACAAACACGTGCTCGTCACAGGAACAGCCAATTCACTAACTCACTCCGTAACAGTCACTTTCGTCGTTCAGGACTTTTCGATCTCTGCAAGTCCTTCAACGGTCAACGTTAACGTGAGTGGGACCGGCACCTCCACGATCACCATAACCGCAATCAACAGCTTCACTGGAATCGTCAGTCTATCAACAAACAGCACCTCATGCACAATATCGCCTACCAGCATTACAGGTTCAGGAACCGCAAACCTCTCATGCACTTTCACGTCCACAGGCACATTCTACGTCAACGCCACAGGAACAAGCGGCCCACTCTCACACTCCATCACAGTAGCATTCGTAGTCCAGGACTTTACCATCAACGCGAACCCGACGAGCGTCAATGTCAACCTGAACGCTCCAGGCACCTCTACGAATACAATTGCAGCTTTGAACGGTTTCACGGGAGTTGTCAATCTGGCAACTAACACTACATCGTCGTGTACCGTCTCACCTACGAGCGTTACCGGTTCTGGCAGCGCTACATTATCTTGTACGTTCACTTCGACTGGTAACAAGCACGTCTCTGTCACCGGCACGAGCGGCTCTCTATCTCATTCAGTCACCATCACATTCGTCGTCCAAGACTTCACCATCACGGCTATTCCGACCAGTGTTAACGTGAACGTTAACGCGACGGCCACCTCTTCGATCACCCTATCGCAAGTGAACGGTTTCGCAGGCGTCATCAGCCTAACAACCAACAGCACAGCATGCGGAGTATCGCCCCCCAGCATAACAGGGTCCGGTAGTGCAACGCTCTCCTGCACCTTCACATCCACGATAACCTACCACGTCGGTGTGACTGGGACAAGCGGGACCCTCTCCCATACGGTCACAGTAACATTTGTCGTACAGGATTTCACACTAACAGTCAATCCCGCAAGCGTCAATGCCAACGTGAACTCATCTGGCACCTCAACGATCACTCTCTCCCCAATCAACGGTTTCAACGGCCTCGTCAATCTCGCCACTAACAGTACATCATGCACCCTGACACCTGCCAGTCTGACAGGCTCAGGGAGCGCCACGCTCTCCTGCACCTACACGTCCGCCCAGAAGCTGGATGTCCGAGTCACTGGAACCAGCGGATCGCTGACCCATACGGCGGACGTCGTATTCAAGATCCAGGACTTTACCCTGACCGCCAGCCCGACCAGTGTCACCGTCAAAGCAGGAACCGCCGGAACCTCGACCATCACGGTGACGAGTCTCCAGAATTTCTCGGGAACAGTCGCACTCGCCAACACCGTGTCCCCGCCAACCGGCCTAGCCTGCACCCTGTCACCAGCCAGCATAGTCCTCGGAGTCTCAGGCACGTCGACGCTCTCCTGCTCCGGCTCGGCAGGAGCCTACACCGTGACAGTAAACGGGACCAGCGGCGCACTATCCCACCTGGCAAACGTCACCGTCACAGTCCAAGACTTTGCGCTCACAGCTAATCCGACAAGCCTCTCGGTCAACAGTGGCTCCGCCGCCACGTCGAACTTGACCGTGACCGCTCTCGACGGCTTCTCCAGTACTGTTAGCCTATCCACCAACAGCACGTTCTGCACAATCTCTCCAACCAGTGTGACCGGTTCAGGCAGCGCCACCCTGTCGTGCACCTTCAGCACAGCCTCAACTTTCCAAGTCAATGTAACAGGCACTAGCACATCACTCTCCCACTCTCTAACAGTCACGTACAATGTTCGTGACTTCGCATTAACCGCGGCTCCATCGACAGTCACAGTCAACGCTGGCTCTGCTGGCACCTCGACGATAACCGTCTCATCCCTGAACAGCTTCTCGGGCGTTGTCATTCTAGCAACAAACAACACTTCATTCTGCACCCTGTCGCCTTCCAGCCTCACAGCTCCCGGCAGCGCAACACTCTCCTGCACGATAACAAGCGCTGGAACAGTCCACATCGGAGTAACCGGCACAAGCGCTTCGCTCTCACACACTCTAACCGTCAGCTATGTCGTACAAGACTTCAGCATCACTACCGCTCCGACCAGTGTGACAGTCCTCGCCGGCTCTACGGGCACGTCTACACTGACGATCGGATCGTTGAACGGTTTCAATGGCATCGTGGGTCTAAGTAGCAATAGCACGCTCTGCACCCTCACACCAAACAGCATCACAGGCTCCGGCTCCTCCACACTGTCATGCACTTTTCCGAGCGCCCGAATCAGCCATGTCACTGTCATCGGAGCTAGCTCCTCGCTCTCCCACAACACCACGATCACCTTCACAGTTCAAGACTACACGATCGTAGCAAGCTCACCCGCCGAGACGAGTGTTCAAACATCAATCTCGTCAACAATCACGATCACAAGCCTCAACGGTTTCAGCGGCACCGTCAACCTCACAGATACCGTCCCATCAGGCCTAACATGCGGCGCGATCACTCCGAACAGTCTCCCAGGCTCGGGAACGGCCAGCGTCTCTTGTTCTTCCACAACGGCGGGAAACTATACTCTGACAATAGCCAGCAGCAGCTCGACGCTGGCGCATTCGACAACAGTAGTCTTCAAGTTCGGCGATTTCAACATCAGCGCCACTTCATCGGGACCCGTCGACGTGAATGGGCCCTCTAGCATAATCCTGACCATCGCATCGGTCAACCATTTTGGCGGAGCTGTCTCGCTCACCGGTACGCTGCCGGCGGGCCTGTTCTGTGGAACGATTTCGCCGATGAGCCTAACCGGTTCGGGAACGGCGTCCGTCGGATGCACTTCCGGCTCAGCGGGTAATTACACTGTCCAGTTCAAAGGAACAGCAGGCTCCCTAGTGCACATGACAAGTCTGATTATACAGGTGACCGACTTTGCCGTCTCTGCAAGTCCCACCGTGCTCAGGTCTCCAGTCGGGACCAACGCCACCTCCACGATCACACTAGCCAGCCTGAACGGCTATTCCGGAACCGTTAACGCGACTGCAACGGTCCAGAGCCAGATCCCGTCTGGAGGCGGGGGTTTCGGCGGAGGATCAGGAGGACGCTCTTTTGCTATGGCACCTCCATCGTCGATGCCGGATCCGATTCTTAGTCCTAACTCGCTGATCATTACCGGTGGAGCGTCCGGACAATATACGCTAACAATAATTCTCCCAGCCGGAACACTCGCAGGCAACTACACGATCATCGTCACAGCAACCGACGGCACTGTCTCGCACACGACACAGTTGATGATCGACGTGGCCGATTTCAGCCTCTCAACCACGATCAGCACTGTTACAGTCAGCCCTGGTGGCAACTCGACCCTGACTCTCAATCTCCAGAGCCTCAACGGATTCCAGGCCAGCCTCAACATATCAATAACCATCGTGCCCAGTGGACCCACCGCCACTGCCAACCCGTCATCACTGTTCCTCAGCTCCAGCGGCAATTCTCTCCTAACCATCAACGTCCCAGCCAGCACTCCGATCGGCAACTATACTCTGACAGTCCAAGCCGGAACCGGAACGCTGTCCCACACAGTCGTCATAATCATCACAGTCCGCTCCGCATCGACAAGCATCTTGGCTAGAGTCCTCGACTCCAAAGTAATGGCGACGACGGGAATCGCAGGACTCCTAGTTTTCGCATCGCTATTCTCGATTCACACACTTCGAACTCGTAAAGACACAATTCAGGGAAAAAGCAAGAAACTTGTCTCCAAGAGAATCTCGCCGCGAGATCCAACGCAGACGATCTCTCGATCACATGTGATTGTGATCGGACCATTCGGAGTCCTGCCAAGATTCTCGAACTAGCCGGACAATTTTCTCCGCGGATACATTGGGAAAGCCGTAGGGATAGCTCCCCGATTTCGCAACTGTTGCTTTTCCACACGGGTTACGACGGCTACATGTACCTCCGTCAAAGTGCAAAGTGAGCTGAGGTTGCAAAGAGTGCAGCATCGAAAGTTTGCCGCGGCGATCCTCGCCGTTCTCCTAGTAGGAATATTCGCTCCAGTATCCATTCCGAAAGGTCATGCTGATGATACTAACGAAACAATGACGTCATCAGGATATGTGATTCGCAACCATAGCGATTCCTATCTCGGAACGACTGTTAATGCCATAAAGGCCGGGAGCACTCTTCAGATCAACGTAGTATTCCAGGCTGATTCCAGCGTTGCGCCGAGAAACGTGTCTCTTGGAATCAAGTTTGACTGGATGACCAGCTTCGCGAACTCGACAATGGCGAGTCCCCAGAGCCCATACACTGTATTCGCTAACCAGATCGCCTATCTGACGCTCAGCTTTACTATTCCGAATCTATCAGGCAATTATGCGGGTCTCAACCTGAACCCGCACTCGTTCAATGTTGAAGTCTGGAACGGAGCTAGCGGCTCCACGTGGACATACGGTTGCGGCCTTGGATACACCAACGAGGTCTATGGTTATGTCGGGACAGTTTACAAGTATCTCGGCTCTTGCCACGAGTTCTACGCTGTCGAAGTCGGCGTCTACTCCGACCAGCAAGCAAGCGCAGTACTAGCTGACCAGCAAGCAGCTACTGAGATCTCGTCCCTGCAAACCTCGCTCCACAGCGTCTTACAAGCCCCTCCCGGATCGTCCAATGCTGTAGCCCTCCTGGCACAGGCTAGCGTACAGCTGAGCCTAGGTGACACCGCCTACGCCAACGGCGATTTCAACGGCGCGGCGACCGACTATCAGAACGCTTTGAACGATGCTAATGCCGCCCAGGGCAGCCTTGCAACGACAGGTGGAGGAACAGACACGGCGACTCTGACTAGCATATGGATCGAGACTGTTGCAGTCCTCTTCGGTGGAATAGGTGCCTTGCTAGTAGGTTTCGCGGGATTCAAGTATCTCCGGGCCCGGTCGAAAATACTCTCGGGCCCAAGCTATACTCCAACCGGGAAGCCGTAGTCGACCCGACTAATCCTTCCTCTATTGAGACGATGGAACAGGTCCGATTCTATATATCGGATTCTGTATCGCATACGATATAATTTATATGAGCCGCCGCCCGTGCGAATGGCGAGTTGCGACCCGCTCGGCAGATAATCAAGCTGAAGCTTGACCCAGAATCCAGCTCAAGCGCACGATTACACAGCGCGCCAAAGGGTCTGCTCCGACACTACATTCTTCACAGGATCGCTCAGGGTCCCGTACATGGATACGAGGTAATCCAGGATATTGACACAAAGACTGAGGGCGCCTGGAGACCTGGAGCCGGCTCACTCTATCCGCTTCTCAAGAAGCTGGAATCCGAGGGGCTGATAAAAGCCGAGGAAGGCTCGAAAGAAGAGGCGACCCGACGTGTCTACCATGTTACTCTGAAGGGACAGCAGTCCCTCGCCGAGTCCAAGGATATGCTCCACAACTTCCAGCAGCGGTGGAGTTTCATGCGAAAGATCTTCATCGAACTCATAGACCCGGACAAGGCTGCGAACTTCTTCGTTGACAGCAGCAACCGACAGTTCCAGCTAGCCCGAGAAATCCTCGAAACAAAGTCTGGAAAGATGCCGAAGGCGGATGTGGAATACATGTTGAAAGAGTACGTTCTAGGCCTGGAACGGCAGCTAGCCTGGGCAAACGAGAAGACCAAAGAATTCAAGCCGAAAATCGTCGCTCCGACCACACGACCGAGAGGAGCAACATCGCAGTGATTGCACAGCAAGACATCAGTTCGCTGCCACGATTATCCAAGCCGATCATATTCGTCGACAAGCTCTCGAAAACTTTCAGCGACGGAAAAATCAAGGCAGTCGACGGTGTAAGTTTCGAGGTCAAAGAGGGAGAGGTCTTCGGCTTCCTCGGACCTAACGGCGCGGGCAAGACAACCACGATCAACATGCTAACAACACTCCTCAAGCCATCCTCGGGAAATGCGGAAGTATGCGGATACAACGTCTACAAGCATCCCACCGAGGTCCGGAGAAGCGTAGGCGTAGTCCCACAAGAGTACACTGCAGACGAGGAAATGACCGGCTATGACAACATAATCCTCTGCGCCGACCTCTACGGGATGCCGAGAAGCGACTCAAAACCCCACGCAGAAGAACTACTCCGACTAGTGGAACTCCAGGACGCGGCAAACCGGAAAGTCAGCACATACTCGGGAGGAATGCGGCGCCGACTCGAACTCGCATGCGGACTCATCAACTATCCCACCCTTCTCTTCCTCGACGAGCCGACACTCGGCCTAGATGTCCAGACCCGAGCCGCAGTCTGGAAGTACATTCGGACGCTAAAGGACGAGTATCACATGACCCTCTTCATGACAACACACTACCTCGAAGAGGCAGACGCCCTATGCGACAGAATCGCAATAATAGACCACGGCCACATTGTCAAAATCGGCTCCCCGGAAGAGCTGAAGGCGAGCGTCGGCGGCGATGTTATCACGGTCACGGTCCGAGAAGCGACCCCGGACCTGTCAACAGATATCGCGCAGATCCCGCTCGTTCGCGACGTAAAGAACACTGCAGGGACCTATCGCATAAAGGCAGAGCAGGGCGAAGAAGCAGCGCCAGAAATAATTGATTTCATCCGTTCAAGAGGAATGCACGTTACCAAGATCGCCTTGACCAAGCCTACCCTTGACGAGGCCTATCTAGAATTCACAGGTCGACAACTAAGAGAGGAGGAGACGGATCGTATGTCTATGTTTAGCCAGCGGGTTACGATGAGGAGAGCTAGATCCTAGGAGACAGAAAAATGGACAAGAATCTAAGCCCCGCTGATGGTACCAGGCTCAGAGAAGCAACGGTTCAGGAAGAAGTTCCGAGATCTGCAAACACAGCCTCAACACTCTCGCCGAGACCCGCCCCAAAACTAAACACTAGCCCAGTCCATGGCTTGTGGGCTCTCACGAAGAGAGACCTGAAGAAGTGGTTCACCAACCCTTACCAGCTACTCATCACACTCATCCAGCCCGCGGTCTGGCTAGGACTCTTCGGCAAAGCCCTCAACTTCGGCTCCTTTATCTCCAGCACAGGCGCTTCCGTGGACGCGCAGAACAAGATACTGTTTAACACCTTCGGAACAACCAGCTACTTCTCATTCCTCGCCTGCGGAATGCTCGCATCAATCATACTGTTCACCGCCTCCTTCAGCGGCATGTCAGTCGTCTTCGATCGCCGATTCGGCTTCCTAAACAAAGCACTCAGCACACCCGTCGGACGAGGAGCAGTGGTAATGGCCAAGGTCTTCCAGAGCGTCGGACGATCCCTCAGTCAAGCAGCCATCGTGTTGGCCATCGCCGTCGTCCTCGGAATGGACACGGCAAGCTTTACCGTACCGGGGGTTGCGGGAGCCTTCCTATTCCTGTTCCTCATGTCAATGGGACTCTCCTCCCTCTTCGTCATGCTTGCTCTCAAATCGAGCAACTGGCAGACCCAAATGGCAATCATCAACCTCCTCAACCTCCCACTTCTCTTCGCCAGCAACTCGCTCTTTCCCACTACTATCATGCCGAGCTGGCTCCAGGCTGTAGTGAAGATCAACCCAGTTAGCTATTCGAATGATGGAGTGAGACAGCTCCTTCTGGGGTCGCCGGGTTTCAACGCCCTCTGGTTCGACTATGCCTATCTTATCGGTTTCGCAGGGTTCTTCTCAATAGTCGGTATAGTTCTATCATGGCGGCTTCTGTCCAAGTAGCGAGGACGACGTTGTCGTAGGGAACTAGGTGATTCGATGAAGAACAGGAAGTTCATGCAGACATTATCACCGGAAACCTTCGCAGCCCTCGAGGCAATCTCGCGGAGCAGAGGAGTCTCTCTCCAGGAGTTGTTGAGGGCCCAGGTCATACCTGACTGGCTGAGATCATACAGGAACCAGAAAAGATAGACCTCCATCGCGCCTCATTCCCGCCCGTCCGCATTGTTGATCGTCCTGTGAACGCTCGTTAGAAAACGCCACGCTAAACTAGCGTGGAGCGTCTACACCGTCTCGGACTAGGAGAAATCGCTTAGGGTAACGGGAGTCCTATTCGAGTCCAACACTCCTCTATCCCTGCCCTCGTGGCGAGACATCTCAACGCTCGAGCGCGAGGTTTCCGAGATCAACCATGAGTTCACAGACTGATCAGAGAATCGGGCTTTTCAATCGATTCGACTTTCTAACAATGCTGGGCGCAGTAGTAACCCTCTTTGTCGCGCTCGGGGCTGAATCCTGGTGGAGTCTTAACGGGACAATTACTAGCAAACTGTTCAGCATAGAGATCTCCCCGTTCTTCGTTCACATTGACGCCATCGGACTGCCGGCGACCGTTCCGTACGCGAACGCTCTCGGAGCACTGACAAGAACTTTCCTCCTCCTAGGATTCCTAGCGCTTTTCGCAGCGAGCATTAGGCCTACCGCATGGTGGCGCAATCTGGCAGTCTACTTCGGACTGTCCTCGCTCGCGGAACTCTACCTGAGCTTCCTTCTAATGTTCTACTGGGCCGAAACAGCATTCGTCAACGTTTACGGGATCATCCCTCCATTCTATGGGACTACGACTCTACCTGCCAATATTCTAGGTCTCGACCTCACCTATTACACAAGACCACTTGTCACCGCATCATTCAACATCCCCTACTACATCGGCTTCCTCAGCATAGGTCTCGTCCTTGGAAGGACCCTGATCAAGGTCCTACACGAGCGAGCATTCCAAGTCCTCGCCGCTCTCCTGCCCGGTGGCAGGATCCACGACATCTATCTAACTCCGCCCTACCAGCAAGTCTGGTTCTCTAGCGGAGACAGAGAGTACAATCCGATGCAGATGCATCCTGAAGGACTGACCGACGATGAATTACTAGTCTCGTTCGAAAAACTCTACCAGACAGTCGATCCGGGCGGCAGTCTCTCGATAATCGTCCCAGAGTATGCAACAAGTCTTAGCAATAGACTGGAAAGATTGATGCCCCAGACCGGGTTCGTCATCGAGAAAACAGGAGTCATCTATAGAACCCCTGGCAAGCAGGAAACAGAACTACGCTTCAGAAGACCGGCCGTTGAGAGAATCCACGCCCCTGAACCGACAGCAACTCTGGACATACAGGGAACGGTTGAAGGGATGCCTGCCGCGCCAATAGAGTTAGCTCCTGCGATCGACGAAGCGGTTGTACGATCCGAGTCGCCGCCGATGTTGGCTATCGCCGAGCAACCAGTCTGGGTTGACACGCGGATGACCCGGATAGAAAGGTCAATTTTGAAGGCAGCGGTTCGGAACATTACTGAGCATCAGCAGCCGGTCGCGTATCGTGAATTGTTGAACCAGGTCTACATGGATCTTGTTGATCACGGAGTCGAGTTCGAGTCGGCTCGCCAGATCGAGACGACACTCCTTGACCACAACGGCCGAGAGCTCCTGGTTGTTGAAGAGCTGGATGATGCGGGATCCCGGACAGTCAAGAAATGGTGGCTGGGCGACCGGAAGATGGGCCCCGACAAACGCTACAGCGTTCCTGGAAAGACTTGGATGAGCGGGCATAAGCCAAAACTTCCTAGTCTCCAGCGGGTCTTCAAGAGATCTCGAAAGTCTCGCTACGCATCTAAGGGCTCGGATAGTGATGATGCGGGCGAGGATTCACCCAGGACCTGATACTGTGCAGTGTCCACGCGAGTAACGTGTGGCTTATCGCGGACTTTCTAGGAACCAGCCGTCTCAGAGGATTGGACAATGACCAGTCTGAAAGTAAGGCTAAGTCGAGTAACGGCAAAGAAAGTTCCGGCGCTTGCCCTAATAGTCGTAGGGTTGGTTGGAATGGTCGTGGGCGTTTTCGCCGCGGCCATCAGCATCACCCCTGTAAACTTCACGGGCGAGACCGGCACCTACCATAACAATACCGGGGCCTTTACTGTCACTGACACGGGCTTGTTTGTCGCGTCGAACTCAGCTGCAACTAACGCAACCACGGCTATAACCATCGCAGGCTCGGGCATTGCTCTGGCCAATGCGGCCACAGCGGGCCACTGGATGGACGTGGTAACCTTCGTAATGAACACCCCTGCCGCCGGCACACACACTACAACTATCGCATTCCGCAACGGTACCGGACCCAGTGGATCATCCTTGGTAACTGTCACATCCGGACTATGGACTACCACCACTTCAAGCACGGGCACGGTCACGTTCTACGTGGATCTCGGCGTAACAAGTCTGTCAGGACCCGTCACCGCATACGTGAGCGTCACCTAGGCTACTCGGCAATCTTCGCCCTGGCTGGGCCCTTCAGGCTCAGCCATTTTTTTCTCAATTCTTCCCAAGTTGAGTCTGGCCACGTCCTTTCTCTAGTCTTTTCTA
>Ga0307477_10002458_pt1 | contig 14359 bp, 10 predicted proteins | sample atmos_gasesECM2C_FD_203316 | JGI IMG/M metagenome (GOLD analysis project Ga0307477, IMG submission 203316) | Hardwood forest soil microbial communities from Morgan-Monroe State Forest, Indiana, United States - atmos_gasesECM2C_515 | ecosystem: Environmental > Terrestrial > Soil > Temperate...
CCTTGCGCTGCGGGCAGGCCTCATCGGGGAACCCATGTTCGTGTCGCTGGTCGTCATGGCACTCGTTACGTCATTGATTTCAGGCCCTCTCATTCAAGGGCTGATGAAATCTAAAATCTCTGAGATCGCCTGCGCAAGCCCGGCAAGTGTAAGCGGCTGATCGTGACCCAAATGCATCAGAACTTATTGGACCGACTCAACGAGGTGACCATCGAATATGCCAATGAAGGTCAAGTCGTCGATTTTTCGAACCGCTCAATTCTTAGCGCTACTCCGGCCCAGGAAAATCTTCGCGCATGTTAGGAGAGACCAGCACGGTTTGACACCTTATTTCCGCGGCCCGATACCTTTGAATCGTAGAGCCATCGCTCATTACTCGATGTCCCGGTCCTGTTCATGACCTCGCAAGACAGCGCGGGAGCTGTAGAGGCTCCAGCAACTCCCATTTCTTTCGAGCCCGCCTCGTTCATTTCGTTAAATCTGGAACCCGGAATGACAGCGTATGTTGCGAGCAAGGCGATAAAAGGATCAATCGACCGGAGGTAGTAGACCTCTGGGTGCGTGACGTAGTAGACGATAGGAAAGCAGAGCAGCACGACAGCATAACGAATCGCAAGCGCACGATTATTTCGAAAAACACGGCAACCGCCTGCTAGTGCAAGCAAGGCTAGACTAGAGCTCAAGAGCATGTTGGGCGGGTCCAAGGGTTCCTCTGCTAGATATTTCTTATCGATGCTCCAGTACCCGGTCCACAAGTAGACCGCCCGACGTAGGAACAGGTAGGCGAACAAATGCGGATGCTCCTCGATGAAGTCCAGCGCCTGACGTTCCTTGTGCGCCATAAAGGCCGCTTCTCCTACTCTGCGGTACTCGGCATATTCATTAGTGTTGTTCGACAGTCGTAATCTACCGTTTGCCCAATGCGCCGTGTATCCATTGTTGCCAACGTATAGTTCAAGACCAAATCCATCGCGGAATGGTACGAATTGATGAAACACTTGATAGTTTCGAATAAACCATGGTGAGACGAATAGGACGAATGCAAGTGCCGCTGATATGGCCTGAACCAGCCATTTCTTCGCGTTCACGCCGCGGCGAAAGCAACTCAGCGCCCCTAGGAAGGGTAGCACCGAAAGGACAGCTGGCTCATTGAGAGCAGCAAGTCCACAGAGCAGACCGAAACCAACCCACTCCTGAACCCTGGAACAATGTTCGAGATGGAGGGTTACTAGAAATAGCACGCTTAGAAGCAAGGTCGAGAGACACGTGGGCCAGATCCAGTCCGCTGAAAAGTAAATTGCATACGGAGAAAACGCCCAGGCCCATCCGGCCCACATCGCAACGCGCATGCCAAATGTCCTACGCGCTGTGAAGTAAACGGGAATGCACGTCAGCGACGAGAAAAGGGCATTCAGGCTGAGCGCGACAAGAGCCGCTGCCCTGGTATATACGCCGAAGATTCGGAATATCGTGGCAAGAATACAAGGGTAGATAGGGGGGATGAGGGCGGTGGGCCCAGTATCGCCGAATAATGGGTTGCTGATACCCTGCCCTAACGCGATCGACCGTGCTACCCGCCCCACTTCGTAGGCAAACTCATAGTGATCCCTCCCTGGAGCCATGCGCTCAGGGTATAGAAGAGTCACAGCGACCAGTCGGACCGCAAATGCCACCAAGGTCATCCCAAGGAGTGATGCAGCGCTGCTTCGGGGCGACAAACAATTGACGCCAATGGATCCTCCTGAGAACCACGAAGCCTGAGGCAGCAACACTTTCTCCTTTTTCTTGCCCATTGTTATCCTGTTCAACTTTTATGGGTACGAACCCTCGCAATTGCAAAAACAACACGATTGCGCAGGCACACAAGTGCGCGCTCATGTGCTAGAAAACACACCCGCTTTCAGTTTGTCGGTAGGGTTGGTACTAACCGTTCTTGGCTAACCGCCGGAGAACCAAGGAGCAATGCGACAGGTCACTAAGAAGCGGCAGGTTCTCAGGAATGCAGCGGAAGTCCTGACAGGGAACGTCGGAACCAGTCGGTGAGGTGCCTTGTGCAGAGCTGATTGAAAATCGCGCATTATAAGTCTTTCCACGCTTGAGCCATTGTGGCTGAATCTCCTCACGTTGCGTTTCCTCCCTGTCAATCGAACGTCGGTACCATCTTCCGCACGAAGTGACACTGATCGCTCAAAATGTAAAGCGAACTGCCAGCTGCACATTTCTGGGACCGCCGACTTGATGTAGCGGATTAAGGTCCCCAATCGATCTTCCAAAAGTGCCCTGCGCCTGCCCGAAGTTCGAAACCGTTGCGTGTGGACCCCATGTGTTGCTGAAGTTGGAGAACGTCGGATGGTTCGTTACGTTGAACACATCGGCTCGTACCTGCACCCCTAGACCCTCTTTCAATGTGCACTCACGCGTGAGTGCAATATCTGCTTGTCCGATTGCGAATCCCCTAAATGTATTCCGTCCGGAATTACCGACGACACCCACCGGTGTCTGTTTGAAAACCGCCGGGTTCAGTTGCCATCCACCGGGTACGCCAGGATCGCGGATCCAAGCAGTCAGCGCTGGGTCTATCGTTGCCAGTCCGGGCGTCTGCTCTCCGTCAGGCAAAACCAATAGATTGCTGCCGTTTGTAACGGAAAAGGGATCACCTGACTGGGCCGCTATGTTCAGCGCTAGACCCCACCCGTTCAATAAGCCACGGATACGCCACTGTAAGGCAATGGGGGGAAGGGTGTAAGTTACTCCGGCGCGTGCTACGTGTCGCCGATCCGCGTCCGAATTGCCACGACTTAGGACATAAGGTTCTGGCCCCCCCCGATAAATGGGGGCATTATCGAGGGCATGCGCCCACGTGTAGGCAGCAAACATTTGCAACCTACCCGACATGCGATGCTGGAACTGCAACTGCAGCGCTTCGTACCTTGAGCTGAGACTGGGGACCTCGTATCGAATCCCGGACGTGGAATCAGGGGCTGGTGGGGGAATTACGACTCCTCCTCCCCGAAGGTATCGGCCTCCGTTGCCAACATATGTAGTAACCAGTTTTGTAGAGTTAGAGAAGGTCTGATCAATTGCAAGGGACCAGGAATAAGTGACGGGACTGCGAAGCGCCGACCCGCGTGCAAAGGCAGTCGGATAGGTTATGTCAACTCGATTTGGGGCGGAGCCAGGTGACAAGTCTAACTGCGAGGCTGTCAAAGGGAATGGTGCATCGTTATAAATCATTCTGCTACTAAAGGGAGGATCACTCAGTAAAGACAGCGCTGGTCCGTCGTTCGCGTCATAAAACACCCCGCTACCGAGTCGCAGTACAGTTTCCCATCCCGGTCTATTGGCGATGAAGTATGCCATCCCGAGCCGTGGTGCAAAGTCCGTATACGCGTGTCTATACGCTGGTGTACTACTCCCTTTTAGATTGCTGGCGGAGCTCGTTAACCGAGACCATTCCCAGCGCAATCCGCACTCAACGGCGAGTCTGCGAGTGATTCTGATCACATCATCGGCAAAAAGCGAGTAGTTTCTAAAGAATGGTTGTGGTCTGGTCGACCGGCCGACTTCGGCAGTCGCGACATTGCCCACATTGAGGACGTCAGGTTGGTTGGATACACCGGTGAAAAAGTAATAGCTCGCCTGGTCGTGAAAGTAGTTGACCATCGGGTTCAACCACCGGGCATCGACTCCGACCTTGACAGAGTGGGCACTATGATTCCACGAAAGGCTGTCATTCGCCTGCCACTGCTCCTGTTGGGTTGAAGTTGCTCCTTGTTGGAGAAATTCGCTGGCGGAACTATTTCCGATTGAAAAAAGGACGAGATACGAACTCGGGTCATAGTGTATGGGAGCAAAATCGAGTAGACCGCGCCCTGGCAGATCCCCGTACTTCGTGGATGAGTAAGTCGATGAATGGTTGGCGCGGGCTTCGCTTACCAAAGATGGAGTGATATTCCAAGTGACTCCTCCCGTAAGCGACGCGTACATTGTAGAAGTGGCATTAGCGAACATTGGTGGGGCGCCGGAGTTGATCGAAACCGAGGAAGAATCCCCGTAGCGAACAAACGCGCGCAGTGCATCGGAAAAAGTGTGGTCAACTCGTACCGCACCTGAATAGCTCCCATTCGAACGGTTCCATGGATCGAAGCGCCGGCCGAACCTATCCTGGAGCGCGGGACCGTTTGGAAGAGGGCTGAAATCCATGACTTGGGATAGTGCGGGCGAAATGGACTGCAGCTGTGTTCGTAACTGAAAATCTGGGACCGTACCGCTCTGATTATCTTGCAGGACGAGTGACAGCGCCTCAAATGATACAAAGAAGAACGTTCTCGCGTGACCATTGTAGAGACGCGGGATGAGAAGCGGCCCCCCGAAGACTCCGCCTGGCTGCCACTGCCGCACTGTTCCCAGAGGAAGTCCGTAGTTGTTACGAAACCAATCGTTGGCTTCCAGGACATCGTGGCGGAAAAACAAGTAGGCCGATCCGTGAAAGGAGTCGTCCCCGGATCGGGTGGTCAGCATAAACTGTCCACCCGGGGATGTACCGTATTGCGCCGAATAAGTGGATGTCTGCACCCTAAGGTCCTCCAGTTCATCCACACTCACGATGCTTGGGCTGCCGCCGATGGCATTGATTTGGGGGGAAGCGCCGGCAGGAGAGCCATAGGCTCTGCCGGCAGCAGGCGGAGGTACTCTTGGACTCGACTTTACTCCATCAACGGAAAAAACATTTGATAGGTTCCTCTGGCCGTTCGTCGCCAACTGGGCCACACCTTGCGTAGAGTCCTTGCCAGCAACGAGCGTGACGCCGGGAATTAATGTAAAAAGCGTTTCAAGGGAACGACCATTGAGAGGCAGGTTGATTGCAAATTCATTATCGACGAGGCTTCCAACAGATCCATTTCGGAAGGCAAATTTCGGTGTTTCGACCACGACAGTTGCGGATTCTATTAACGAGCCTCGCTCCAAATGTACATTCTCCTCCAACGAGTCCTGTGTGTTTACAACCAGACCCATGATATTCATCACCTTGAAGTCTTGCTTCCTAACCTCCAGGCGATAGCGCCCTGGCCGAACAACTTCGAAGCGGTAGAATCCAAAACCATCGGATCTGGCCTCGACCGTCGTGTTCCGATCGATGTTGACAAGAAGTAGTTCAGTCCCAGCGATAACCGCCCCAGACGTGTCTGTAACGATTCCAGAGATAGAACCGGATTCCGTCTGCGAATATGCGCAAAGACAAAAACCAGCTGCTAGAACAACCACCGTGCAGGCCCAAAGAAGGAGACTTGCCCCTGATCTGGAAGCCGATACTTGCCCGTCGTACATGTTTACCCGCCGTGGCGCTGTTTTTCCCCACCCAGCACTTGTGAAATTAGGATGCGTTAACTGTATAGTGCTCTAATTGAAAGAGGGCTTGCCTTTAAGGATGGTTTGGAGTTCCGTTTAGGAATGCATAAAGGATACGCTTTCCATTTGGCCGACTGACGTCCTTATGCGCTGGTTCAGCGGTGACAAAGACCGTGTTGATCTTCGTGAGCACACCGGGATCATCACAAGTAAGTTCCCAGCGCCCTGCCCCGGAATCTTCCGAACGGAGCATGCCAAGATTTCTCGCCTGTTTCTGACTGTCCAACTTGGTCCCCCAAACATGAAAAGAAACTTTCGAATCCGGCAGTCCAGCTTCCTGCAGGTCATAGGCGTAAAAAACCAATGACTTGCCCTCAATGTAAAAAATTCGCCCAAAGGGACGCTGATGGTCGCCGTCACCATTGCTGTCATGAACATCGACGATGTGGAGATTGCGCGCCACAATCAGCTCGCGACCCTGGTTGCTAGCAGTAAGGAGTTCACGGTTGTGCTTCAATTCCGCGTCGCGTGCAGAGAGTTTGGCGCGCAGATCCTCGACCTGAGCTTGTCTTTCAGCAAGCTCTGCCATGTAGTCCACCTCGACTGAGTGCTCGCTTTCTAGTTGCTTGTTTGCCTTTAACAACTCGGAAGCTTTTTGTGCGGAGACTTCGCGGAGGCTGGCCACTTCGCCTTCAAGGGAGGACAACTTCTTGGCAGTCTCTTCCTGCGGTCGTTCAAGGGCCAGGCGTTGGTGTTTCAGTTGAGCGATTTCTATTTCCCGCTGACGCGTTCGCTCGCGTTCTTGGTTCAATTCCTGCTGGAGCCGAGAAACAACTTCGTGCTCCGAAGATGGAACCGCGGTCGGACTATCGGCAGCGGCCACAGACGATCCGAATTGTTTGGCACTCGGTTGACCTAACTGAATTTTGAGCGGGTTCCCAATCTTCAGAACTGCGAAGGCCATTAGCAACACAATGGCCACAGCTGTGGTCGACGGCCATCGTGATCTGAATGTTCGAGAGAGGTGTGGTAACGCGATCCAGGGCGAGCGCAAAGGGATCCCTTCGCGCCGTGCACGCTCAATGAACCGGCTGCGCATTTCGCTGGGGCTTGACGCAGGGAGGTGTGAGATGTGTGAGCCATGCCGGGAAAGAGCCAGGGCGCTCACCTGGATAAAATCTGAAAGAAGAGTATGGCAGTCTTTGCAGTCGATAAGGTGTTCGCGTAGATCCCGGAAGGCATCATCGGAAATATCGCCAGCCGCTGCCTGGGCGCACAGAATGCGGTATTCTTCATGGTTCCTCATGGCCTAACCTCCTTCCGCAAACGTTCGTGATTCGAGAGGTCGCTTTTGTTTTCTTCACATCGAAGTACAGACCTAATTTTTTCCAAACCGCGATACAAGTGATGGCGCACCACCCTGACGGATTCTCCAGTTCGCTCGGCGACTTCGTCCGACGTGAATCCTTCGTAATAAACAAGTTCTATGACCCGCCTCTGGCGAGGTTTGATCAACTTCAGTGTTTCTTGGACCAGACACAGAGTTTCCGGGATATTAAATGGGAATACCCGCTCCCGGGCTTGAGCGACCTCAGGAGAGAATTCTTCAAAGCTGTCGGAGTCGTAAAACGCTCTTGACTGAAGGCGCCGCTTGAGATTAAGGACACGGCAGTAGGAAAACATTAAGAACCACGGCTTGAAAGCGCCTTTTGCGGGATCAAATTTTTCCGCGCAGCTGTAAAAGTCCAGGAAAATCTGCTGCACTGCATCCTCCGCCTCCGCAGCGTCACGCAGAATTCGCCTGGCCAGATGAAATACCTGCGACGAGAATCGCTCGAACAGAACGGTTAGGGCATCCGTCTCGCCCGCGCCTAGCCGGATTGCAAGATCCTCGTCGCTGCTGAACTTGAGCCTCAGTCGGTTTATCAAAAGCTCCCCTTTGCTCCCTACAGGCTTTACGTACAAGCCGAGCTTGCCATCCTGTACCTCTGCTGTCGGAGACGGAGCGTCCCAAAAACGCTTTGAGATGTGAGAACTCATACGGTCAAAGGTAGACTGAAGCCATCCAAAGACCATTTCGCACTCAACAGTTATGTCGAATGCTTCCATGGTCGGCCTGTCGGCACAAAATTCGGACCGAAAATAGTTGCGTACCTAAGGGTTAATACACGCCTATCCTGGACATTTTCCCATGGTGACCAGATTTTTTCCCCAGGGATGCTTGCTTCCTTCAACGCGCGAGCGGGACCTTGGTGATCAGTGCCGTTTCCAGCCTCGGAGACAAGACTAGGGCCCTCGCCCTGGTCAGGTTTTTTCCCACTCGATGCCGGTTGCACTGAATAACCACATCGCGCAGAGAACCGTGCCTTCGGAAAGGCGCCATTCTGACTTGCGGCCCATCAGCCGATCTCGATTGAAGTGCAACGACCGCAGAAAAGCAGTCAGCCAGTCGCCTGTGTCCATCGGAGGACAGGCTCCGCACGAGAAGAAAACGCTAGTTGGATGCAAACCAAGGTATCGACCAAAGGACAAGTCGTTCTGCCAGGACCGCTTCGCCGCCGACTCGATATTCGGCCAGGTGATCCTCTGGACGCGAATATCGAGGATGGACGAATTGTGCTGACGCCTCGAAGGAAACGTCCGCACCGAATAAAAATGGTGACTGACCCAGTCACTGGACTGCCCGCTTTAAGTGCGGGACCGAAGGTCCTGCCATGAGCGGCAAGGAAGTTGAAGAAATTCTGGCAAACTTCCCATGATCTATCTGCTCGACGTGAATGCTTTGGTCGCTTTGGGCTTCATTAATCTTGAATTCCATGGTCGTCTTGCTGCTTGGGTGCAATCTCACAATTCGCCGCACCTGGCGAGTTGCTCAATCACCGAGCTTGGGTTTGTACGCGTGCTGGCGCAAGCGCCGGCCTACGGATTTACCGTGACTCAAGCTTGCACATTGTTGCTGCGCTTGAAAGAGGCGCGTACTTCTCCTCTCAAGTTCATCCCGGATGAACACGATGTTTCTCATCCGCCTGGCTGGGTCAGAGCACCTAGGCAAATGACCGATGGCCATTTAAGCAAGCTTGCGAGCGCAAATGCTGCGGTCTTGGCAGCACTTGATGGGAACATTCCTGGATCGTATCTGATTCCGAAATAGTTCTTCTTTAATGGGATTGCCTTCCCGTGTGGCTTCGCTGGGACACCCGCATTTCGGGGGGGTGAGCCAGCGGGCTTGTAAAGACTGTGCAGTGGCGTTCGTCACTCATTTCTGACCTCGAACAGGGCTCGTAGAACAGAGCCCATCCGCGACCAGATCGTGGACGGATCGCCCGTAAAACGAACCTTGATTTTCAGCGGAATTGTGGCTGCAAGACGCCGCCTCCATTCAGCCCGCGCCTAAATATTGGGAAGGGTTTCAACACCCTGTCCATCGGAGCAAGAATGCCCTTCCCTTAAAAGCCCAGCTTTCGTTAGACCAATTCGTCCCAATTCCTGAAGACCCTTTTGTCCAACAGTGGTGAGGCACGATGGCTCTCATTATTCGTCGTCTCTGAGTGAACGGAAGTATCCGCCAACTAGCTGTTTGCTTACTCTTCGACCGAGCCTGCCGCCGTCTTCGAGCGAATGGTGATAGTGGAACCCTGCATAGATGCGCGCCCAGAACACCTCATCAAACAAGTCATGCGTGTCCTCGAACATATGCGTGTGAACGCCGTCGTTGAAGGCGAGGCTATCTGTGACGATGTGCACCTTGTCCGTTCCAAAGTAGTCTCTGATCAAGTGGGAGACTGCCCCCGTAACGCATCCGTGCGCGGCCGGATACTCGGGATGTGCCGGAGTGTTCCCAAGCGCTGTCCAGCCCGTGTCACCGACAAGTTCCGGGTTGCCACCTCCGGCTCGAATCGCGGTCACCGGCCGCCAAAAGTTATAGGTGAACTTCGCATTCCAGCAGCCGATGGCCGCATCGGCGAAGCCGGTCCACAAGATTGCCATCATGCGGGCGGAATCCATTACGCTGAGTTGGTAATTCTCAGCAAGGTAGGTAAAGGCCCGGGCGTATTGCTGGCCGGTATGTTCGGTCCAGAAGAGTCCGATTTCGCTTTGCGCAGGAGTGCGGACCGTACTGTTCGCGCCACCGAGGATGCGAACCTCGTTGTAGTCCTTCACCCAATCGTCGCTCGCGAGCGCTGACGGTCCGTCGGGCAGAAACTCCGATGCACCAGTCATCGTGAAAGGCCGCATCTGACCAAGCCACGGAGATATGGCGGGTGCGAACTTGGGAGGCGTGGGCTGCCATACCCCATGTCCGGTTCCCGGCGTATACGGCACGTTCGCCTCAAGGCCGTCACCGGTGCGCTCAGTGATGAGCGCCTCGGCTGACGCCTCTCCCACGGCGACTCCGGCGCTCTTAGCACCCGGCGTAGCCGTGATCTTCGCTAGAGAATCCTGGAAGGCTTTGTCCAGCGTCGCCTGCTGCGCCGGGAAATAGGTGACGAGCACCCGGTGTGCCGCCGAGACTGCTGCGGCTTCGTCGGAAGCCCATGGCGACGCACTGCCCCGGTAGTAGAACGGCTGGAACTTTCCATGAACTGCATTCACCGCGTCATAGACCGCGATGCTGGTGTAGGCGAACCACACCGATGAGGTTGCCGAGGGTTTGCCGCCATTCGCGACGATCGTACTCGACGCGATTCCATTCCATTGGGTCACCACGTTCTGCGCCGGCAACGGGCTGCCCAGCAGCAGGGCGGTTAGAATCTGCAACACAAACAGCAGCTTGAATTTCACGGTAGTCCTCCTGATTTTTAGTTCGCGCCTCTCGCTCTGGCAAGCGAGGTTGGCACGTCGCGTCGACACTGTGCGAACCTTTCAGTCCGGTCAAGGCACCCGCCCTCCTCCGCACCCCATTTCTTTCCCACCCCGTAAATTGCTGTTTTTGCTGGCGATACAGTTAGGTCTCACTGGCAAAAAGCACCGGATACTCCGTGGTAGACTCGCCTGAAGTTGGAGTGCAGCAGCATGACCTCCGCAACGCCGCCCACCCAAACGGTGCGCTTCGGCCTTTTTGAGTTGGACGTCCGCGCCGGCGAGCTACGCAAACGCGGGGTCAAGGTCCACCTTCAAGGCCTCCCGGTACAGGTCCTGGTTATGCTGTTGGAGAATCCAGGCCACGTTGTCACACGGGATGAGCTGCGTACCCGTCTGTGGCCCGCCGACACATTTGTCGATTTCGACCACAGTCTGCACAACGCCATAGCGCGGCTGCGCGAAGCGCTCGGTGAGAACGCGAACAGTCCCCGTTTCGTCGAAACTCTGCCGCGCCGCGGTTACCGCTTTATCGGCCTCCTCGACTCTGCCGTCGTTCCCCAAAAAGCCGCGCCCGAGGTTAACCGGAGCGGCCAAATCCGGCGTGCGCTCCTGCCGGCGGTACTCGTTTTGCTTGCAGTCGTTGCGGCTCTCGTCGGTCTGAACGTGGGTGGTGTGCGCTCCAAGTTGTTTGGGAAGCTGGATTCGGCGGCTCAGATTGGTTCAATCGCCGTCCTTCCGCTCAAGAATCTTTCCGACGACCGGGAGCAGGACTATTTCGCCGACGGGATGACCGAGGCCCTGATCACCGACCTTGGTAAGGTCAGCGCTCTGCGCGTAATCTCGCGGACCTCGGTCATGCGGTACAAGGACACTAAGAAACCGCTGCCCGAGATCGCCCGTGAACTTCAGGTCGATGCCCTGGTGGAAGGCAGCGTGGCCCGATCGGGCGATCGCCTGCGCATTACCGCAAACCTGATTCAAGCCTCGCCAGAAAAGCACATTTGGGCTGAGACCTATGAACGTAATCTGAGCGATGTGATTGCTCTTCAGAATGACGTCGCACGCACCATTACCCAGCAGATTCAGGTGCAACTGACGCCGGAAGAGCACGTGAAGCTCTCCGCTTCCGATCCGGTCGACCCAGAGGCCTATAAGCTTTACATCAAGGGACGCTACTTCTGGGTGAAGCGAAATCGCGAATCATTCGACCGCGCGATGGGTTATTTTCAGCAGGCAATTTACCGCGATCCTACGTATGCCGCTCCCTACAGCGGTTTGGCCGACTGCTATGTCTTATTCGGTTCCTCATTCGATGTCGGAGGACAGGCACCAATCGAGGTAGAGCCCAAGGCCAAGGCGGCAGCTTTAAAAGCACTCGAACTCGACAACTCGCTTGCGGACGCACACAACTCGATTGCCTACGTGAAGTTGACCTACGACTGGGATTGGACCGGAGCCGAGGCGGAATTCAGACGATCGATCGCTCTCAATCCCGGATACGCCCACGGCCATCACTGGTACGCGCATCTTCTACTCTCGAGCGGACGCGGCGAAGAAGCCATGGCCGAGGTCAACCGGGCACTTGAGCTCGACCCGGTGAGTCCGATCATTAATTTGCATCTCGGCTGGCACTACCTCTACACCAGGCAATACGACCGGGCGCTCTCACAATTGGACAAAACCTTGGAGCTGGATCCAGACTATGCATTGGCCCATTGGTACCGTGGCCTGGCGTTCGAGGAGAAGAAGATGTATCCAGAGGCTCTTCACGAAATGGGAAGAGCCAAGGATCTCCTTCCCGGAAACCTCGCGGTGCAATCCGACATTGGGCACGTCTACGCGGTTTCCGGAGATAAGGGCAACGCGGAAAAAGTGATAGCCGGGCTGAAGGGGGAATCAGCGCGCCGCTACGTCAATCAATATGAAATTGCGCTGATTTATATCGGCCTAGGCCAGAACGATCAGGCCTTCAAATCGCTCGAACGCGCCTTCCGCGAGCACTCCGATATGTTGGTTTATCTAAAGGTCGACCCGCGGCTCGATCCCATACGTTCCGATTCCCGCTTTGCCGATCTGACGCATCGCGTCGGCATTCCCAACTAGAATGCCTGCGCCAAGGAACGCCATTCCGCGATCTTTTGGGTCTCGATGCAACATTCGTTTAGCCTAGGAAGCCCACACAGCCTGTTTATTCCCGAATAATGGGCGAACCTTACCTTGCCGGATTACGGAAGGCTTGCCCGTCATCCGGCATCAATCGAAGAGTGGCGAGACCGTATTCATAAATCGCAAATGCCTCGGGCTAATGGCAATGGTTTGGAGAAAAGAAGGATTGAACGGTTTGCTGCAGGTTGCTTCCGCGGAGCTGCCCATCCCGGACCGGCGTGTACGAACCACTGCGAATAGGACTCAGGATTTTGAGATGACGCCTGCTTGTAATCCACATACATAGCCGCGGCGAGGACATGCATGCCACCATCCTGCTCCTGCCAATATTTGCAGGCATCCCGGCCGACACCGAACTTCTCGCTGACCAGTTGCTCTAGCGCCTGCACGGAGTCTTCTTCGTACCCGGCTGTCGTGTTGTATCCGAAGGATGGGTCATGGTGCTGAACCTTATCGAGCACGAGCGGATCGTGCGCCAGCAGGTCAATGGCTTCGCGGATCTACGGATCGTCCGAGTGGTAAGGGGGATGCATGGGTTCGTGAATTGCGTTATGAAGGACGATGCCAAATGGATAGGACACGTGGGTCAGAAAACGTAGCCCGGTGATGCGTATCCCGTGAGGCTCGGAGTAGGCCAGCAGATACACGGTGATCGTGTGCGAATGCAACGAAAAGCCAAGGTAGCTCTCGATGACGGGGATGACATCGTATTTCGGGAGTTCAGGGGCGAGCTCTCTTATCCGCTTCTCAATCTTGGACCTGGCATTTGCCGCCCAGTATGACCAGCAACTGCGCAGGCCCGAAGCGCCGCTTGATCCCGGCAACCGCCGCATTTCGCTTATTGTGCAGTACATCGTCAAGAACAGAGACGATGATGAAGACCCGAAATCACTATCCGAAAGCAACAAGACTAACGACGGCAACAAACCGTCAGCTCCCGCTGAAAAGCCATCTGGAAAAGAGTAAGAATCCCTCTCTCCTCATTTTCACTCTCATTTTCCTCATTTTCACCCTCAGTTGACCCCCAGAAACACTTGTGACAGACTGATGCCGGAACGCAGTTATGCCTCGTGGCGCGACCAGTCTTTACGGCCCTGCTCAGCGCTCCATGGCTGCCGCGCTTTTTCTGGTTTGTCTGCTTCCCGCGACCGCCCTGGGTCAAGCGCAGGGCAGCTTTGGCCATCCCGACGAATCGAGAATTGTTCTCCGCACCGCCCCGAACACTGGCATCGTGACCTTCAAAGTTTTCGGCGAGCGCAATGGCGCTCATCTTGATCGACAGGCGGTTGTGAAGCTCGTGAGCCTTTCGAATCAGGCCGCCACGTGGCAGCCGACCAGCGACAACTCCGAGAGTGTATTTACCGACGTCCCATACGGCGACTACGACGCAGAAGTGAGCGCTGTCGGCTATCTAAGCTCGCATCAGGATCTGAAAATCATCTCGATTCGGAGCACGCTGCAATTCGACATTGTGCTTCAGCGCGATCCTGCCGCCATCAACCTGGACTTGGGTGACGCCGTCATGTCGCCGAAAGCGCGGAAAGGGACCAAGCGCGCCATTTCGGCTCTCAAGTCGGGAAATCTCAACGAGGCGCAGAAGCAACTGGACGAGGCTTACAAATCGGCGCCCTCGAGCCCGGAACTAAATTTCTTGCTGGGATATTTGTACTTCCAAAAGAAGGACTTCTCCCAGGCAGGAACTTAGCTCAACACAGCCACGAATCTTAATCCCCCAATGCCCAGGCCCTCACGCTTTTGGGCAGGGCCGCTGTGGAACGGCAGGACTATCCGACCGCGAGATCGGCCCTAGAGCAGGCGGTAGCTCACCGATGCAGAAAACTGGATACCGCATAACTTGCTCGCCGATACCTGTCTCCACCAGAAAGACTACGGCAAGGCACGGGACGAGGCCCACGTCGCGATTGCGAAAGGCGAGAATGCTGCCGGTCCGGCGCAGCTGGTTCTGGGAGAGGCACTGGTGAATCTGGGACAGGAGCAGGAAGGTGTGCAGGCACTGAATGCCTTCCTACAAGAGTCGCCG
>Ga0307477_10002459_pt1 | contig 14358 bp, 16 predicted proteins | sample atmos_gasesECM2C_FD_203316 | JGI IMG/M metagenome (GOLD analysis project Ga0307477, IMG submission 203316) | Hardwood forest soil microbial communities from Morgan-Monroe State Forest, Indiana, United States - atmos_gasesECM2C_515 | ecosystem: Environmental > Terrestrial > Soil > Temperate...
TGCGAAAAATCAAGCCGTCATCGCGACTGATGTTGCGTCCGCTGGCTGTCTGCTCTTCGGGCGCAGCCAGTTGCGGGCAGGCTGTTCAAGGATCTTGTATACGAGGACCGAGACCACGATGGGGAGTGCAAGTCCGATGGCAAATTTCAACGGGCTCATTTGCCGCAGCACTCCCATGGGCATGAAATACACATTCAGGACGAACGAGTGCAGCAAATAGAGGCTGTAGCTGGCCTCGCCTAACAAAACCAGGGGTGGGATCTCCATCACGGCAGACCAGCGGGGACGCAGCGCTAAACCGAAGATGATGGCGGCGAACGCCGGGGCGAGCAACGAATCGTGCAAGATTGGATAGGGAATTCGCGGACTCAGACCCACGACAAGGAAAAAGGCCAGCAGTCCAGCCAGCACGAGCGGCGTAGCCCACTTGCGGTCGACTGGCTTGCGCAAAAAGAGAAAACCACAGCAAGCGCCCATCAGAAATTCCGGTAAACGCAGCAGCGGGTTGAACTTCAATACATTTAGCCACTTCAGCGCGGAATCGTCGTTCGTGTAGGCGACGCCATCCGGTCTCAGAAGGACGTATGCGGACGTGAACGCGAGGCTAACCGCCCAGAACATAAGGATGTACGTCACCAGCTTGCGGTTGCGCGAACCCACCAACCAGGCCACAATCAGCGGAAATAGTAAATAGAAGAAGGCTTCATCCGAGAGGCTCCAAGCCGGCGGATTCCACCCCAAGGCCGCGCCAGGAACCCAAGATTGCAGGAGTGTTGGCACCAGAGCGGAGGTGGCCAAAAGGTGGTTCTTACACCATGTCCAAATCGGGATATCGATATTCTTCAGCGCTATGCATACGTAGAAGAAGCCTGGGGCTGTCAACAAGAGGGAGAACAAATAGGCGGGATAGATGCGGGCAAAACGGGCCCGCCAAAACTTACCAACGTTCAACTCGCGGCCACCGTAAGTGTAGACCAGAATGAATCCAGACAGAACGTAGAACAGGCTGACCCCCACGTAGCCGATCAAGGCGGTTCTGTGATACCAGCCCGATCCTTCGTAGATTTTTAGCGCATGCAGGTGAAACATGACCACGTGTAGCGCTGCAAGGAAGCGCAATGAGGTCAAGGAAGGTAGACGTGGTTGGACGGTAGTTTCCATGTCTGTTTTACGCAAACCCGCGGGCATGGTTCCACTTTATCTGATTTGTGTTCTACAACTCCTGGGTTTGTGAACTTACTTGAAAAGATGTTCGCTATCGGACACGAAACAACTCGATTGATTGCTTTTGATCTTTATGCTATAACCCTGACGTTAATACTCCGTTGCGGAGGATTTTATGTCCAACGGCGGAAATAACCCACAAAGAAATGCTTTGGAGGAATTGTGCAGACAAGCCTCCATGGAAATGGACTCGCAAAAACTCAATCGCCTCATCGAGGAGATTGATCGTCTACTCGACGAACAGCATAAAGCTCAAAAACTGCGCAGATCCGCTTAAGCTCTCCCGCCTTCTTAGAAGAATCGGGTAACACCTTCCTCGAGTACCACCAGACGATCCCCTATTCCTGCGGCTTTAGTCTCGGTCCTCAAAAGCTGTAAAGGTTCTTCCATTGGCTCATGAGAGAGACGAAACGTTCCGTAGTGCATGGGGATCATCCATCTTGCTTTGAGGTCCAGGAAGGCACGAGTTGCGTCGGCGGGGTTGGTGTGCACATTCCGAAATGAAGCCGGGCTGTACGCGCCGATTGGAAGTAACGCAATATCCGGTCGAAGACGCTCAGCGATTTCGCGGAATCCCGGAAAATACGCTGTATCTCCCGCGTGATAAACGGAATGCCGATCATTTCGAATTACGTAACCACCATAGCCACGGTAAGAATCCCTAAGAATTCTAGCGCCCCAGTGACGTGCCGGGACGTGAGCAATCAAATGTCGGCCAGACGGTGACTGTGCCACCAGTTCAGTTCTATGACTTCTCTGAATCCCAAATCTGAAACCAGGTCACGCACATGATGCGGGACCACGATGGCAGGCGGTTTCTCGCCATGCTTGCGAGACAGGTGCACTATCGCTCGCAGAGAGGGTCGGTGCAGATGATCGAAGTGGGCGTGTGTAACGAGGACGAGATCGATGGGCGGAAGATCCCTCAGCCGAACTCCCGGCTGCCGCAGTCGTTTGAGGACAAATAACCAGCGTGCGAAGTTGGGATCGACAATGAGATTTTGCCCGCCGATTTGGATAAAAAAGGTCGAATGCCCGATAAAGGTAATTCCCAGCTCTTCGTGTTGCGCCAATTTCGGCAGATGAGTTTGCCCGGTTCGGGGAGTCACCGCAGAATGTCGTACTAATTCTCCGAAATGGCCGGCGCGTCTTCGAAGTGCTGAATTCCTTGAAGCAGTCTTTACCATTTTCCTCCGCGAATGTGTTTCTCCGCGCTATCAGCATCGCGGATTACAAACTAAATTTATCATCAGTGTTTCATCCACGGACAGCGGAACGTCCTTGACCACATCCGGGGTCGTCAGTTCTAATTCTAGTTCTTCACCTTATATCTAATCTAACTCACAGGGGAGCGGAAGGATGCGTGTCGCTTTTTTGGGACTGGGGATTATGGGACGCTCGATGGCGTCAAATCTGGTCAAATCTGGCCAAGAAGTGACGGTATGGAACCGAACGCCCGGCAAGGACGTGGAAGGTGCGCGTACGGCGAGTTCACCAGGGGACGCCGCTCGTGGATGCGAAGTCGTCTGGATGTGCGTTTCCGACACCAAAGCCGTTGAAAGTGTCCTTTTTGGCGAGCAGGGAATTGAGAACGCACTCGTTGAGGGCATGATTGTGGTGGATTCGAGCACCATTGCTCCTTCTGCTACGCGAAGGTTTGCCGAAAGAGTGCGGGCGCGAGGCGCCCATTACGTCGATGCTCCCGTTACAGGCTCGAAAACAGGGGCGGAAAACGGGACGTTAATCTTTATTGTTGGTGGCGAGGAATCGACCATTGAGAGGCTTAAGCCGTTGTTTGCGGCCATGGGCAAGCAGTTCTTCCGCATGGGGGAAGTGGGGAAAGGCCACGCAGCCAAATTGGTCATGAATCTTCAGATCGCCGTTATCTACGAAGGTTTTGTAGAAGCACTGACCTTGGGAACGAAGTTAGGTGTTGATGCAGAGACTCTTTTGCCCCTGATCAATGCGTCCATGGTGCGGTCTGGAGTGGTTGAGTATAAAGCCCCGTTTGTCCTGAAACGTGACTTTTCCGCGAATTTCCCGTTGCGACTGATGCACAAGGACATACGCCTTGCTCTCGACGCCGCCAAAGAAGCGCGAGTGAAGCTGCCGGCATTGGAAATCATCGAGGAAATCTATGATGTGGCGGTTGAAGACGGACTGCAGGACGAGGACTTTGCCGCCACCATTACCCTGCTGGAGAAATGGGCTGGAGTCCAGGTTAAGGGCCAAACGGCATGATTCGTGCCAAATGTGCATGCGACCTTCCTTTGCTCCATCGATGGAGAAGGCGCTGCAAGCGTCGTCTCTACGTAGAAACGTTACTAATGTAATTGTCCTATCCTCTCTATTACAGAACTATTACACCCACCGCAGAAGCTCCCTGTTAATTTAGTCGATAGACACCACAGTACAAGCAGGGAAGGGCCGAACATGGAACTCGAAGCATTGAATCGGAAGTCAGCCGCCGACGACGAAATCAACTGGGTCACTGCGACTTTTATGGCGTTGTTCCACGTCGGAGCAGTCGCCGCCCTCTTTTTCTTTACCTGGAAAGCGCTGTTCGTTGCGATGTTCCTGTGGTGGGTTTCCGGAAGCCTCGGCATTGGGATGGGCTATCATCGGCTGCTGACGCATCGCGGCTATAAGACTCCGAAGTGGGTCGAGTACTTTCTTAGCACCTGCTCTACTTTGGCCCTCGAAGGCGGACCGATCTTCTGGGTCGCCACTCACCGTATTCACCATCAATTCTCGGACCAGGAAGGCGATCCGCATTCCCCACGCGAAGGGAAGTGGTGGGCGCATATGGGCTGGATTCTGATGGGAAAGTCGATGCACCACGACACGACCACGTTGGCACGTTACGTGCCCGACCTCGCGAAAGACAAATACCACGTTTGGCTGACCAAGTATCACTACGTTCCTATGATCGTTCTGGGTCTCGCACTGCTAGCTATTGGCGGATGGCCGTTCGTGATGTGGGGAATTTTCATGCGAACCGTTATCGGTCTGCACGCGACTTGGCTGGTCAATTCCGCTACTCATACTTGGGGATCACGGCGCTTCACCACTCGCGACGATTCCACCAATAACTGGTGGGTCGCTATCCTGACCTTTGGAGAAGGCTGGCACAACAATCATCATGCGCATCCGGTTTCGGCGCGCCACGGCTTGAAGTGGTATGAAGTCGACGTTAATTGGTATGGCATCTGGACGCTTAAAAAGCTGGGATTGGCCCGACACGTCTACCGGGTAAAGCTCGATGAACTTCAGCGCCGCGAACGGGAGATTCAACAAAAAGTAGCATCTGCGGCCGAGCCCGAGCTGGCGTCAGTGTAGAGGTTTTCGACGCCCCATTTGATGAAATCCGCACTGTTTGATTTCCTAACCGATATTAGCTAAGATTGATTAGCTAATATGGAAACCATCACCATTCACAAAGCCAAGACTCAGCTTTCCCGTTTGATCGAGAAGGCTTGCCGGGGCGAAGAGATCGTGATCGCTCGCGGTTCCAAACCCGTGGTGCGACTTGTTGCAATTGAGGACGTCCACGGAAATCGGAAGCCCGGAGCATTAAAAGGGAAGCTCAAGGTCGGTCCTGAATTCTTTGAGCCTCTTCCAGCCGAAGAATTGGATCGTTGGGAATAATGGCTGGTCTCTTGCTCGATACGCATGCGCTGCTCTGGTGGCTCTCTGCTGATCGAGCGATGCCAGATTCGGCGAGAGAGCTCATCGCGCGCAAAAGCAACACTGTAATGGTCAGTGCAGCCTCGGCGTGGGAGATTGCAACAAAGGCTCGCCTCGGAAAGCTAATCGGCGCCGGCCCAATTGTCGACGAGTTTTCCACCTACTTGGCCAATGAAAGGTTTGTTGGCCTTTCCGTTACGATTCAACATGGCATTCGGGCCGGGTCCTTGCCGGGTCCGCACCGAGACCCTTTTGACCGCATGCTTATTGCGCAGGCACTTGAAGAAAATTTGCAGATAGTCAGCAACGAGCAGATTTTTGACAGTTATGGTGTTTCGCGGTTGTGGTGAATTCTACGGCCTCGCCATTCACCCCGGAATTTACCCCGATCGCTGCTAATCCCCGGCGATTCTTTGAGTTACATTGACCAAATAGATACATTCAGATAGTTTTTAAAAGAATCTTCAGGATGGAGAAGTGTATCTTTGAAACAGGAAACCTACGTGTCTGAAACTGGGAAAACGCTGCTGTTACTGAAACCGCGCGGTTTTTGCGCCGGTGTTGTCCGCGCCATCGACATTGTCCGGATCGCCCTTGAAGCCTTTGGGCCTCCAATCTATGTGCGCAAGGAGATCGTCCACAACCGCTTTGTTGTGGAAGAGCTTCAAGGCAAGGGTGCGATATTCGTGGACAACGTGGAAGAAGTTCCCAACGGTGAGCGGGTGATTTACAGCGCGCACGGGGTTTCCCCGGAAGTTCGCGAAGCCAGCCAGCAGCGCGGATTACGCGTAATCGACGCGACCTGCCCGCTGGTCACCAAGGTGCACGTGGAGGCAGTAAAGTTCGCCAAGGAAGGCTATTCGCTGGTGCTTATCGGCCATCGCGACCATGACGAAGTGATTGGGACGCTCGGTGAAGCGCCGATCGTCACGCAGGTTGTAGGCTCTCCGGAAGAGGCGGCGTCGGTCACGGTTCCGAATCCTGACCGGGTTGCTTACCTCACTCAGACAACTCTAAGTCTGGACGAAACCAAAGATATTATTGCGGCCTTGAAGTTGCGCTTTCCGAACATCAAAGCTCCGGCGGCGCAGGATATTTGCTATGCCACGGAAAACCGCCAGGTGGCTGTGAAGCATGTGGCATCCGACGCGGAGCTCCTGCTGGTAGTGGGTTCGGATAACAGCTCAAACTCCAATCGCCTTGTGGAAGTTGCGCGAAATTTGGGCACCTCGTCGCATCTAATCGACAGCTACCGTGACATTCAGCAGTCGTGGCTCAATGGAGTGAAGACTATCGCCTTAACGGCAGGAGCGTCCGCTCCCGAGTGTCTGGTGGAGGAAGTAGCAAAGTTTCTTGGTTCGAAAGGTTTCGACAATGTTCAGGAAGTGGAAGTGATGCCGGAAAATGTGCGCTTTGGACTGCCTCCTGAGATCGTGGAGGCAATTGCCAGCGCACCGGCGTAAAGCGAACATTTAGATTAACCATGGAAGAGACCTCCTCCTCATTCCCGCAGGCTAAGAGCGCGCCCCAACTCCATTTTGGCAAGATCGATGACCTAGGGAGTCGTGTGGCCGCAGCAATTGGCGGCGCACGGCAATATCTATTTTCGCAGCAGCACGAAGAAGGGTATTGGTGCGGTGAGCTTGAAGCCGACACTAGCCTGGAATCGGATTACATCCTATTGCATACGCTTCTGGGTTCCGGGAATCAGGAGCGCTTCCAGAAGGCTGCCAACTACATTCTTCAGCACCAGAACGACGATGGCGGTTGGAGTATCTATGCCGGCGGACCCTCCAACGTCAGCGCCTCAGTCAAAGCATATTTCGGATTAAAACTCGCTGGGTACTTCGCGTACGATCCAGCGATGGTTCGCGCCCGCAAGAAGATTCTTGAAATGGGTGGAGTTACAAAGGTCAACACCTTCACCAAGATTTATCTCTGCTTTTTCGGTCAGTACGATTACGACGCGGTGCCCGCAATTCCGCCAGAGATTGTCCTGTTTCCCAATTGGTTCTGGTTCAATATCTACGAGATTTCCTCATGGTCGCGAGCCATTCTGGTGCCGCTGTCCATCGCTTACGCGAAAAAGCCGTTTAAGAAGATTCCGGATGAGATGGGCGTCACAGAGCTGTTCGTGGGCGGTCGGGACAAATCCCGTATGCATCTGCTCTGGGACAAGAAGCCAGTTTCATGGCGAAACTTTTTCCTGGCGCTGGATCGCATGACCCACTGGTTCGAAAGAGTGCACATTCGCCCTCTGCGTTCCATAGCTTTGAAGAAAGCTGAAAAATGGATGCTTGAGCGGTTCGAAATGAGCGATGGCCTCGGAGCTATCTACCCTTCCATGATGAACGCGATCATCGCGCTGCGATGCTTGGGGTATTCACTGGACGATCCACAAGTTATTCGTGCTCTCGATGAATTCGAGAAATTGGGCATCGAAGAACAAGATACCTTCCGCATGCAGCCTTGCAAGCCTCCCGTATGGGATACGGCCTATGCTTTATTTGCTCTCGGCGAAAGTGGCGTTCCCGCCGATGACCCGCGCATGGTGAAGAGCGCCGACTGGGTGCTGCAAAAGCAGGTTCGCACCGTGGGCGATTGGAAGGTAAAAAACAAGAAAGGTCAGCCCGGCGGCTGGTACTTTGAATTTAACAACGAGTTTTATCCCGACGTGGACGACAGTGCAATGGTTTGCCTCGGCCTGGGCCACACAGAGCATCCCAATGGTCGATACCAGCGTGAGTCGATTCAACGGGCCATTGACTGGATCATGTCGATGCAGTGCAAGAATGGCGGATGGGCTTCGTTCGACAAGGATAACGATCGCATGGTGTTTCAGCACATCCCATTTGCTGACCACAATGCGATGCTCGATCCCGCAAGTGTAGACATAACCGGACGCATCCTCGAGATGCTCGCAGCCTACGGATACAGCCAAAACCATCCCGCCGTAAAGAAAGCGATGAAATTCATACGGGAGGAGCAAGAACCGGATGGCTCATGGTTTGGACGATGGGGCGTCAACTATATCTACGGAACCATGCTGGTGCTTCGCGGGCTGGAGGCGATGGGAGTTGACCATCACGAACCGCACATTCAGCAGGCTGCCGAGTGGATACGCATGATGCAAAACGCCGACGGCGGTTGGGGAGAGACCTGCGGTTCCTACGACGACCCGAACACGAGAGGTGTGGGGCCGAGTACTCCATCACAAACTGCATGGGCGATCATGGGATTACTAGCCGCCAACGACACGCGCAGCGACTGCGTGGCTCGCGGCGTCGCCTATCTCTTGCGAACGCAGAAGAAAGATGGCTCATGGGATGAGGCGTACTACACCGGAACCGGATTCCCTCAGGTGTTCTATCTGAAGTACCACATGTACCGGCAATATTTCCCCATGATCGCGCTGACGACGTACAACAAAGTCATGATGGAAAAGAACTGAGCTCCAGCGCTCCACCGTTTGTTCGTTGCTCTCACGATATTCCAAACCATCTCAGCAGCTCCCAAAGGCCAACCCACGCAAGCGAGCCGGCTACGAAGTGCATGAGCGGGAACCAACTGGGTAGCGGCTCGCGCCTCAACGCCTGTTTAAACTCCTGTAGCGCCTTCTCGCAGTGCGGAAGGACTTGTAGAGACAAACCTCATCCGGCGAGTCCGCACCGCCGATGTTGAGCTGGTGTATCCACTCGTTCATCATGAAGATGTGGTTGACATAGACCTGCTCTTCCGGCGTCAGTCCTATCTGAGAAGGATCGGGAAGAGCTATGCTCGTCGGTGTAGTAGAGTCGCCTAGGTTCTTCGGGTTGATTGCAAACTTAGGGAGAACGCTCTGGTACTTCTCAATATCCCCAAACACGAATGCTTGGTAGCGCTCGATATTCTCAAAGAGGCGCCGTATTGAGTGGCCTAGCATCACGAGCGGGCGGATAATGCGCGTCAGGGACTTGGCGTAAGGTGAGTTCGTCACGTTACTGAGAACTGGGGTGCTGAACTTGAACACCGCCCGACTTGGGTTGAACCAATCGAGATGCTCCTTCCTGAGCTGAGCTCTTGTCTTCGACACATAGCCTTGGTTCCCCTCATCGCCAGCGGCCCACTGGCTGACGAGATCGAGCTCGGCCTCTAGTCCTTCGATCAAGCTCAATATCCCCTCATAGGTCTTTTGTCGGGAATCAACCGCCGCGGCCACATAGGTAAACCATGCGCCTGATGCAGCCCACACGGTCGCTAGCGACGACCAAAAGGCAACCGAGGTCGAAATATCGGGTAACTGTTTCATGGCGACCCATTTCTACAACTCAATTTAGCCTAATCGCCGCGCACAACCAGGCCCTCGGATCGCGCTAGCTCCGCCTGTTTTCTATCAAAGGTATAAAACTTCTCGCTTTGCAGGAAAACGGCTGAGGCGACGTGAAGAAGATCGAGCGTGCGGGTGCCAAATGTCGGCGTGCTCCGGCCCGAAATTTGCAATGCGAGGCGGAAAATCTCGGTCGTGAACGGCTTGGGCTCGAAGACCCCAGCGCGAAGGTCTTTTGCGAAGAGCTCGAACGAAGTCCTGATTTGGTTTTCGTCCGATTCTCTTCGAAATATTCGTAATTGGAATGCGTTGGCGATCTCGGTCTCAAGTAGCGGTGTCAACACCAACGGCAGCGCAATATGCCCGAGGTTCTCGGAAGCTCGGGGAGAGTTGTCGTCAAACACATACAGTGAAACCAGAAAGCTGGTATCGGCATATATGCTCAGAAGCGATTCTCCCTGTCTTTCGCAACCAATTCCGCGCCACTGACTTTCAGCGGCTTCTTGTAGATTTTCTTCAAACGCGCCATGAAATCCGGGATTTCAATAGTTTTTTCTGCGCGCTCGGGTACCAATCGTGCGATCACGCGGTTGCGCTTGGTGATCTGTATTTCTTGTCCTTGCCGCAGCAGTTCTTCCACTTCGGGGAACCGGTATCTGAGATCGCGGACCGAGGCCTTTGCCATGTGATACATTGTAGCATCACAAGCGAAGAGGACAACACGTTATATTCAGGCTGCCAATGCTAGCCTTCGTTACAGGCGCCACCGGGTTCGTCGGCAGCCATGTCGCGCGTGTTTTGGCTGACCAAGGCGCGGATCTGCGACTGCTGGTGCGATCCAGCAGTGATGTTAGAAATATCGACGGCCTGAAGGCTGATCGTGTCACCGGGGATCTGCGCGATGCCGCCTCCATCGAAAGAGCAATGTCTGGATGCGATGTGGTCTTTCATGTTGCCGCCGACTACAGGCTGTGGGTGCCTGATTCAGCGCAGATGTATCAGACGAATGTCGAGGGCACACGCGCAGTTCTGGACGCTGCGCGCAGGAATGGGGTGAGAAGAGTTGTTTACACCTCCAGCGTCGCAACCATGGGATTCACTGACGACGGGCTTTCCGCCGATGAAAGTTCTCCCGTGTCCGTGCATAAAATGATCGGTCACTATAAGCGGTCGAAGTACATGGCGGAGGAAGTTGCCGTCGCTGCGGGAAGAAGCGGACTGGATGTTGTCATCGTGAACCCAAGTACGCCAGTTGGTGAGCGCGATATAAAACCCACTCCTACGGGCAGGATTATTCTGGATTTTCTGAAGAAGAAGTTTCCAGCTTACGTGGACACTGGGTTGAATCTCGTCGACGTAACTGACTGCGCTCGGGGTCACCTACTCGCCTTGGAAAAGGGACGAACCGGCGAACGTTATATTCTAGGCGGCGAAAACTTGACCCTGAAACAGATTCTGGACAAGCTAGCCGTGATCACCGGTCTTCCATCGCCTACAATTAAGGTTCCGTATTTCGTTGCATTGGCTACGGGCGTAATCGATGAAACGGTTACAGGGCGGATTCGCGGGCGAGAGCCGCGCGCAACCATCGATTCGGTTCGCATGGGGCGCAAGAAGATGTTTGTGTCATCCGCGAAAGCCGAGCGTGAATTAGGATGGAAGCCATCGCCTGTCGATGGCGCATTGCGCCGTGCCGTCGCTTGGTTTAAGGGCAATGGCTATGTATGACTGTGTGGGGACGGGCACTCCTGCCCGTCCAGGCCGAGCAGAGCTCGGCGGAGACTAACCTGTCGGACTCCTGCAAACTCGCTATCATCGCCGCGCTGGAACGAGAAGTTCGTCCACTAATAAAAGACTGGCGAATCGTGAAACGGGAATACGAAGGCCGCCGATTCAATTTTTTCGAACGAGACGGTACGGTTGTGGCGTGCGGCGGAATCGGCGCCGAGGCTGCCCGAAGAGCGGCCGAAGCTACTTTCAATTTCTACCACCCGGCGCTGATCCTGTCCGTTGGATTCGCCGGAGCGCTCGACCCGACACTGAAGGTAGGGAACATCTTTCAACCGCGATTCGTAATTAACGCGAACGATGGAAGCAGGGTCGAAGCGAGTTCAGGCGCAGGCACGCTTCTAACCATTTCTGGCGTGGCTGGCACTGAGCAGAAAGCAAAATACTTGAAAGATTACGGTGCTGCAGCGATTGATATGGAAGCAGCCGCAGTCGCCCGCGCAGGCCAATCGCATTCCATCCCATTCATGGCGGTGAAAGCAATTTCTGATGAATATAATTTCGACCTTCCGCCGATGGACGGTTTCGTCACGCCCGACGGACGGTTCCGCACTGCGTCCTTCACGGCATTTATTGTTATCCGGCCATGGCTTTGGGTTGGGACTATGAGACTTGCGAGAAACAGCGAGAAGGCGTCAAGAGCTCTGTGCAGGTTGCTGGATCAATACCATGTCGATGCGGAAAAATTGCAGAATTCAGCGCCTGAATTGCATCCAACTAAAGGAGCCTTCCCCCAGTCCACAAGATAATGCAGTCCACAAGATAATGGCGACAGCCGACCAATCCCTCATCGAAGCACCCACTTCATCGATTCCCGCCACAATGCAAGCCGCGGTTTATCGCGGCCGCAATGATGTCCGGCTCGAGACCGTCCCGGTTCCAGAAATAAGCGCTGGTGAGTTGCTTGTCAGGGTACACACCTGCGGCGTCTGCGGCACTGATCTCAAGAAGATCGCAACCGGATCACATTCAGCTCCGCGGATTTTTGGACACGAGACTGCCGGCGTGGTTGTCGCGACCGGACTAGGCGTTAGCCAATTCAAGGCGGGCGACAGAATCGTGGTTTTCCACCACATTCCTTGCGGTAACTGTTACTACTGCCAGCACAAGACTTTCGCGCAGTGCGAAACCTACAAAAAGGTCGGAACGACGGCCGGTTTTGAGCCTTCCGGGGGAGGGTTTGCCGAGTACGTTCGGGTGATGGACTGGATTGTCGAGCGCGGAACCGTTCGAATTCCCGAGGGGGTGTCCTACCAACAGGCCTCTTTCGTTGAGCCGGTGAATACGTGCATCAAGGGAATCGAGCGGCTCGGGCCTTCTGCCGACGAAACGGTTCTCGTGATTGGGCAGGGACCAATCGGTATCTTATTGGGTGCATTGACCCAACGTGCAGGCGCTAGGGTAATTACTTCCGATTTGTATCAGCAGAGGCTTACAATATCTAAAGAGCTCGGTTTACAGAATTCAATTGATGCGTCGTGTGTCGACGTTGTCCAGGCTGTTCGGGCGTTGACGGAAGGACGCGGTGCGGATGCGGCTATTTTGGCGGTTGGCGGAAATAGTCTGATTAAGACAGCTATGGATGCGGTTCGGCCCGGTGGGCGGGTATTGCTATTCGCCCAAACCGCCAGGGGAGAGGTCACGATTGATCCCGCGGCGGTTTGCGTGGATGAGAAGACGTTGTTGGGTTCATACAGCGCATCCGTGGATTTGCAGGCAGCGTCGGTGCAGTTTGTGATGCGGCAGGAGATGGACTTGGAGAGCTTGATTAGTCATCGCTTTCCCTTGTCCCGCAGTCTTGAAGCACTGGACTTGGCTGCCCATCCTGGCCCCGATTCCATGAAAGTTGTTATACAGCCCGGAAGTTCGTGGAGGAGTGATGGTAAAGGAAACCCATAAGTGAACGGAAAGATGACGGCAGCTGTCCTCTACGGAAAAGAGGACGTCAAAATTGAGAGAGTGCCTATCCCGAGAGTTGGGGAAGGCGAGGTTTTGGTCAAGGTGCAGGTCGCTCTTACCTGTGGCACTGACCTCAAGGTATACCAGCGCGGTTATCACGCACGGATGATTGTGCCTCCGGCGTTGTTCGGCCACGAACTGGCTGGAGTGATCGAAGAAGTTGGCCAGGGTGTTCGTGGGTTTAAGAAGGGGATGCGGGTTGTGGCATTGAATTCCGCTCCCTGCCAGAAGTGCTTCTATTGCTCCAAGCATCAAGCGAATCTCTGCGAAGATCTGCTATTCAACAACGGCGCGTACGCCGAATACATCAGAATCCCCAAACGGATTGTCGAGCTTAATATGCTGGCGATTCCGCCTCACGTCACTTTTGAAGAAGCTGCAATGGTCGAACCTCTCGCGTGTGTTCTGCGCGGCCTGCATGAAACTGGCGTGGAGATCGGTGACACGGTTACGATCATAGGCGGTGGCCCGATTGGTCTCATGTTTGTGCAGGTGGCCAATGCTGTCGGTTGTAATGTCATTTCAGTGGTAAAGAGAGATTCGCAGGTTGCGGCCGCCAGACATATGGGCGCACATGAGGTGGTGCAGATCACAAAGGTAAAAGATCCAGTCGATGCGGTGCGAGAACTTTCTCCCGAAAAGCGTGGCAGCGATGTGGCGATTGAAGCGGTTGGCCGTCCTGAGGCGTGGGAATGGGCGATTGACATGGTCCGCAAGGGCGGCACGGTGAATTTCTTTGGCGGATGCGCCAGCGGAACCAAGGTTCAACTTGACACTAACCGGCTTCATTATTCCGAGGTCACCCTGAAGGCGACCTTCCACCACACACCTGAGACCGTCCGCAAGGCGTTCACGTTGATCGCCGAGAAAAAGATTCGTTCCAACGACTACATCACCGGAGAAGCGCCACTCTCGCGGTTACAGCAGGTTCTTCATCACATGCTCAATCGCAACGGCGATATAAAAACCGCGATTATTCCGGGGCATTGATTCGGAAGTCTGGATTCAGAGCTAGTGGCTGAGAACAGCTGTTCATACCAGACACTTTGGGAGGCGCAAGAACCTTTGTCATCCATTGCCAGCAACGGCTCCCACCTCCTCGAAGATTCGATTAGGGCGGAATGGAGTCGCCTACCTGCCGAGTATGCGATTCCTGAGCGCGCTCCCTCGCTAACCGAGGCCCAGGAATACTGCCGCCGGCTGGCTCGCTCGCACTACGAAAACTTTCCCGTCGCTTCGTGGTTCCTGCCTCGAGAACTACGCCAGCATTTCTACAATGTGTATGCTTACTGCCGCATTTCGGATGACCTCGGAGATGAAGTCGGCGATCCGGAAGTATCGCTGCAATTGCTTGATCAATGGGGAACTGAACTCGATGCCTGCTATTCGGGATA
>Ga0307477_10002461_pt1 | contig 14357 bp, 9 predicted proteins | sample atmos_gasesECM2C_FD_203316 | JGI IMG/M metagenome (GOLD analysis project Ga0307477, IMG submission 203316) | Hardwood forest soil microbial communities from Morgan-Monroe State Forest, Indiana, United States - atmos_gasesECM2C_515 | ecosystem: Environmental > Terrestrial > Soil > Temperate...
GATCCGATTCGCAAAAACCATTCGCCATCGTGGTTGTGGCCGGGCTCATCTCCCGCCTGTTTCTTGGCCGGATTGTCAGTCCGGTGCTCTACAAAATGGTTGCCCGTGAAGGAGACGTTCTCCAGGTATGAACGATCGGGGTGCACGACACGGCACAAATTTGGCGCCACTAGTGCGGCGCTTTCTGCGTCTAAGTATCATTGGCGAGCGAGTTCTCGAGGTTTAATGAATCGGCGGCGCATCACTTACCGGCTGTTGGCCACGCTGCTGGCATTCGTCGTGGTGTCTTTCGCGCTGCAGGCTGCGGGTCACTGGCACAACCGAACTTTCGAAGACCAGCACTGCCGCGTTTGCCATGTGGCTCACTCGGTAGCAGTTGATCTTTCGCATGGAACCGGGTTGCAAGCGCCGAATGCAATCGTCCGGCTGGTTCAGACTCGGCCAGTTGATCCTCATCTGGAGCTTATTTCGCACCAGGTCTCCTCGCGCGCCCCTCCCGCTTAAATCTCCTCTCTTTTCTTTATCGCGAATAGAACTGCGCCGTGGCCATTCAACCCATGGAGCATATTCATTCAACTCTTTCATACATCGCGCGAGGAGGATTTATGCGAGTTCGTGATTCATTCTTGGGAACATTCAGTGTTTTGCTGTGGTTGTTGGCCGTGCCGGGGATTGTCAACGGTCAATCCAACTCCGGAACGATTTCGGGGACGGTAGTGGATCCTTCCGCAGCGGTGGTGGCGAATGCGACTATCGAGATTCACAATCCAGTCAGCGGTCTCGACCGCACCACGACCACAGACAGCTCCGGCGCTTTCAATTTTCCGAATGTGCCATTCAATCCCTATCACCTGTCCGTCACTGCGGCCGGATTCGCACCCTATTCGCAGGATGTGGATGTCCGCTCCGGCGTCCCGGTGAATGTTAAGGTCAGCCTGACTGTAGCGGGAACATCCAGCACGGTAACGGTCGAGGGTGGCAACGACCTGTTGGAGAACGACTCCACCTTTCACACCGACGTGGACCGCGCCCTGTTCGAAAAGCTGCCTCTCGAAAGTCAATCGTCGTCGTTGAGCTCGCTCATCACGCTGGCGACGCCAGGCGTCGCGGCAGACTCCAATGGTCTTTTCCATGGCCTGGGCGACCACGCGGAAAATTCATTTTCGGTGGATGGCCAGCCCATTACTGATCAACAGAGCAAGGTTTTCTCGAACCAGATTCCGCTCGATGCTGTCCAGTCACTCGAAGTGATCTCAGGCGCGCCACCGGCCGAATATGGGGACAAGACGAGCCTCGTCATCAACGTGACCACTCGCTCTGGCCAGGGCGTCACTACGCCGCACGGGAGCATCACCGCTTCTTACGGGTCATTCGGGACTTCCACCGCGGGCTTTGACTTGAGTTATGGAGGTCAGAAGTGGGGGAACTTCATTGCCGTGGGTGGGCTGAACAGTGGCCGGTTTCTCGATCCGCCCGAATTCACCGTGATGCACGACAAAGGAAACCAAGAAAACGTGTTCGACCGCGTGGATTATCAATTATCAGCTGCGGACTCGATTCACTTGAACGCAGGTTATACGCGTTCCTGGTTCCAGACGCCCAATTCATTTGACGCCCAGCTCGCCACTGCATGGAAGGGAACAGTGGTGGCGAACAACGGTCTCGATCCCAACGGGAATGTAGTCGGGCCTACGGACCAACGCTCGAAGATCAACACGTTTAACTTCGCCCCTTCGTGGAACCACTTGATCGGTTCCACCGCGGTTCTTACGGTGGGATTTTTCGTGCGGCGTGATGGTTACAACTACTATCCGAGCGGCAATCCCTTCGCGGATCTCGGCCCGAATATTCAGTCGGAAAGCGTCACTCAGGATCGAACGCTCACTAACGTTGGCGGCCGGGCGAGTTTTTCCTACGTGAAGGGCATTCACAACGTGAAAGCCGGAGCAGTGTACGAGCAGACGTTCCTTAAGGAAGGTGACCTGTTTGGAATCGTTGATCCAACTTTCAATGCCCCGTGCCTCGACGCCAACGGCGCGCCCGTATTTGTTGGCGGCCCTGGTCTCAACGATCCAAATCAGTGCGCCACGGCTATCTCAACGAACCAGGCAGTCTATCCAGCTCCGTTTACGGCAAACGTTCCGACAGCCAGCTCGCTCGGATTCATCCCCCTTCTAGGTTGCATCGACCTCACCAGGCCGACGCCATCTGTCAACGACGGGTGCGCTGGTCCAACGAGCGCAGCGCATCTGTTCCGCGGCCATACCGATGTGAAGCAACTGGCTCTCTACATCCAGGACACGATTACCAAGGGGAGTTGGTCCTTCAACATCGGGATCCGGGGCGACATTTACAACGGGCTCGCTAAAGCACAACAAGCGGAGCCTCGCGCCGGGATCGCCTACAACGTCAAGAAGACCAATACAGTGCTGCGCGTTTCCTATGCGCGAACTCTGGAAAGCCCCTTCAACGAAAACCTGGTGCTTTCGAGCCGAGGATGTCTGGACCCGGTTGTCGCGAATCTTTTCGCAGCCGGCGGGCAAGGCTGCGCCTCACCAACTACCGGCGCAGTCACGATTGCTCCTTCTACACTTCCTCCTGGCTTCCGCAATGAGTTCCACGCCGGCTTGCAGCAGGCTTTCGGGAAATACTTGGTTGTGGACGGCGAGTACATCTGGAAGTACACCCACAACGGCTACGATTTCAGTATCCTGGGTTCTACTCCAGTCACATTCCCAATCGCCTGGAACAACTCGAAGATCCCCGGTTATGCCATTCGCGCCAGCGTGCCGAACTACCACGGCTTCACGGCGCTTGTGGTAATGTCCAGCGTCGCCGCACGCTTCTTCAATCCTCAGGTTGGCGGCGTCGGCGCGGTCCCCGGCCCCGTGGGGCCGTTCCGGATTGACCACGATGAGAAATTCAACCTGACCGCGCATTTGCAATATCAGTTCCTCAAACGCGGACCATGGGCCGGATTCAATTGGCGATACGACAGCGGCCTCGTGGCAGGTCCTGTACCTTGCGCGGGAGGCGGCTGCAACAATGGCCCGGCCGGCACTAGCGGTTTCGGTGGAAACGATATCGTGGATGTATCCGGGCTAAGTGCGGATCAACAGTTCCAGGCAGGGCTGTTTTGTGGCCCAGTGCATGCGGCCCCTCCGACACCGGCAAATCCCTTAGGGACTCCGATCAGTCCAAATGGCCAGTGCCTCGCCTCACAATACGGGTCCACACGCCTGAAGGTGCCTACGCCCGATACCGAGGACCCCGACCACAATCCGCCCCGGGTTCGCGCGCGCAACTTGTTTGACGTGGCCATCGGTCACGACAATCTCTTCAACGGCGACCGGTATAAGTGGAGCGTGCGTCTCACGGCCATCAACGTGGCGAACAAAACCGCGGTTTACAACTTCCTCTCCACTTTCAGCGGCACGCACTATGTCACGCCGCGCGCAATGACAGCAGAAGTCGGATTCCACTTCTAGCACTTTACAAAAAAAGAGGCCGATCGAAAGATCGGCCTCTTTCATTTCCTGCGAGTTCCTGTAACGGTTGGCGAAGCTCCGCCGGTGATGGAAATTAGTCTGCCGGCTGGGGGTTGGCCTTACCGGAGAACGTAATGGTGATCAGGAATCCATTCGTTCCCTTGTATTCGAAATCGTGGTCCTGTCCGGAATATTTCTCTACCTGTGTCTTCCACATGCGGAAACCGTTGTTCGATTGCGCTTTCCAATACTGCAAGTTGGGAATCACGATCTCTTGCTTTGGGTTTGTCCCGCTGACGCGCTCCAGGATTACTTCTCCCTTTCCGTTGCTCATTTTGGCGTGAGCCACGCCAGTTGCCTCATCTACATTCCAGGAAAATGCCGCGGTGTCGGTCGCCGCCTTTTCCCACTTGAAGGGATATAGCTGTCCCAGAATATCGGTGAGGGCTGCTTTCTGTTCCGGGGTGTCGCTGGGATCAAATGTCATCACTACCCAGGAATCCTTCCCGGTGCTCCAGTTGCTGCCGAGGTCAGTTGAAACCCAGACTCTTGCGCCGTCGAGCTTTGTGGTTTTGTAGTAGCCCGAATCTACCTTCAGCACCAGATTTGCCCTGCAGAATTGCTTGTCGCCGTGCATGGTGGAGTGCGAATTGAAATAGCAGGGACAGAACATGTCGCAACTGCACGCCTCGATATACGACGCAGTCATCGAGAAGTCAGGTTTCGCCGCCTGAGAAGAATTCGCCGGCGCCGGGGCATCGTTGTATTGCGCCAGGGCAGTTCCGCTCAGAGCACAAGTCAAGATTGCCAGCCATAGGATCTTTCGCATTCAGTTTCTCCTTCGCGAGCTTTGGACGGGCCAGGTTTCCCCAGCGTCCCGATGCCCGCATTGTAATGCTTCTATTTCACCCGCGACAAGGCCATACATCCGTGCCAGGAATTCGACGTTTGGAGCCAGACTAGGAACCATTCATTGAGACGATATGCCCGTTCAATGAATTCGATTTGCAACGGACTTGCCCATAACATACTCTGTCCAGTTGTAAATCAGTTGCAACTGGCTCTGGGGGACTTTTTTGAATCTTACCGACCGACCCTGGATTCTCGCGTCACTCGTTTCAATTGAGGAAAGCTGTTGATCGTCGTTCGCATTGCAATTGTGCTTGCATTTCTGGCGGCCTGCGCGGCCATTGCCCTACCTGCCGCCGCGCAGGATACGCCTTACTTCATCACTTATTCCCATCACCTTGAGGAGCCTGGGACTCTCGAGGTCGAGTTCAGCTCCAATTATGCTACCCAGCGCGCCGGCAATGATTTCATCGCCCCGTGGCTCGAATTGGAATATGGCGCCAAGGCGTGGTGGACCACTGAGCTGTACCTCGACAGCCAGCACACCTTCAACGATGGATCTCTCTTCACCGGCTGGCGCTGGGAAAACCGCTTCCGTCCGCTGATGAAGGCGCACTGGATCAATCCTGTCCTGTACGTGGAGTATGAGGATGTGAACGGCGCGGACAAGAACATGATCGAGGTGGTCGGCTTCGATAGCCAGGCCGATCATGCCGTGCGCAATGACGTCGCGAGCCGCGAGCACAACCACGAGATAGAAACGAAACTGATCCTATCGAGCGACTTCAAGGGTTGGAACGTTTCTGAAAATTTCATCGCCGAGAAAAATCTCGGCCACCGGCCGTGGGAGTTCGGCTACGCGATTGCCGCCAGCCGCCCTCTGCGCTTGGCCGCAAGTTCGAGCCCCTGCAATTTCTGCCGCGAAAATTTCGTTGCAGGAGTCGAGATGTATGGCGGGCTCGGGACCACGGATTCAGCCACGCTCTCAGGAACTTCCCATTACGTCGCGTCGATCCTTGCCTGGCAGATGCCCCGTGGAGTGACGCTGCGTCTTTCCCCCGGTTGGGGTCTCACCGATACAAGTCATCGTTTCCTCTTGCGCTGGGGTCTTACATATGAAATTTCCGGATTCGGACGCAAAGTAAGGAGCTGGTTCCGGTGATACGCTTATTTATCCCTGCGGTTCTCATTATCACCTCGGCCGCGTTTGCCGCAGCCGGCGCTGCGCGCGAAAAAAAATCCGGCGACGATCGTGGTGTGATCAGCGCCATCGCGCAGGCGCCGCTGGCGACGCGCGAGTGGCGCAATCCTTACGGGGACCAGCCCGATGCCATCGCTGCCGGCAGGAAACTCTACCTGCAGCATTGCGCGGAATGCCATTCTCGTGATGCCCGCGGACGTGGCCGCGCTACAAATCTCCGCTCGCCCGGAGTGCAAAACGCCACGCCCGGCGAACTTGTCTGGCTTCTGCGCAACGGCAATCTCTGGCGCGGGATGCCGTCTTGGTCTGGCCTCCCGGTCGAGCGCCGCTGGCAGATCGTCACCTACCTGAAATCGTTGCGCCGATGATTCCTGCTACAATAGTTTTCTGGAGTTGGCCTGCGACGCAGGTGTCGTTGCGAAAGCCTATTTGAACCAACACTGGATCCCCGGGAGCCCGCGTCGTCCTGCCCTTGTGCAGTCCCGGGCCGGCTTGCCGGCTTGCGATAGCCTTAAAGCAGGCGCAGGGCACCCACTTATTCGTGGGGTTCAGGGCCTAGCGCGCACGGCGAAGCGGACCGCTCCTTCTAGCCTCTAGAGGCTTGAGACTGGAAAATCCCTGGATGAAAATTCTTTTTGTTGGCGACATCGTCGGATCGCCAGGCCGCAAAATTGTTCATGATCGTCTCGCAGACATCCTAGCGCAGCGCGAGATCGACCTGTGCATTGCCAACGGTGAAAACTCCGCTTCCGGATTCGGCATCACCCCGCGGCTCGCGGAGGAGCTCTTTGCCAGCGGCATCGAAGTAATCAGCGGCGGCAATCACATCTGGGACCGCAAAGAAATCATCGATTTTTTCCCGCATCAGCCCCGCCTCCTCCGTCCCGCAAATTTTCCGGAGGGCTCGCCCGGTAAAGGCGTGTATATCGGCCACACCAAAAAAGACACTCCTTACGCCGTGTTGAATCTTCAGGGCCGTACCTTCATGGCTCCGCTCGATGACCCGTTTCGAACGGCTATCAGCGAGTTGGCGAAAATTCCCAAGGACGTGAAAGTAATCGTCGTGGATATGCACGCCGAAGCCACTTCTGAAAAACAAGCCATGGGCTGGTACCTCGACGGAAAAGTTTCCGCCGTCCTCGGCACGCATACCCATGTCCCCACCGCCGATAATCATGTCCTTCCCGGCGGCACCGCCTACATCACCGACGTCGGCATGACCGGCCCGCACGATTCCGTCATCGGCATGGAGAAGGCAGGCATCATGCAGCGCTTTCTCGATGCCATGCCCGCAAAATTCGCCGTGGCCGAAGGCGATGTGCAGATGAACACGGTGCTACTTGAGGTGGACGAGGCTACTGGCTGCGCCCGCTCCATCGATCGCGTGAATTACCGCCTCGACTAATCTGTTGCCCTATCCAGGCACCGCGGAATTTACTTCCGTCGGCCTGTGCCTGAAAAAGTTTCGCGGCTCACGCAAAAAAAGGGCATGGATCCATGGATTTCCGCAGAATATCCACAGGCCCGGAATGAATCACTTCTGTTGAAATCTTATTTTTGATTGCGCTGCTCGTTCAGTCGCTCCCGCAGTCCGTTACGAATTGTAAATTCGCAGTCATGCCGAAAAATTGCAATTAGACACTGTCCGCCGCACAATTCTTCTTCGAGCACATCAGCATGCTCATCCAGCAACGGCATGTTGATGTCGCAGCGGAAAAATTCTCGTCGCACGCTCGCATTTTGCCCCTGTGGAAAAACTGTGAATCATATGAGGAAAGCACGCACTCTGTTCGTATAATTTTCTCTTGCTGTTCACGTCGCCATTAGGCACAATCCCGCCTCGCGATTCTTGCTGAGTCTTTATACGGGAACACATTGGTTCTCTTTTATGCGGGGCGCGGGCTTGCGGCAGCGGACCTGAAAGGCCAGACCTAAAGTCCTCCAAACTGAGGAAGGTATTTCCACAGCATTTCCACATCGGTGGAAATTGCGTTAGGGGCTGATTTTCTCAATGAACCTCTGGGACAAGATCCTGCTGCACACCGAGCGCCGCGTCAACCCTCACAGCTTCGCTACTTGGTTCCGTCCCACCCGCCAGGAACGCGCGGAAGAGGGCCGTTTGGTGGTTCGCGTGCCTACCCGGTTGTTCTGCAAGCGCCTCACGGAGACTTATGGTCAACTCCTGCAGGCGGTCCTGACGGAAGTAGGCAAGCCGCAGCTAGTTCTCGACTTCATTTGCGCGGAACCCGAGCCGGCCGCGCCTAATGCAGCCGCTGTAACCCAGGCAAAGCTCGACTTTGAATCGGCGAATCACCAGCTCAACCCGCGCTACACCTTCGACACCTTCATCGTCGGCGCGTCCAACCAATTTGCTCACGCCGCAGCCGTTGCTGTGGCCGAGCAGCCTTCGAAATCCTATAACCCGCTCTTCCTTTACGGCGGAGTGGGACTGGGCAAGACGCACCTGATGCAGGCCATCGGCCATTCGCTCAAGCGCCGCAACCCCTCGCTGCGGCTCACCTACATCAGCGCGGAAAAATTCACCAATGAAGTGATCGCCGCGATCCGTTTCGAGCGCCAGGCTGCCTTCCGCGACCGCTTCCGCAATATGGACGTCCTGATGGTGGACGACATCCAGTTCATCGCCCGGGCCGAGCGCACCCAGGAAGAATTCTTTCACACCTTTAATGCTCTCTACGATCAGCAGAAACAGATCGTGATTTCTTCCGACTGCCCGCCCAAGGAAATTTCTTCCATCGAGGAACGCTTGCGCTCGCGATTCGAGTGGGGCCTGATTGCCGACATCCAGATGCCCGACCTCGAAACCAAGATCGCCATCCTCCAGAAAAAAGCGGACAACGAGCGCATGCAAATTCCCGACGATGTCGCCGAATATATCGCGCGCTCCATCAAATCGAATATTCGCGAACTCGAAGGCGCCCTCATCCGCTTGATGGCTTTTGCCTCTCTCACCGGCGCGGAGATTAATCTCAACACCGCGCAGCAGGTACTCAAGAATATTATCGAGACCCAGGAAAAAAAAGTGACCATCGAGCAGATCCAGAAACGCGTCGGCGAACATTTCGGCCTCCGCGCTCAGGACCTGAAAGTTCGCAGCAATTCCAAAGTGATCGCCTTTCCCCGCCAGGTGGCCATGTTCCTTGTGAAACAGCTCACTTCCGCTTCCCTGCCGGAGATCGGTCGGCAATTCGGCGGCAAGCACCACACCACCGTCCTCCACTCCATCCACAAGATCGAGCGGCAGCGCACGGAAGATAAAGATTTGAACAAGACCATCAACAGGCTACTCGACTCGTTTGGTTAGGTTTAGGGGTCAGGGACCCGGCCGAACCTCCCTTCCCGCTGTGGATGCTTTGTGCAAGTCTCCCGGCGCGGGGGTCCGGCCGGGATTTTTCCGCAACACCGCGAGCCTTTCCACAAGCAAGGCCGCGCAGCAATCGCCGCTCCTCCTAAGCCTTATAGCGTTATCCGCAGAATCCACACTTGCGGCGACGGCGGCGGTTTTCTTATATTTATTCAGATTAGAAAAAGCTGTACAGTAGCCGCAGCCAGAACAAGGGGAAAAATCGCATGACGGAAGCCACCGCCTCTGCCCGTGCCACGCAGGAAGAAAAAGGAACTGGTCCGATGGAGTTCAGCGTAAAAAAGTTCGATCTGCTTGAGGAGTTGCTCCTCACCCAGGGCGTTGTCGAGCGCAAGACCACCATTCCCATCCTCTCGAATATTCTTTGCGAGGCCAAGGGCAACCGCTTGACCATCACGGCCACCGATCTCGAGCTCAGCATCCGCACATCCTGCGATGCCAAGGTAAAGAAAGAAGGCGCGGGCACCATCCCCGCAAAAAAACTGCTCGAGCTCGTCCGCCTGCTCCCCGACGAAGAAATTAAATTCAAGCTACAGGAAAACCACTGGGTGCACATCACCAGCGACCGGCGCAATTACAAGCTCGTCGGCATGTCCAAGGATAATTTCCCCGCGTTGCCGGCGTTCCCACACGCGCTGGTGAAGATCCCCGTAAAATTGCTTGCGGACGTCATTGCCAAGACCACCTTCGCCATTTCACTCGAGGAATCCCGCTACACGCTGAACGGTGCGTTGCTGGTCCTGAAGCCCGGCTCGCTCACCATGGTGGCTACCGACGGCCACCGCCTGGCCATGGTCGAAACAGATCACAAACTGGAAGGCTTCACCGCTGAGACGCGTGTGCTCGTTCCCAAAAAAGCCATGACCGAAATTCAGCGCCTTGCCGCCGAATCCGGCGGCGATGCACAGGTGGAATTCGCGCAGGACGAAAGTCATCTCTTCTTCCAGTTTGGACGCCGCCTGCTCACCTCGCGCAAACTCACCGGCCAATTCCCGAATTACGAAGCGGTCCTGCCGCGCGATGCCAATAAGACCGTCGTCATCGAGCGCAACGAGCTGCAAGATGCTCTTCGACGCGTCTCGCAACTGGCCGACCAGCGCTCGCACGCCGTGAAATTCATGCTCGCGAAAGAAGGCCTGGAGCTTTCCGCTTCCAGCCCTGAATATGGCGAAGCCAAGGAAGTGATCGAAAAAGAATTCAAGGGCGAGCCCATCTCCATCGGCTTCAACGCCCAGTATCTGCTCGATTTCCTCGCCGCCGCTGCCGACGGCCCCATCAGCTTCGAGCTCAAGGACGAGCAGTCTGCCGGCCAGCTCCGTCCCCTCGCCGACGAGTCCTCCCGTTACCGCTACGTCGTAATGCCCATGCGGATTTGACGTCCAGTGCAAGGCTTTCCTGAGCGCACAAGCCTCGCGCGCAAATCACACTCGGACCAATTTGGCGCTGGCCGTAATCCACCCCTTTAGATTTGGTGCTGACCGCCGCGCAAGACCAGCGCTAACCTTCCTCACATGCTTCCACTCAGCCAGCAGATCCGCAAGGCCGTCGCGGCACAGCACGGCGAGATGGCTGAATTCACGCGTGAACTCGTGCGCATCCCCACCCAGAATCCGCCGGGACAAGACTACCGGGCGTGCGCTGAAGCTCTGGCGCGAATGATCCGCCGCGCAGGCCTCCGCGCAACGGTCGAGAAAATCGTGCCACCGAAGCACCTTGCGAGCGGCGCGAGCTCGCCATCAAGTGCAGAGCCTCGCTACTGGGTGCGCGCGACGCTTGGGTCCGGGAATCGAGCGCTCTATTTCCACGGCCACTACGACGTAGTGCCCGCGTCAAGCGCCGCGCAATTTCAGCCGCGCGAACGGAACGGCAATATTTTCGGGCGCGGCACGGCTGACATGAAAGGCGGGCTCGTCACCATGCTGTATGCCGCGCGCGTTCTTAAGGAACTGCGGGTCGCACTCGATGGTCGCATCGAACTTGCCTTCGTCCCCGACGAAGAGACTGGCGGCCAACTCGGCACTGCTGCGCTCTTCGAGTGCGGCGCCCTGGCTCCGGACGCAATTGGAATGCTCACTGCCGAGCCCACCGGCGGCGCCATTTGGAACGCCAGCCGCGGCGCTGTCACCATGCGTGTCACCATAAGAGGAAAATCCGCGCACGTGGGCCTCAGCTTTCGAGGTGTCAACGCTTTCGAGCACATGCTCGTCGTCGCGCGCGCCCTCGAAAAAGAGAAGCAGCGCATCTCGAAACGCAAGACAAGATTCCGCATCGAACCCGACGCAGCCCGCCGCTCCATCCTCCTGCTCGGCGGGCGCACCGAGGGCGGAACGAATTTCAACGCCGTCCCCGCCGAGTGTTCGTTCACGGTGGACCGTCGCATCAATCCGGAAGAAAATCTCGCCACGGAAAAGACGGGCCTGCTCGCAATCATGAATCGCATGCGCCGCGCCGGCATCCAAATTGAAACCAACATTTTTCAGGAAGGAAATTCCGTGGCCATGCCGGAAAGCCAGCCGCTTGCTCGCGCCCTCGCGAAGAGTATCCAGGAAATTACTCGCCGAGCGCCGCGGTTCGAAATGTGTCCAGGCCTGCTCGAAACGCGGTTCTATGCCCAACGCAAAATTCCGGCGCTGGCCTGCGGCCCCGGCCGCCTCTCGGTTTCCCACGGTCCTCACGAATTTGTTTCCGTGCGCGAAATGGAGCACTGCGCCGCGATTTACGCGCTCACAGCCGCGAATCTTCTGGGTGGAAAGGAACGCAAATGACTCAAGGGCGCGTAATCTCGATCCACATGGCCTCCGCAGCCGGCGCGCCAATGCAGTCCCCAGAATCGGTGCGTGCGATTGCTGGCCAAGGCCTCGAAGGCGATCGGTACTTCACGAAGCAAGGAACATATTCCGCCACACCCGGCGCCGTCCGCGACATCACGTTGATCGAAAGTGAAGCCGTGGAAGCCGCGAACGCGAAGCTAGGCACCGCGTTCGCGCCCAGCGCGATGCGTCGAAACATCGTCACGCGCGCCGTTCCGCTCAATCATCTGGTCGGCCACGAGTTCCGTGTCGGAGAAGTGCGGCTGCGCGGCGAGCAGCTCTGCCAGCCTTGCACCTATCTCGAAGGTCTGACGCAGGTCGGCGTCAAAGCTGCCATGCAGCACCGCTGCGGACTGCGCGCCGCGATCCTCGTCGGCGGCACGATTCGCCCCGGCGACCCGATCGCCGCGCTCGACGACCCCCTCGAGCAAAACAAAAATCTCATCCGGCGTTTCTTCGACGAGATGTGGAACCCGTGGAATTTCGCGAAGGCCGATGAATTACTCGCGCCCGAAATTATCTTTAAGGGCACTCTCGGAAGCGAATTGAATGGCCGCGAAGCATTCCGCGCCTACATGCGCAAAGTCCAATCCGCCTTCCCCGATTTTCACAACACTATCATCGAAATCACCGCTGAAGACGATCGCGTCGTCGCCAGAACTTTCTACCGCGGCACGCACCGCGGCGAAATTTTCGGCCTTGCGCCCAGCGGAAAAGAGATCAGCTATGCCGGCGCCGCATTTTTCCGCATTCGCCAGGGACAGGTGATCGAAGGCTGGGTCCTCGGCGATCTTCTGACCCTGCTGCGCCAACTCGGCGCGCACTCATTGCCATGACCTGAGCCTTTTTGGGGGAAGAAATGCGCCCCCAATTACGCATTTTGCAATAAATGAACTCAACCAATTTTCGGTCAAATAACGACGCATGAACCACTATTTAACTTCATGAAAACAAAGGCACTACATTAGTCACCGCGCCCAATAATTGCCTTGTGAATTTCACCTCGTTTCGGTAAAATTTTGTTGTTCCGGATTCCTCCTGAACGGCACTTCGTCCGGACCGAACTTGCTCCGCTTTTGTTGCCTGCGCCAGGGCAAAAGGGGCCAGCAAAGCCCGGAATGATCCCCCTCCGCGGGGAAAGACAAACGCTCCGCCGCGTTCGCCCGAATTTCTCGGAACAGAACGGGATGGAGCGACGAAACACCCTTCGAGTCCCAGCTCGAGCTCGACTCTTCGAGAGGCTGGGGCCAATGGGCAAGGCAAGTGTCGAGCACTTCCGCGCGACCGCCTTCCCAAAATGTAATTTGAATTTTTCGCGTTGTCTGCGTTCCCGCTGATTCGGGACGGCGCTCGCTTGCGATTTTCCCGCTAGCAGGCGCCAAGGCAGCATGCAGTTTCTGAGGAGACGCACTACTCATGGGTGATAAAGAAACTCCGGCCGCAAAAGGTCTTGGCCACAAGTACGACGCGACTTCTATCAAAGTTCTCGGCGGCATTGAAGCCGTCCGCAAACGCCCCGCCATGTACATCGGCTCGACGGGTGAGCTCGGCCTGCACCACCTCGTCTGGGAAGTGGTGGACAACTCGGTGGACGAAGCCATGGCCGGCTTCTGCGACGAGATCAACGTCAGCGTCCACGACGACAACAGCGTCACCGTGATTGACAATGGCCGCGGTATTCCTGTGGACATGCACGCCACGGAAAAAAAGCCCGCCGCCGAAGTGGTAATGACCGTCCTGCACGCCGGCGGAAAATTCGATAGCGACACCTACAAAGTTTCCGGCGGCTTGCACGGCGTTGGCGTCTCCGTCGTCAACGCGCTGGCCGACTGGCTGGACCTCGAAATCTGGCGCGATGGGCAGGTCTGGGAGCAGTCCTATGAGAAAGGTGTCGCCACATCCAAGCTGAAAGCCTCCGGCAAAACGAAGAAGACCGGAACGAAAATCACATTCCACGCCGACCCTTCGATCTTCACCACCATCAATTACAGCTTCGACACGCTTTCGCAGCGCCTCCGCGAGCTGGCCTTCCTCAACAAAGGCTTGAAAATCACGCTCGACGACGAGCGCAATAATAAAAAAGCGGAATTCCGCTTTACCGGCGGCATCTCCGAATTCGTTAAGCATCTCAACCGCGGCAAGCAGACCCTCCACGATTCGCCCATATACATGGAAGGCAAGCGCGGCCAGGTGGACATGGAAATCGCGCTCCAGTACAACGACAGCTACGCAGAAAATATCTTCACCTTCGCCAACACCATCAATACCGTTGACGGCGGCGCCCACCTCGCCGGCTTCCGCTCCGCGCTCACTCGCACCATCAATTTCTACGCCAGCTCCACCGGCATGTTGAAAGAGCAGAAGGACGAAGTCTCCATCACCGGTGACGATGTCCGCGAAGGACTGGTGGCCGTCGTGTCCGTCAAGCTGCCGCAGCCGCAATTCGAAGGGCAGACTAAGGGCAAGCTCAATAGCGACATCAAAGGCCTCGTCGAACAGCTCGTCAACGAAAAGCTCGGCGAATATTTCGACAAGCACTCCTCAATCGCGCGAAAAATCATCGGCAAGTGCATTGACGCCGCCCGCGCGCGTGAAGCCGCCCGAAAAGCACGCGAGCTTACGCG
>Ga0307477_10002463_pt1 | contig 14352 bp, 15 predicted proteins | sample atmos_gasesECM2C_FD_203316 | JGI IMG/M metagenome (GOLD analysis project Ga0307477, IMG submission 203316) | Hardwood forest soil microbial communities from Morgan-Monroe State Forest, Indiana, United States - atmos_gasesECM2C_515 | ecosystem: Environmental > Terrestrial > Soil > Temperate...
AAAGTTTGGAAAAAACTTACCCGCAACCGCCTCAGAAGGTGGATGATATGAGTCGTGCCGCGTCGACCATGCAATCGTCCCAGCAACATACCGCGCAAGGGGTGTCCATGGCAGCAAAAATCCTGAACGTCGATGAGGCCAAGCTGGTCAGGGCCGCGGGAGGCGTCGTCCGCCGAAACGGGGCGCGAGGTGCGCTGCGCGTGGCCGTCGTCCACCGGCCGGGCTACGACGATTGGTCCTTTCCCAAAGGGAAGGTTGACCGCGGGGAGACGCTCGAGGAAACCGCGCTGCGCGAGGTGGAGGAGGAGACGGGGCTGCGCTGCAAGCTGGTGGCGCCGCTCGGCTGCACCGCCTACGCCGACCACAAGGGTCGTGACAAGGTTGCCTGCTACTGGCTGATGGACGTGGTGAGCGGCCGATTCCGCGCCGGCAGTGAGATCGACGAGGTCCGCTGGGTCACGATCGACGACGCGCTCGAGCTGCTCAGCTATCGCCGGGATCGTGCGCTCCTGCGGGCGCTCGACCTCGAAGCTACCGGATAACGCGGCTCCGTTTCAGGCTCGTCGTCTGATGCCAATCTATGTGGTTCGCCACGCCAAGGCGGGCGACCGGGCCGAATGGGAGGGCGATGATCGGCTCCGACCCTTGACCAAATCCGGACGCCGGCAAGCCGACGAATTGGCGGCCTGGCTCAAGAAGGAAGCGATCGACGCGATCCTATCCAGCCGCTACGTGCGCTGCCTGCAGACCGTCGAGCCGCTGGCCGAACAGCACGAGCTCCCGATCGAGCCGAGAAAGGATCTCGAGGAAGGAGCCGGCGGCGAGAGCGTCCTCCGGCTGGTGTCGGTGTTCCAGGGACGCAACGTCGTGCTCTGCACGCACGGTGATGTCGTGGAGGAACTGCTGGAGCGCCTGATCGACAAGGGGTTGGTCTCCAGGGCCCGCGCCCAACTCGAAAAGGGCTCAACCTGGATCCTGGACGAAACGGACGGTCACATCACCGGCGCGACCTACCAGGCGGCGCCGTGATCCCGACTAGCCGAAGCGACCGCTGACGTAATCGCGCGTTCGGGTGTCCTTGGCGTCCTCGAAGATCTGAGCGGTCGGGGCAAATTCGACCAGCTCGCCACTGCGATCGAACGGCTCGATCAGCATGAAGGCGGTGAAATCGGCCAGCCGTTTGGCCTGTTGCATGTTGTGGGTGACGATCACGACCGTATAGCGGCCGGCCAGATCGCGGATCAGCTCTTCGACCCGAAGGGTTGAGATCGGATCGAGCGCCGAGCACGGCTCATCCATCAGGATCACCTCGGGCTTGACCGCGATGCAGCGGGCGATGCAGAGCCGCTGTTGCTGGCCACCCGACATCGACGCCGCCGCGCGATACAGCCGGTCCGACACATCGTCCCAGAGTCCGGCCACCCGCAGACTCTCCTCAACGGCCTCGTGTATCGCGGGCTTGCTCCAGCCCATCAAGCGTGGGCCGTAGGCGACGTTGTCGTAAATCGACATGGGGAATGGGTTGGCTCGCTGGAAGACCATGCCGACGCGGCGCCGCAGTTCCTGCGGGTTGCCCATGGTGGTGATCTCTTCGTGGTCGAGCCGGATCGATCCCTTGACGCGCGTGCCCGGCGTCAGATCGTACATGCGGTTGAAGGTGTGAAGCAGCGTGCTCTTGCCGCACCCGGAAGGGCCGATCATCGCCGTGATCTTGTTCTCGGCGATCGAGAGGCTGACGTCGTTGAGCGCGCGGAACCGTCCGTAGTAAAAGGACAGATTCGACGCGCGGATCTTTACGCGGTGCCCGTTGAGCGCCGCGTGGCTGGAGTCGAGATTCCGGGTACGCGTGGCCGGAGCCGATACTTGCGCCAACCGAGCCTTCCTTGCCGATGACGCTACGGTCCGTTGGTTAACAGAAGGTTATGCGGAGGTTAAGCCCAGGGAACCCCAAACCGGCCCGAACCTTAACGTGCTGCATTCCGGCTCTTTACATTGACGGTTTAGATTCGGCGGTAAGCGCGTTGATATGGTTTCCCTTTCCGGGCCGCTCCCAGGCTCTCCCCCTACGGAGCGGCTTTTCGTTTGCCGTCGCATGATCCTGGCTTCTGCTAGATTCCGGCACGGATGGCGGGAAACCTGCGACGACGTGTCAGCAACTGGCGCGACCATCGCGCGGTGAACGACGCCCCCGGTTCGCCGCCCGAGCCATCCGAAGATGACGACGACTCAGGGCAGATCCTGGAACAGCTCGCCGAAGGCGTCGTCCTGATCGATGGCGATCGAACCGTGCTCTGGCTCAACCCGGCGGCCCGCCAGATGGTCGCGGCGATTGACCAACCGGCCGGGCGCCTGCTGGTCGAAGTGGTCCGCGACCACCGGCTGGATGCCCTCGCTGAGCGCGCGCGTGCCTCGCACCAGGACCATGCGCTCGAAATCGCCCTTCCCGTGTCAGGGCGCACGCTGCACGTCCGTGCGATTCCATTACCGGAGGAACGCGTCGCCCTTTTGATGCAGGACGTGACCCGGCTTCGCTACCTGGAAACGGTGCGCCAGCAATTCGTCGCCAACCTGTCCCATGAAATCCGCACCCCCCTCGCCGGCCTCGACCTCGCCGCCCAAACACTCTCCGGCCAATTGCCCACCGAGGGCGATACACGCCTCTTCATCGACCGGATCATCCAGGAGTCGCAACGACTGCAGGCGATCCTTTTGAACCTGACGCAGCTGGCGGCGCTGGACGCCGAAGGCATCGAGGTGGAGCGTGCCCCATTCAGCGCCCACGCGCTGGTCGCCGAACTCGTCGACCGCTACCAGCCCCGGGCGGTCGCGGCCGGCCTTGCGCTTCGAGCGGAACCGGCCGAAGCCGGCGTCGAAGCCATGGGGGACCGCGGGAAGACCGACCAGGCGCTGCAAAACATCGTCGACAACGCGCTCAAATTCACCCCGGCGGGCGAGGTGGTCGTCACGGTTGCCTCGGAGCACGCCTGGGTGGAGATCGCGGTCCAGGACACAGGCCCTGGCATTCCACCCCGGGACCTGCCCCGGATCTTCGAGCGCTTCTACAAGGTGGACCGGGCGCGCGGCGGCCAGCCGGGAAGCGGCCTCGGACTCTCGATTGCCCGCCACCTCGTGCAGTTACAGGGCGGAACCATCACCGCCGAGAGCACGCCGGGCGCCGGAACCCTGATCCGGGTACGCCTTCCCCGGACGCCGTTAACCTTCCGTTAACCTTGCGCGCACCGGCCGATTACGCCCGGTCGCTAGAGTGGGCTGCGGATCCGATTCGCCACCCATTTCGCGCTCACCTTGAAGGAGGGAACATCGCCAGCATGAAACGTGTTCTCGTCGCCCTGTCCATGGGCGCAAGCCTGCTGCTTGCCGCTTGCGGGGGTACCAGTACAGCCGGAGGCGCCTCGCCGTCCGCCAACGCCATCGTTCCGCCTGGGGCGGCTCTCACCGGCGCGGGCGCGACGTTCCCAGGTCCGTTCTACGACGCGGCGCGCTTTGCCTACAACCTGAAGTTCAGTCAGGTGACCGTCAACTACCAGGCGGTCGGCTCTGGGGCGGGCATCCAGCAGCTGACGAAGAAGCTCGTCGACTTCGGCGCGAGCGACGTACCGATGAGCGCCACGGAGCTCGCCACCGCCGGGGGCGCCGACGGCATCGTTCAGATCGCGTCGACGCTTGGTACCGAGTCGCTCGCCTACAACCTGTCTGGCATCGCCAACGGGCAGGTGAAGCTCACGCCCAAGACCATCGCCGGCATCTTCCTCGGAACGATCAAGAATTGGAACGATCCGGCCCTCGCGGCCGACAACAGCGGTGTCAGCCTGCCCAACCAGGCGATCACCGTGGTGCACCGGTCCGATGGCAGCGGAACGACCTACATCTTCACCGACTACCTCTCGACGGTCAGCCCCGACTGGAAGACCAAGGTCGGCAAAGGTAAGTCCGTCTCCTGGCCGGTCGGTCAGGGCGCCTCTGGCAACGCTGCCGTCGCCACCAGAATCACGCAGACGCCAGGCGCGATCGGCTATGTCGAGCTCGCCTACGTCCTCCAGACCAATATGACCCAGGCGTCGCTGCAAAACCATGACGGCCAGTTCGTCATCCCGAGTCCCGACGGGGCCACGGCCGCCGCCAGCCAGTTCCCGGCTGTCACTCCGACCCAGTTTTCGATCGTCGACGCCCCCGGATCGACAAGTGCGCCCATCAGTGGCTACAGCTGGCTGATGCTCTACAAGGATCAGCCCGACAAGACCAAGGGGACCGCGCTCGTCGACTACCTCGACTGGCTGGTGACCGATGGCCAGTCGTATGCGACCACTGTCCATTACGCGAAGCTGCCGACCAACATGGTCAAAAACGACATCACCTCGCTGAAGACCGTCACCTCGGGAGGCGCCGCGCTCCTCCCAAGCACCGCGCCCGCGTCCTAACGTCGCAATGAGTCGCGGAACTGCCGAGCGGGTGGTTCCCACGCCGCTGGTGGCCGCAGGCCACCAGCGGCATTTCGTCTTAGGCGATCGCATCTTCCGCGCGATGGCGTACGCTGCCGCGCTGCTGGTCATGGTGATCGCGGTCATCTTCCTCATCGCGCTCGCGATTCCGGCGCTGCCCTCGATCACGAGATTCGGGCTCGGCTTCTTCGCCACTCGCACCTGGGACCCGGTGCGCAACGAGTTCGGCGCCCTGACGCCGATCTACGGCACCCTGGTGACCTCGGCCATAGCGCTGTTGATCGCCTTTCCGATCGGGCTGGGTGCCGCCCTCTTCCTCGCGGAGGACGCCCGCCTTCGCCTGCTCCGCGGTCCCCTCTCGTTTTTGATCGAGTTGCTGGCCGGCATCCCGAGCGTCGTCATCGGGCTCTGGGCATTCTTCACGCTGACCCCGTTGATGCGTAACAACGTCGACCCATTCCTTCAGCACACCCTGGGCTTCCTCCCTCTGTTCCGGGGAACGCCGTCGGGCTATGGATTCCTCACGGCCGGCCTGGTCCTCGCCATCATGGTGCTGCCGATCATGATTGCGCTGTCGCGCGATGTGATCCGTGCCGTTCCCCGCGAGTTGCGGGAGGCGAGCCTGGCGCTGGGCGCCACCAACGCCGAGACCATCTGGTCGGTCATCCTCCCGTACGCCCGGGTGGGGATCACCGGCGCCGTCCTGCTGTCCCTGGGTCGCGCGCTCGGCGAAACGATCGCGGTCACCATGGTGATCGGCAACACCATGCAAATCAGTACGTCGCTGTTTGCCACTGGATACACGCTGCCGAGCGTGATCGCCAACGAGTTCACCGAGGCGAATGGCACGCTTTACCTCGGTTCGCTCTTCTACCTGGGCGTGGTCCTGGTGCTGATCACGATTGCTGTCAATGTCCTGGCGCGCCTTCTGATCTGGCGGTTTTCGGGATCGGGGCGGGCGATGGCATGAGCCTTCCCCTCGTCCGAATCCTTCTCGATCGAGTGGTCGGCGCGCTGGTCGTGCTTTGCGTGATGGTTGCCGCCATCCCCGTCCTCGTCCTTTTTCTCTTCGTGATCATCAAGGGGTTTCCGGGTCTGTTGACCCCTGGGTTCTTTACCGACCCGCCGCACCCGCAGGGCGTGCCGGGCGGGGGCGTGCTCAATGCCATCATCGGAACGCTCGAGATCGTCGGCCTCGGCTCGCTGCTGGCAGTCCCGGTGGGCGTCCTGATCGGCATCTTTCTTTCCGAGTACGGGCGCAACCAGGTGGGGGACACGGTGCGTTTCATCAGTGACGTGCTGACCGGCCTGCCGTCGATCGCCTTCGGCATCTTCGGTTACACGGTGGTGGTGCTGACCACCCATCACTTCTCGGCGCTCTCGGCATCGGTTGCGCTGGCGGTGCTGATGCTTCCCGTAATCCTGCGGGCCACGGAGACCGCGCTGCTACTGATTCCGAACTCGCTGCGGGAGGCGGGTCTTGCCCTGGGGGCACCGCGATGGCGCGTGACGCTCGAAATCGTGGTACCGGCCGCGCTCGGCGGCATCGTGACCGGCGCGCTGCTGGCCATGGCCCGCGCCGCCGGGGAGACGGCGCCGCTCCTCTTCACCACCCTTGGCAACGATATCGTCCAGACCAATCCACTGCAGCCGATGGGCGCGCTGGCGCTGACCGTCTATCGGAATGCGCTGCTCCCCTACCACAACCTGCAGGACCAGGCGTGGGCCGCGGCGCTGCTGCTCGTGATCCTGGTGGCGACGACCAACGTCCTGGCCCGCGTGTACGTCCGGCGGATGCAGCGGTAGTGGCGGCCAGTGGGAGAATGATGGCTTGGAAGACGATGCAGACTGACGTTGCTCCACCGCCTGCGCCCGGCCCCGACATCGAGCTCAAGCTCGACGCGCGTAAGGTGAACTTCTTCTACGGCGACTTCCAGGCGCTGAACGAGGCCTCGCTGGCGGTGCAATCGCGCAAGATCACCGCCCTGATCGGGCCCTCGGGGTGCGGCAAGACGACCTTCCTGCGGGTCTTCAACCGGATGTATGACCTGGTGCCGGGCGCGCGCGCCACCGGCGAGGTGCGAATCGACGGCCAGGATGTCCTATCGCCGGATACCGACGTCATCAACCTGCGACGCCAGGTCGGCATGCTGTTCCAGCGGGCCAATCCCTTCCCGAAATCGATTTACGACAACGTCGCCTACGGTCCGCACATGTTGGGCTGGTCGAAACACCAGATCGACGCGGTGGTGGAAGAGAGCCTCAAGGACACCGGGCTGTGGAACGAGGTGAAAGATCGCCTGCGGCGCTCGGCGTTGAACCTTTCCGGCGGCCAGCAGCAGCGCTTGTGCCTCGCCCGCGCGCTCGCGGTCAAGCCGGAGGTGATCCTGATGGACGAGCCGGCCTCGGCGCTCGATCCGATCGCGACGCTGCGCATCGAAGAACTGATGCAGGAGCTGAAAGAGCGGTATACGATCGTGATCGTGACGCACAACATGCAACAGGCGGCTCGCGCCTCAGACTTCACCGCCTTCATGCTGATGAACCAGAAGCGGGCGGGCGAGGTGATCGAGTTCGGTCCCACCGACGACATCTTCAATCGCCCCAAAGACGGCCGGACCGAGGATTACATTACCGGCCGGTTCGGGTAGAACCACCATCGTGGCTACCACCAGGACTCTTTTCGATCAGGAGCTCGCCGAGCTGAAATCGGGCGTCGTCCGCATGGGCAGCATGGTCGAGCAGGCGATCGCCGACTCGATGCGGGCGCTGGTCGATCGTGACAACGCATTGGCGAGGATGGTCATCGCCCGCGACCAGGACGTCAACGAGCTGCACCGGCAGCTGCGCGAGCGCGCCTTCATGATCATGGCGACCCAGCAGCCGGTGGCCCGCGACCTCCGCCTGATCGTCAGCTTCCAGCACATGGTGCTCGAACTGGAGCGGATGGGCGACCACGCGGTCGGCATTGCCCGGGCCGCGTTGCGCCTCAACGATCTGCCCCAGTTGAAGCCATACGTCGATCTTCCGAAGATGGCTGAGCTCACGGAGTCGCAGGTGCACGAGATCCTGGGGGCCGTCATCGAAGCGGACGAGGACCGGGCGCGGGCCATCGCGGAGCGCGATGACGAGGTCGACGTGCTCTACCACAAGGTCTGGGATGAGCTGGTCCGCTTCATGGTGGACGACCCGGCGAATGTTCAGCGGGCCGCCATCCTGCTCTTCCTCGCCAAGGACCTGGAGCGAATCGCCGACCGGGTCACCAACATCGCCGAAGACGTCGTCTTCCTGCACACTGGCCGGATCGTGGAGCTGAGCTAAGCGTGCCCAAGCGCATCCTCGTCGTCGAGGATGACGCGACCATCCGCGACACGCTCACCTTCAACCTGAAGAAAGAAGGATATGTCGTGACGGTGGCGCAGGACGGCGCCGACGCCGTCGCCCGTGCTCGCAGCTCTCGCCCGGACCTGATCCTGCTCGACCTGATGCTGCCCGAGTTGAACGGCCTCGAGGTCTGTCGCATCCTCCGGCAGGAGGGCAACGTCCCGATCATCATGCTGACCGCCAAGGAGAGCGAGGTCGACAAGGTGGTCGGGCTGCAACTCGGCGCCGATGACTACATCACCAAGCCCTTCTCCCTGCGGGAACTGTTCGCCCGCATGACCGCGGTGCTGCGCCGCAGCGAGCAGCGCGACGTGCGGCCCGAGGTGGAGGAGGACCGGCTCGGCCGGCTCAAGATCGACCGGGCCGGCCGGCGCGCCATGGTCGACGACGCCGAGCTGAAGCTGACCCCGAAGGAGTGGGAACTGCTCGCCTACCTGGTCCGCCGTCCGGGCCGCGTCTTCACCCGTGAAATCCTGCTGGAACAGGTCTGGGGCTACAACTACCTGGGCGACCGCAAGACGGTCGACGTCCACATCCGCTGGCTGCGCGAGAAGCTCGGCCGTTTCGGCAAGCTGGGATTCGAGATCGTGACGGTGCGCGGAGCCGGCTACCGGCTCGACCCGATTCGCGAACCGGCCGGCAACGGCGAACGCGCGGCCGGCGCCGCTCACTCGTCCTAACCCGGCCAGAGCTCTCGGCAGCGGACCGGGGCGTCGTCCTACCGTCACGCTGCCGTAACCCGGCCAGCCCCGGCCCCGCGTTATACCGGGATGGAAGCCGACCGCTCAGGGGTCGAGACGGTCCTTGGTCGGCTCTTCGCCTGGCCGCGGGGCGGCGGCCGAGCGCGAGCGCGAGCGGCAGCCACCGCCGAGCTCAACCGCAAGCAAGCCATGTTTCGGGACGAGCTGGAGCAGCGCCTCCAGGTCCAACGCCAGCTCCGCGAAAGCGAGGCCCGGGTCGGGGCGATCATCGAGAGCGCGCCGATCGTGCTGTTTGCGATCGACCGCGATGGGGCGATCACCTTCTCCGCCGGGGTTGGACCCGACCCGCTCGGCAAGAAACCGGGCGAGGCCCTGGGATGGTCGGCCGCGGATCTGTTCGCGGAGCATCCCAAGGTCGTGGAGGGCATTCGCCAGGCGCTGTCGGGGATCGAGGGGCGGGCCGAGCTGACGCAGGGGGAACGTACCTTTTCCTTCAGCCTGGCTCCGTTTCGCGATGCGGCCGGCAACACCGCGGGCGCCATCGTGGTGGCGATCGACGTGACCGATGGTCGCCGGACCGAAGCCGCGTTGCGCCAGTCGGTGGAAACCCTGAAGCAGGTCGACCAGAACCGTCGCGGCCTGCTCCGCCGGCTGGTTCATGCCCAGGAGGAGGAGCGGCGGGCGATCGCGAGCGACATTCACGACGATTCCATCCAGTCGATGTTCGCGGTCGGCCTCCGCCTGTTCGCGCTCCGCGAGACCCTGCACGATAGCGCGCAGATCGAGCAGGTGGATCGGTTACAACAAAATGTGCAGCAGTCCACCGACCGGTTGCGTCACCTGCTCTTCGAGTTACGGCCGGCCGCCCTGGACGAAGGTGGACTTCCGGCGGCGCTGCGACAGTACCTCGACGCGATGAGCCAGGAAACCGGAATCGAGGTCGAGCTGGCGACGGAGCTGGATCGCAACCCGGCATCGGAGACGCAGGTGATCGCCTATCGCATCGCGCAGGAGGCGCTGGCCAACGTCCGCAAGCATGCCCGGGCCGGCCGCGTCGAATGTGCAGTGTCAGCGGTGGATGATGGCATCTTGACCCGCATCGCCGACGACGGCGTGGGGTTCGATGGCAGCCGCAACGGATCGGTCCCCGGTCATCTCGGCCTGACCGCGATGCGCGAGCGTGCCGAAATGGCGGGTGGGTGGTTTCGTATGACGTCCTCCGCTGGCGAGGGCTGCGTCGTTGAGTACTGGATCCCGGACGCCAGAGGGGAGGTTGCCAATGCCGCCTGAGCGCGCGCCGATCACGGTCCTTCTTGTGGAAGACCACCTCCTGGTCTCGGAGGGACTGGCCGCCATGATCAACGCCACGGGCGACCTCAGGGTGGTGGGGACGGCCGCCACGGCGGTGGAGGCCGTGCGGTTGTCGACGCTGCAGCAGCCCGACGTTGTGGTGATGGATTCCCATCTACCCGACGCCAGCGGTGCGGACATCGCCGGTCTCATCCGCGAAGGCCAGCCGTCGGTACCGATCGTGTTTCTCAGCGCCGATGAAAGCGAGGTGGCGATGATCGCCGCCGTTCGCGCCGGCGCCTGCGCCTACCTACCGAAGTCTCGGGCCACGGCTGATGTCGTCGAGGCCGTTCGCCGCGCCGCGGAAGGGGAGATGCTGATCCCGGCAGTGCAGCTGGCGCGCCTGCTCGCCCGCGCCCACGAGATGTCACGCGACGAGGCTGACCGTCGGCGGCTGGTCGAGAGTCTCACACGCCGCGAAATGGAGGTCCTCGCCTTGATGGCCGATGGCTTCGACAACCGCGCCGTCGCTGCGGAGCTGGGGATCGGCTTCACCACGGTTCGCGGTCACGTGCAGAACATCCTCGAGAAGCTGGACGCCCACTCGAAGCTGGAAGCGCTCGCCTGCGCCGCGCGCTACGGCCTGCTCGACGCCGCGTAAGGCCCCCACCCTACCTCCCCCGAGGCGGAGGGCAACTGACACCCTGCAGATGCCGGGGGCGGCTCCCCATCGACTGGGGGCCGACATCGCGCTCGTCCGGCGATATCCTCCTTCACGTAAACCATCCGGGTTGACTCTCTCCGCCGACCACTGCGCGGACTCGCCCGCGGGCAGCGTCGAATCCAAGCAGGAGATGCAGCGGCCCGGGGCACCGGAAGCCGGCGGTCGTCGATGGTCGCGGCGATAAGTCGAGGATAGAAAAGTCCCCCCTCCCCAACCTCGCGCGCCCGCCCTCACGACCGCCGGCTCGTTTTTGCGGGCCGCCCTGCAGCGGTAGGGCACGATCCCGCTACCGCTGCCACACGACATCCCGACCGGAGCGACGTACCCTGTGGCTCATGGTCACATCCGCCACCGTCCCGCCGGCGCAAAGCCGCCACATCGTCGGACGCCCGCTCGCCGTCGCCAGCGATCCGCGCCGTGGGGCCCGCCCCCTCGCCGTCCGCGGGCGAATCGTTCGCCGGTGAGAAATTCGATGAGAACCCTCACCCAGGGACCGCCATCACGGCGGCTGCACGGGTCCGGGCGGCGAGCCCCACTCATCCCGCTGCTGCCGGTCGCCTACCGCGGCAGCTACGTGCGCCGCCTGCTGGTGCCCCGCCGTCCGGTGGAGCGCGCCCTGCTGTCAGTGATTCAGCAGACCTACCTGGCCGGCTCGAGCACGCGCACCGTCGATGCGCTGGCTGAAACGGTCGGCGTCCCCGGCACCAACCCGGCGCTGGTCGACGCCCAGGCGAGAGACTGGGACCGTCGCGTCGACGCCTTCCGGCATCGCCGGCTTCGTGACGGCTACCCGTACCTGATGCTGTTCGAGCGCCCCGCGCTGGTCCGCGAGGCCGGTGATGCCGTGCCGGTTTCGCTGGTCGTCGCGGTGGCGACCGCCGAATCCGGGAATCGCGAGGTGGTCTCGCTCGGCATCCGTCCCGCCGGCAGCGGCACGATCTTCTGGGAGCCATTCCTGCGCGACCTCGAGGCGCGAGGACTGCATAGCCTGGACACGGTGACCTCGGAGCACCTGCCCGGTTTGCTCCCAGTACTCGCGAATGTCTACCCGGGGACGCACTGGCAGCGTTGCCGGGAGAGCTTCATCACGCAGGCACTCGCTGAGGTGCCGCCCGACGGCCGCCGCGCGGTTGAGGCCAGTTTGCGCGCCGCGTTCGCCGAGCCGGACGCCCAGGGTGCGGTGGCGGCGCTCGCCGGTGTACGGGCCCGCTTCGAGTTCGCCTTCCCGGAGCTGGTCGCGATGCTCGAGGAACCGGCCGCCGCGCTGCTCACCTATTACCGGCTGCCTCGGACGGAGCGCCGCCTGGTCGCATCGCTCAACGGACTCGCCTCGTTGCAGCGTGAGCTTCGGCAATCGTGCCAGCTGGTCGGGATCTTCCCGCACCAGCAGGCCTTGCTGCGGCTGGCCGGCACCATCCTGCAGGAGCTGTCGGACGAGTGGGTCGCCTATCCGCAGCGACGGCGGCGGCGACCTATGGGAGGGGCGGTAGCGTGGGCAGGCTCGGCGTCGGGGCCAGCGTGGGTGTTGCGATCGGTAGCGTAGGGGTTGGCACCGGGAGACTCGGTGTTGGCACCGGAAGAGTCGGCGTCGGCACGGGCAGCGTCGGCAGCGACGGGGTTGGCGGGATCGTCCCCGACCCGGTCGGCGTCGGCGAGGCTCCCGAGCCGGTGGGGCTGGGACCAGCGGATGGCCTGGCGCTCGGCTGCGGCGAGCCGGCCTGATCGCGCGATGCGTCCTGTGTGATGTCGGGTGACAGCGGTGCCAGCAATTGCGGACTCTCCGCCCGGTAATCGGCGACCAGCGGTCCATGCACGTCGGTCGTCAACCGGCGAAGGTCCGGTGACCATCCGCCAAGGGTGGCGGCCACCCAGAAGAGCAACAGCACCGCCGTCGCGACCACCGCCCATTGGGTCCAGCGAAGCGTGCGACTCATGCGGCGTCATCCAGACGAATATCCGAGGCATGCGGAGCGGGCTTCTTGCCCATCTCTTCCAGTCGGGCGATGATCGCGGCCTTTCTCGCGGTGAACGCGGCCACCACCGCCGGGTCGAACTGGCCACCAGATTCGCTCTCGATGGCGCGTGCAGCGAACTCGAACGAAAAACTCTTTCGGTAGGGGCGGTCGGACGTCATGGCATCGAACGCATCGGCGACCGTGACGATTCGCGCCAGCTGCGAGATCGAGCTGCCCTTCAACTTGTCCGGATAGCCCTCCCCATCCCATCGCTCGTGGTGATGACGGATAGGGTCGAGACTCGGTTGGAGAAAGGGGACGTCCTTCAGCATCTCGAAACCGATCACCGGATGGCGCCGGATGGCGGACCATTCCTCATCGTTGAGCGGTCCCTTCTTCGCCAGGATGGCGTCGGCGACGCCGATCTTGCCGATGTCGTGCAGGAGGCCGGCGCGGCGAAGCACCACGAGGTCCGTCGTCGATAGCCCCATTCCCTCGGCCAGCTCCTGGCTGACCGCGGCGACTCGGGCGGAGTGCTCGAACGTGTACGGATCGCGGGCATCGATTACGCGAGCCAGGGCCTCGAGGTTGCGGAAGTATGCTTCTTCGCGCGCCTGGATCTGCGCTTCGAGCGCCGCCGTCATCTCGTTAAAGCTCTTGGCCAGGTACCCGATCTCGTCCGCCGACTCGACCTGGACCCGACGGCTGTAGTCCCCCGCCGAGACCATCGCCATCGACGCGACCAGGCGATCGATGGGGCGGGTGATCCGGTCCGCGAGCGCCAGACCGATCAGGATGGTGCCGAGGGCGATCGCGCCGAACAGCGCGACCAGGACCAGTCGGATGGCGTTGAGGGAGTTGGTGAGATCGGTGGCGGTCGCGGCGACACCGATGTAGCCCAGAGTGGTGCCGCGCATCGTCCAATCATTGACGAGCAAACGGTAGGGGTGGCTCTGCCACTCCGTGGCGATCCGCACCGGCGTTTCCGGTGTCACCGCTTGCCTGACTCCTGGGGTCAGCGATTGGATTCCGCTCAGCGAGCCGGCGAGTACCTGGCCGAATGGGTCGAAAAATGCCACGACGTTCGCGCTCGACCCCGGAATCGTCTGCACGATCTCCGGGAGGGCCTCACCGAGGAGAACGGCGCCGACGACCGTCGGCGTCTGGGCGTCGCTCCAGATCGGTGCGACCCAGTAGAGCATCGTCGGCGTCTCATTCGATAGGAAGATGTACTTATCGCCGAGCGCGTCGCGAGCTCCCGCCAGCGCGTGCTGGACGGCCGGCTGTCCCGTGTAGCCCGCGCCGCCGGCAAACGTCTCGACGGTGGCGCCGTTGCGGCGGAGGGCGACGAGCTCGCGACCGCCAGTGTTGATCACGCGGAGCACCAGGTGCTCGGGCTGCGCGTTGCCGACGATCGGACCGAGCAGCCGTCCGGCCGCATCGCCATCGCCGCGCCCGGTGGCGGTGGCGATTCCCGCCGTGTCGGCCGCGGCCCGCAGCTGCTGCAACCGGTCGTTCTCCAGCGTCGCCAACCGATCGTTGGTGCGCAGCGAGTTCTGGATCAGGCTGTTATCGGCCGCACCCTCGACCGAGCCACCGACCTGGGCGCTGACGACGGCGACGCCGACCACGCCGATGAAGAGGACGAGCACGATAAAAGGCAAAACGATGCGACGTCGTAGAGACGGGTGCCTGAGCATCGGAATGGCTCTCTTTTTTGCTCGCCCTTTTGCTTCCCTACATAAAGCAACGTCCGGCATCTTCCGTCCTTGCCTAGGTATTACCGCTGAGTCCGCTGTTAGGTAGATCACCACTCCATTCGCAGGGCTTGATAACGC
>Ga0307477_10002464_pt1 | contig 14347 bp, 12 predicted proteins | sample atmos_gasesECM2C_FD_203316 | JGI IMG/M metagenome (GOLD analysis project Ga0307477, IMG submission 203316) | Hardwood forest soil microbial communities from Morgan-Monroe State Forest, Indiana, United States - atmos_gasesECM2C_515 | ecosystem: Environmental > Terrestrial > Soil > Temperate...
GACGGATCGCGTTCTCGATCAAGTTGAGCACCAACCGCAGCAACTCGTCGGGCGCGGCCTGCAGGGCGACCGGCTGGGTCTGCAACACGATCTCGTGCTCGCCGCTTACGGGGCCGAGCTCGGCCGCCGCCTCGACCGCGATCTGGGCCAGGTCGCACGGCTCGCGCGCCACCACGCGGCCGACGTCGGTGCGCGCGAGCAGCAGCAGATCGGCGACCAGACGGCGCATCCGCCGCGAGGAGCGCAGGGCCGAGCGCGCCGCCTCGGCCTCGTCGCCGCGCAGCGACTCGGAGAGCAGCTCAAGGTTTGCCAGCACGCTGGTCAGAGGGGTTCGCAGCTCGTGCGATGCGTCGGCGACGAACTGGCGCTGGCGCGCGAGCGTCTGCTCGGTCTCGGCGTGGGCGGCATCCAGCTCGCGGAGCATCCCGGCGAGCGTGCGCGCCAGCAGCGCCACCTCGTCGTCGGCGACCGGCTCGGGGATCCGGCGCGAGGGGTCGCGGGTGCGGGCAATCTGCTCGGCTGTGCTCGTCAGCTGGGCGATCGGCGCCATCGCGCGGCGGGCGATCGCGATCCCGGCCAGCAGCGCCAATCCCGTGCCAGCAAGCACGCCCAGCACCAGCAGTAGCTCGACGCGAGCGATCGTCGCATCCAGGTCGGAGAGTCGCCGACCGTACTGGACGATCACGGTGCCCCCGACGGCGCCGTTGAGCGCCACCAGGCGGGTGTGCACCCGATAGCCGCGGACGTCGGCTTCGTTTGAGAGCCCCAGGTTGGGCGCGCCACTCGTGCCGTCAAGCAGCGTCCCGGACTCCGTCATGATCCGCACGACCGCGTCCTCGGATTCGGCGACGTGGTTGAGCTCCCCCGGATTGGCGATTTCCAGTTTGAAGCCTTCGATGTAGCTGCCGCTCACTTTTGGCTGCAGCAGCTCGGCGATGTTGTCGCCGGCGACCGCGACTTCGCGGTCGAAGTTGGTGCGGATGCGGTGGACCGTCAGCGAGCCGACGACGAGCGCGAAGGCGCACAAGATCGTGAAGGTGAGCAGCGCCGAGACGCCCGCCAGGCGCGTGCGGATCGGCAGGCGGTCGAACAGCTCGGAGATGCGAGCCACACCGCGGAGCGCCCACGCGCGCAGGAGCCGGGGCAGCAGGATCGGCTCCTGCGCGTCGCTCGCCGGATTCAAGCCCGTCGGCGCCGGCTCGCCTCCCGGCGCGCTCGTTTGCTCCTGGCGCGGGGACACCGGCCGCTCCTCAGGCTCGCAGCACGTAGCCGGCGCCGCGGATCGTGTGCAGCAGGCGCGGCTCGCCTTCGGCCTCGAGCTTGCGACGGAGGTTTGAGACGAACACCTCGATCGTGTTGGTGGTCGAGAAAGGGTCGTACCCCCACACCTCGTCGAGCAGGCGCTGGCGGGAGATGACGATCCGCTCGTTGCGCATCAGGTACTCGAGCAGCTCGAACTCGCGCTGGGTCAGCTCGATCGGCCGCTCACCACGGGTGATCTCGTGCGTATCGACGTTCAAGGTCAGGTCGCCGACCTTCAACGGCGCCGAGCCGCGCGGGGGACGGCGACGCAGCAGCGCGCGCATTCGCGCCAGCAGCTCCTGACGCTCGAACGGCTTGACCAGGTAGTCGTCGGCGCCGGCGTCAAGACCCTCTACGCGCGACTCAAGCGCGTCGCGAGCCGTGAGGATCAGGATCGGCACGTCGTCGCCGTCGCGCAACTGCCTTGCCACCTCGATGCCATCGAGGCCCGGCAATCCGAGATCGAGGATCACCAGGTCGGGGGCAAAGCTCCGGCCCTGCTCGATCGCGACCGGGCCGTCGCCGGCGCAGCGCACCTCGTAGCCCTCCATTCGCAACGAGCGCTGCAGCGCCTGGGCGATGTCCTCGTCGTCCTCGACCACTAGGACGCGCGGTGCGCGGGCGAAGTCGCTCATCTCAGTCGATGTATGTAGCCGTACGCACTAAAGCCATGGTAAGCGGCAGGTCTCAAGACGCCGGTGTCGAAGCTGCGTCTGATGCCCGCGCCCCGCCGCAACCCCAAGCGCCAGCCGGCCCGTCGTAGGCGCTCTACGCGCGGGCGCGCGGGCGCGCGGCGAGCCGGCGGCCGGCGGTCGCGAAGGGGAGCGCGCTCGCTGCCTGCGTTGCAGCTGCCCGCGCTGCCGGCGCTCGATCAGAGCCAGCGCGACGTCCTCGGCCTCGCGCTCGTGGCAGTCGGGGTGTTCCTTGGCTTCGTCCTGTACGGACACTGGGACGGCGGGCAGGTCGGGCACGGCCTGGCGGTCGCGATCGGCTGGTGGGTGGGCGAAGCGCGCGTGCTGACACCGCCGGCGCTGGCGGTGAGCGGCGGAGCGCTGCTGCTCGACCAGGTGCTGCCGGCGCACAAACCGCTGCGCACCGGCGGCCTGTGCCTGTTTGCCGCGGTTACGCTGGCACTCGCAGCGGGTACGCTCGGCGTCAGCGACGGGACCCCGGAAGGGGCCTCCTCGCACCAGTGGGCATCGGTCTTTCTGCAGAGCCACGGCGGCGTCGCCGGGCAGGGCCTGTACTGGGCGGCGCACCGGCTGGTCCAGACCGTCGGCGTCGACATACTCGTCGTCTTCCTCGGCCTGACCGGAGCGATCCTGCTCAGCGGCGCCTCGCTGGCCGCTCTGTTGCGCACGACCGGCAGCGGACTGCTCGACACGAGCCGGCTGCTACGCGCGCGACTGGAGGAGAGCGCTCCCGCTCGCCGCTCAGACGAAGCGTCAAAGAGCGAGCGCGAGCCGCTGAGCCCGCCCGACCCCGCTCCCGACGAGCTGATCGTGCGCGCCACGCACGTCGAGGCTCCCTCGCGCGACGAGCCCTTTACCCCCTGGGAAGCCGAGGACGCCAACGCACGGGCAGCCAAGGCGCGAGCCGAGCGGCCCGGCCATGTCGAGGAGGAGCCCGCCCCGGAGGACCCCCTGCAGGCTCGCAAGGATTCAGAGCAGGCCCCGCCAGGTGAGGATCGCGAAGAGCAGGCCGACGAGGCGATCGCGGGCATCGCCCAGGTCGATCCCGGTGCGCTGACGCCGCAGGGCAGGCTGCGCGACGTCGTCACCGACGATCCCGACTTCGCCTGGGAGATCCCGGCAGCCGAGCGCATCCTCACGCGCTCGAGCGCCGAGCAGGCCCGCCCTGACACCGCCGGGCAGGAGCGCACCGCCGCAAGCCTGGTCGAGGCGCTCGGTCACTTCGGGGTGCAGGCAAAGGTGATCGGCACCGTAGCCGGCCCGCACATCACCCGCTACGAGCTGCGCCTGGCGCCGGGGACGAAGGTCGGCAAGGTCGCCCAGCTCAAGGACGATCTGGCCTACGCGCTGGCGGCGACCGACATCCGCATCCTTGCGCCGATCCCTGGTAAGCAGGCCGTCGGGGTGGAGGTGCCCAACAGCAAGCGGCGGATGGTGCGCCTCGGCGACGTCTTCCAACGGCCGCCGGCCGACTGGTCGCCGCTGACGGTGTGGCTCGGCAAGGACGTCGCCGGCAAGGCGATCGGGGCCGACCTGGCCAAGATGCCCCATCTGCTGGTCGCCGGCACCACCGGCGCCGGCAAGTCGGGCGCGATCAACGCGATGCTCTGCTCGGTGCTGTTGCGCGCCACCCCGCACGAGCTGCGGCTGGTGCTGGTCGACCCCAAGCAGGTCGAGCTCAATCACTACGAGTCGATCCCGCATCTGCTCACGCCGGTGATCACGAGCCCGCGGATGGCCGCCAACGCGCTGCAGAACCTCGTCAAGGAGATGGAGCACCGCTACGGGGTGATGTCGCTGTCGCGCACCCGCAGCCTGGTCGAGCTCAACAAGACGCTCGCGGCCCGCAATGAGGCGCCGCTGCCCTACATCCTATGCGTGATCGACGAGCTCGCCGACCTGATGATGGTCGCGCCGGCCGACGTCGAGGACTCGATCATCCGCCTGGCCCAGAAGGCTCGCGCCGTGGGGATCCATCTGGTGCTCGCCACCCAGTCCCCGCGCGTTGACGTGATCACAGGAATGATCAAGGCCAACGTGCCATCGCGGATCGCCTTCGCGGTCTCGAGCCAGACCGACTCGCGGGTGATCCTCGACCAGAACGGCGCCGAGTCGCTGCTCGGCCAAGGCGACATGCTCTTCTCGCCGGTCGGCTCATCTCGGCTGCAGCGGATCCAGGGCGCCTACATCGACGAGTCGCAGATCGCCAAGCTGACCGAGCTTTGGCGGGGGCAGGGCGAGCCCGAGCTGCGCGAGGAGCTGCTGCAGGAGGTCGAGCCGGCCGAGCCCGAGCAATCCGGCGAGGACGAGCTGCACCCCGACGAGGACCCGCTGTTGGGCGACGCCATCAGGCTGGTCGCGGAAATGCAGACCGCCTCCACTTCGATGCTGCAACGCCGGCTGCGCCTCGGCTACACGCGTGCGGGGCGACTGATCGACATGCTCGAGCGGCGCGGAGTGATCTCAGGCTATGAGGGGTCAAAGCCGCGCCAGGTGCTGATCGCAGAGAGCGAGTTGCCGCGCGTGCTGGCAGCGCTCAGCGACGGTGCCGGTGCGCCCGAGCCCAGCGAGACCTCGATTCCCGGCTGATCGGCCTTGCCAGCCGCCCGCCAACCGCGTTCGCCGATCCACCAACGGGTCGCACGGCACGGCCGCAGCGGGCGCATCCCGGTCAGGCTGCGCGCTCGATCTTTCCGACGATGCCCGCAAGTAACACGCTTGTGCGCGCCAGCTACTAGCCTGTCTGCCTGAGATGGCGGAGATCGGAGCGACCCTGCGCGAGGCGCGCATGCGCGAGCGCATCGACGTGTCCGAGATCGAGGCGCAGACGAAGATCCGGGCGAAGTACCTGCGCGCGCTGGAGAACGAAGAGTGGAACCTGCTGCCAGGGCCGACATTCGTTCGCAGCTTCCTGCGCACCTACGCGCAGGCGCTCGGACTCGACGACAAGGCGCTGGTGGACGAATACCGGCGCGTGTACGAGCGCCCGGTCGACCTCGAGCACCAGCCGCCGGTGATGGCCACCGGCGCGCGGCGCCAGAGCCAGCGTGCGCGAGCGGGGGGCGCCACCTCGCGGGGCTATCTGATCGCGGTGGCAGCGTTCGGCCTGCTGATCGCCCTGCTCGTCGTCGGTCTGATCGCCGACAAAAAAAGCGGCTCGCCGACCTCGACCAACAGCCTCAGCGCACGACGCCCCTCAAGCCACCACCATCAAGCCACATCGCGCGCAGCGGGCTCGCGCGCAACCTCGGGCTCGAGCGGCGTGGTGGCGGTCTCGATCCATCCATCCGGGCCGGTTTGGGTGTGCCTGATCGGCGACGGGACACGCAAGGCGATCCCCGGGACCACGCTGCAGCCCTCCTACACACCGGTCACCTATCACGCCAGGCGCTTCACGCTGACGCTCGGAAACGACGAAGCGACGATCTACGTCGACGGTCGGCCCGAGCGCGTGCCGAGCACCTCGCAGGCGATCGGCTACACGATCGACAGCAGCGGCAGGCATCGGCTGCCATCCGGCCAACTGCCGACCTGCGGGTGAACGGGCGCCGATGAGCCGGTCCGCCAAGCCGGCGCGCGCCGGGATCGTGGTCACCGGCACCGAGGTGCTGACCGGGCGGGTACGCGACCGCAACGGACCATGGCTGTCCGAGCGGCTGTTCGAGCAGGGCGTGGATCTGGCCCACATCCTGATCGTCGGCGACCGCCCGCAGGACATGGTCGGGGCTCTGCGCTTCATGGCCGCCGAGGGACTGGACGTCGTGCTGACGAGCGGCGGCCTGGGTCCGACCGCCGACGATCTCACCGCAGCGGTCGTGGGGGAGCTGCAGGGCCGCGAGATGGTCCTGGACGAGGCGCTCGAGGCCCGAATCGCGGAGATCCTCAGACCGCTGGCCGAGCGCTACCCCGACCTGGACCGCACGGCGATCGCCGCCGGTAACGCTAAGCAGGCGACGATCCCGCGCGGCTCTAGCATCCTCGAGCCGGTAGGAACGGCGCCGGGCCTGCTCGTCCCGCCCGCCGAGGGCCGCGCCGGACCGACGGTCGTGGTGCTGCCCGGGCCGCCGCGCGAGCTGCAGCCGATGTGGAGCCAGGCGATCCTCACGCCGGCGTGGCGGGCGGCGGTGGCCGGCGCTCGCAAGTACGACCAACGGATGCTGCGCCTGTTCGGCATCCCCGAGTCGGAGATCGCCGAGACGTTGCGAGTGGCCGAGCGCGAGGGCGTGCCGCTGGGAGCGCTCGAGATCACCACCTGCCTGCGGGGCGGAGAGATCGAGATCGTCACCCGATTCGACCCCGAAGCAGCCGAGGCCTATACGCGATTTCAGGCGCTGGTGGCCGAGCGCCACGCCGCCACGCTGTATTCGACCGACGGCACAACGGTCGACGAGCAGGTCGCCGCGCTGCTGCGCTCTGGCGCGCTGGGTGGCCACGAGCTGGAGCGCGCCACGACGATCGCCGTGGCGGAGTCGTGCACCGGCGGCCTGCTGGCAGCGCGCCTGACCAATCCGCCAGGTGCCTCGGAGTACGTGCTCGGCGGCGTCGTTGCGTACGCCAACAGCACGAAGGTGGAGCAGGTCGGAGTGCCGGCCGAGTCAATCGAGCGAGAGGGCGCGGTCTCAGAGCTCGTGGTGCGCGAGCTGGCTGCCGGGGCTCGAGCCCGGTTCGGAGCCGACGTCGGGGTGGGGATCACAGGAATCGCGGGGCCCGGGGGCAGCAGCGATCAGAAGCCGGTCGGGCTCGTGTGGCTGTGCGCGGCCGGCCCAGACGGTGCGACATTGACCCGCTCGGTGCGCCTGCCTGGAGGACGCGCGGACGTGCGCGACCGCGCCGTGACGGTAGCGATGCACGTGGTCCGCCGTCTGCTCAGAGGCGAGCGCGACGCGACCGCGGCCGGCCCGCTGTCGCGGTGAGCGACGGCGGCGCGACAGCGCGCCTGTTCGTCGCGGTCGATCTGCCCGCGGAGGTCCGCCGCGCCCTGACCGCCTGGGCCCGTCTGGCCGCGCGCGGCGCTCGGTCGAGCGAGCCGGCGGCATCGGCGCCGCTGCGGGTGCTGGACGCCGAGCTGCTGCACGTGACGATCTGCTTTCTCGGCGAGCGCCCGCTGCAGGAGGTCGACTCGATCGCCCAGGAGCTGGCGGCGTGCGAGCGTGCAAGCGCGCACGTCTCGCTGGGAGCCCCCCTATGGCTGCCGCCACGCCACCCGCGCGCGCTGGCGGTCGAGCTACACGACGACGACGGAGCGCTAGCGGAGACCCACGCGCAGGTGACGCGCAAGCTGCAGCCGGGCGAGCCCCGACGCCACCGCTTCCGCCCGCACGTCACCGTCGCGCGGATGCGCCACGGCGACGCGCCGCGCGAGCGCAGCCTGCCGCCGACGCCCGCGCACACGTTTGCACCCTCTGAGCTCGTGCTGTACCGCTCGTGGCTCTCGCCGCAGGGCGCAAGCTACGAAGCGCTCAGCGCGTTCGCGCTCGGCTGAGCGCCGTCAGGCGGCGCGGCTGTCCACCTCCGCCTCCGCTACCTTCGCGGTGGCGGTCGCGGCCTCCACCTGCCCCTCGCCGCCCTGGTGGAGCGGCGTCACCTTGTCGGGCCCGAGACCAAGCGCGGCGTAGATCTTGCGTTCGATCTCCTTGGCGATGTCTGGGTTCTCCTGAAGGTAGGCCTTGGCGTTGCCGCGCCCCTGCCCGAGCCGGTCGTTGCCGTAGGAGAAGAAGGAACCTGACTTCGTGACGATGCTGTGCTCGATCCCCAGGTCGACCAGGCATCCGGCCGTGGACACCCCCTTGCCGAACTCGATGTCGAACTCGGCCTGGCGAAATGGCGCCGCGAGCTTGTTCTTGACCACCTTCACGCGCACCCTGTTGCCGACCGCCTCGGTGCCGTCCTTGAGCGTCTCGATGCGGCGGATGTCAAGGCGCTGGGAGGCGTAGAACTTCAGCGCGCGCCCACCGGGCTGGGTCTCCGGCGATCCGAACATCACGCCGACCTTTTCGCGAATCTGGTTGGTGAGGATGCACAGCGTGTTGGTGCGGTTGAGGTTGCCCGCGATCTTGCGCATCGCCTGGGACATCATCCGCGCCTGGGCGCCGACGGTCTGGTCGCCCATCTGCCCCTCGAGCTCCACGCGCGGGGTCAGCGCCGCCACCGAGTCGATCGCCACCACGTCGACCGCCCCGGAGCGCACCAGCATGTCGGCGATCTCGAGCGCCTGCTCGCCGTAGTCGGGCTGGGAGACCAGCAGCTCGTCGATGTCGACGCCGATCTCCTTGGCGTACAAAGGATCCATCGCGTGCTCGGCGTCGATGAAGGCGCACACCCCGCCGAGCTTCTGCGCTTCGGCCAGCACGTGGTAGATCAGCGTCGTCTTGCCCGAGGACTCCGGCCCGAACACCTCGACGATCCGCCCCTTGGGCACGCCGCCGATCCCGAGCGCGAGGTCGAGCGACAGCGCTCCGGTGGGGATCGCGTCGACTCGCACCTGCGCGCCCTCGTCGCCCATCCGCATGACGCTGCCCTTGCCGAACTCGCGCTCGATCTGCCCGAGCGCCCCCTGCAGCGCGGCGTCGCGCGCCTTCGCGGCCTTCTCCTCGTCGGTGATGGTGCTGGGCATCGTCTTGCTCCTCTGGTTGCTGGTGGATCTCAAAGGTAGCCGCCGTCACGGACGGAAGGCGAACACATGTTCGACGCTACTCGAGAGTACCCTTCAAGGGCGATGAAGCGCTACCACGTGACCACGTTCGGGTGCCAGATGAACGAGCACGACTCCGAGCGGATGAAGGGGATGCTCGAGTCGCTCGGCTACGCCGAGGCGACCGAGCGGGCCGACGCGGACCTGATCCTGTTCAACACCTGCTCGATCCGCGAGAGCGCCGACAGCCGCTTCGTCGCGCACCTGGGGGAGGCCAAGCGCCTGAAGCGCGAACGGCCCGATCGGGTCGTCGGGGTAGGGGGTTGCTGGGCGCAATCGGTCAAGGAGGAGGTGTTCGAGCGCTTCCCGTTCGTCGACGTCGCCTTCGGCCCTGGGCAGACGCACAAGCTCGCCGAGTTCCTGACCAGCGACTCGCTGTCCGCGCAGGGCTACTTCGAGTTCGAGGGCTTCAGCGGACACCTGCCGGCCAAGCGCGCGCGCGAGTACCAGGGATGGGTGCAGATCAGCGTCGGCTGCAACTGCCGCTGCTCATACTGCATCGTCCCGTCCACGCGCGGGCGCGAGGTATCGCGACCGCTGCAGGAGCTGGTCGCGGAGGTGCGCGCGATGGTGGATGACGGAGTTCGCGAGGTAACGCTGCTGGGGCAGAACGTCAACTCCTACGGGCGCGACCTGCTCGTGTCCCGAAGTGGGGTGCTTGCGCCGCGCGACGGAGCGCTCGTGGCACGCGCCGGGGGCGGCCTGGGGGGGAAGGTGGGCGCGCGCCGGCGGAGCTTTGCCGAGCTGCTGCACGCGCTCGACGCGATCGAGGGGATCGAGCGGATCCGCTACACGAGCCCCCACCCCAAGGACATGCGCGAGGACGTGATCCGCGCGCACGCCGAGCTTGCGAGCCTCTGCGAGCACATCCACCTGCCGCTGCAATCCGGATCGAGCCGGATCCTCAAGGCGATGCGCCGCACCTACGACCGCGAGCGCTATCTGGACCGGGTCGCGCTGATCCGCGAGCACGTGCCCGACGTGGCGCTCACGACCGACATCATCGTCGGCTTCCCCGGCGAGAGCGAGCAGGACTTCGAGCAGACGCTGCAGGTGGCCGAGCAGGTCGGCTACGACGGCGCCTTCACCTTCGTCTTCTCGCCGCGGCGCGACACCGAGGCCGCGTCGATGAGCGATCGCTTCGTGCCCCACCCCGTCAAGGTGCAGCGGATGGAAAGACTCGTGGAGGTCGTCCAGCGCCGCGCCCACGAGCGCGCCCAACGGTTCGTCGGGCGCACCGTCGAGGTGCTGGTCGAAGGGACGTCCCGCACCGATCCAGAGCGGCTGCGCGGGCGCACGCGCCACAACAAGGTCGTCAACTTCAGCGGGCTCGCCGAGCCCGGGGAGCTGGCCCAGGTGCAGATCGCCTCCGCCAGCAGCCAGACGCTCGCCGGCCAGGAGTCGCTGTTGACGCGCGCCGGTTGAGATGCCCTGCACGCTGGACCCGCGAAGATCCGGCGCCTCCTCCCGAGCGGTTGACCGCTCGGGAGGCTCTGCGCGCCGTGCGACTACTGGTAGGTGGCCCCCGCGGCGGCCCCGCCTTCATAGGCCGAGCCGGAATTCGAGCCCGAGCCAGAGCTCGATCCAGATCCCGAGCTCGACCCGTTCATGTGCGGACACGGGTGCGAGCCCGAGCCGCTCGGCGGCTGGGGGCTCTTGGGGGTCGTGGATTTCGAGGTGGGCGGCGTCGTCGACTGAGTCGAGGACGTTTCGGTCGTCGTCGTCGGGGTGGTTGCCGTGGAACTACTGCTTGGCGCAGCCGCGGCTCCGGCGATGCCGGCCACGGCTCCGCCTGTCGCCAGGGCGCCCACAACGACGGCAACGCGGATCAACTTTGACTTGTTCATTGGCGAGCCTCCGATGGTCGCTTGGGGGAGTTCACGCGGCCATGCTGGCGGCTCGCGCTAAACCCGCCCATTGGCGGGCGTAAGCCCGAGCGAAGCTCTGTGTAGGAAGGCCCTTAGAGAGCCTCAGCGCTTGCCGCGATGCCCGTCGGCCAGCTGATGGGCGATCCGGTCGCTACCCGACTTGCGCGTCACGGTCGCGGCCAGCTCGGGGGCCACACCGGAGAGCATCGAGCCGAAGCGCAAGCTCGCCGGTGCGACGTCCACCTCGCCGCGGTTTCGCTCGATCGCCTGGACGGTCGCCTTGGCCACGTCCTCGGGGCTGCGCGTGCCGACGCCGCGTGGCAGCTTGACCTGGGCCTCGGCGAACATCCCGGCTTCGCGGATGAAGCCCGGAAACACCGCCGAGACGCCGACGCCGGTGTCGTGCAGCTCGGCGCGCATCGCCATCGCGAAGCCGCGCAGGCCGAACTTGGTCGCGTTGTAGATCGAGCTGCCCGCGGTGGCGGCCTTGCCCGACAGCGAGGACATGAACAGCAGGTGGCCGCGCCCGCGAGCCACCATCTTCGGTGCGAGCGCGTGCGCCATCACGATCGGAACGCGCAGATTGACGTCCAGCGCCCGGTCGATCTGCTGCGCTGTGAAGGAGTCGAGCATACCGCTGCCGGGAAGCGCGGCGTTGGCGATCAGGATGTCGAGATCCTCGCCGACCTCGGCCAGCAGCCGGTCCACCTCCTCGGTGTCGCTCAGGTCGACGGCAAGCGCGCGCGCTGAGAGCTCGGAGGCCAGCGGCTCGAGCACGTCGGCGCGGCGCCCGGTGAGGATCAGCTCGCCGCCCCGTGCGTGAACCGCGCGGGCGATCGCCTGACCGAGCCCGCCGGTCGCGCCGGTCAGCAGAACCTTGGCGCCCTGGATTTCCATCGCTATGGGAGCCTACGGCAAATGAGCCAATTGCGTTTGATCGCCCTGTTCGGCCCCACGGGAGTCGGCAAGACCGAGGTAGCGGTGGCGGTCGCGCGCTTGCTGCGAGGGCGCGGCGAGCGCCCGGTGGCGATCTCCGCGGATGCGCTGCAGGTCTACCAGGGCCTCGAGATCCTGACAGGGGTGGCAAGCACCGAGCAGCGGGCCGAGCTCGAGCACCGGCTCGTCTCCTTCCTGCCGCTTGACGCGAGCTTCAGCGCGGGCCAATACAGCGAGCTGGCGCACGCCGAGATCGACGCCGCGCTGGCCGAAAGCCGGCGCCCGCTCGTCGTCGGGGGCACCGGGCTGTACCTGCGCGCAGCGCTGAGCGAGCTCGACCTGCGCCCGCCCCCGGCCGAGGGGGTGCGCGAGCGGTTGAGCGCAGAGCTCGAGCGCTACGGCGCGCCGGCGCTGCACGCGCGCCTCGCCGAGCGGGCACCGTGGGCCGCGGCCGAGGTCGACCCCGGCGACCGCCAGCGCGTGCTGCGCTCGCTGGAGCTGCTTCAGGCCGGTGAGCTCGAGCCGCCCGAGGGGCCCAATCAGCTCTGGAGCGAGGACGTCAGACGACCCACGCTGCTGGTCGGCCTGACGATGGAGCGCGAGGCGCTGTACCGGCGGATCGACGGGCGCGTCGAGGCGATGCTCGCGGCCGGCGCCGCGAGCGAGGTGCGCGCCGCCCACGCCTCCGGGGCCAGCGAGACGGCGCGCAAGGCGCTCGGCTTTCAGGAGCTGCTGAGCGACGACGCCGAGGCGATGAAGCGCCGCACGCGCAACTACGCCCGCCGGCAGCTGACCTGGATGCGCAAGCTGTCCCCGCCACTGCTGATCGATCTAGGCGAGCGCACCGCCGAGGAGGCGGCCGAAGCGATCCTCGCCGCGCTCGACGGTGGTGAATAGCCCCAAACCAGAGCGGCTCGCGTGCAGCCCAGAGTCAGGAGCCAACCGCATCGCTGTGTAGTTTGCGCTCATGCGGATCGCTTCCTTGCAAGTCATCGACCGCCGCCCGGTCGAACGCCCTTGGGGAGGACAGCTACTCAGCGTACCCGGTGCGCTGGTGCCCACGGGCGCGTCGGGATCGATCGGCATCGGCGCCTACATCGAGGTGGCGATCGAACCTCACGACGACGCGGCCCGTCTGGACCTGTGGGTCTATGTACGGCCGCTGGACGGTGCGCTTCAGGTCATTGACGAGGTAAGCGACCTGCTGCACCTGATCGACTGTCAAGAAGTGGCGCCGGTGGGCCAAGTCGCCGAGCGCGTGTTTCAACCGCTGATCGTCTGGGTGCCGAGCTATCCCGTCGGCCGTCCGCTACAGCTGTGGTTTGAGGCACGTTTGGATGACGTGCCAGAAGCCGAGCGAGCGGTCTCGCTCGTGCCGGACATCTAGCGGGAGCGCCCGCCGTCTTCCTGTGGGCCGGCCAGGCGTTGCCATGGCGGCGTCAGGTGGCTGACCGCGGACAGGTCCACGCGGACACTCTGCAAATCGTCGATGACACTCGTGATCGGGTGTACCACGCGCCGCTGGAGGTCCGCGCGAACAGAGGCCTTGGTCGATCTCTTTGGCGGCATCGGGACAATAATGCTAGCGCGAGGACGGACGGGATCGTCGACTCTCCGGTGGCCTCGCCACCGCGGCTAGACTGCCGCCGGCATGCGATTCGAGAAGTGGCAGGCGCTCGGCAACGACTACCTGATCGTCGAGCGCGACCAGCTCCCCTTCGAGCTGACGGGCGCGCGGGTGCGCAGGCTGTGCGCCGCGCACTTCGGCGTGTTCGCCGACGGGGTGCTGCTGCTCGAGCCAAGCGAGGATCCCGAGATCGTCGCCGCGCTGACCATCTACAACCCCGACGGCTCGCCGGCCGAGCTGTCGGGAAACGGCGCGCGCGAGGCGATCATGTACCTGCGCCTGCGCGGCTGGACCGATCGCGACCAGTTCGCCATTCAGACGCCCGCGGGCGTCGTCCGCCCGACGGTCACCGGGCCGCACACCTGCCGGGTGCAGATGGGTCGCGCGACGCTCACCTCCAAGGACTTTCCCAGCGGCCCTGGCGACGGTCGCGGCGAGCTCGTCGCCGACGGGCGCCGCTGGTCCTTCCGGCACGTCTCGATCGGCAACCCGCAATGCGCGATCCGGGTGCCCGACGTGGCGACGCTGCAAGCCCTCGACCTACCGGTGATCGGGCCCGGCCTGGAAGGCCACGAGCTGTTCCCCAACCGCACCAACGTCTCCTGGTACACGGAGCTGACGCCGCCGGCGGAGGCCGCAGGCACCGGTGTCGCGCAGATTCGCGCGCGCATCTTCGAGCGCGGCGTGGGGGAGACGCTGTCCTCCGGCACCGGCGCAGGCGGCGCGGCGCTCGCCTACCACCTGGCGGGCGGACCGGCGAACGTGCAGGTGCTGCTCGACGGCGGCGAGCTCGACGTCGAGATCGGCGCGGACCTGAGCGTCACCCTGACCGGCTGGGCGCGGCCCGTGTTCGCGGGCGAGCTCAGCGAAGACTTCCTAAAGGAGCTGCATGCCACGACCGAGTGAGCGCCTGAGCCGCATCCCGCCGTACCTGTTCGCCGAGCTCGAGCGCAAGATCGCCGCCAAGAAGGCGGCCGGCGTGGACGTGATCAGCCTCGGCATCGGCGACCCCGACCGCCCGACGCCGCCGCTGATCGTAGAGGCGATGCAGGAGGCCGTCAGCGAGCCCGAGACCCACCGGTACCCGAGCAACCGCGGCCGCGCCGACTTTCGCCTAGCGCTCAGCGACTTCTACGCGCGGCGCTTTGACGTGCAGATCGACGCAGAGGCCGAGGCGATCCCCGCGATCGGCGCCAAGGAGGCGATCTTCAACCTCAACCTGGCGTTCCTG
>Ga0307477_10002465_pt1 | contig 14341 bp, 9 predicted proteins | sample atmos_gasesECM2C_FD_203316 | JGI IMG/M metagenome (GOLD analysis project Ga0307477, IMG submission 203316) | Hardwood forest soil microbial communities from Morgan-Monroe State Forest, Indiana, United States - atmos_gasesECM2C_515 | ecosystem: Environmental > Terrestrial > Soil > Temperate...
TTAGTCAGGTTGAGGGCGGTCGCCAGGTTCCCCACATCGCTAGATGCATCTCGCGCCGTCAGCGGTGGCAAGCCCCATCTCCATTCGATTAACTTCAAGGCTGAGGTATGATCGAAAACTGTGTTGATGACTCGCGGGGTCGTTGGATTACCGCGCGTGAACGGCGAAGCAATCACCGTAGGCACTCTTGGACCGAGCAGCGTCTTTCCATTCACAATATCCGGATCCACACTGTTTGGCGCAGCCGCCCGCGGCGGCGGGACGTGTTCGAAGAATCCGCCATTCTCATCGAAGTTCACGACGAACACGGTGTTCTTCCATTGCGGCCCGCTCGCCACGGCATGGAACGTCCTTGCCAGAAAGGCTTCGCCGGAGCGTATGTCGGCATGGGGATGATCGTCGTTTCCCGTCCCGTCGTCGGTCAATGTGTAAATCGGATCGACGTAGGAGACGGCCGGCAAGTTTCCGTTTGCCGCGTCCAAAAGAAACGCGCTATACAAAGAGGTGTTGAATAAGTATTTCGGACCCCACAGCCCGAGAAAAGGCAGATTGTTGAAGTAGTAGCGCGCGCTGATTCCGGCGTTGTTCAGCGTGTCGAAGATGGTAGGTAGAGTGCACTGCGTGGGCGAGTTATCCAGTCGGTCGGTCTGCGCCGCGAACTGGAAAATTCGATTCGGAAAGGTCGGGCCGAGTATTGAGCAAAAATATTTGCTGAGCGTCGTATAGTGGAGCGCCAGCGCGGCATAGAAGGGAATATCCTTCTTGGTGTAATAGCCGATGGCGAAAATATCGTTGTTTGGGTTCTTGAGGAAGCCGTCCATCTTGCCGCCGTCGTAGTCAATCCGGCCTCCGGAGTAAGAATGGTCTGGGTCAGGATGAGGACAGCCGGTATAGTCGGGCGCCAGCGGGTAAGTCGAATGCGAAACCCCGTTGGGATCAAGGTAAGACAAACCCGCCTGCTTTCCATTGGCGCCGGGGAGCCATCCGAGAAAGTGATCGAAGCTGCGGTTCTCCATGGTTACAACTACGATGTGATTGATGCCGGACTGGTCGGGTGGCGGGAGAGGGTTCGTACTGGATGCCTCGCTCGCGAATAAGGCTTTGGGATGCAGTCCGGCAACAGATCCCAATACGGATGCACCGCATGCTCCGGCCACGCCGGACAAGAAGTCTCTTCGATTGATTGCCATCAGGAATCTCCAATCCAAGCTCGAACGAGCTTATGCGAAAACTTCGCTGACAACAAAAGCGGCCGCCCGGCCGCCGCACGTTTCGGTGCCTGCTTAGACGTAGCTTCTCGCAACGAGGTTGTGGATCGCAAGCGCGGCAGTGTTAAAGAACTGTGAAATTTTCAAATCCATGACTGCGACGATCATTTATCGGGACGATCATTGCACCGCGGCGCTGCGGATATTCTCCAATCCATTTGCTTCCCTTTACGCCCGGATGGTACAAACCCTCCGAGGTCTCTGCACGTGAAAAAGATCGCCGCCGTCTTATTCTTCGCTCTTTCCGCGTTCCTGGTAGTGCTCGTCCTCGCACGCGCCGCCGAACATTCGCGCCGAATCAATCTCCCGACCAGCAAGACTCTGACGCTCCCGGTCCCCGGCTACCTCGCCCGCACCAACAGCTTTCCCGCGACTATCGCCCTCAGCCCCGATGGCCGTTACGCGGCGCTGCTTAACCAGGGATATGGTACTCAGGAAACGGGCGCGCGCCAGTCGATCGCCATTCTTGATCTCAGCAACAATCAGTTGCGCGACTTTCCCGACGACCGGTTGAGCGACGACTATTCCACGCGCCAGAGTTTTTTCATCGGCCTCGCGTTTTCGAGCGACGGCAAGCATCTCTATGCCTCGATTGGATCGATCACCGACCCGACCGGCGAGAAGCCAAAGAGCACGGGCAACGGCATCGCGGTGTACAAATTTGCCGACGGACAAGCTTCTCCCGAGCGCTTCATCAAGATCGCGCCCCAGCCCGTCGCCGCAGGAAAAGAAATAGCATTCGGCGTTCGCAAAACTCCCGGCGGAACCATGCTCCCATATCCCGCGGGCCTCGCCATTCTTCCAGGTCCCAAAGGCGACCGCCTACTCATCGCCAACAATCTTTCTGACAACTCCATCGTTCTCGACACAGGTTCGGGCAAGATTCTGCAGTCGTTCGATCTAAGCCGTAGCCGCTTCATTCCGAGCGCATATCCGTACACGGTGATTGCTAACAAAGCAGGAACCAAAGCCTGGGTCAGCTTGTGGAACAGCTCTGCCGTCGCTGAGTTGAATCTTGAAACGGGTAAGGTCATGCGCTGGATCCCTTTGGGACCATCCGAGCCCAGCCCGCATCCAACCGCGTTGCTGCTGAACTCGAATGAAGACACACTCTACGTGGCTCTAGCCAATGCCGACGTCGTGGCGGCAGTCGACGTGAAAGCCGGGGTGGCTCCCCTTCTTTATTTTACCGGCCACACCGGCCACGGTTCCGTCCCTCAGGCGGTCGCCCTTTCGCCCGACGGCAAGCATCTACTTGTCGCCACCGCTTCGCTCGACGCAATCGCTGTGTTCGAAACCAAGGACGTTACCAGGCTGACCACAAGCGGAACCGTCTTTGCAAGCGGTGAGAATCCGCAGGGCTTCATCCCGACCGAGTGGTATCCGAGCGCTTTAGCCATCGCAGGTAACGACCTCCTAATCACCACCGCCAAAGGAGAAGGCAGCGGCCCCAACAACATGCAGGGCCAACTGAAGGGCGAGCGCAAGAGAAAGGAGCATCCTTACATTGCAACTCTGATCGGTGGCTCCATTGCCCGCCTCAGCCTCGCCGACATCTACAAGAATCTCGCCGTCTACACTCGCCAAGTCGAACAAGACAACCTCATACGCTCGGACGGTGGCAAGTTCGAATTCGCAGGCGGAACGAACCCCATCCGCCATGTAATCTATGTGCTAAAGGAAAATCGCACCTACGATCAGATTCTCGGTGACCTGCCCGTCGGCGATGGCGACGCCTCGCTCACCATGTACGGCGCCGACATCACTCCCAACCAGCACAAACTCGCCCTGCAATTCGGAGTGCTCGATAATTTCTACGACAGCGGCGAAGTTTCCGGCGATGGCCACCTCTGGTCCACCGCCTCCACCACCTCTGACTACAACGAAAAGACGTGGCCCATCGGTTATCGCAGCAACGAGCGCACCTACGACTCCGGCGGCAGCGTGGCCGAAGAACTTCCACTAGAGCAGGGAATCCCCGACGTCGATGATCCCGCTACCGGCTTCCTCTGGGACAACCTCGCCCGGCGCGGCCTCACCTATCGCATCTACGGAGAATTCATCGCCGCCGTGTGGTGCAAGAACGAGAATCCAAATTCACCGAAGGAAGGAAGACACTCTCCCTCGTCAGCAACCTGTCCAGTCGCCGAAATCAACAAAGGAGAGCCTCTACCGCCGAACGTCGGCAATCCGCAGGGCGGGCCAAGTCCTTGGCCTTGGGCGATTCCGCAGATGAAGCGCATGCGTCCGACCAAAGCCGCGCTACGCGAGCACTATGATCCGCAATTCCCCGACTTCAATACCGACTATCCTGACCAGCTTCGCGCCGACGAATTCCTCCGCGAATTCGATGAGTTTGTGAAAGCGAAGGGAACCGCCAAAGAACTTCCGCAGTTCACGCTGCTCTACCTGCCGGACGACCACACTGGAGGCACGCGTCCCGGCAAGCCAACCCCACAGGCTTCAGTTGCCGATAACGATCTCGCGCTCGGCCGCGTCGTCGACGCCGTTTCCCACAGTCCTTACTGGGACGACACCGCCATCTTCGTCCTCGAAGACGACGCGCAGGATGGCGCCGATCACATCGATGCCCATCGATCTACCGCTTTGGTCATCAGCAGGTATGCGCCGCGCGCGCGGCAACCGTTCGTCGATCATCACTTCTACACTACCGTCGGCATGGTCCACACCATGGAAGCTCTGCTCGGTCTTCCTCCGATGAATCTGTTCGACGCCCACGCGCCACTCATGACGCCACTATTCTCAGGCCCGGGAACGCAACCGCCCTTCCAGGCCGACGACAGAAATCTCCGCAGCGGCCTCATCTACAAAATGAACGAAAAGAAAGCGGCGGGCGCGAAAGAATCGTCCCAGATGAATTTCTCCCGCCCCGACGCGGCAGACGCCAAGAAATTAAACGCTGTTCTTTGGCAGGATGCAAAAGGCACCGTCCCGATGCCCGCCCCGCAACATTCACATGCCGCGCCCTAACGACCGTGGGAAACACACCTGTCCGAAGCGGTACACGACCGATACCCTTCGGGAATTGTCATTCCGAGAGGAGCGAGGGATCTGCGGTTCGCCCCAAATGTAGATCCCTCGCTGCGCTCGGGATGACAAAGTCTGGTGAAATTGAGAATTGAAACGCGGTCTCTCCATCTGCTACCGGCCGCTAACGACGGCTGCGATAAAATGCTCCGGTGAGTCCGACAACAATCGAGTGCACCAACCTGCGCAAGACCTACGACGGAAAAGTCGAAGCCGTCCGCGGCATTAGCCTGCAGATCGAAGCCGGCCAGTGCTTCGGACTCCTCGGCCCCAACGGAGCAGGGAAGACCACGACCATCGAAATCCTCGAGGGTCTGCTCGCGCCTACGTCGGGCGACGTTCGCATCTTCGGTCACACCTGGAACGACAACCCGCGCCAGTTGCGCGAATGGATCGGCATCTCGCTCCAGGAGACGCGTCTGTCGGAAAAACTTAACGTTCGCGAAACTATCGAACTCTTCGCCAGCTTCTATAGCGCGCCGCGCCCCGCCGCTGAGGTTCTCGAAGAACTCGAGCTCACCGAAAAAGCCGACTCGTGGGTCGGCAAACTTTCCGGCGGGCAGAAGCAACGCCTGGCCGTCGCCACTGCTCTGGTCGGTAATCCGCGCATCCTTTTTCTCGACGAGCCGACCACCGGACTCGATCCCCAAAGCCGCCGCCAACTCTGGGACATCGTCCGCGTCTTCCAGAAGAAAGGTGGGACCGTCCTGCTCACCACGCACTACATGGACGAGGCCGAACGCCTCTGCGACCGTCTCGCCATCGTCGATCACGGCCAGATCATCGCCGAAGGCACCCCCTCCGAGCTCATCGACCGCCTCGGCGGCCATCACGTGGTCGAATTCCAGGTAAGCAAAAGCGGAACCGCCGACAACCGCAAGGATGAAGACAAAGACAAAGATAAAGACGACGACAACCTCGAGCGCTGGCAGTCGCTGCCGAGCGTAGAGTCCGTCCGTCGTGAGGATTCGACCGTCTCCCTAAGTGTCCGTGAGCCGCACCTCACCATCCCCGCTCTTCTGGGTGCGCTGACCAGCAACGGCCACCAACTCGAACACCTTAGTACACGCCAAGCCAGTCTCGAAGATGTTTTCGTAAACTTGACCGGCCGCCATCTGCGGGAGAACTAAATGGCAACGAAAATTAGCACGCCCCAAAATCCAGACATAACCCCGAAGACTCCGAGACTGGACCGGCCGCGCATCGCTTTGCCCGCACGCCACAACGGCCGCTGGTCCGGATACCGGCATCTGCTCTGGGCTCGCATCATCGAACTCAAACGCGAGCCTGAAGTCGTATTCTGGGTCTTCATCTTTCCACTGCTGCTGGCAGGAGGATTGGGCATCGCCTTTCGCAACAAGCCCGCCGACGTCACGTCGGTCGTCGTGATCGCGGGCGATGGCGCACAGAGAACGCTAGCCATGCTGCAAAACTCGCCCATACATTCCACCATCCGAGCCACCGTCCTCGATCGCGAAGCCGCGCTCAAGGCTTTCCACGTCGGCAAGTACGATCTCGTGATCGAGTGCAATCCCAACGGCAGCTATATTTACTATTACGATCCCGCGCGCCCGGAGAGCGTACTCTCCCGCGCCGAAATTGACGCGGCGCTCCAATCCTCCGCCGGACGCAAAGATGCGCTCACCACTTCCGCGCAATCCTCCAACGAACCCGGCTCCCGCTACATCGACTTCCTCATCCCCGGATTGCTAGGGATGAACCTGATGAACTCCGGCATGTGGGGAATAGGCTTCGCGCTGGTCGAAATGCGCCAACGCAAACTGCTGAAGCGCTTCGTCGCCACTCCCATGCGCCGCAGCGATTTTCTACTTGCCCTAACGAGCAGCCGCTTGGTCCTGATGGTGATTGAGGTAGGACTACTCTTGGGCTTCGGCGTGCTGGTCTTTCACATGCGAGTGCAGGGATGGAGATCGATCCTCTCGGTCCTGCTGCTGGCATCGCTCGGAGCAGTAACCTTCGGCGGCGTTGGCCTCCTAACCGCATGCCGAGCGCAGAAAATCGAAAGCGTGTCCGGCCTCATCAACCTGGTCATGATGCCGATGTGGATCTTCTCCGGCGTCTTCTTTTCCTACGACAAATTTCCGGCGATGGCCCACCCTTTCATCAAGGCCCTTCCACTCACCGCGCTCAACGACGCGCTTCGAGCGACGATCATCGAAGGCGCGACTCTAAGCTCACAATCTGGGCGACTGCTGGTGCTCGCGGTTTGGGGCGGAGTGTCGTTCGTTCTTGCGCTGCGCTGGTTTCGGTGGACGTAGGACATCTCTCAGCCATCAGCAGAATAGTTCGTGGAGAGATGGGCGGGACGCCCGTCACCACACGAGCTATCCCCACACAGGCTAACCCTTCGACTTCTTGTACTCGTCGAAGGCATCGAGGAACCGGTCAATATCCTCCTTCGACAGGTAGTAAGGTGTGGAGAGACGCAGCTTGTTTGGTTCGGCTCCGCGGACTCGAATTTTCTTTTCTTTCCATAGCCAGTGCTCCAGATCCATGCGGACGATTGGCGGAACGTTTACCGTCGCTATGGCGCACCGCATCGACGGATCGGGGGAAGTCCACGACGTTGCGCCGCGTTTTACCATTGCCGCCAGAATGTAGTCGCAGAGCTGGCGGTGGCGGCGTTCGATCCGATCCATGCCTATGTCGTCGGCTAGTTGAATCGAGGCACGCAGTCCCCAGAGGGCGGGTACGTTTGAACTGCCGACGCGCTGGAATCGTTCGGCGCGGAGCTTTAGGTCGTCCCAGCCTTCGGTTGCTATCGTGTTCCATATACGGTCAATCATTTCGTCGCGGACGTAGAGAAAGCCCGAGCCTTTGGGAGCTTGCAGCCATTTGTGCGGGCTCGAGGAATACATGTCGCATCCTAAATCGTGCAGGTTCAGACGCATCATTCCTGGGACGTGCGCTCCATCGACGGCGGAAATAATTCCTTTACTGCGGGCCAGCGCGCAGAGTTCTTTGGCCGGCAGCACCACTCCTGAAAATGTGGTGATGTGGCTGAAGAACAAAACTCGGGTGCGCGCGGTTATGGCGCCGCTGAACAGATTCAATGCCTGCGCGGGATTTTCTATCGGCCTTGGCAGCGCTATCTTCTTGACTACGGTTCCGTAGCGCTTCGCCCGCAAGTCCCAGGGATGCTCGCCTCCGGGATGCTCCTGGTCGGTCATGAGCACTTCGTCGCCGGGCTTCAGATCGACGCCGTTGGCAATGTAGCTATTGGCCTCGGTGGCATTTCGCAGAAGCGCGATCTCGTCGCGGTTGCAGCCTACAAAGGCGGCCAGAGGATCGCGAAACTGGTTCCACGAGGCATATCCCCAGATGGGATAGTCCTCGGGATCGGCCTCGTTGAGCTTCTCGCACGCTTCATAGCCTTCAAAGACGGCGCGGAGTACGGGCGCGGGGCTCGATCCCACGGTGCCATTATTCAGGTAGATCTCGTCTGGTGGAATCAGGAACTGTTTGCGCAGCTCACGCCAGTAGGCGTCTTCATTCTGGTCGAAAAGGGAGCGCTCTGGCAGCTTCGAGGGCAGGGACTCTAGCTGCGCCCATAGATTTCCGCGCCAGGCTCGGCCAGCGCCTACCGCTAGGGACGACGCGAAAGACGACGATAGAAAGCTGCGACGGCTTAGCATGCACGGTTCCACCTTTCTGACTAGCTCCTCCAAACTCGCTTTCCAAAATCGCGCCATGGTATACCGGCGGACGGAAAACGCAAAGTGCGCTGGTCAGCGCCGCAGGGGCTCTACTTCGTGAAGTCCCTGCTGCGATCAAGATGGCAGTTGTTTGGGTGGCTGGCGGCACCGAATCGAGCTTTCAGCCGCAGGTTTGTGAAAATAGTGGGTAACTTTCCAGCTGGAGCCTGCGTCAAACTTACGAGGGAAACTTCGTCCAGACCGAGTTGCTATCGGGGGTATAATAAGTGCAGCCGGACCGGGTTTCCACGGGGTGTCCAAATGTCGTTCCGTAAATCGCTGATTTCCGTAAGTTTACTGGCGCTGATCTCTCTGCCCGCGCTGGCGCAGGATCAAACTTCCCAGAGTCCAAACGCACAGCCTCAAGCATCACAGCCGCAAACAGCAAAGGATCAGACCGCGCAGCCTCAGAGCACGCAGCCCCCGAGCGCTTCGACTGGCACGACGACTGGCTCACCGCCAGTTCCTCCACAGGATCCCGCGCCGACTTCGACCCCGGACTCTACTTCGAGCAGCAACGACGCGGCACCTAGCGGGCCGCCTCCTATCCAGGAGCCTGACGACAGCAAGGTCAAGCACAACGGTAGTAAGAGCGATGTGGACGCCATCGGCAACCGCAAGGTTGGCGGGCGCGGCATGGGCAACTGGTATTCGCTCGAAACCGAAATCAGGATGGGCAAGCAGTACGCGATGCAGGTCGAGCAGGGCGTGAAGCTGGTTCAGGACCCGGTGGTTAACGAGTACGTCAACCGCATCGGCCAAAATCTGGTGCGCAATTCCGACGCGCAGGTTCCGTTCACTATCAAAGTGATTGATTCGGACGAAGTGAATGCGTTCGCGCTTCCTGGCGGATTTTTTTACGTGAACTCCGGTCTGATTCTGGCGGCGGATGAAGAGGCCGAAATGGCCGGCGTGATGGCGCATGAGATCGCACACGTTGCCGCCCGCCACGGGACTCGTCAGATGACGCGCGCCCAATGGGCGAACATCGGTACGATTCCTCTGATCTTCATTGGGGGTGGCATAGGCTACGGCATATACGAAGCAGCCGGCCTGGGTTTGCCGCTGACGTTCATGAAGTTTCAGCGCAATTTCGAAGCGGAAGCGGACTACCTCGGCCTGCAATATATGTATAAGACGGGATACGATCCGCAGGCGTTTATCAGCTTCTTCGAAAAAGTTCAGGCGAAGGAGAAGAAGAAGCCGGGTACGCTCGCCAAAGCCTTCGCTTCGCACCCGCAGACGCCCGACCGCATTGAGAAATCGCAACAGGAGATCGCGACCATTCTTCCGGCGCGCGCGCAATACGTCGTTTCCACCTCAGAGTTTGACGACGTGAAAGCGCGGCTCGCTACCATCGAGAACCGGCACAAGGTCATCGAAGAGAAGGATGGGAGCCGTCCCAGCCTGCGCCGGACTTCGAGCACCGACAAGTCCACCGGCGCGGACAAGAGCGACGACGATCGCCCGACGTTGAAGCGCCGCGACGATAAACCGGACCAGAATTAGCGGCTACAATTGCGGAAACAAGAAACCGGCGGGCTTGGCCGCCGGTTTTTTATTGAAGCTGCTCTGATTTCGGCTGGACGGGCGAGACGCCCGTCGCTCCACAGTCTGAGCTACGATCCCGCGGCCACCGACTTTACCGCGATCGTGGTGCCGTCCACTTCTCCGGTCACCTTTGCCTTCGCGCCTGCCAGATCGTTCAGCTTATCGAGCGCAGCCTTATCCGAGGTCTCCAGGGTGTAGACTTTGTCCCCGACTACGAGCGCATACTGCGATCCATGCTTCATGCAGGCGCGCGTGCAATCCGCGGGTTTGCCCTTCATTTCGTGTTTTGCCCCGCACATGGCGTCGCTTACTTCGCCGGTCAAGGTCTGGTTCTTGCCGCCAGCCAGCGTTGGAACCGCTGCCAGTCCGATCAACATCTGCATCCCAAGAACCGCCATCGCAATTCGATTAATGCTTCGAGTAACGTTTCCCTTAACTCTCATTCTGCTTTCGTCTCCTGTGAAACGGGTTGATATTTCAAAAGTGCGCACTCCGTGATCCGACTAGCGCGATCTCACTGTCATGATGCCAATATAAAGATTCTCGCGCAAGCTTCGGGGTACATGGAAATATCACTGCTGCTTAAAACGGATCTCCACGTCCACCGTCTTGTCCTTTGCTTCCAGCGTTTCATGAATGCTCACGACCCACCGCACGCCGCGGGGAACGAGCTGTCCGGTGTCGTCCTGGAATTTTCCGGGGTAGTCCGCATTGTAGGGCTCCCCTTCGCGCAGAGTCCACGCTGCCCGCACTCGAGCTGTGGCCTGGGTGTCGAGTCCTAAGATCTCCAACTCGCCCATCTTGTAGAGGTCGCCTTCAACGATGTTCAGGTCATACTGCACGGTGCTTTTCTCTTCGTCGAATTGGGCGTCGGGCTTAATCTGAACCGTCATGTAGCCGCGGCTGCGGTAAAGTTTGCTAACGCTTTCGATGTCGCGAAGAAGGCGCACGGCGTCGGCGGGCTGGCCGGTTGGCAGGTGGAGGAGAGGCGCGAGCTCGCCTGTCTTGATTACAGAATTACCCTTCCAGTCGACGCTGGAGGTCGAATACATCTTACCCGGCATCACCGGAACAATGGCATCCACCTGAAGCTCGGCGGGAGCCTGCGCATTGTCCGTAGGGGAAGGTTGAGGCACCACGCGCGCGTCTGCCGGACCAAACGCGGCCTTCAAGTATCCGCGCTGCAGGTACACCGGCAACAGGTCAAACTTCGCGACCGCGGCCAGAGTAGCGCGCCCGTATTCTGCTCCCGTCAGGCGGCGGGCGGCGGTTGCGAGCAGAGCCGCCTGCTCGGGCGAAGCTCCGGGAAATTCGATGCTGCGAATCCGGATGCTGACTTCCTCGACCCGGTAGGCGATCGCGCTCAGGGGACCATCCGATTCGTCCGGGCTCTCGCGCAGATAATTTACCCGTCCCGGAAATTGTTTCTCGGTGAGGATGGCTTGCAGCGCCTCGGAAATCTGGTCAGGAAGATTGCCTGCAATGGGCAGCAACTGCTTGAACAGCGGAACGCGGTTTTGCAGCGCGGTGCGGAGTTCGTCGTCGGTGAACCAGACGAAGTTTTCGAAGTGCGCGGGAACCAGCTTGCTTTGGTCGGTATCGGCGAGCTGCATTTCGAGCCTCACGCCCGCACCTGATGAGGAATACGAATAGACAACGTCGCTGAACAGGCCGGAATCGCCCAGGCGCTGGGCCGCTTCCTTGAAATCGCGGTCGGCGGCGTTCTGGCCGATCTGCAGGCCGCTCGCGGCAAGAATTTCTTTGTCTGTGTAGCGCGCCGTTCCCGTGACTTTCAGCGCGACGAGCTTGTTGGCTTCGACTGCAGAGACTTTGCCACGGGTGCGCTGTTTCTGGGCTGCGGCAGCTGAAAGGAGTAATGAGACGAGAATGAAACAGGTAACCCTGGTCATTTAGATTGCTTCCCAGCCCCAGCCGCAGAAAAATTCTTTTGCTTGACCGCGATGTCCATGAAAGCCTTGGCAGCGCGGCTGAGCGATTTGTCCTTGCGGAATACGATCGCGAGGTCGCGCCGGATTTGCGCGTCGGAGAACTTGATCGCAACCAGGACCTTAGCCCGGATATCCTCCTCGATATTCGAGCGCGCGATAAATCCGACGCCGACATCGGCTGCAACAAAGCGCTTCAGCAGTTCGCTCGAATCGAGTTCCATGGCCAGGTTCGGCTTCAAGTGATGGTCATAGAACAGCGCATCGAGGGCATCGCGGGTGTGGCCCAGTTTGGGCACAACCAGCGGATAGGTCGAGACCTCGGCCACGGTGACGCTCTTCTTCGACGCGAGCGGGTGATTTGGGGCGGTGATCACGACGAGTTCATCGCGATGAATCATCTGCGCCTCAAGCCGGTTGTCGGTCACGGGCAGAGAGACCACGCCGAAGTCCACCACGTTTTCGATGACCGACTCGAGAATCTTGGCGTAGTCGGAGCGCTTGATACTCACGGCGACGTTCGGGTAGTCGCGCTTGAATTGCGCGAAGACCTCCGGAAGGATGTGCAGGCAGGTGCCTTCATTTGCTCCCACGACAATTTCGCCGCGGGGCACGCGCTCGGTCTCGGCGATCTCGGTGAGGATGGTTTTGCGCCGCTCCAGCGTCTCCTCGGCGTATTTGAAAAACAATTTGCCGGACGCGGTGAGCGAGACGCGGCCTCCGGAGCGGTCGAGCAGGCGAGCGCCCACTTCTTCTTCCAGCGCCCGGATCTGGGACGAGATGGCGGGCTGGGTGCGAAAACGCTTCTCCGCCGCGCGGGAGAAGCTGGAGAGGCGCGCCACTTCCAAGAAAATTTCTAGCTGATCAAAGTCCATGCCTACTGGCTTCAGACTGCTGGCCTCAGACACTATAGCTAGAGTGAGGCAATGACGGAAGCGAAATCAGAGAACGGTAGTGGACTGTCTGGAATTCAATCGTTGATAAACGTCAATATCAATATCCAACCCGACAGCGGCCCAAGCAAGGCAATCAGCCACAGTTTTGAGCCACGCCATGCAGCGATGAGGGATGCTGGGATGCCACAGCTCAGGATGACGATGGAGGCCACATCTAAATGAGAGGAATGTCGTGGGAATGCGAGATTAACATAAATCCAGAATGCCAGCGTGAACGCCAGACTCGCGACTCCGAACAAGTGCGCTGAAAAGCTTGATAGGTGTTTCATCACAAGTTCAGCCTTCTGCTGCTCCAATAATCCCACCAATTCTTCCAAACTCAAAACATGATGCGTGAAACCAGTGGCCGTCGCTAGTTGTCACCGGCTGTCGCCCTCAGCGGCTGAAGCCGCGTCCCTTCAAGGCAAAACCAGAGTTCTTCCGGCGCTTGAGGCGGGGCAAGCCCCGTCTCTACGGATGGATGTCCAATCGGTTAGAGCTTGCGCCTAGACGTTGATTACCGCGATTAGCTCTTTTACGGCGGCGGCGCTCTTGTCGAGGGCCGCTTTCTCATCCAAAGTGAGTTTGATCTCGATGATCTGCTCGATCCCCTTGGCGCCAAGTTTTACCGGGACGCCGACGAATAGCCCGTGGATGCCATACTCCCCATTAAGGTAGGCGGCGCAGGGGAGAATCTTTTTCTTGTCTTTGAGGATGGCCTCGACCATCTCGGTGACGGCCGCCGATGGAGCGTAATACGCGGAGCCGGTCTTGAGATGCTTTACGATCTCGGCGCCGCCGTCACGGGTGCGCTGTACGATGCGCTCGAGCGTGGCCTTATCCATGAGTTCGGTGATCGGAATTCCGGCGACGGTGGAATAGCGGGGAAGCGGGACCATGGTGTCGCCGTGTCCGCCGAGGACGAAAGCGGTCACGTTCTCGACGCTGACCTTGAGTTCCTGCGCGATAAAAGTGCGGAAGCGGGCGGAGTCGAGCACGCCGGCCATGCCGATGACGCGCTCGCGAGGAAACCCGCTCATCTTGTACGCGGCCTGCGCCATTGCGTCGAGGGGATTGGAGACGATGATGAGAATGCAGTTCGGCGAGTGGTGCACGATCTTGCCGACTACATCGTTCATGATTTTGTGATTGGTATTCAGGAGATCATCGCGGCTCATGCCGGGCTTGCGCGGAATTCCAGCGGTGATGACGACGATGTCGGAGCTGGCGGTGTCGGCATAGTCGTTCGTACCGATAATATTGGAATCGCGCTTCTCGATCGGCATGGCTTCGAGCAGGTCGAGACCTTTTCCCTGGGGGACGCCCTCCACGATGTCGATGAGGACAACGTCGGCTAGTTCTTTGGAGGTGATCCAATGAGCGGCGGTGGCGCCGACGTTTCCGGATCCGACGATCGTTACTTTATGGCGCATGAAGTTCCTTTCTCGATTCAACTAATCTCGCATTGTTAATGGAGCGACGGGCGTCCTCGCCCGTCCAGAGCGCGCAATCAGGACAGGCGAGGGGCCCCCCCGTCACTCCACACACTTAGTCCGCGGCCACTGCTACGCTCATGTTCTCGATCATGCACGTGGCAAACTCGCTGGTTTTCACTTTGGTGGCGCCTTCCATCAGGCGCTCGAAATCGTAGGTTACTTTTTTCTGTTCGATGGTGCGCTCCAGGCTTTGCTCGATCAGATCGGCCGTTTCGGTCCATCCGAGATGGCGGAACATCATGACGCCGGACAGAATGACGGAGCCGGGATTGATGACATCTTTGTCGGCGTACTTGGGAGCGGTGCCGTGGGTGGCTTCGAAGATGGCGTAGCCGTCGCCGATGTTCGCTCCGGGAGCGATGCCGAGCCCCCCGACCTGCG
>Ga0307477_10002466_pt1 | contig 14340 bp, 11 predicted proteins | sample atmos_gasesECM2C_FD_203316 | JGI IMG/M metagenome (GOLD analysis project Ga0307477, IMG submission 203316) | Hardwood forest soil microbial communities from Morgan-Monroe State Forest, Indiana, United States - atmos_gasesECM2C_515 | ecosystem: Environmental > Terrestrial > Soil > Temperate...
AACGAACGCTCGTTTCTTTTTCCGGTACCCTTGCTCGCCCATGCCCAGGGTGAGCGAGGAGCACCTCGAGGCGCGGCGCAGGCAGATCGTCGACGCGGCCGTCACCTGCTTTGCCCGTGACGGCTTTCACCGGGCGACCATGCATGACGTGTGCGCCGAGGCCGGGCTCAGCCCGGGCGCGGTGTACCGCTACTTCCCGGGCAAGGACGCCCTGGTCGAGGCGATCGCGGACGAGCGCCACGCGCGCGAGCGCGAGTTCATGGAGCGTGCGCGGGAGGCGGGTGGCGGCCAGGTGGGGTTGCGCGAGCTCGGCCGTGCCTTCTTCAGCTCGCTCGCCTATCCCGACGAGCGCGTGCGCCGGCGGCTGGGGGTGCAGGTGTGGGCCGAGGCGCTGCTCACCCCGGCCGTGCGCGAACTGGTCATGCGCGGGATCACCCCCCCGCTCGAGGCCATCGCCGGGCTGGTGGCGGAGGCCCAGGGCGGGGGCGAGATGCCGGCCGAGCTCGATCCGGCCTCGGTGGCCCGGGTGATGCTGGCCCTGTTTCAGGGGTTCGTCCTTCAGCAGGCCTGGGACGAGCGCGCCGACGTGGCCGCCTACCTGGAGACGGCGCAGGCGATGGTCGACGCGCTTGTGACCCAGCCCGTCGGCTGAGCTGATGGCCCGGCCGCGCCTCGCGACCGGCCTGGGCGCCGCGCTGGCGCTGGTCCTGACCGCCGGTGCCGCCCCGGCCCACGCCAGCCTGGTCTCGCTCGAGGCCGCCTGCCAGCGGCGCGACGCGGCCGGATCCGGCGCCTCCCCGGGGGCATCGCTGCCCTACCTGTTCTGCGACGACGGCGTGCCCCCGACCGGGGGGGCCACGCCCAATCAGGGAGCCCAGGCGGCCCTACCCGTGCCCGAGGCCTACGGGGGCGACGGGTACACCGGGCTGCCCCCCAAGGCCCCGGCCGAGCCCGGGAGCGGGGCGGACGCCAACGGGGACATCGCCCTCGACGCGGACGTCTCGCTGCCCGATCCGGGCGCGCGCCCCCGACCCCCCGGCGGCTATCCGCTGGTGGTCATGATGCACACCTGCTGCGCGGGCGACAAGACCGCGTGGGAGGCGTCGAGCGTCGACGGGTCGGGGGAGAGCTGGCACTACAACAACGCCTGGTTCGCCTCCCGCGGCTACGTGGTGGTCACCTATACCTCGCGCGGGTTCGTCAACTCGAGCGGCCGCGGCTCGACCGGCATAACCGAGCTCGACTCGCGCCGCTACGAGGTCAACGACATGCAGGACCTGGTCTGCCAGCTGGCGGGCGATTCGTTCTTCGGGATCGATCCCCACCGGGTGGTGGTGACCGGCGGCTCCTACGGGGGCGGGCTGGCCTGGATGGCGCTCACCGACCCGACCTGGGACTGCGCCACCACCGGGCGTCCGGACATCCATGCCGGCCTGGCCGCGATCGCGCCCAAGTACGGGTGGACCGACCTGCTCTATGCCCTCGTTCCCAACGGTTCGCAGCCGGCGGGCCGGCTCCCGCCCACCGACCCCGCCACCGCTTCGTCGCGCGACCCGTTCGGCTTCCCCCGCCAGTCGATCCTCGCCGCCCTGTACGCCACGGGCCGGGCCGGCCAGCCCCCCAGCGGCTCGCACCTCACGTTTCCGACCTCGATCGACACGGCCGACGCCTGCCTCATGTCCACCGACCCCTATCCGCAGAACCCTCTGTGCGCCGGGCTGTTCGGCGGGCTGATCGACGAGTTCCTGCGCGACCGCTCGGCCTACTACCAGAACGATTTCTTCGCCCGGCTGGCCCGTGGCCAGGTCGCCCCCGTCCCGGTGTTCAGCGCGGGCTCGCTCAACAGCCCCCTGTTCTCGCAGGTCGAGCACCGACGGATGGTGGACCGCCTGCGGTCCGTCGACCCCAGCTATCCCGTACAGGAGTACTACGGCGACCTCGGGGACTTCACCCAGAGCAAGGCCAAGGAGTGGGGCGACCTGTGCGGCCCCGACCACCACGTGTGCACGCTGGCCGACTATCCGGGCCGCAACCCGAACGCGGTCCCCGCCGGCCTCGATGCGGTGGGGGTCAACAGCCGCCTGAACGCGTTCGTCGACCACTACGCCGCCCCGCCGGGGGATCCCCACCCTCCGGCCCCGCCCTTCGACCTGACCGCTGCGCTCCAGGAGTGCCCGGCCAACGCCGACGCCCAGCACCCGGCCGACGAGCCCGGCCCGCGCTACACCGCTTCGTCCTTCGCTGCGCTGGCCCCGTACACGCTCACCCTGCGGGCATCGGGCCCGCAGACCACCACCAACCACGTGCCCGGCAACCCGCACGCGGCGGCCGAGGACCCGGTGGGCAACTTCCTCGCCAACGGCGCCCGGTGTCCGGTGGAGACCACCCCGGCCGGACCGGGGGTGGCCACCTACGACCTGCCCGCCCTGGCCGGCGACGTGGTCATGATCGGCCGTCCGCGCCTGACCGTACCCCACACCGGGGCCGGGTCCGGGATCCAGCTCAACGCTCGGCTGTACGACGTCTTCCCCGACGGGCGCGCCGTCCTGGTGGACCGGGGCGGGACGATCGTGACCGACCCCAATGCGGCGACCGGATTCGAGCTGAACGGGAACGCGTGGTTGTTCGGGCGCGGCCACCGCCTGCGGGTCGAGCTGGCCCAGGACGACGCCCCCTACGTCAAGGCCTCCAACCAAGCCTCCACGCTGACCCTCGACGGCGTGCAACTCGACCTCCCGGTGCGGGGGACCGGTGGGTCCGGGGGCGGGTCGCGGGGGGCGGGCCGCGTGGGCTCCGGGGCGTGCACCAGCCGCCGGCGCGTGGTCATCCACCTCCGGGCCCCCGACCACCAGCGCCTGCGCTCGGTCCGGGTGACCGTCTCCGGCACGCCGATTCCGGCTCACATCCGCCGCCGGGGCCGCCGCCTGGCGGCCATGATCGACCTGCGCGGGCGCGCCGGGCAGTCTGTCCGGGTCCGCATCGTGGCTCGGACCCGGGCGGGTCGGCTCATTCGCCGGACCCGGACGTACCGCCTCTGCGCGGCCCGCGTGCGCCACCTCCGTCGCTAGACGGCGCGTACCCAGACGGCACGGGCCGGGGCCGGTGCCCAGACGGCGCGGGCGGCGACCGGTTCCCAGACCGCGCGGGCCGGGGCCGACTCGCTAGCGTGCGGGCGCCACTGTCTCCACATCGAGGAGGAGGTCGCGATGCCGGTCGTCATGTACATGGAATGGGATGGGGTGGAGCCGTCGCAGTACGACGAAGCGCGCAATCGCGTGAACTGGGAGGGCGATCCCCCTCCGGGCGCCATCCTGCACGTTCCGTGGTTCGTGAGCGGCGGGCTGCGGGTGACCGATGTGTGGGAGTCGGGCGAGGACTTTCAACGCTTCGTCGATCAGCGCCTGATGCCGGCCGTGACCGAGATTGGCATCGAGGGCCAACCCCGGGTGGACATCCAGCCCCTGCACAGCCGGGTATTCGCTCCGGCCATAGAGAAGGTGACGGCGTAATCACCTCCCCCGCCTGGCGGATCGCTAGCGCCGCGTGATGGAACCGCGGGGCCCGGGATGACTGTGACGGAGCCAGACGCCGTCAGCTTCGAGCTCGAGCGCTTCGAGCTGATAGCCGACGAGCTACTGGAGGTGAGCGGCCGCTGGTTCGGCGTAAGGGGCCGGCGCTTCGTCCGTCCCACGCTCACGGTGCTCGCCGATGGTCGCGAACGGCGGTCGCTCGCCGTGCTCGAGCACAAGCCCTGGGCTCCCCGCGACGGCGAGCCCTGGGTGGCCGCGTTTCCCTGGCAGAGAGATCCCGCGGAGCTCGTAGAGGCCGAGCTCGCGGTCGCCCCCGACATCGCGGTGTCGCTTCCCGCTCCCGCCGGCCCCGGGTCTCGCCCGAAGAAGCGCGCCCCGAATTCCCGGCCGCGAGCGGTCCGCCTGCCCGCCCGGGACGCACCGGGCCCCTCGCCCGATCAGCGGGCCGACGCTGGCCCCGACCGCCCGGACGAGGCGGCCCTGCTCAGACGGGAGCGAGACGAGCTGCGCCGGGCTCTGGCCCAGGAGCGCGAGGAAACCACTCGCCTGCGCACCGAGCTCGAGGGCGCGGAGGCCGCCAGCCTGGAGGATGGCGAGGCCGCCAGGCTCGAGGCCGCATCGGCGCTCGCTCGCAGGGAAGCGGCGGTGGCCCAGCTGAGCCGGGTTACGGCCGAGCGCGATGAGGCGCTTCGAACCCGCGACGAGGCTGCCTCGGAGCGGGGCTCCCTGGCCCGGCGCAACGATCGCCTGGCCCGCGAGAACCAGCGCCTCACTCGCGAGAACCATCGCCTGGCCCGCGAGAGCGACGCCGCGCTCTCCATGCGAGAGGAGCTCGAGCGCAACCGCGATGCCGCGGTCGCAAAGCGCGATGCGGCTGTCGCGGAGCGCGATGCCACGGTCGCTGGGCGCGACCCCGGCCTCACCACACGGTCTTCGCCCGCGCCGGGGCCGAAGGCTGTCGCGGCCGGCCGCTCTCATCGTCCCCGGGAGCTCGATCCTTCCTCCGCCCATTGGATCCCGCGCGCGCTGGCGGCGCTGGTGCTCATCGCCTTCGTGGTGCTGATCGTGGTGATTCTGGTCTCGAGCTGACGAGCTCGGGTTACCCCTCCCCGTCCCAGTAGTCGAGGGGCTCGACGCGGGCGATCACCCCGACTCCGCGGATCGCGATCTTCTTCGAGCGCGGGTAGTAGCAGATGTCGCCCGAGTCTCGGGTGCCGTAGGCGAGGTAGGTCAGTCCGGTGTGGCCCGCCCTGAACACGTGGGCCACACCGGTGCCCGGGGGTCTCGCCACCACGCTTCCGGACCGCACCGCAGTCTCGTCCTCTCCGAGTTCCAGGACGCCGGTGCCTTCGAGGATCACGAAGATCTCCTCCTCCACCGAGTGACAGTGCTTCGCGGTCGACTCCCTGCCGGGCTCGACCTCGACGTGCTGGAGGCCGGTCACCACCGAGCCTGCGGCCCGTCCGAGGTCGCGCCGGGTCCGCACCACCCGGGGCCGCTCGAGCCGGTCGGATTCCACCTCGGCCAGGTTGACGATCGTCGCCGGCCGGGCGCCGGGCTCGTCCGGGAGCGGGGGCGGGCCCAGCGCGGCCTCGCGCACGAACTGAATCGGCGGCCCGCCGACGGACGTGGCCAGACCGTCGGCCACCCGGCTCCCGCGCTCGGGGGCAGTCTGTCGAGGAAACCGAGGGCGATCGTCGGGGAGGCGCTGGCCGAACGCGAGCAGCTCGAGCGCCTCGGCGGCATAGATGGCATGGGCCCCGCCCCGCGCGAGGTAGACGATGCAGTCGCCGGCCCGGATCGGGGCCGTGCTGTCGTGCTGCCAGGCCAGACCCTGCCCGGACACGACGTAGAAGATCTCCTCCTCGTGGCTGTGCTCGTGGACGGGAGTGGACCAGTCGCCGGCGGCCAGCTCGATCCGGCGCACACCGGTCCCGACCGCTCCGGCTTCCTCGCCCAGGAACGTCCAGGTCGAGCGCAGGTGGCCGGCCTCGAAGCTGCGCCGCGGCGCCCGATCGAAGTGGGTGACCCCCATCGAGGGGAGGACTCTACGCGGGTACCCAGAGCGCCCCGGGCGCTCAGCTCTGGGTGCGCTCGATCCTGAAGATGGGGTGCCGGGGCGCGATGGCGCGAAGCTCCTCCTCCGAGGAATCGGCCCCCGTTCCTTCGAAGAATGCTCCGACCTCCCACTTCCACCGCCGGAGGTACTCGCGCAGGATCGGCGGCCTGCCCGCCTCGGGCACCTCGGTGGCCGCGAACGTCTCGGCCCGACGGCCCGCAAGCAGTCGGCCAGAGCCACTGACCCGCAGGTTCCGCGCCCATTGGGTGTTCCCTCGGGGGGCGACGAGGTAGCGCTCCCCGTCGAGCGTCAACACGTTCACCGGCGTGCGTCTGGGCTCGCCGCTCTTGCGTCCCCGAACCTCGAGCACACGCGATCCGGCCACGCTCAGGCCCAGGCGGGTCAGCAACGCCACGAAGGGGTTGAGGAGGTGGGCCGTGAACCAGCCCGGGCGCCGGAACTCGTCAGCCATCCGCTGGCATTCTCTCGCATGGGCAGGGCCGTGCCCTGGCCATCTTCAGGGCTCCGCGGGTCATTCGGGATGGGTCAGACCCTGCCGGCTGAGAAGGTCTGAGATCAGCGCAAGCCGGACCCGCGCCGCGCACCCCGGCCTCGGCTCGTTCGCCGCCAGCGCCGGGATAGGGGCGCCGCGAGGCGCTGCGTCAGCGAGGGCGGGCGGTGCCAGCGCCGAGGGTCGAGCTCGGCCCCGCACATTGCGCAGCCAGCCGCATACGGTGTCACGCGCTCGCCGCAATTGGGACAGTAACCGGGGTGCATGATCCCAGGGTGGCGCGCCGTCCTTTTTCTGACCTAAACGAAACTTGCCCCGGGCCTCTCGACCGGGTTAGGCTGGAACTATGGGTCAGGGCTCCAGCCTTGAGAACGGCGCGCTGGCCTTGGCGGTCTCGAACGCGGTCGTCGGGGCCCTAGCTCGCATCACCGGCCGCGGCCCCACCAAGGCCAAGGCCACGCTGGTGGACAACGCCATCTTCGTGGTGCTCCAGGACACCCTGACCCGGGGCGAGCGCTCGCTGGCCGCCGCGGGCGAACGGCAGACCGTGATCGACCTGCGCCGGACCTGGCAGCGGGTTATCCGGGATGAGGTCAGCGCGGAGGTCGAGCGGCTGACCGGTCGGCGCGTGGTCGGGTTCCTCACGGACAGCCACATCGATCCCGACGTGGCGGTAAACGTCTTCGTACTCGAGTCGCCTGAGGAGACGCCCGGGGAGCCCGCCCAAGCGCCCGAGGCGCCGCAGGAGCCCGTCGGGCAGCCCGCGGAGCGGCGGGCCCCCACTCCTGAGCCCTCCTGACCCCGGGCGAGCCCGGTCCCACCCCGTCGGCCTCCCGGGCCGGCACGTAGCCTTTGCGGTCATGGCTGGCCTCGCGCCATGACGCGAGTACGCAGGGTCTTGTGGCGGGCCGCCCGGTCGTTCTACGACGACCAGATGACCCAGCAGGCGGCAGCGGTCACCTACTACGCCCTCATGTCCCTGTTCCCGGCCGTGCTGCTGGCGCTGTCGCTCCTGGGACTGATCGGCGAGTACCCCCGCACGTACGACGCGATCATCGACTACCTCCGCGGCGTTGTCCCCCATTCCACGCTGGGCACCATCGACAGCTCCCTCCGGGGAGCCCTTCAGCACAAGGGCACGGCCGCGGGTGCGCTCGCGATCAGCGTGGTGACCGCCCTGTACGGGACCACGGGTCTGCTGGAGGCCGTGCGCCGGGCCCTGAACATCGTGTTCGACGTCGAGAGCGGGCGCAGCTTCTGGCGTCGCAAGACGGTCGATGTGGGGTCGACCCTGGTCCTGGGGACGCTCCTCCTCGTGACTCTCACCCTCATGTTCGTAGGGGGAGGATTCGCACACGACATCTTCGGCTTCATCGGCGTGGGGAACACGGCGTCACGCGTGTGGTCGGTGGCCCGCTGGCCCGCCGCGGTCGCGGTGGCCATGCTGATCTTCGCGTGGATCTACTACGTGACCCCCGACGTTTACCATCGGGGGTTCAGGTGGCTCGCCCCCGGGGCCGTCACGGGAGTGGCCATCTGGGTCCTGGCCTCGGCCGGATTCTCGTTCTACATCTCGCGGTTTGCCAACGTCAGCGCCGTCTATGGGGCCTTCGCCGGCCTGATCCTGCTGGTCGTCTGGTTGTGGCTGACCAGCGTGGCCCTGCTGTTCGGGGCCGAGCTCAACGCCGAGCTCGAGCGCGACAAGGAGATCGAGGAGGGGGTCCCCCCGGCGGCCACCCTCGCCTTGGATCCCAAGACGTCCTGACCGGCGAGGACGTGGCGACCGGCGAGGGCGTGGTGACCGGCCCGGAGTGGGCCCAAGTGTCAGGCTCCCAGCCGCCTCCGGCGCATGATCCGGCCCAGAAGGCTTGGCTAAGCGGCTCCACGGTCCCGAAACCGCCACCGCGACCCGGCCGCCCGGCCGCCACCGCTTCTCAGCCCGCGAAGGCGTTCGGTCCAGGCCTGCCAGGCGAAGTGCCACAGCTCGGTCCGCTGCTCCTCCGATAGCTCGCTGACGCCGATGAGGTCCTCGATCTGCCCGAACGAGTCACCGGCGTCGAGCATGTACTCGATGCGGATGCGATAGTCCTCGAACACGGACGCCGCGTACTCCGGAGACATAACCCCCTCTTCCTGCTCGGTGCCGCTGCCCACGGCGAGATCTTCAGTTTTAGTGCCAGTCCGCTCGGGCGACGAGCCTGCCGCTACGGTAGCGACCAGTTAGGACCTACCCTAACCGCTTCGGCGGCGCCACGGCTAAATTCCCGCTCGCCCCGGGCCCAGGCCGGGCGTGACCGCGCGAGTGACCCCTCGATCGCCCCGGTCAGGCCTTGACCGCCGGCGAGGTGGCCAGCACGCGCTTTCTGGCGTCCAGGGCGCGGACGGCCACGTAGGAGAGGCCCGGCGGAACCGGGATCACTGTCTCGAACCCTGCGCTCTGGGCTTGGGCCATGGACTTGAGCGAGCTCGACGTACGGCCGGCCAGCAGTTCCCAACTGGCCACCTCGGTGGCCCCGTTCCAGGTCGCGTACGCGTTCATCCGACCGGGCCCGGAGGCTCGCACCGCGACCGTGGGCTGGGTGGCCGGGCGTCCGGTCCACTGGTAGCAGTAGGCGCGGTAGGACTGGATCGGCGGGCTCAAGTGGGCGTCGAAGAGCAGCCTCCCGCTGGGGCTGAACTCGGAGAAGTAGGGCTCCGAACCCCAGCCCACGAAGGTGCTGCCCCCGGGTAGAAGCTGAACGCTCCCCTGGGTTCCGGCGATCACGTGGTGGGGGTGGGTGAAGGCGTGCACCAGCGTGATCGTGTCGCGCCTGCGGTCCACCCTCAGCTCGAGCGCGCGCGAGAGCGGCTGCTCCTGGGGCGCGGCCTCGTTGTCGAATACGGTCATCAGACCGTTGGAGTGCAGGTGGGCGTCGTGCTGCCAGGCGAACTGGACCCCCTGGCCCAGGTGGAAGGTGCTGTGCTTTCCCCCCACCCGCCACAGCACGCGCCCGCTCCGGAGGCTGACCTCGAACACGCTCCACAGGTTGCGGGCCGACAGCACGAGCCGGTCCCCCAGGATTTGAATCGAGTTGATGTGGGAGAAGTCGTAGTCGGAGTGGCGGACCGTCGAGTAGGAGTCGCGCAGGCTCACATGGCCCAGGCTGTGCCATTCGAACATGACCAGGCCCGTCCTGAGGTCGACCTCCTGCACGATCGAGTCCACCACCGACGAATGGGCGTAAGCCGGCCCCTTGAGATAGCTCAGGTCGGCCCGCACGGGCTGATAGATGGTGAACCACGCCGTGTCCCTCGGGCCCAGGACGAATTCGTGCAGATCGACCGAGTAGCCGTTGCCCCCATGCACCTGGGCGATCACGCGATAGGAGCGGTCGAGGATGACGTCCGTACCCTGCCCGTACCCGAGCGGGTTGATGTGCCCCTGCCACCAGGTCAGGACCGGGGACCCGTGGTAGCGCTGGACGGAGAGGTTCTCGGCCGAGAATCCCCGCACGGGGTGCCACCACAGCAGTCTTCCCTTCGAGTCGAGGATCATGGGGCCGCGCTGGGGCAGGCGAGAGACCTTTCTCAGGCTGGTCAGCGGGGCCAGGAAGACATCGCCGCATGCCGTGGGGCGGCCCGCGCTGGCGCTGACGGTCACCTGCGGTGGGTGCAGGGTGGGTCGGGACACGAATGTCTGGCGCACGGGATGGGGGGACGGACCGCCCGGCCCGCTGCCGGGGACGTTGGGCGGCGGGGTCGCCTGCGCGGTCCGGGCCACGGTGAAGCTGAACCGCAGCGTGTGGTCGAGGCCCCCCGGCCGGGCGTCCACCCTGACCTCCACTCTCTCGCCGGCGGCGAAAGGGGTCGACGGCAGGAAGCTGGCGCCCGTGGCCGCCGCGTAGGACATGAGCCGGCCCGAATGATGTCCGCTGCTGTGGCCCACCACGGTGATCCGCCCCAGGGAGGCGGCCGGAGCCCCGAGGAAGCTGATCTGGGTCTCGGGCGAGGCGTCGGGGGTACCGGGCTGGGGCGAGACCAGGATCGCCCTCGAGCTGACCGGCCGCGGGGGCGAGGGCGGCGGCGACGGGTGTCTGCTCCCAGCCCCGCACGAGGTTTGGGCAAGAAGCGAGGTCCCGGCGATCAGCAGGGCCCCGATCCTCACGATGGGCGGGCGTCGACTCAGGCGTGGGCTCCGGGACCCGGTAGGCGCCGCGATGCTAGCGGCCCGCCGGGGTCATTCGGCTCACCACACACCAACACAACAGAAAGGACTGCGACGTGGCCAAGGCGCTCAAACTCGGGCTCAACACCGGCTACTGGGCCGGCGGGCCGCCCGCCGGGATCACCGAGACCATCGCGGAGGCGGACCGGCTGGGCTTCGACTCGATGTGGACGGCCGAAGCCTATGGGTCGGACTGCCTGACCCCGCTCGCCTGGTGGGGTGCGAGCACCCGGAAGCTCAAGCTCGGGACGGCCATCGTCCAGATATCCGCGCGCCAACCGGCCGCCACCGCCATGGCGGCCATGACCCTCGATCACCTCTCGGGGGGCCGGTTCATCCTCGGGCTGGGGGTGTCCGGGCCGCAGGTGGTGGAGGGGTGGTACGGGCAGTCCTTCGCCAAGCCCCTGGCCCGCACGCGCGAGTACATCGGCATCCTGCGCCGGATCTGGGAGCGGGAGGCCCCGGTGACCGCGGACGGGCCCCACTATCCGTTACCGCTGCCGGATGGGACGGGGCTGGGCAAGCCGCTGAAGGCCTCGATTCACCCCCTGCGCTCGGACATTCCCATCTATCTCGGGGCCGAGGGTCCCAGGAACATCGCCCTGGGCGCCGAGCTGTGCGATGGATGGCTGGCGATGCTGTTCTCGCCCGCCCACGAGGAGATCTACCGGGCGGCCCTGGCCGAGGGCTTCGCCGCCCCAGGGGCGAGGCGCACGCGCGATGACTTCGAGGTGGCCGCCACCGTCCCCTTCATCGTCAGCACCGACGTGGAGCAGGCCATCGACAGCCTGCGGCCGTTCTATGCCCTGTACCTCGGAGGCATGGGGGCAAAGGGGACCAACTTTCACGCCAACGTGGCCATCCGCATGGGCTATGAGAAGGTCGTCGCCGAGGTGCAGGACCTCTACCTGGGCGGGCAAAGGCGCGAGGCGGCGGCCCGCCTGCCGGCTGCTCTGATCGAGGCGCTCTCGCTGGTCGGACCACCGGAGAAGATCCGGCACGACCTGGAGAAGTGGCGCGACTCGATCGTGACCACCCTGCTGATCTCCGGGGATGTCGCGACCCTGAGGGGGGCGGCCGAGCTGGTCCTGGGCTGACGGTCGGCCCCTGGGTTCCAACCTTTCGCCGGTCTGCGCGTTATGGCATGCAGACCGTTAATCCGCGCGAGGCGCAGCGGCTGCGTGGGTCGTCAATTTGTGCAGGGGCTGTGAATGTTCTCGCGAAGGGCCCATACTGTCCTCTCGTGGAGGCGGCCACACCACCACACGCTCTAGCGGCCGGCGCGCCGCGGTTCCCGCGACTGCTTCGGGGAGCGAGCGACGAGCACCTGGTCAAGCTGCTGCGCGCGGGCAACGATCGGGCGTTCGAGGCCATCTATGACCGCCATCACGCGCACATCCTCTCCTTTTGCCGGCACATGCTGGGGTCGCGCGAGGACGCCGAAGATGCGACCCAGCAGACGTTCATCTCGGCCCATCGCGGCCTCGTCGAGTCCGACAAGCCGATCCATCTCCGGGCCTGGCTCTACGCGATCGCCCGCAACCGGTGCGTATCCATCCTGCGAGGGCACCACCAGACCAGGAGCCTGGAGGCAGAGGGGGCCGAAGGTCTGGCCGTCACTACCGAGGGTCTGGCCGAGGTCGTCCAGCGGCGCGAGGATTTGCGCGAACTGGTCGTCGGTCTGGCCGGCCTACCCGAGCGCCAGCGCTCGGCCCTGGTCCTGTTCGAGCTTGGCGACCTGTCCCAGGGCCAGATCGCGGACATCCTGGAGTGCGACGCCAACCAGGTCAAGGCCCTCGTCTTCCAGGCCCGGACGGCGCTCATGAACGAACGCGAGGCCCGCGCCATGGACTGCGGCCATGTCCGCGTAGAGCTCGCGAACGCCCGCGGATCCGCCCGGCTACAGGGACCGCTGCGCCGCCACGTCCGAAGCTGCGAGGGTTGCCGCGAGTTCGCCACCCATGTGCGCCGTCAGCGGGCGAACCTGGCCCTGGTCCTGCCCGCCGTTCCGGCCGCCGGATTGCGCGCCGCCACCATGGGGGCCACGGTCGGGGCCCACGCCGGGTGGAGTGCCGGGTCAGGCGGAGGCATGCTCACCCTGGTCAAGGGCGCGCTCAGCAAGGCGATCCTGGCCGCGGCGGTCGCCGGCGTGGGAACCGGCGCCGCGGTGGCGGTGCTCGGTCATTCCAGACACAGGACGCACGCGGGGGGGGCCCACGCCGCGGCCCGTCCGCGGCCGCCCGCGGCGGCTGCCTGGGCTTCGATCCCGACCCGGGCTCGCCTCCAGGTCGAGCGGCGGAACGCAGGGGTATCCGCCCGGCGCCACCACGCTCGCCACCATCACCATGCCCACCCCGGGGCGGCGGCCCTCGGGGCGCCCGCCGGCCTGGCCGGCTCGCAGGCCAAGGCCGGCTCGGCCGCCGGAGCGCCCGCCAGTGCCCATCGGGTTCATCCCGGCTCATCTGGCCACCGGCAAACGGTGTCTCACCACCGGGCCACGTCCGGACCGTCCGGCCGGGGGCATCGCCACGGCGCTGGGCGGGGAGCGGTCAAATCCCATGGCGGCGCCAGAGGGGTGAGAGCGCACCGCGGCGGGCCGGGGTCCTCGGCCGGTCGCGGCAATGGCGCGGGCCATAGAGGCCCCCAGGCGGCCAACCCGGGGGGGCGCGGACATGGCGCCGGTCCGCCATCCGCCTCGCCGGGCAATGGGGCTTCCTCGCCCGCCGCACCGCCAGCGGCCGGAGGGCAGGGCCCACCCGGTCAGGCCAAGCAGGGCGGAGGCGGCGGGGGCGGCAATGGCGGCGGTCACGGTCCGGCGGGTACCGGTCCTCCCGGTCAAGCGGGCAAGTAATCCCACGCGGCACTCGGAAGCTTCCAGCACGATCGGGCTCGTTCCGGAGGGCGCCGCATCCCCGTCCCTCGGCATGGCTGCCCTGCGTCGAACCGGTGGTTGCAATCGATGGACGAGTGCGATGACCTGGCGTACGATCCCCTCGGTGCAGGTGCGGCGTTGTCCGGGGTGCGGCGACGTGAGGTGGACGATGTTTCAGGGGCCGCCTCCGCTCATCTGCGTGGTGTGCGGCTGCCTGCTCAAACCCGAGCGCCGCCATCCGGGCCGCAACCGGCGAAAGCGATCCGGCGCTTCGGGGGGCCGGCGGGCGGTAAGCGACAGGCGCGGCGAGGCCGCGTTTCCCCCGGCCCCGTAGGCCCGACTGGTCAGGCGTCGATCGAGGACATGTCGGCGTAGCGCTCGCCCGCCGTGGCGCCGCGGGGAGCGGCCTCCTCGATACGCCGCAGGTCCTCGTCGGTGAGCTTCACCTCGGATGCGCCCACGTTCTCCTCGAGGTAGGCGCGGTGCTTGGTCCCCGGAATCGGAACGATGTCCTGGCCCTGGTGCAGGACCCACGCCAGCGCCAGCTGGCCGGGAGTGATGCCCTTCTCGGCCGCGATATCCCGGATCCTCTCGACCAGCTCGAGGTTGCGCCCGAAGTTCTCGCCCTGAAAGCGCGGGCTGCGGCGGCGGAAGTCGTCCTCGGCCAGATCCTCGGGACGGCGGATCCGACCGGACAGGAAGCCGCGGCCGAGCGGGCTGTAGGCCACGAAGCCGATGCCCAGCTCGCGCACGGTGGGAAGGATGCGCCCCTCGGGGTCGCGGGTCCACAGCGAGTACTCGGTCTGCAGGGCGCTGAGGGGATGTACCGCGTTGGCCCGGCGGAGGGTGTCCGGGGAGGCCTCGGAGAGGCCCAGGTACCTGACCTTGCCCTGCTCGACCAGCGAGGCCATGGCGCCCACCGTGTCCTCGATCGGGACCGACTGGTCTACTCGATGCTGGTAGTAGAGGTCGATGTGCTCGACGCCCAGTCGATCGAGCGAGGCTTCACACGCGCGCTGGACGTACTCCGGCTTGCCGTTGATACCCACCCTCGTCCCGTCCTCGCTCCGCTCGATGCCGAACTTGGTGGCGACCACCACCTGGTCTCGTCGACCCTGGATGGCCCGACCTACCAGCCGTTCGTTGGTGAACGGCCCGTACATG
>Ga0307477_10002467_pt1 | contig 14340 bp, 13 predicted proteins | sample atmos_gasesECM2C_FD_203316 | JGI IMG/M metagenome (GOLD analysis project Ga0307477, IMG submission 203316) | Hardwood forest soil microbial communities from Morgan-Monroe State Forest, Indiana, United States - atmos_gasesECM2C_515 | ecosystem: Environmental > Terrestrial > Soil > Temperate...
CTGCGCCGTACGCGGCGTGCGTCGGGGCGGAGCTGATCCCTGACACTGAGGCGACGAACACCATGGCGCCGCCATCCGTCATGGCCTTGGCCCCAAGCTGCATGGCCAGCCAGGCGTGGCGCAGAACGATGTCGTGGTGCCAGGCCCAGTCCTCGTCGCTGGCGTCGACCAGCGCGCCGTAGCGGGCCATGCCCACGATGTCGACCACGCCGTTGATTTCCTCCAACGTCTTGGCCGCATCCTCGAACATGCGGGCCGCCTCGCCCCGATCGGTGGCATCGCCGGACCAAGCGACGCCGTCGACCTCGGCGGCCACGTCACCGGCGAGATCGGGATCCTTGTCGACGCAGAACACGCGGGCGCCGACCGAAGCGAGCGCGTGGGCGCTCTGGCGGCCGATGCCCTGGCCGGCCCCGATGAGGACGAATCCCCGGCCGTCGAGACGCAGACGCCCCGGGTAGTCAGGAACCTCCGAGTCGTCTGTGCGGGTCAATCGATCGAGCCCTTGGCCCGCTCGAGCGACTGCGGGTCAAACCCGGGGCCGGGGCTGACCGTGGCGCTCGTCTGGATCTCGAGCTTGTCGAGCTTGGGGATGATCTCGGTGCCGAGCAGCTCGATGGTCTTCATCACGGACTCGTGCGGAAGGTGGCCGAACTGGACGTAGCAGATGAGCTCGTCAACGCCGAGCTCGTGGTACTTGATCATCTTCTCCAGGCACTGGTCGGGGTCGCCCACCACGATCATGTCGGCATCGTTGAAGATCTTGGGGTCGAACTTGCCCGACTCCTGCATCTTGAGCAGAGGGAAGACCGCATCCTTCTCGGCGTCGGTGAAGTGCGGCATTTCCCATTCGAGGGTGAACTCAGCCAGGTTCTTGTACCACCACCACACCGAGTCCCAGATTCCGTTCTTTTCGCACTGCTCCATCGATTCGGCGCAGTGCACCAGCGTGTATGCCGCGACCTTGTTGGTGGTGACCCGGGTCAACGGCGTGGGGTGGGCGGCGCCGGCCCGGTACTGCTGGATGTGTTTGGCCATCTTCTGGATGGGCTGCATGATCGAGAACGACAACAACCCGAGACCCAACTTGCCCGCCACCTCGGCGCTGCCGTCGCTGGTGGCCGCCATCCAGCACGCGGGGTGCGGATCCTGGACCGGCTTGGGGGTGACCATGCGCCGGGGAAAGTCGAGGTACTTGCCGTGGAACTCGAAGTACTCCTGCTCCCACATGCCGACGACAGCCTGGATGGCTTCCTGCCATTGGTCGCGACTGGCCTCGCGGTCCACACCGAACGCCGTCTGCTCCATCGGCGTTGAACGTCCCGTGCCCCATTCGATCCGGCCGCCCGACAAGATGTCAGCGGTGGCGACCTTTTCGGCCACCCGCATCGGCGGGGTGAAGGCGTGAGGCATGAGGGTGACGCCAAAACCGAGGCGAAGGTTCTCGGTGCACTGTGAGAGCGCGCCGATGATCACCTCAGGCGCCGGGGAGTGCGACCGTCCCTCACGGAAGTGGTGCTCGACATGCCACGACGTGTGGAACCCCAGGGTGTCGGCCAGCTTGATCTGCTCGAACGCCTCCTTGTAGGCCAGTTGTTCGGCCTCGCGCTGGCCGTAGGGGTGGACGCCCGGCCAGGGCTTGGGCACGTCGATCTCATAGAGCAGGTCGAGCTTCACCGGGGTCTCCCAGGGTCGAGGACGGTCGGCCAGATCCTAAAGCCCAATTGCCTGACGGTCCATCAGAAACGGGCCGCTACTCCGGCGGCGGGGTCAGGCAGGGCCAAGGGCCGCGACCGCGACCCGGCGGCGATGCGAGGCGGCGTCGCCCCACGCCGAGCCCAGCGCCCACGCCCGTTTCATCCAGAGATGGGCGTCGCACTCCCAGGTGTAGCCGATGGCCCCGTGCACTTGCAGGGCGACGCGAGCGGCGAGGTTGGCCGCGTCCGACGCGTAGGCCTTGGCCATGGAGACGTCCACAGAGCGCGTGGGCGTCGTGCGGGCGACCGACCAGGCCGCGCGATACACGACCGGGCGGGCCAGCTCGAGCGCCAGCAACGCGTTGGCGAGGTGGTGCTTGACCGCCTGGAACGACCCGATGGGCTGGCCGAACTGACGGCGCTCCCGCGCGTAGGCCGCGGTCATGTCGATCAACTGGCGAGCCACCCCCAGCAGCTGGGCTGACGCGCCGAGCACGCCGCGGTCGTAGGCCAGCGCCCGGTCACCCGGGAACATCGGCGTTCCCGCTCCGTGCGCCCACTCGACAGAGAAGAGCCGGCGGGACCGGTCCACGGACGGCTGAGCGGTGATGTCACAATCAGCGGGAGCGACCAGATGCAGGTGGCCACCCTTTTCCAGGAGAAGCATGTCAGCGACGTGGGCGTCGGCCACGAACGGCTGGCCTTCGAAGCCGACGCTCACGATGGCCTCACCCGACGCCGCCGGCCCGAGCCATCGCGCCGCCAGCCGGCCCACCGGAGCGGCCGACGCCAACAACGGAACCGCCACACCCACGTGCTCGATCACCGGTTCCGGCAGGGCGGCCCGACCGGTCTCCTCGAGGATCAACACCAGGGCCAGCTCGTCGAGCCCCAGGCCACCTGCGGTCTGCGGAGCAGTAAGCCCGATCACGCCGAGCTCGGCCAGCTTGCGCCACCGCTCGGGGGACCGGCCCGTTTCCGATTCCCAGGACGCGCGCACGTCGGCGGGCGTGCACTCCTTGGCCAGGAACTCCCTCACTCCTTCGGCGAGAAGGATGTGGTCGCGTTCGAAGGTGAAGCGCATCACGGGCTCCGCGGGAGGTTGAGGATGCGGTCGGCGATGACGTTGCGCTGGATCTCATTGGTGCCGGCGTAGATCGGTCCGGCCAACGAAAACAGGAACCCGTCGAGCCACCGGCCTCCATCGACGACATCGGGCGCCGTCGGTGCCAGTTCCGCGTGCGCCCCCAGCAGCTCCTGGGCGGTAGCGTGCATGCGCAGATCCAGCTCGGACCAGAAGATCTTGTTGAGGCTCGCCTCTGCTCCGATCGTGCCGCCATCCAACAGATGAGACACCGTCCAATACGTGTGCAGCTTGTACGCCTCGGCGTCCATCCACGCCTGCGCAGTTGCGGCGCGCAGGCCGGGATCGGTCACGTTCCTCTTCCGCCGATACAGCTCCACCAAACGGCGGGCGGTCATCACGAACCGCTCCGGGCTGCGCAAGCTGATCCCTCGCTCGAACCCGGCCGCGGCCATCGCGACCTGCCAGCCGCGATTGACCTCCCCGAGGGTGCAGTCGACAGGAACGCGCACATCATCGAGGAAGATCTCGGCAAAGCCGGTCTCGCCGTCGAGCTGCGCGATAGGACGCACGGTGACGCCGGGACTGGCGAGAGGCACGAGGATGAACGTCAGACCCCGATGGCGCTCGGCCGTGGGATCGGTCCGGAAGATGCCGAACATCCAATCGGCGAAGGCGCCGCGCGACGCCCACGTCTTCTGGCCGTTGACCACCCACGAGTCCCCATCGAGCACCGCCTTGGCCGCGATACCGGCCAGATCGCTGCCCGCGTTGGGCTCTGACCAGCCCTGGCACCAGATGTCCTGGCCGGCCGCCATACGTGGCAGGAAGCGAGCCTTTTGATCGGGTGTCCCTACCTCCATGATCGTGGGACCCAGCAGGAAGATCCCGTTCTGGTTGACCCGCCCCGGCGCTGCCGCCCGGTAGTACTCCTCTTCGAAGATGAGCCACTTGATGTAGTCCGCCCCGCGGCCGCCATACTCGACGGGCCACGACACGGCCGACCACCGACCCGCGTTGAGCGTCGCCTCCCACGCCCGGTGCTGCTCGAAGCCAACAGCAGTGTCGAAGCTGGCCAGCGGCGTCGCCGGCACGTGCGCTGCCAACCACGTGCGGGCCTCGGCGCGGAAGGCGTCCTCCTCGGCCGAGTAGGTCAGGTCCATCGGCGGGCGAGGCTAGTCTCGGCGCGTGAAGACCCGTACGCCGGCGATCGAGGGATGGTTCCGGCTGGACGACGCCGATCCCCGCCTGCTGGCCACGCGCTGCAAGTCGTGCGCCACCTACTTCTTCCCCAAGGAGACGACGTTCTGTCGTAACCCGGACTGCGACGGACGTGAGCTGGAGGAAGTTGCCCTGAGCTCGCACGGGCGGCTGTGGTCGTGGGCCACCAACTACTATCCGCCTCCCGCGCCGTACGTCGCGGCCGACCCGTTCGTGCCCTACACGGTTGCCGCCGTCGAGCTCGAGGACGAGAAGTTGGTGGTGCTGGGCCAGGTGGCACCCGGTGTGTCGCCTGACGAGCTGCGTACGGGGATGCACATGCGCCTGACCCTGGGCCCGTTGTTCGAGGACGATGAGCGCGAGTACATCGTGTGGAAATGGGACCGCGCATGAAGCGGGTCGCGATCCTCGGAGTCGGCATGCATCCCTGGGGCAAGTGGGGACACAACTTCGTCACCTACGGCGTCGTCGCCGCGCAAGCAGCGTTGGCCGACGCGGGGATCTCGTGGCGAGACGTTCAGTTTGTGTCGGGCGCGGACACGATCCGCAACGGGTACCCCGGCTTCATCGCCGGGGCCACGTTCGCGCAGGCACTGGGCTGGTCGGGGGCGCGCGTTTCTTCGTGTTACGCGGCGTGCGCGTCGGGGGCGTCGGCGCTGCAGGCCGCCCGGGCTCAGATCCTCGCCGAGTTGTGCGATGTCGCCCTGGTCGTGGGCGCCGACACCACGCCCAAGGGCTTCTTCGCCCCGGTGGGTGGAGACCGGCCCGATGATCCCGATTGGTTGCGGTTCCGGCTGCTCGGTGCCACCAACCCGACGTACTTCGCGCTCTACGCCCGCCGGCGTATAGAGATGTTCGGCGCGACCCCGGCGGACTTCGCCAAGGTCAAGGTCAAGAACAGCCGGCACGGGCTGTCGAATCCCAACGCCCGGTACCGCAAGGAGGTGACCGAAGAGGAAGTGCTGACGTCGCCCGTCGTCGCCGATCCGCTGCGGCTGCTGGAGATCTGCGCCACCAGCGACGGCGGGGCCGCCATCGTGCTCGCGTCGGAGGAGTACGCGCGACGGATCGCTGGCCCCTCGGCCCATCCGCCGATGATCGCGGCCATCTCGACGGTCACCCCGACGTATCCCAACACGGTCATCGAGATGCCCAACTTCGCCACCGACTCGGGCACGGCGTCAGGACCGTCGTTTCGCGATTCGATCGCCCGGGCCGCCTACGAGGAGGCCGGTCTGGGTCCGGAGGACCTCGACGTGGCCGAGGTCTACGACCTGTCCTCGGCCCTCGAGCTCGACTGGTACGAGAACATCGGCCTGTGCAAGGAGGGCGACGCGGAGCGCTTGCTCAACGACGGTGACACGACCGTCGGCGGGCGCATCCCGGTCAACCCGTCGGGCGGCCTGTCGTGCTTTGGCGAGGCCATTCCCGCGCAGGCCATCGCCCAGGTGTGCGAGCTCACCTGGCAGGTGCGGGGCCAAGCCGACGGCCGTCAAGTAGAGGGAGCGCGCGTGGGGCTGACCGTCAACCAGGGACTGTTCGGGCATGGGTCGTCCGTGATCGTGACCCGCTGATGGGCGCGGCCTACGTCGTCGACGCCGTACGCTCGCCCGTGGGGCGCCGAGGCGGAGCCCTGGCTGGCGTGCATCCGGCCGACCTCGGCGCGCACGTGCTCAACGCGCTCATGGCCCGCACGGGCATCGACCCGGCCGCGGTGGAAGACGTCATCTTCGGATGCGTCGACACGATCGGGCCCCAGGCCGGCGACATCGCCCGCACCTGCTGGCTGGCGGCCGGCCTACCCGAGGAAGTGCCGGGCACGACCGTGGACCGGCAGTGCGGATCGTCACAGCAGGCGGTGCACTTCGCGGCCCAGGCGGTGATGAGCGGGACGAGCGACGTGGTCGTAGCCGGCGGCGTTCAGAACATGTCGATGATCCCGATCTCGTCGTCCATGACCGCGGGCCAAGCCTTAGGGTTCGACGATCCGTTCCGGGGGTCGTCGGGATGGCTGGCCCGGTACGGCGACCAGGAGGTCTCGCAGTTCCGCGCCGCCGAGCTCATTGCCGACAAGTGGGGCATCAGCCGCGAGGAGATGGAGGAGTTCGCGGTCACTTCGCATACCCGGGCCCTCCAGGCCCGCGCCGAAGGGCGCTTCGAGCGCGAGATCGTGCCGCTGGGTTCGGCGACCGGCGACGAGGGACCACGGGAGCCCAACTGGGACAAGATCCGGTCCCTGTCGACGCTGGTACCGGGTGGGCGGCTGACGGCAGCGGTGTCATCGCAGATCAGCGACGCCGCGGCGGCGCTGCTGGTGGTGTCCGAATCGGCACTGGCCACCCACGGGCTCACGCCCCGGGCCCGCATCCACCACCTCAGCGTCAGGGGCGCCGATCCGATCTACATGCTCACCGCGCCCATACCGGCGACGGCTTACGCGCTGGCCCGCGCCGGCATGACCCTCGACGACATCGATCTCGTCGAGATCAACGAGGCCTTCGCTTCGGTGGTGCTGGCGTGGCAACGAGAGACGGGCGCCGATCTCGAGCGGGTCAACGTCAACGGTGGCGCCATCGCCCTCGGCCATCCGCTGGGAGCGACGGGGGCGCGACTGATGACCACGCTGCTGCACGAGTTGGAGCGCACCGGCGGCCGCTACGGGTTGCAGACGATGTGCGAGGGCGGCGGCCAGGCCAACGTCACCATCATCGAACGCCTCTGAGCTTCCGGTGCGCCGTGAGCTAGTCCCGGTTGAGCCGGTCGAGCACGGCGGCCGCTTCCCGCATGATGCGTTCGATGAGCTCGGCGCACGACGGCAGGTCGTCGATGAGCCCGACCACCTGACCGGTGGACATGACACCCAGGTCGGGACGGCCATCGACCATGGCCGCCTTGAGCAGCATCGGCGTGTTGGCGGCCATCACGACCTGGCTCCAGCTGAGCTCTTGGGAGCGGCGCATGGCCACCCCCTCGCTGGCGATCGACCGCCATCCTTGTCCGGAGAGTTTTTGGAACGCGACGGCGTTGCGGGTTGCCCGCCGTAACCGCGCCACCCGTCCGCCGCGGAGCAGGCGCTCGACGAACTCGGTGCGCAGCACGCGGTGCGGCACGCCGTCCACCTCGGTCGTCACCACGGTGTCGGTAACCCCCTTGGACAGATACACCTCCTTGACCGTCGCCGATACGGTGCTGTCGCTCGTCAGCAGGAATCGAGTGCCCATGGCGATACCTACCGCTCCGTAGGCAAGGGCGGCGACGAGTCCCCGCCCGTCGAAGAAGCCGCCGGCGGCGATCACGGGGATGTCGACGGCGTCGATGACCTGGGGCAATAGGAGCGTCGTCGGCACCGACCCGGTGTGCCCTCCGCCCTCACCGCCCTGGACGAGCACGGCGTCGACCCCCCAGCCCGCGACCTTCTCGGCGTGACGCCGGGCCCCGACCGACGGGATGACCAGCACCCCGCCGTCGCGTGCCCGCCTGATGAGCTCCTGGTTGGGGGCTTGCGCGAACGAGGCCACCCGCACGCCACGCTGGACCAGCAGGTCGATCCGCTGGGCGGCGTCGGGAGCGTCGGACCGGAGGTTGACCCCGAACGGAGCGGAGGTGCGGGCCTTGACCTCGGCGATCGAGCCCGCCAGCTGCTCGTAGTCCATGGTGGCCGACGCGAGAATGCCGAACCCGCCGGCGTTGGACGTGGCCGCGGTCAGGCGAGGCCCGGCGACCCAGCCCATGCCGGTCTGCACGATGGGGTAGCGCACTCCGAGCAGGTCGCACAACGGGGTGTGTAGTGCGCTCATCTCAGCCCCGCAGCTCACCCCGGCGCAGCCCGCCCGGGTCCAGCACCTCCCGGATCAGCTCCAGCTCATGGGCCGTCGGCAGCCGGGACTCGGGCACGTCCCCCTCGATGGCCAGCTCGAATCCGGTGGCCGCGACGACCTCGTTGACCGTGACTCCCGGATGAACCGACCGCAGACGCATGCGGTGATCGGGGGTGTCGAAGTCGAACACCCCGAAATTGCTCACCACCCGGCGGATGTCGTGATGAGCGGCGATCCACGCTCCCGCCTGCTCGGCCCGTCGGTAGCCGAGTCCCGACACGACGTCCACCTCGGGGACGAACACCCGCGGGCCGTGGTTGGGTATCCAGTAGCTGGTGGCGTGATTGGCGGTGTTGCCGGGCGCCCCCCGCACACCCAGTAGCTGGGCTTTGGGTTTGGCCCACGGACCGATGCAAGCGATGTTCTGGTTGCCGAACTGGTCGACCTGCGTCGCGCCCATCATCACGTGACGCCGTCCCCCCCAGAGCATGTCGAACACCGACCGGAACGGGATCCATCCCTCGACGACCTTGGTGTAGAGGCCCGGCCCGACCGGCAGATCGTTGGCCACGAACAGCGCCTCACCGTCGGAGACCAGCAGGTCAGGCTCGAAACTGGCGCGGGCGACCCGGGCGCCAAGCATGGGCATGACGCCCATCCCGCTGGCGAAGATCTCGCCGTCTCCCCGCCACGCCTCCGCGCACGCAATCACGCAAACCTCGTCGATGGTGATGTCGCTCATCAGGCCCGGACCTTGGCCAGGTAGTCGGCCTCGGAGATGTCCACCCACTCCCGGCGGAACGCGGCCCAAGCGTCCGGAGACGCGGCCGACCCGGCGTACTCCTTCTGGAAGGCCTCGTCTCGCCCGTAGTCCGGATCACAACTGGTGAAATGGGCGCCCAGCGGCGCCTCGACCACCCCGTCGACCATGCTGCGATTGATCTTCAACGTGTGTACGGACGCGGCAGAGACCAGATCGGCCGTGTCGACAATGCGCTCGCAAGACACGAAGCGCCGCCCCGACGAGGCGCCGAGGTACAGATCGTCGAAGTACAGGTCGGGCCCGAGGAACTGGGCGTTGCCCCTGGCGTCAGCCCGGTTGAGGTGCACGATGGCGGCGTCGAGGGGCAGGGCGGGCATGGCCACCAGCTCCTCGCCGTCGGCGTAGGGCGAGCGCACCGAGCGCAGCCACGGGTTTATCGTCATGACGTCGGAGCCAAGGCCGGCCCTGGTGGGCAAGAATGGCAGGCGCAAGCTCGCGGCGTACAGGCCCCACTGCAGCATGCCCTCATCGAGCTCGGCCGCCTCGATGGTGCCGGCCTGGCGCGCGGCCCGGAAGTGCGGTTCCAGAGGGATCGAGTCCAGCGACACGAACCCGTAGATCACCTTGCGCAGCTTGCCCGCGGCACACAGCAAGCCGACCTCCGGACCGCCATAGGTGACGAGCGTGAGGTCGCGGAGCGACGAACGGAGGATCTCGCGCACTATGGCCATCGGCTTGCGCCGCGAACCCCAACCGCCAACTCCGATGGTCATCCCGTCGGCCAACTCAGTCACCACCTCCGTGGCGGTGAGTCGCTTGTCGCCCATCACTTCGTGAACTTGGCGTCGCGACCCTCGACGAAGGCGTCTCTCGCCTCGTCGGCCACGCCCGACAGGTTGAGCTCAAAGGTGAAGCCCTGCTCGAACCGGTAGCTGCGCTTTACGTCGACCGGGTCGATGCCGTTGAGGGACTCCTTGGCAGCACGGATGACCGTCGGGCTCTTGTCCGCGATCTGAGCCGCCACCTTCCGAGCCTCGTCACGCAGCCGGTCGCGGGGCACGACGGCGAGAACCGAGCCGTAGTGGTGCAGCTCGGCGGCGGTCGCCGTCGCCGCCGTGTACACCATGGCCCGCATCTTGTGCTGGGGAACGAGACGGGCCAGGTGGGTGGCCGCCCCCAAGGCGCCGCGGTCGACCTCGGGCAGGCCGAAGGTGGCGTCTTCGGAGGCGATGACGATGTCCGCGTTACCGACCAGCCCGATGCCTCCCCCCAGGCAGTAGCCGTTGACGGCGGCGATGACGGGGACCTCGCATTCGTACACCGCGGCGAAGGCGGCGTAGCAACCACGGTTGGCGCCGATGAGGGCCTCGAAGCCCTCGGTGCGCTGCATCTCCTTGATGTCAACGCCGGCGTTGAAGCCGCGGCCTTCGGCGGCGAGGATCACCACCCGCACGGCGCGGTCGACCCCGAGGCCCCGTACGATCGACGCCAGTTCGTACCACCCGGCCACGGTCAGGGCGTTGACCGGAGGGTTGTCCATCACGACCTCGGCGATGCCCCTGCTGACCTTGGCGGTGATGCCCATGGCGTTGCGAACGTAGGCGACGGGCTGGGCCTTCGCTAGTTTGGCGCCGCCATGGAACCGAGCCTGAGCGTCGATCTGCGAGGCCGAGTCGTCCTGGTCACGGGCGGCGCCCGGGGGGTCGGGCTGGGGATCACCACCAGGTTCGTCGACGCCGGGGCCGGCGTGGTCGTCTGCGGGCGTTCTGCGCCGGAGCATCTGCCCGAGCCCGCGGTGTGGATGACCGCCGACGTACGCGACGCCGGCCAGGTTGATGCGCTGGTGAGTGAGATTGTGGCGAGGTACGGGCGCCTCGACGTCCTGGTGAACAACGCCGGCGGTTCGCCCCCGGCGGACTCTGCTACGGCGTCGCCGAAGTTCTCCGCGGCCATCATCGCCCTCAACCTCACGGCGCCCCTGGTATGCGCCCAGCGGGCCAACGAAGTGATGCAGGCCCAGCCCGAGGGCGGCGCCATCGTCAACATCTGTAGTGTCAGCGGGCTGCGCCCTTCGCCCGGCACCGCCGCCTATGGCGCGGCCAAAGCCGGCCTCATCAACCTCACCCAGACCCTGGCCGTTGAATGGGCGCCCAAGGTGCGGGTCAATGCCGTCAGCGCCGGCATGATCCGCACCGAGCAGGCCCATCTCTTCTACGGCGACGAGGCCGGCATCGCCGCCGTGAGCGCGTCCGTGCCGCTAGGTCGGTTGGGGACGCCCGCCGACGTCGGCGATGCCTGTGTGTTTCTCGCCTCGTCCCTCGCCTCCTACGTCAGCGGGGCCAACCTCGTGGTGCACGGCGGGGGCGAGCCGCCGCCCTACCTGTCGGCCCGGCATGCCAACGACTAGTCAGGGATGCTGGCTCGAGACCGACACGATCTCGCCCGTCATGTACGAGGCGTAGTCGCTGGCGAGAAACACGATTACGTTGGCGACCTCCCACGGCTCGGCCGCCCGGCCGAACGCCTCCCGCTGGGTGAGCTCGGCCAGCAACTCTTCGCTGGTCACCTTCGACAGGAACGGATGCATGGCCAAGCTTGGGGCCACGGCGTTGATGCGCACCCCGCGGGACGAGGCCTCCAACGCTGAGCATCGGGTGAGGGCCATCACACCGGCCTTGGCCGCGGCGTAGTGGGCCTGGCCCTCCTGGGCCCGCCAGCCCACGACTGACGCGTTGTTGACGATGGCCCCTGCTCCCCTCGGGATCATGTGTCGCAGGGCGGCGCGGGTGCAACGGAAGGTGCCGGTGAGGGTGACGTCGAGAACCACGCTCCACTGCTCGTCGGTCATGTCCATCACGGTCGCCGTGCCGCCCAGTCCGGCGTTGTTGACGAGCACATCGAGCTGCCCGAGCTCGGCGATGGCCCGGGCGAAGAGACGCTCTACGTCAGCTTCGCGGGTGACGTCGCACGGCACGCCAACGACACCCAGCTCGGCGGCAGACTCGGCCAGTCGACGCTCGTGCTTGTCGCTGATGACGACCGTGGCGCCCTCCTCGGCGCAACGCTTGGCCGTGGCAAAACCGATGCCGGTGCCGGCGGCTGCGGTGACCAGCACCGTCTTGCCGGCGAGCAGGCCGTGGCCGGCTGGATACCGAGGCGAGCCCGTCAAGCGTTGGGCTTCTCGCCGCTGGCCGCGGCCGCCTTCATGGCCTCGAGGCGATCGATCATGCCCATCCGCTCCTGACCGACGTTGCCGTCGATACGGGCGGCGATCTCCGCGGGAGTCCACTGGCCTTGGGTGAACATGGCCCGGACCTCGACGGGCTGATTCCAGACGGCGATCTTGTTGCCGTTGGCGGTATAGACCTGGCCGGTGATGTGGCGGGCTCGGTCCGAGAGCAGGAAGACGACGAGGGGGGCGACGTCTTCGGGCTCACCCATGTCGAGCTCGGTGGGCACGTTCATCGACATGCGGGTGCGAGCCACCGGGGCAATGCAGTTGGCCGTGACGCCGTAGCGGTGCATCCCGACGGCAGCGCTGCGCACGAGCGACACGATCCCGCCCTTGGCCGCCGAGTAGTTGGCCTGGGCCACGCTCCCCGCGTAGGCCCCTGACGTGAATCCGATAAGCGTGCCCGACTGCTGCTCGCGCATGACCTCTGACGCGGCCCGGAACACGGTGAAGTGGCCCTTGAGGTGGGTCTCCACCACGGGGTCGAACTCGTCCTCGCTCATCTTGAACAGCATGCGCTCCCGAAGAATCCCGGCGACGCACACCACGCCGTCGATGCGCCCGAACTCCTCGACCGCGGTCTGCACGATGCGCCGGCCACCGGCCATGGTGGTCACGGTGTCGGCCACGGCGACGGCCCGCCCGCCGGCCGCCTTGATCTCGGCCACGACGGCGTCAGCTACGTCCGATGTGGGGTCCCCGCCCGCGATGCCGACCCCGTAGTCGGCCACGACCACGCCCGCTCCTTCGGCGGCGCAAGCCAGGGCCACCGCCCGGCCGATGCCGCCCCCGGCGCCGGTGATCGCGATCGACTTGCCTTCGAGAAAGGTGCCCATCGTGCGTGACGTTAGCGGCAAGCGACAGAGACAGAGCCGCTGCGTCGGTCAGGCGTGCACTTGCTAGCGTCGCCGATAACGGACCGCTGGAGGTTACCCGAATGCTCCGAATGAACACGTTCGCCCGCCGTTCGATCGCCACCGGCCTGGGGATTCTCCTGGGAGCGTTCATGCTTCCCGGCTCGGTCGGTTTGGCCGGTGCCGTCAGCGTGCCCCCCGGCACGCAGGGTCTGTTCGGCGTCAGCTGCGCCACGGCCTCCAACTGCGTCGCTGTCGGCGACGGCTCAGGCATTGTCAGCACCGACGGAGGCAACAGCTGGGCGACCTCGCCCATCACCGCGGGGAGCTGGGCTTCGGTGTCCTGCTCCGACGCCAACAACTGTGTGGCGGTGGGCACGACGACCAACGGCTCGAGCGGCATCATCGACGCCACGACCAACGGCGGGGCGAGCTGGACACAGCAGTTCTCGACGGCCAACGACTTCTTCACCAGCGTGTCGTGCCGGGGTGGCTCGTGCGTGGCGGTCGGCGTCGGCACGAGCGGCTCGCCCAACTTCACCCAGTCGGGAGGGGTGGCCATCACCACCGGGGGCGGGGCCTGGTCCCCCGAGCCGTCGCCACCCGGAGCGACCCGGCTCTTGTCGGTGTCCTGTGTCGACGCCTCCCATTGCTGGGCCACAGGCGCCAACGGGACCTCGGTGGCGCAAGTGTTCGCCACCGCCGACGGTGGCCACACGTGGTCGACGCAGACCTTGGCTCCGTTCTCCGGCCAAGCCACGCAGCAGGACGAGCCGCTGGGCATCGTGTTCCCTGACGCGGCCCACGGATATGTGACCCTCAACGGTGGGGGGTGCGGCGGTCCTGGATGCTCGAGCCGCCTCGGCCCCGGTGGCGGAATCGAAGCGACGTCGGACGGCGGCGCCCACTGGGCTGTTCAGGAATACATCGCCAACGGGGCCAGCTCGGACGCGGTCGCGTGCACGGACAGCCTGCATTGCGAGGTGGTCGGGGGGGAGAAGGCTGGAGCGGTGATCCAGACATCGTCCGACGGCGGCGCCCACTGGGCCCAGCAGGGCGGTGATATCGCCGGCGACGTGTTGAGTGATCTCACTTGCCCGACGGGCGGCACCTGCATCATCGTGGGGCGAAGCGGCTCGACGATCACCAGCCCCGCAGTCGTGCTCGCCAACCCTGGTCCCGGCGGACCCTCCCTTCCGACCTGCACCGCCGGCGCGTCGTCTCCGGCCCCGAGCGGCATCGTGAGCCGTCTGGCCGGCAACGATCGGGACGCGACCTCAGTGGCGGTGAGCAACGCCACGTTCCCGACAGCGGGCACGGCCAAGGCCGTCGTGCTCGCGTCCGACGCCAACTACCCAGACGCGCTGGCGGGAACGCCTCTGGCCGTGGCCAAGACGGCCCCCTTGCTCCTCACCCCTCCGTCCGGGCTCACCGCGACCGTCTCAGGGGAGATCTCTCGGGTGGCGCCGAAGGGGAGCACGGTCTACATCCTCGGCGGCACCACGGCCTTGGCACCGGCCATCGACACACAAATCACGGCCTTGGGGGATAACCCGCAGCGGGTCTCGGGCTCCGACCGCTTCGGGACGGCAGTGGCGATCGCCGGCGTGCTCAACAACCCGTCCGTGATCCTCGAGGCGACGGGGTTCGCCTTCCCCGACGCCTTGTCGG
>Ga0307477_10002468_pt1 | contig 14333 bp, 13 predicted proteins | sample atmos_gasesECM2C_FD_203316 | JGI IMG/M metagenome (GOLD analysis project Ga0307477, IMG submission 203316) | Hardwood forest soil microbial communities from Morgan-Monroe State Forest, Indiana, United States - atmos_gasesECM2C_515 | ecosystem: Environmental > Terrestrial > Soil > Temperate...
AGACGGCTACCGGGCCCTCAAGCTCGTCCTCGATATTTACGGAGCTGCCGGCTGGGGGCCTGCCGAAGTAGGACCTCCGTAAGCTCGCAATTCCCAAACGGGGCAGTGGCTCGGGCTATCGGAACACCGTCCCCACTAGAGCATCGTCCGCTCTAGAACGCCGCCCGCTCTAGAACACGACGGTCTTGTGGCCGTGCACGAGGACACGGTCCGTCAGGTGGAGGCGGACCGCCCGGGCCAGTACCACGGTCTCGAGGTCGCGGCCGGTCTGTGAGAGGTCGCTCACGCCATCGCGGTGCGACACGCGCGCCGTGTCCTGGTCGATTATCGGGCCCTGGTCCAGCTCGGCGGTCGCGTAATGGGCTGTGGCCCCGATCAGCTTCACGCCCCGGGCGTGAGCCTGGCGGTAGGGCTGGCCGCCCGAAAAGGCCGGTAGAAAGGAATGGTGGATGTTGATCACCCGGGACGGGTATTGGTCGATGACGCGTTCGGATAGGACCTGCATGTAGCGCGCAAGCACCACCAGCTCGACGTTCGCATCGGCGAGCGCCTCGAGCAACGATCCCTCTTGGTCGTCACGGGATTGTTTGGCGACAGGGAGGTATTGGAAGTCGATCCCGAACCGGCTCACAAGTTCGGCGTGGTCGCGGTGGTTGGAGGACACGAGCACGGGCCGGCCGGGGAGCTCGTGGGCGTACCAGCGGCCCAGTAGGTCGACCAGGCAGTGAGGCTGGCGCGAGACGAGCACGGCAACCCGCCGCTCCTCGTCGGAGTAGCGGACGGACCATTTCATTTTGAGCGGGGCGGCGACCTCGGCTAGGGCCTGCGAAAGCCCCTCCCGCGACAGCTTGAAGCCGGCCAGGCGGAACTCGACTCGCTGGAAGAACATCTCCTCCTCTTCGTCGGTGTGCTGGTCCGCCTCGGTGACGTCCCCGCCGTTGCGATAGATGAACTCGGCAATTGACGCCACTAGCCCCGGGCGGTCAGGGGCCGAGAGGAGGAGCCGCGCGGTCGGCCCGCGCGTCGGCTCGTTGGAGGCGCTTCGCTTGTGTTCGCTCACGGTTGACAAGCGTGCCACGATGGCGGAGGTGAGCGCCCGTCCACCGAGCGAGCTGACCCGGAGAGCACTGGCCCGGGGAGGCCTGGCGCGCAGTGACCTGGTCCCCATGGAGGTGCCCGGTCGCATCGCGCGCCTGCGAGAGCTGCTGGACGGGGCCGGCTGCGAGGCGCTCCTTATTTCCAGTCACTCGAACATCCGCTACCTCACGGGCTTCACCGGTTCCGCGGGCCTCCTCATTGTGCGCGCCGACGACGCCGTTATCGTCACCGACGGGCGGTACGGGGAACAGGCGCCGGCGGAGCTTGCTCTTTCCGGTGCGCCCGCCCGTGCAGAGGCCCTGGGAGGCGCCGAGCAGGTGGAGCTGTTGGGGGAGCTCGTCAAGGGCATCGCGAGGCTCGGCCTGGAGGGCGAGCATGTGAGTTGGGCGCGCCTTCGGAGGTGGTCCGAGGGCTGGGCCAAGGATGTCGAGCTGGTGCCGACGAGCGATCTCGTCGAGGGCCTCCGGGAGCGCAAGGACGCCGGAGAGATAGCCCGCATCGCCGCCGCCGCCGCCATCGCCGACGCGGCGCTTGCGAGCGTGCGGCCGATGCTCGCCGAAGTCCCGACAGAGGCCGAGGTGGCTCTCGCCCTTGACACCGAGATGCGGCGCTTGGGTGCCGAGGAGGCTGCTTTCGAGACGATCGTGGCCGCAGGGCCGAACGCCGCCGAGCCTCACCATCACCCTTCGCCTCGCAAGATCGGCAACGGGGAGCTCGTGGTCGTCGATTTCGGGGCGAGAGTCGACGGCTACTGCTCCGACATGACCAGGACCATCCGTACCGGCCGCGCCCGTGACCTGGCGCCCGAATTAGCGCGGGTGGCCGCGGCGGTGCTCGCGGCCCAAGACGCGGGTCTTTGCGCCGTGCGCGACGGTGTCGCGGCCGCCGAGGTCGACAGGGCCTGCCGGGAAGTCGTCGGCGCCGCGGGCTTCGCCGAGCTGTTCGTGCACGGTACCGGGCATGGGGTGGGCCTCGATATCCATGAAGCGCCCGCCCTGGGAGAGCGGTCGGGGGATATACTTTGCTCTGGTCAGGTGGTTACCGTCGAACCCGGCGTGTACGTCCCTGGGCTCGGCGGCGCACGCACCGAGGACACCGTCTTGGTTACCGGCGCCGGTTGTGAAATCCTGACCCTCTCGCCAAAGGTGTGAGGACCGGGAGGATCTCCGGGCGACGCGAGTTCGAAAAGGGGTTGCCGCCAAATGGTTGCTGTATCGACAAACGATCTGAAGAACGGTATGACCCTCAACCTGCCTGAGGGGCTGTTCTCGGTGGTTGAGTTCCAGCACGTGAAGCCCGGCAAGGGCGGCTCGTTTGTGCGCACAAAGCTGAAGAACATGCGCAACGGCGCCGTCATCGACCGCACCTACCGTGGCGACGAGAAGCTTGACCAGGCGATCATCGACAAAAAGGAGATGCAGTTCCTCTACACCGACGCCGGGGCGTACGTGTTCATGGACAACTCCGACTATGAGCAGCTGACCTCGCCGCGCGAGGCCCTCGGGACCGCTGCGAACTTCTTGAAAGAGGGCGATTCGGCGCTTCTCCAGTTTTACGACGGCGAGATAATCGGCGTCGACCTACCGGCAGCCGTGGAGCTCACGGTCACCCAGACCGAACCGGGCGTGCAGGGCGACAGGGTGTCGGGCGCGCGCAAACCAGCGACGCTGGAGACGGGGATAAGCGTCCAGGTCCCACTTTTCGTAAACCAGGGCGACAAGGTCAAGGTCGACACTCGCACTGGTGAGTACTTGACTCGCGTCGGGAGCTAGAACTGTTCGGCCTGGGGGGCCGGCGAGGGGCGCGCGAGCGCGCTCTCGAACTGCTCTACGAGTGCGACTTGAAAGAGCAGGCCGTGACCGACCTGTTGGCTGAGTTGCCGGTGGCCCCTCAGCCCTACGCCACCACCCTCGCGAGCGGTGTCGAAACCCATCAGGCCCGCATCGACGAACTGCTTGCTCGCCACGCGATCGATTGGTCGCTCGAGCGCATGCCGGTGGTGGACCGGGCGGTGCTGCGGATGGCTACGTTCGAGCTGGGATGGTGCCCCGACGTGCCCACCAGCGTCGTCATCTCTGAGGCCGTCGAACTGGCGAAGGAGTACTCGACCGAGGAATCGGCTGGTTTTGTAAACGGGCTGCTCGCAACAATTGCCCACGAGCTTCGGCCCGACGAGGATAAGCTGCCTGTTCGACCGTAAAGCCAGTCCTGTGAGGCTGGCACGGGAGAGAGGAGAAGGTGTGGGCCAGCGCGAGCGCACCTTGGTGTCCCCTGTCGGGGGAGTATTCCGGGGTCGTGCCGTTGTGATGGACGCTGAGGACGTCCGGCGGGCCACTTGGCGGATAGCTCATGAGATCCTCGAGCACAACCGCGGAGCGGCCAACCTCGTCTTGGTGGGCTTGCAGACCGGGGGAGTGTGGATCGCCTCGGCCTTGGCAGAAGTGGTGCGTGCGGTCTCGGCCACCGATGTGCCCGTTGGGGCTCTCGACGTCGCTTATTACAGGGACGACATCGGGCTGCGGCCGGTGCTGCCGGTGGCAGCGACCGAGATCCCTGTCGACCTGGGCGGGGCGGTGGTAGTGCTCTGCGATGACGTGCTCTTCACCGGTAGGACCGTTCGGGCGGCACTCAATGCGCTTTCTGACCTCGGCCGGCCAGCGGTCGTCCAGCTCGCCGTAATGGTCGACCGTGGCCATCGCGAGCTGCCCATTCGTCCCGACTACGTCGGCAAGAACCTCCCCACCCGCCGCCTCGAAATGGTCGACGTCAGCCCCGAAGGTGTCGTGCTCGGGGACATTGTCGGGCCGGAAAGCGAGGCCATATGACCCCGCGGCACCTGCTCAGCGTCGCCGACCTCGGGCTCGAGGGGATCGACGAGGTGCTCCGGCTGGCCGACACCTTCGTCGAAGTGGGCCGCCGGCCAATACCGAGGGTGCCGGCGCTGCGCGGCAAGACGGTTGTTTCCGTCTTCTTCGAGGATTCGACAAGGACGCGGCTCTCGTTCGAGGCGGCTGCCAAGCGGCTCTCGGCCGACGTCATGACGTTCACCGGCTCGTCAAGCTCGCTCAACAAAGGCGAGTCCCTCCGCGACACCGTGCTCACCCTCGAAGCCATGGGCGTCGACGCCTTCGTCGTCCGCCACTCGTGCGCTGGGGTGCCGGCGCAGGTGGCCGGGTGGCTGGAGGGCGCCAGGGCTGCGGGCGGTGCTGGTGGCAGCGGTGCCTCGGTGGTCAATGCCGGCGACGGGGCCCACGAGCACCCGACTCAGGCGCTGCTCGACTGCTTCACGATCAGCCGGGAACGGGAGCGGCGTTTCGGGCACTCCCCAGCGAGGCCGGCGGTGCTGTCGGGGCTGCGCATCGCGATCGTCGGCGATATCCGCCACAGCAGGGTTGCCCGCTCGAATGTGATCGCCTTCTCGACGCTCGGCGCCACCGTGACCCTGGTGGCGCCGCCGACGCTGTTGCCGCCTTCGCTGTCGGGCTGGCCGGTCGAGGTGAGCCAGGACATCGATGCGGTGGTGGCCAAATCCGACGTCGTTTACCTCCTGCGTCTCCAGAGCGAGCGCATGAACGAGCAATTCCTTCCCTCCCTCCGCGAGTACACGGCTACGTTCGGCCTCACTGGCGAGCGTGCCCGGTTGCTCGGTCCATCGGCGCTCGTAATGCACCCAGGCCCGGTGCGCCGCGGCATCGAAATCGCAGCCGAAGTTGCCGACAGCCCCATCTCTGTCATCACCGCCCAGGTGGCCAACGGCGTAGCCGTCCGCATGGCGGTGCTGTACCTACTGCTCGGATCGGGGGCCCCGGTTGGCGCGTGAACGGCAGGTACTGCTGCGGGGCGGCACGGTGGTCGACGCCTCCGGGAGCCGGCGCGCCGATGTGCTGGTGAAGGGTGAGGTCGTGGGTGCCGTCGAGCCAGGCCTGAGCGGCGGAGGGCCCGGCACCGTCGTGCTCGACGCGGGCGGGTGCATCGTCGCGCCCGGGCTGGTTGACCTGCACGCCCACTTGCGGGAGCCAGGGGCCGAAGAAGCCGAGACCATCGAGACCGGGGCCCGTGCCGCGGCGCTCGGCGGTTATACGGCGATCGTGGCGATGCCCAATACCCAACCGGCGGCGGACTCGGCTGCGGTCGTGCGCCAGGTCCTCGACCTGGCCAAGGGCGCTTGCTGCGACGTCCGGCCGGCTGGGGCCATCACGGTCGGCAGAGAGGGCCGGCTGCTGGCGCCGATGGCGGAGATGGCTGCACTCGGCGTGCAAATTTTCACCGACGACGGCAACTGCGTAGAGGACGCCTCGGTCATGCGGAGGGCTCTCGAGTACGCCTCCGGCCTCGGCGTGGTTATCGCCGACCATTGCGAGGAGCCCTCGTTGGCGGCGGCGGGCTGGATGAACGAAGGCGAGCTGTCGAGCTTCCTCGGCTTGCCCGGGCGGCCGGCGGTGTCGGAGGAGATCATGGTCCGGCGCGACCTGGCCCTTGCGCGCCTAACCGGTGCCCGCCTGCACCTTTTGCACCTTTCCTCCGCGCTCGCTCTGGACGCTGTCCGGGAGGCCAGGGCCGACGGCGTTGCCGTTACAGCCGAGGTCGCCCCGCACCACCTCGTCCTGACCGAGGAGGCGGTGCGGTCCTATGACCCGGTGTTCAAAGTCAACCCGCCGCTGCGCACTACAGCCGACCTGGTGGCGCTTCTTGCCGGGCTCGTAGACGGCACGATCGACGCCATCGCCACCGACCACGCGCCGCACCCCCCGGAGGCCAAGCAGGTGGCGTTCTCAGAGGCGGCCCCCGGGATGGTGGGCCTCGAGACAGCTCTCGGGATCGCGCTCGGCGAGCTCGGGTTGCCAGCCGAGCGGGTGCTCGCTCTGATGTCGTGGCAGCCGGCAGCGATCGCAGGCCTGTCGAGCCTCCACGGGGGGCCGGTCGTGCCGGGTGCGCCGGCGAACCTCTGCGTGATCGACCCCTCCCGGCGCTGGAGGGTCGTGGCGGCCGCCCTGGCGAGCCGGAGCCACAACACCCCCTTCGCGGGCCGGGAGATCACGGGCAAGGTGCGGCATACGATCTTTGCCGGCGAGCCGGTCGTAATTGCCGAAGAGGCGCAGCGATGAGCGCTCCAGAAGTGGTCTGGAGGGAAGGGCTGCTGGCTCTGGCGGACGGGTCGGTGTTCGAAGGCGAGGTGCTTGGCTTCGATGCGTCTGAGGGCCGTACCCCAGCCGCCGCCGGCGAGGTCGTGTTCAACACGGTCATGACGGGTTACCAGGAGGTGCTCACGGACCCGTCATACGCCGGCCAGATGATCTCCTTCACCTACCCTCACATAGGCAACTACGGGGTCGCCCCCGACGACGACGAAAGCCGGCGGCCCTTTTGCCGCGGGGTTATCGTGCGTGAACTGACCGGCCGCCCCAGCAACTGGCGCGCCGTCGAGCCCCTGGCCAGTTTCCTCCGCCGGCATGGCCTACAGGTGATCTCCGGCGTAGATACGAGGCGCCTCACCCGCCAGCTCCGGGATGGTGGCGCGATGCCGGGCGCCTTCGGGCCGGTCGACGCTGCGCCAGGCTCTTACGACGAGTCGAGCCTGGTCGCCCTCGCGCAGGCCGAGCCTACGACCGACGGGCGCGACCTCGTGGCGGAGGTTACCTGTTCGAGCGCTTACCGCTACGGCGATGGCCCGTTCGAGGTGGTTGCCTACGACTTCGGCATAAAGCGCAACATCCTGCGCAACCTGGCTCGGATGGCCACCGTGACCGTTGTCCCCGCGAGCACGCCGGCAGGCGAGGTTATCGACATGGCCCCCGACGGGGTGTTCCTTTCCAACGGCCCCGGCGACCCTGCGGCCGTCGCGGGCGCCACCGAAGCGGTCCGTGGGCTACTCGGCAAGCTGCCCGTCTTCGGCATATGCCTGGGCCACCAAATCCTCGCCCAAGCGCTCGGCGCCTCGACTTACAAACTGCCCTTCGGCCACCACGGCGGCAACCATCCCGTGCGCCGCCTCGCTACCGGTGCGGTCGAAATAACCAGCCAGAACCACAATTACGCGGTTTCCCCAGGCACCTTCGGCGAAACCGTCGAGGTGAGCCACATCAACCTGAACGACGGCGTCATCGAAGGCTTCGTCTGCACAGACGTCCCGGCGTTTTCGGTGCAGTACCACCCCGAGGCCGGCCCGGGGCCCCACGACGCCCGCTACCTTTTCGGCGAGTTCGCAGACCTGATGCGCCGCTGCGGCGCCGGCCAAGCCGGCCGAGCCGGGCAAGCCGGGCAGGGGAGCCTCAGTGCCTAGGCGAGACGACATCTCCTCGGTCCTGGTGATCGGGTCCGGCCCGATCGTGATCGGCCAGGCATGCGAGTTCGACTATTCCGGGACCCAGGCCTGCCGGGCGCTGTCGGCAGAGGGCTACCGGGTGGTGCTCGTAAATTCCAACCCGGCGACGATAATGACCGACCCGGAGATTGCGGACCGCACTTATATCGAGCCGCTCGTGCCCGAAATCCTCGAGTCGGTCATCGCCCGTGAGCGCCCCGACGCCCTCCTGCCGACTCTCGGCGGCCAGACGGGCCTGAACCTGGCGATGAAGCTCCACGACATGGGGGTCCTGGAGCGCTACGGGGTGGAGATGATCGGTGCAAATGCAACCGCTATTGCAACCGCCGAGGACAGAGGCCTTTTCAGGGCGGCCATGACCGAGATCGGCCTGGCCGTGCCCGATTCCGGGTTTGCCAGGGAACTCGAAGAGGCGGTGGAGATCGGGGAAAGGGTGGGTTTCCCCGTGATCGTCCGCCCGTCTTACATATTGGGCGGCGGTGGCACCGGGATAGCGACGGACACGGAGGGCCTACGCCTTGCTGCGGCAAACGGCCTTGACGCAAGCCCGATACGCGAGATCCTGATCGAACGCTCGATAGCGGGTTGGAAAGAGTACGAGCTCGAAGTGATGCGCGACCGGGCAGACAACTGCGTGATCGTGTGCTCGATTGAGAACTTCGACCCCATGGGTGTCCATACAGGCGATTCGGTGACGGTCGCCCCGGCACAAACCCTCTCCGACGTCGAGTACCAAAAAATGCGCGACGCCGCGTTCGCTTGCATCCGCCGCATCGGGGTCGAAACTGGGGGCTCCAACATCCAGTTCGCAATCAACCCGGTCGATGGCGCGATGGTCGTGATCGAGATGAACCCGAGAGTTTCCCGCTCGAGCGCGCTCGCGTCGAAAGCCACGGGCTTCCCGATCGCCAAGATTGCGGCTCGTTTGGCCGTCGGCTACACCTTGGACGAGATCCGCAACGACATTACGGGCGAAACGCCGGCCAGCTTCGAGCCGACCATCGACTACGTGGTGACAAAAGTTCCCCGGTGGGCCTTCGAGAAGTTCCCGGGGATCCCTGAGGCCCTGGGGACTCGCATGCAATCGGTCGGCGAAGCGATGGCGATCGGCCGCAGTTTCCCGGAGTCGTTGCAAAAAGCGTTGCGGTCGCTCGAAACTGGCCGAGCGGGCCTCAACTGCGACCCGGCGGAGAAGCTCTACTCACAGCTCACCGACGAGGAACTGGTGGCCAAAGCTGCGGTAGCAACCCCGGACAGGCCGTTCCACCTGGAGGCGGCTCTTCGCCGGGGCGTGACCGCCGAACGCCTGCACGCCGAAAGTGGCGTAGATCCATGGTTCTTGGACCAGATATCCCGGATCTCCGACGAGCGTGCCCGCCTCGAAGCCCTCGGCTCGGCTGCTGCCCTCGGCCGGCGAGACTGGCGTCGGGCTAAGCGGCTCGGGTTTTCCGACGCACAGCTCGCTTATCTGTGGGGGACGACCGAGGCCGAGGTGCGCTCGGCGAGAACGGGCCTGGGTGTTCGAGCCACCTTCAAGACGGTCGATACCTGCGCCGCCGAGTTCGCCGCCCGGACCCCTTATCACTACTCGACGTACGAGGACACCGACGAGGTGTTGCCCTCCACAAAACCCAAGGTCGTGATCCTTGGGTCCGGCCCCAACCGGATCGGCCAAGGGGTCGAGTTCGATTATTGCTGTGTGCAGGCGAGTTTTGCGCTCCACGACGCCGGTTTCGAGACGGTCATGGTCAACTGCAACCCCGAGACCGTCTCGACGGACTACGACACGAGCGACCGCCTTTATTTCGAGCCGGTCACTCCCGAAGACGTGCAAAACGTCCTGGACGTCGAGTCGGCTTCCGGGCACCTGGCCGGGGTAATAGTTGCGTTGGGTGGCCAGACACCGCTCAAACTTTCTTCGGTAATACCTCCCGAGCTCGTGATGGGTACGAGCCCGGCGTCGATCGACCTGGCAGAGGACCGCGAGCTTTGGAACGCTCTTTGCGAGCGCCTCGGCATCCCCCAAGCGGCGGGTGGGACGGCCACTTGCGTCGAGGAGGCGCTCGCGATCGCGACCAAGGTGGGCTACCCGGTGCTGGTACGCCCGAGCTACGTGCTCGGGGGGCGGGCCATGGAGATCGCCTACGCGGACGAAGACGTGGAACGGGCGATGAGCGCCATGGCCGCTTCGGGGTCCCTCGGGCGGGAGGGCGGCCTGTCGGCAGAGCGGCCCGTCCTGATCGACAAGTTCCTCGAGGACGCCATCGAAGTCGACGTGGATGCCGTGCGTGACGCCTGCGGGGAGACGCTCGTCGCTGCAGTCATGGAGCACGTGGAAGAGGCTGGGGTACATTCCGGGGACAGCGCCTGCGTGGTGCCGCCGCCGACGCTCGGGCCGGCGACGGTGGAGGTCATCGAGGCCCACACCAGGGCGATTGCAGACGCTCTCGAGGTGAAGGGCCCGCTAAACGTGCAGTACGCCGTGCAGCGGGGCCCGGCCGGGCAGCCGCAGGTATTCGTGATCGAGGCCAACCCTCGTGCGAGCAGGACTGTGCCGTTCGTGTCGAAGGCCACCGGCGTGCCGCTCGCAAAGGTGGCAGCGCGGGTGATGGCCGGCGCCACCCTTGCCTCGCTTCGGGCGGAAGGGCTGCTCAGGCCCCCCGTTACTGGCTATGTGAGCGTCAAGGAGGCGGTGCTCCCGTTCGACCGCTTCCCCGACGCGGACAGCCTGCTCGGGCCCGAAATGCGCTCGACCGGAGAGGTCATGGGGATTGACAGGACCTTTGGGCTTGCTTTTGCCAAGAGCCAGCTGGCGGCCGGGGACATCCTGGCCGACGGCGGCACCGTTTTCTTCTCAGTCGCTGACCGCGACAAGCCGGCAGGCCTCGAGGCCGCGGCCCGCTTCGTTGCGGCGGGGTTCACTATCGCTGCAACCTCTGGGACGGCCGAGTACCTCGAGAAGGCCGGTGTCCCTGTGGGGACAATTGTGGGGAAGGTAACCGCCGCCGCAGCTGGCCCGGTGGGCTCCGGCGGCGGCTCGACCTGGGTCTCGGGCGGAGGTTCGGGCGGAGGTCCGAGGGCTGCAGGCGTGCTCGGGGAGGCGGTGGACGCCGTGGACGCAGTGGAGCTGATCCGTTCCGGCAAGGTTCAGCTGGTCGTGAACACTCCCCGAGGCCGCGGGCCGCGGGCTGACGGCGCACATATAAGGCGTGCCGCCCACCAGTACAAAGTCCCTCTCCTCACTACGGTCGCCGCCGCCCGAGCCGCAGCGGCTGGAGTGCTGGAGCGCGCCAAACAGCCCTTCACGGTCAAGTCCCTCCAGGAGCACCACGGCCGGGCGACCGGCGCACCCGGCGCACCCGGCGCTGCCGGCGCACCAAGCCCACCCGGCCCTGCCAGCGGTCACGGCGGTCAGGGCGGTAGCGGCCTCGGCGGTCAAGGGGAACATTGAGGGGAATGGCGACCTCGACCGACATGACCGCACGTGTAGGCGAATTGGCCCTGCCGAACCCGGTCATGACCGCCTCGGGGACCGCCGGCCACGGCGCTGAACTGGCGGCCTACTTCGATCTGTCGGCCCTGGGTGCCGTCGTTGTGAAGTCGTTGTCGGCCGAGCCCTGGGCCGGCAACCCGGCCCCGCGGCTGCTGCCGGTCCCCGGCGGGATGCTCAACAGCGTCGGGCTCCAGAACTCGGGGATCGACGCGTGGGCGCGCGAGGACCTGCCGGCGCTCGCAAAGGCCAAGGCGAGGACCGTCGTAAGCGTCTGGGGACGCAGTGCCGGCGAGTACGCGGAAGCCGGTCGGAGGCTGGCGGAGGCTCTGGCCGGCGCTCCGGCCGAACAGCGCTCGGCAGTTGTCGCGGTGGAGGCCAACATCAGCTGCCCGAACATCGAGGACCGCCAACGGATGTTCTCTCACTCCGCCGAGGGGGCCGCGTCGGCGCTCGGGCCTCTTATGGAGGCCCTGAAGCCGACGGGTTTGCCGGTGTGGGCGAAATTGAGCCCCAACGTCACGGACCTGGTCGCTATCGCCGGCGCAGCGCTCGCCAGCGGCGCGAGTGCTCTGACGCTGGTGAACACGTTGATGGGCCTCGCCGTGGACCCTGCTACCGGATTGCCGCGCCTCGGTGGGGGTGGCGGGGGGCTCTCCGGGCCGGCGCTCCACGCGGTCGCCGTGCGGGCGGTCTACGACTGCCGCCAAGCCTTCCCGGCGGCTGCGATCGTCGGCGTCGGCGGTGTGAACAGCGGCTACGACGCTGCCGAGATGCTCGCAGCGGGTGCCGACGCGGTCCAGGTCGGCACTGCCACCTTCGTCGACCCGAGGGCGCCGATGCGAGTACTCGAGGAACTGATGGCCTGGTGTTCGTCGCGGGGTATCGCGAGCCTCGCCGAAGTCGCGGGTGGCCATGCCGTCGGCCCCGCCGCCTCGTCGACCTCCGCCGCCGCGACGTCCGCCGACTCGTCGCCCTCCGCCGCGACTGCGCCCGGCTCGAACCGAGCGGAGGTCGCAGAGGTTATGAATGCAGGGAAAGCGGGACCGAGGTTGTGACAGCGGAGGTGCACTTTGGATAGGTTCGGCCAAATGAGCGAAGACAGCGTGATCGATATCCGGCAACCGGGAAAGGCTGACGTGGTCGACTTGGGTACAAAGGGCCCGGCCCGGCCGGGCGAGGTGGAGCAGTTTCGCCAGCGGTTAGTGCTGGCGCTGGACGTGGACGACTCAGTCATGGCAATGCGGTGGGCTGCGCGGATGCAACCCTGGTTCGGAGTGGCCAAGGTGGGCCTGGAACTGTTCAGTGCAGCTGGGCCGCAGGTGGTGGCTGAGCTGTTGGAGGCCGGTTTCAGGGTCTTCGTCGACCTGAAGGTGCTCGACATCCCGACTACGACGCGCAAAGCCGCGAGGGTGCTCGGTACCCTTGGTGCTTCCTACCTCACTGTCCATGCCTCCGCCGGGGTTGCCACCCTGGCCGCAGGTGCCGAGGGGCTGGCCGAAGGCGCCGCCAGAGGTGGTTTGCCTGCCCCGGCCGTCCTGGCGGTCACGGTTCTTACGAGCGAAGCGGAGGCACCGGCCGACCTGGTGCGTTCTCGGGTTGAGGCAGCCCGGGAGGCGGGGTGCGGCGGCTTCGTGTGCGCCGCCTCCGACCTCAGTGAGGCCAAGGCCATCGCTCCCGGGCTGCTCGCCGTGGTGCCCGGGATCAGGCTTGCGGGCACCGGAAGGGACGACCAGGGCCGGGCCGCCACGCCTGCCGAGGCTCTCCTCGCCGGAGCGGACATGTTGGTCATCGGGAGGGCGGTCACCGCTTCGCCAGAGCCCGAAGCCGCCGCAGCCTCGATCGTCGAGGAGCTCGTCGCCGCCTCAGCGAGCGTTTAGCCCCGGGAGGCCGCCGGGAGGCCAACGCCGGGAGGCCGCCAGCACCCGGCCCAGCACGGCGCCCGAACTCCGTCGAACGCCCCACGGCGGGCCGAGAGGCCCGAAAGCGGCCCGCGACAGGCTCGAAAGCGGTCAAAAGGTGCCTGAGAGCGGCCCAAAGGCGCTTCCGGTGGGCCTCGGTGAAGTTTTTGGGCCAGGATTTCACAACCTCGCGATGCAACGCGCTAGGGTGCGCACCATGCCTTTGCCGCCCACTCTTTCCCCAGAACAACGCCAGGCCGCCCTGGAGAAGGCCGCTGCCGCTCGTAAGCAACGAGCTGAGCTTAAGGACCGCCTCAAGATGGGCTCTGTTTCCTTGAAGGAACTTCTCGACCAGGGACAGAACAACGAAGTGATCGGCAAGATGAAGGTGCTTGCCGTGCTCGAGAGCCTTCCCGGGCTCGGGAAGGTCAAAGCTCGTCGCGTCATGGACGAGGTCGGCATCAGCGACACCAGGCGAGTTCAGGGCCTGGGGGATCAGCAGCGCCGCAAATTGCTCGAAAAGCTGAGCTAAGACCCGGCCGGGGTGGTCCCATGCCCGCCTGCGGGCTACCTTCGACCACGACCTTGTCTTGGACCGCTCTGAGCAGTTGCTGCGCGGATGGCTGACGGCTGTGCTGTCGGTGAGGCACCCGGCCCCCCCGAGTATCCCCCCAGCCTCCATAACGGGGCGACGCATCCCGAACGGGTAGGAGCTGGCCGAAGCGTCAGGTCGCCATCGCCATTTCTTGCTTGGATGATCCGTTGAGCACCACCGGCCCGCCCGACAAAGTGGGAGCGGGTGAGCCGCGTAACCCGCTCATTTTCGTCATTTTCGGAGCAGGGGGAGTGGGAAAGGGAACGCTGGTCGCCCGGCTCACGCAACTCCGCGACGGCCTTTGGTTGTCGCGCTCGTGGACGACCAGGCCGCGCCGGCCCTCGGAGCCCGAGAACGCCTATGTTTTCGCAACTCGCCAGGAGTTCATGGACCGCGTGAGCGCCGGCGGCTTCGTCGAGTGGACCGAGTACTCCGGCAACGGCCGGCTGTACGGCACCCCGACCCTGGAGCCAACGGGAGGTAGCGACGTCGTCCTGGAGATCGACGTGGACGGGGCGTCGCAAGTGAAGCAGAGGTACCCCGAGGCGGTGCTCGTCTTCATATCGGTACCGTCGGTCGAAGTGCAGGCAGAACGGTTGCGCCGGCGCGGCGACGACGAGGCCAGTATCGAAAAGCGCCTGCTGGTGGGGGCCGAAGAAGAGCGAGCCGGGCGCGAGATAGCTGACCATGTCGTCGTGAACGATGACATAGAGCGGGCTGCGGCCGAACTCGCAGGTATAATCGATGCCTCCCGCCAGGTACCCGGCTGACGAGACGCGCTGTAGCGATGTCCCGCCGGCCCTGTACCCCGCTGAACCCCCATGTGGCTGACCCGATAGGAGCTGGGCTGAATGGCTGAACGAAGGCCGACGATGATGGACCCGCCGATCGAGGCGCTGCTCGACAGGGTCGACTCCAAGTACACCC
>Ga0307477_10002469_pt1 | contig 14328 bp, 14 predicted proteins | sample atmos_gasesECM2C_FD_203316 | JGI IMG/M metagenome (GOLD analysis project Ga0307477, IMG submission 203316) | Hardwood forest soil microbial communities from Morgan-Monroe State Forest, Indiana, United States - atmos_gasesECM2C_515 | ecosystem: Environmental > Terrestrial > Soil > Temperate...
GAAACCAATCCCCCCGTCGCTTCCTGCAAGCGGTTCAGCAACTCGACCGCGATGCCGGGATTGGAAAGCGCGGCGAGCACCGTCGCGAAGCCGGCTGGTTTGGGAAACAATTTGACCATTACCGCGGTAATGATGCCAAGCGTGCCCTCGGCTCCGATGAAAAGCTGCTTCAGATCGTAGCCGGTATTATCCTTTCTCAGGCCTCGCATCAGCTCCAGTAGCCCGCCACTTGCCAACACCACCTCCAACCCGAGCACGAGATCGCGCATCATGCCGTAGCGGAGCACATTCACCCCGCCTGCATTGGTAGAAACATTGCCGCCAAGCGTGCAGGAGCCTTCGGCAGCAAGGCTCAGCGGGAATATCCGGCCTACGCTCTCCGCGGCTTTGTGTGCATTGGCCAATACCACGCCCGCTTCGGCCACTAGAGTATTCTCGGTCGCCGAAACGGCGCGAATAGCATTCAACCTTGCGAGCGAAAGAAGAACTTCGCCGCGGGTTGGAATTTGACCGCCCACCAGACCCGTGTTGCCTCCCTGGGCCACAACGGCGGTGTTGGTTTCGTTGCAGACGGCGAGAATGCGCCTGACATGGTCCACGGACGCCGGTTTCAGCAGCAGCGGCGTCACGCCCCTCCAGCGCCCTCGCCATTCGGCGAGATGGGGCGCAATTTCGTTCTGATCTTCGCTCCAGCCGCCCGGTCCTGCGGCTTCTTTAAGCTTTGCCGCCGTCGATGAATCGAGGATGCTCATAAGAGACTAGTCGCGCGGCGCGGCAGCCCGCGCAAGCCGATCATTGATGGCCTGACCGAGGCCTCTATTGGGTATGGGCATGACCGCTATGGTTTCTGCCCCGAATCCGTCCAATTGGCGCAACATGGCAAAGAGATTGGCTGCCGCCTCTTGCAGATCGCTCGCTTCGCTTAAATTGCATATTTGTCCGGCGCCTGACGGGATGTCGCGGCCAAAGGCCAGCAGCGCTTCGCCAGGTTCGATCGTCGTCGCGTTCAGCCGGACTCGCGCGCGTGGCGCGTAGTGGCTCGCCATCATGCCCGGTCCCTGAATATCCCGGCCCGCCGTCTGCAAAGGCCCTGCCAGTTTTTCGAGTTCTTCGCGTGCGATTGCCCCGGGGCGCAGCAATACCGCACGTCCATCGGCAAAGCCGATAACGGTCGACTCGATGCCAATGGCGCAAGGGCCCCCATCCAGCACCAGCGCGACACGGTCCTGAAGCTCGTCGGCAACGTCGGCGGCCCGTGTCGGGCTGATGCGCCCGGCGCGATTGGCGCTGGGCGCTGCGATGGGAAGGCCTGTCGCGTCGAGCAGCGCCCGCGCGACAGGATGGGCCGGCGAGCGGATCGCCACCGTCTCGAGGCCCGCACTTGCGAGCGAAGAAAGTTTTACACCACCGCGACGCGGCAGGACCAGCGTCAGTCCGCCGGGCCAAAACGCATTTGCCAACGATGCAGCCAGCGAATTGAAAACCGCGAGTTCGGCTGCTTCGTCGCGATTGCGCACATGGATGATCAGCGGGTTGAAACGAGGTCGCCCCTTAGCAGCAAAAAGCGAAGCGACGGCATGATCGTTGCGGGCGTCTGCGCCGAGCCCGTAAACCGTTTCGGTCGGAAAGGCCACCAATCTGCCCTCGCGCAACAATTGCGCAGCTCGCGTGATATTTCGCTCGCCGGCCTCAACGATGCGCGCGGAAACCTGGTTTCGAATCATGGCCGGTGACGCCCTAACACCTTGCTGTCTTTGGGAGTCTGTAAAAAACCGTCGATCTGTCGTATAAAGATGCCGCCCATAAATCCACAACCTCATGGGGGGAAATAATGGCAACAGCATCGATAGCGCAAACATCCAATGACGACCTCGGCAAGCTGATCCTTCGTCTCACGGTCGGAATCCTGATCGTCTTCCATGGCCTCGCTTTGGCGACCGGCGACATGGGAATTCCCAACAATCTCGCCCGTTGGCATCTCCCGACAAGCTTGGCGTGGTTAGGCTTTGTCGTGGAATTTGCCGGCGGCCTGGCCATGGTCTTGGGCGCCTACGCCCGGCTCGGCGGTCTACTTCTCGGAATCTTCATGATCATCGCGATTTTCATGGCCCATGCCGGATTGATGGGTTCGCAGAACCATCTCTTCCTGGTGGCCATGAATCCCGCGGGCAATCATTGGGACCATTATTTCCTGGAAACCCAGATGTTCTATTTGCTCGGCGGCTTCGCCGTAGCTCTGCTGGGTGCAGGCAAATACGGTCTGAACATTGGAGGCAAGTGGAACTGAGTTCGCCTTAGGAATTATCGATCGGGCTTGGCGAATCCGAGCCCGATCGAATAACCGCACCTGTAAGGAGAAACTCCATGGCTTCCACGGCTATGACGGGCGCTGAAACACGCGCTGTGGCTGACTTCCGCGAAGACTTGGCCAAGCTGGTGTTGCGCGTGACGGTCGGCATCCTGATCCTCTTGCACACCTGGGCCGTGATCACTGGCGAGCAGGCGATCCGCGATACGTTGATGCGGTGGGGGCTGCCGATTGGACTGGCTTGGAGCGCAGTAATCTTCGAAGGGGTCGCCCCCATCATGGTGATCCTTGGAATTTATGCCCGTGCCGGCGCCTGGTTGATGACTTTCTGGATGGTGATGGCATTCGTGCTCGCTCACATCGATACGGGGCATATTTTCCAGCTTGCGCAAAATGGGGTGGGATGGCGGGTCGAGGGTCCATTCTTTTTCCTCGCCTGCAGCCTTTGCGTCGCTCTTCTTGGTGCCGGCCGGTATGGTCTGAATATAGGCGGACATTGGAACGACTAAGCGGGCGCCCATTCGGTAAGGGGCTCATCTGGGGCGTCTTAGCCTTTTTATCGGCTTGGACGCTGTTGTCTGCGCATGCGGCGCCTCGGCCTGCCCAGGCGCGCCGCGCCATCGTGCAACGGCCTCAATGTCCGCCGGCGGGAGACCGAACCATCGTCTTCGCCAACGCCGTGAGCGGTTCGAGCTTCAAGACCGCTGACGGCATGGAGGTGAGGCTGGCAGGGGTGCTGGGGGCAGGCGAGGGCGGGGAGACCCTTAGCCCTGCACAAGCCACACAGGCCCGCGCGGCCCTTGCTTCTGCCATAGGGGCAGGACCCTTGACAGTGGCCGAGATCGGCACTCGCGACCGATATGGGCGCATTGCAGCTGAAGTTTTCGCAAACGGCGTCTGGGTTCAAAGTGCGCTGTTGCGCGCAGGCCAGCTGCGGGTCGCGGCGGACCATGCCGGCGAACCATGCGCGAAGCTGCTTCTCGCGGCAGAGGCAGAGGCCCGCGGCAGACAGGCTGGCCACTGGGCCGACGGCGTTTTTGCCTTGCGCATGCCGGAGCAATTCCGCAACAGCGCCGGCCATTTCGAAATCGTCGAAGGCATAGTGCGAGCAGCCAATCTGAACAAAGGCCGCGCCTTGATCGACCTTCGTGGGAGTATGGGTTTTAAAGCGACCGTCTCGGCCGCGGACATGAAAGATTTCCGAGCCGCACGTTTCAACTTCAGAAGGCTCGCAGGTCAACGCGTCCGTTTGCGCGGCTGGATAATCTCTGACGATGGTCTGGAAATGGAAATTGCGACCCCCGCAGCGATTGAATTTGCCGATTGCAGGCGGGGAACATCAGGGCGCTGCTAACGACAACAGCCCGGAGCGGGCCCCGGGCTGTTGAAAATTGACTCGCTTGCGGTTGCCTTACGCGGCTTTTTTCACCAGGGCGCTTTCGACCCGCTTGACGGCAGACTGCTCGTCAATGCGCTCGATGGCCGCAACCTCACGCGCCATGCGGGCGAGCGCCGCCTCATAGAGTTGCCGCTCGCTATAGGATTGCTCCGGTTGGCCGCTTGCGCGATGGAGGTCGCGCACGACTTCCGCGATCGACACCAGATCGCCGGAATTGATCTTCGCCTCATATTCCTGCGCGCGGCGACTCCACATCGTGCGCTTGATCCGTGCCCGTCCCCTCAACGTATTGAGCGCGGTTGCCACAACATCGGGAGTGGACAATTTGCGCATTCCAACCGCTTTGGCTTTAGTCGTTGGAACACGTAGGATCATCTTGTCCTTTTCAAAGGCTATCACGAACAATTCCAGCGTAAGGCCGGCAACTTGCTGTTCGTCCACCTTCTGGATTCGTCCCACGCCATGCGTGGGATAGACCACGAAGTCGCCGGCTTTGAATTCATGTTTCTTGGCGGGCGTGGCGGGTTTGACCATCACGACCGGAGGCTTCACAAGCGCTGGCGCCTTCGGCGGAACAGCCTTGATCGTGGCCGGCTTTACCGTGGGACCCTTAGCGGGAATCCCCTTCGGCGCGGCTACCTTGAGAGGAGCGGCCGGGATTTTCTTCTTCACAGCAGTCGTCATTTGAACCTTCCAAGAACGGTGACAGGCATCAGGAGGACGCCCGTCTTTGGCCAAGTCGGCACAACCTCAAGTTGCGGCAACATCGCCGGCCGACGCACAAGCAAACACAGCCTCAACCGGGGCTCGCGCGTCTCCACTTGCGAAACTCGGAAAACCTCGGCCGGCGATGCCATGCGCCGGTTTTGGGCGCCCCTATAGTTAGCTTATGAGCAGCGTAAGACGCGCCATTCCTTCTACGGCCGGGAACATACCACAGCTGCCGCCCAAAAGGAAGCAAAAATCTCGGTTCAACTGTTTGAGTGGACGCACTAATCCTGGATTTCACAAACTTGTGTCGCAGATCAGGCGCCAAATGCTGGATTAAACAGTGAAAATTATTGGCGGCGATTCGAACACTTTCATCTCACGAACCGGTCCCCGGATTTGGACTGAAATATTGGTCGAACTTTTCGGTTTTCCCATCCCAGTCTTTGGCGTCGGGTGGGGGGTCTCCTTTGACCGTTATATTCGGCCAGACCTTCGCGTAAGCGGCGTTCAATTCGAGCCATTTCTCCAGACCGGACTCCGTATCCGGCCTGATCGCGTCGGCCGGGCATTCGGGCTCGCACACGCCGCAATCGATGCACTCGTCAGGGTGGATAACGAGCATGTTTTCGCCCTCGTAGAAGCAATCGACGGGGCAGACCTCAACGCAGTCCATGTACTTGCAGCGAATGCAAGCTTCCGTGACAACGTAGGTCATAGCGCTCTCCAACTCTGCGAGGGTCAATAAAGCGGCCCCCCCTTGCGATCAAGAGATGGGGGCGACATGCCGCAGGAAAGGTCTCAACCGGCGATTAATTCATAGAGCGTCCTGGCTTCCGCAGCCGGTCCGCGGCGCAGCCCCAAGCCGAGGACTTTGAGCGAAATCACCGTCGCCCCAGCCGGAAGCGTTATCACATCACCCACCCGGACGGCAGTACTCGGCTTTTCGACGCGTTGGCCATTGAGCCTGATCAGACCCATGGTGGCTTTTTCCTGCGCTAGGGCTCGCGTTTTACAGAATCGCGCATGCCATAGCCACTTGTCGATGCGTAGCGACTCGCCCAACAGTCAATCTGCAGGGATGAGGCTGGCGAGTCCGGCAAATGGTGAATGGGCAATCGGCGGATTTCTCTTACTAGCCTTTCGCGCAGTTTTGCCGGTCCGAATGCGCTGCCAGACGGCTGTTTGCCCGTTTGCGCCCAAGCGCTCGGCGCGCGTCCAACCTAGAGTCGTCACAATCAACGAGGCCGCCTCCACGCTGCAGCCGAGCAGCGATACCAGCCTCGCCAAGACTGCATCGGCATCGCCCTTCTCGCGTGATGCTTTGAACAGGACCTCCTCTATGCGATCCAGAATATCCAGCCGAATCGCCCGCCCGCCAATGTTGCGGAAAAAAGCCGCGGTCAGAAATCCATCCGGCATGGAGGCGTCAGTCTCGTCCAGAGCAAACGACGTCAAACCCGGAGCGGGCGGAGCGGGAACATTAGCGAGCCTGGCATGGATCGCCCATAGCAGTGCGGCGAGCGCCGAAGCTGCGGGCCTGATGAGCCGCGGAAGGTAAATGGCTCTAACCCCGGTGCGCACCCCAAAACGTCTCAGCTCCTTGGCGGCTTCGCGCGCCTCCGGAGAGGCTGCGCGTTCGTAATCGAGTTGACCGAGATTCTCGGCCAACCGGAAAGCGAGCCCACGCGCGGGACCGGGAAGCCCGCCTTCGTCCCATGACGATGTCCTCGCTTCCGCTGCTTTGCGCAGAGCGACCAACGGTTCGAGCAGCCGATCAATGTGCTCAGCCATCCAGCTCTCGAGTCGCGCCTGGACCATCGCACGCAATTCGCCCTTCAACAGATCATCGGCAAGGAGCTCAACGCCGGGGCTGAGGGGGTGTGGTCCGGTCGTCAGCTTTGCGACGGCGGCGCCCGACCACCAAAGCCTGCCATGCTCGCTCAGGGTGATGGCGTCATCGGGAGAGCGGGAGAGCGCACGAGCCCTTCCCGCGAATTCAACCTCGAGTCCTTTCGATGCCGCCGTGCGCAAAGTTCGCTGGTGTATGCCTTCCGCGCGCGGATCGGGCGCAAACCGAAAGCCGTCGAGCTTGCCGACATATTCCGAGCCAAGCCGGACCGCACCGGACTCATCGAGCCCAAGCACCAATTGTTCCTCATCGCGCAAATGCCGCATCAGAAGTGCGGTGCGTTTGTCGATAAAGCGCTGCGTCAATCTCTCATGGAGCGCATCCGATAGCCGGTCCTCGACGGCACGCGTTAGCTCTTGCCAATGGACCGGATCCTGGGTCCAACCCGGTCGATGCGCGGCGTAGGTCCAGGTGCGGATTTGCGCCAGGCGGCCGGACAGCGTGTCGACATCGCCATCGACGATATCGAGCCGCGCGATTTGCCGCGCCATCCAATCTTCCGGTAACACGCCTGCCGGGCTGAGCAGGTGCCGGAAAATTTGGCCCACGAGCCGGGAGTGCTCGTCCGGAGTCAGTTTCCGGAAATCCGGAAGCTGGCAAGCCTGCCAAAGCAAGCGCACTGCAGCCGGAGCCGACGCCGATGCGCGAATCTCGTCATCTCTAGCGAGCGCTTGCAGCGTGGCATGATCCGACGAGGGGCGGCCTTTGATCAGGCCGCGTGCCGGCGTCGGCGCATCGAGGCTATTCAGCAATCCGTTGAGTGAGCCAAAATCGAGCGCGCTGTTGCGCCAATGCAAGGCTTTCACCGGGTCGTAACGGTGGTTTTCGATTTGTTGAACCAGCTCCGGATCGAAGGCTTCCGCATCGCCGGTGACCCCGAACGTCCCGTCATTCATATAGCGTCCGGCCCGGCCGGCGATCTGGCCGATCTCCTCGGGCTTCAACGGCCGCATCATTGCGCCGTCGAACTTGTCCCGCGCGGCAAAGGCGACGTGATCGACATCCATATTGATGCCCATCCCGATCGCATCGGTCGCGATCATGAAATCCACTTCACCCGATTGATACAGCGCCACTTGAGCATTGCGCGTGCGAGGACTGAGGGCACCCAAGACAACCGCAGCGCCGCCGCGCTGACTGCGCACGGTGTCGGCGAGTCCGTAAACGTCCTCCACGGAAAACGCCATGATCGCCGAGCGGCGGGGGAGGCGGGACAGCTTCTTGGGACCGGTATAAGCGAGGTCGGAAAAACGCGGACGCGTGATGAAGTGCGTTTCGGGAGCAATCCGCGCAATCGCGTTGCGCATGGTCGCCGCGCCGAGCCACATCGTCTCCTCTTCGCCCCGGCTATTGAACAAGCGGTCGGTAAACACATGACCGCGTTCGGAATCGGTGCAGAGCTGGATTTCATCCACCGCCAAAAAGGCCACCGCTATGTCCACCGGCATTGCCTCGACAGTACAGACGAAATAACGGGGAAATTTTGGAACGATGCGCTCCTCGCCGGTAATCAGGGCGACGTCTGCCGCGCCTTTGAGGCGCACCATTTTGTCGAAGACTTCACGCGCGAGCAGCCTTAGCGGCAGGCCGATCATGCCGGAACGGTGTGCCAGCATGCGATCGATCGCGAAATGGGTTTTGCCGGTATTCGTCGGTCCAAGAACTGCTGTCAGCCGGCCCCGGTCCGGCGCCGGCTTGCCTAGAGGTGGCTTCGGCAATGAGCGGCTACGCATCGACTCTACCCATTTTCCAAAGATTTTCCGGGCTTCGGGCAGAAGCTGCAAGCATCAGCGCAGCCACACCTGAGCAAGAAAGACCAAATTTAAAATGGTTTCATCGATTAGCTGTGGATGAATAATCGCGGAAGGCACAGAGCACGAACAAATCATGCCCGAATCACTAACCGCAGAATACGTCATTCTTCGTTCACGCACAATATATCGCAAAGCATCCAAGCTCGCAAACTATTTCTGGTAGGCAATAGCAGCATGCCGCTCGAAAACAGAGTTACCCACCGAAAAAATTGCGAACCGCCAAATTTGGCTATTCAGCTCGTATGCGCAAGCGGCAGGCCATCCAATTTTGCCTGCGAAGCCACGGCTGCGACGATCCCGTATTCGGTTTCGGCCCATACTCTCACAGGCACCATATAGGATTTGCTCGGGTCGGAACCGCTCTTGGCCTGGACGACCCAAGCAAACATTTTCGGAAATTTATTCTTCCCGTCGATGACGCTTTGCGGGTAGCCGGCGATCTCTTTGTAGTGGATCTCGCACACCAAAGCGGGGCCGCTATACAGCCCATTATCCATATGGATATCGGCCTTTTTTACATAGTTGAAGACCAGATTATAGCGCCGCCGTCCGTCGAAGACAGGCGCGACGACTTCACAGGGCTTGCCTTGCGAAACAGGCAAACTGGTCAGGTAAACGGCAGCGCTTAAGGGATCCAAGGTCCTTTTGCGCTGTTCTTCGCTGACCGCATAACGATTGTCCCCGTAAGGCGGATCGGCCACGACGCTTTTTGGTCCGTCCGGCCCGAAGGTGAGGGTGGCGTGGCGCCTCTCCGGCGAGCGATTTTGCGAGAAGGAATCATAAAGGCTGGGCTGCACCTTGCCCGGGCTTGCTAATCCGCTGGATGAGGTTTCGATCTTGGCCTGCCAGAAAGCATTGACGATACCTTTTGTTTCAAGGGTAGAAATAGCTTTGTAGTCGCTCCCTTGAAACCGCGCCGACATTGCCACTTTTCCTAGCGGTATCCCGCCGACGTACAGATCGAAAGCCAAATCGAGCGTGGACGCGGGTCCTGCGGTGTCGTCAGGGCTTTCACCACCCACGCCGAATACCGGGCCGCTAAACGTCAACGCGGCAGTCAGGATCGCGGCAAAACTAAAGCGGGTCATTTCTCCTCCGAATGCGCCTGAATACGAATAACGGCCGGGGGCAGTTCCCTGAGCTTGAGCATAGGCCGGGTTATGGCCAAAAGAAGACCTGGACTCTTAGAAGTCCCGGCCGGCCAGTGGAAATGACTTTTGCTTGACGCCCAAGAGGAGCTTCGCCTATGAGAGCCCCTCTTCGACCACGGCTGAGACAAGGGATCGAATATGGCGCGTCGTTGCGAATTGACGGGCAAAGGGGTCCGAAGCGGGCACTTGGTCAGCCACGCCAATAACCGGAAAAAACGCGTGTTCCGGCCCAATTTGCAGTCCGTCAGCCTGGCGAGTGACGCCTTGGGCCAAAGCATTTCCTTGCGGATCAGCATGAACGCGCTGCGCACCGTAGATCGCAGCGGCGGGCTCGATGCCTTCCTGCTCAAAGCGAGCGATGAGCGGCTCTCGATCCGGGCTTTGCGTCTGAAACGCCAGATCGCCAAGAAACAGAAGAGCGAAAGTTCGAAAGCCGCTTAGGCCGCCCTGGCCGGCGGCGCTGATCCGCGCCCGGGAAACCGCTCGCCGCGCTTTTTCGCAAACAACTCGATCAACTGATCGGTCATAGCGCCGCCCAATTGTTCGGCATCGAGAATTGTCACCGCGTGCCGGTAATAGCGCGTGACGTCGTGGCCAATGCCGATTGCGACCAGTTCGACCGGCGATTTTCCTTCAATTTCGGCGATCACCTGGCGCAGGTGCTTATCGAGATAATTGCCGGCATTTACCGAAAGCGTGGAATCGTCGACCGGCGCGCCATCCGAAATCACCATTAGGATGCGCCGGGATTCGGGCCGGGCAATCAGCCGGCTGTGAGCCCAAATGAGCGCTTCGCCGTCAATGTTTTCCTTGAGCAAGCCTTCGCGCATCATCAAACTGAGATTGCGCCGCGTGCGCCGGCCGGGCACGTCGGCGGACTTGTAGATGATATGGCGCAAATCGTTCAGCCGCCCGGGATGCGCCGGCTTGCCCTCGCTTAGCCAACGTTCGCGCGATTGTCCGCCTTTCCAGGCTCGCGTAGTAAAGCCCAGCACCTCGACTTTCACGGCACAGCGTTCGAGCGTGCGCGCGAGAATATCCGCGCACATCGCGGCTACCATGATCGGCCGGCCGCGCATCGAACCCGAATTATCCAGCAGCAGGGTAACGACCGTGTCGCGGAAATCCATTTCGCGCTCGATCTTGAACGAGAGCGGATGCATGGGATCGATCACCACGCGCGACAGCCGCGCCGAGTCGAGAATTCCTTCCTCGAGATCGAATTCCCAGGAGCGGTTTTGCTGGGCCATCAACAGCCGTTGCAATCTGTTGGCAAGCCGCGCCACAAGCCCTTGAACGGGAGCGAGCTGCTGGTCGAGAAAATTGCGCAGCCGGGTCAGTTCTTCCACGTCGCAGAGATCTTCCGCGTTGACCGCTTCGTCGAATTGGCTGGTAAAGACTTTGTAATCCCACCGCTCGACATCGGCGAAGGGAAGATCGGGACGGACGGGCCGTTTGCCCGCCTTGGTCTCCTGCGAGTCCTGAAGGTCGGAATCTTCGGCTTTCATTTCCCCGGCAACGTCCTCGCCGGCTTCGCTTGACTCCTTCTTTTCGCTTTCGAGACTTGACGGTTCGTTGTCTTCGCCTTCGGATTCCTCCTGACTTTCCGACTGCTGATTCGAATCCTCCGGCGTCTCTTCTTCGCCTTCGGGCTCTTCGACATATTCATCGGCAAGCTCGAGCCCGGTCAGGATGGCGCGGGTGAGCTTTCCGAACGCGCGCTGATCGCGCACCGTATCTTTCAGCCGGTCGAGATCGAGCCCTACTTTGGCCTCGACGAAAGGACGCCAGAGATCGACCGCGCGGCGCGCGATGTCGGGGGGCGGATCGCCGGTCAGACGCTCCCGCACGATCAGGCCGAGCACGTCGGTCAAAGGCGCCTGAATCTGCTCTTTGACATCGCCCAACCCGTGCGCTTTGCAGCGCATGGCGAGAATCGCGCCCAAATTTTCGCGCACGCCGGGCATCGCAAGTGCGCCGATGGCTTCGACACGGGCCTGTTCTGCCGCTTCGAAAATTGCGCTCGCATCGCCCCCCGCCGGGCGCAGCTCCTTGTCGATAGCGTCTAAATGATAAGCGAGTCTCAGGGCATAGGCATCGCCCGCGCCCCGCACGGCCGCGACTTCCTCCGCGGGAAGCGTGCGCGAAGGCAGCGGGAGCCGCACTTTCTTTCCGCGCAGCATCGGTTGCTCGGGCGAAAAAGTGACCTCCAGCTCCGGTTCCCCGGCCATGGCGCGAACCGTATTGGCCACCGCGCGCTTGAAGGGATCCGTCGGGTTTTCGTTCGTCACCGGACGGTCTCGCGGCGATTCATGCCACCAGGACCTTTGCCGCCGATTCCGGCAATTCCTCGCCGAAGCAGCGTTGATAGAACTCCGCGACCGCCGGGCGCTCCAATTCGTCGCATTTGTTCAAGAAGGTGACACGGAAGGCAAAACCCACATCCCCGAAGATCGTCGCATTTTCCGCCCAGGTGATCACCGTGCGCGGACTCATGACGGTCGAAATGTCACCATTGATGAAGGCGTTGCGGGTCATGTCCGCCACCCGCACCATGGCGGAAATGGCCTTCTTGCCTTCGGCCGTTTGATAGGCCGTGGATTTCGCAAGGACGATGTCGACTTCGGTATCGTGCGCAAGATAATTCAGCGTCACCACGATATTCCAGCGATCCATCTGCCCCTGATTGATCTGCTGTGTCCCATGATAGAGACCGGACGTGTCGCCAAGCCCGACCGTGTTTGCCGTGGCAAACAAGCGAAACGCAGGATGCGGCCGGATCACGCGATTCTGGTCGAGCAAAGTGAGCTTGCCTTGGACTTCCAGCACGCGCTGGATCACGAACATGACATCCGGGCGTCCGGCATCATATTCGTCAAAGGCCAAGCAGACCGGATGCTGGATGGCCCACGGCAGAATTCCTTCGCGGAATTCCGTCACCTGTTTTCCCTCTTTCAGGACAATGGCGTCCTTGCCGACGAGGTCGATGCGGCTGATATGCGAATCGAGATTCACGCGCACGCAAGGCCAGTTCAACCGCGCGGCAACTTGCTCGATATGGGTCGATTTTCCGGTGCCGTGATAGCCCTGGACGAGCACACGCCGGTTATGGGCAAACCCCGCCAATATTGCGAGCGTGGTTTCGCGATCGAAGACGTAGGCCGTGTCGAGGTCGGGAACATATTCGTTCGGCTTCGAGAACGCCGGCACGGTCATAGCCACGTCCAAGCCGAACGTGTTGCGCACGTCAACCATCATATCCGGCGCGGCAGCGGGATCGAGACCATTCATCGGCATTGTTGATCCAATCGTTCGGCGACGAGACGGCATAAGGGCGGAGCCGCTTCAGCCTCCCTTGGGGCAGCTTCGGCTTACGCGAAACCTGTCGCCCTGAGATGCCCGTAGGCCTTTATGACCTGCCTCAGCCGCTCTTCGGTGCCCCGGTTTCCGCCGTTTGCGTCCGGGTGAAAGCGTTTCACGAGTTCCTTATACCGGGCCTTTATCTCGTGCAAGCTGGCGCTTTCTTCAAGGTTTAGGACGGCAAGCGCGTCGAGTTGCGCTTTCGTTAATTGCGGGCGCCGGCGCGATTCGGCGGGATCGGCGGCTTCTTCGAACACGGCAAAGCCGTCTTCAAAACGATAGCTGTACACCGCGGTTCGATAGGCGGCCTCCCGAGGATTTAACGCCGCGCGTTTGCCCAAGGGCCAAGTCGGCCGGTGTCCGGTGATGGCGTCGAGGCAAAAGCGCTCGATCTCTTCATGACTCATGCCCGCGAAAAAATCCCATCGCGCATTGTGCTCGCGCAGATGGACGCGGCAAAGCCAGTGCCGATCATCCATATTGTGACGGGATTTCGGCACATGGCTCTCGGCGGGTTGGACGCAACCGGGCGACGAGCACCGTTTGATCTTTGCGGCAGCCCGCGGCCGCTCGGGCTTGATGCGGATGTCGTAACCGAAACGCGGGCGATAGGCTGCCGAACTCATGGCCTCATTATGGGGTGGAAGTTGTAAAAGACAAGAAAACGAAAGACTTGACATGCGCCTCGAGAGTTCTTTTAGACCTCGTGCATGAACCTTTCGTCACCCGTGGCCGCTAGATTGCGGCAAAAGCTCGAGGCGGCATTCGCGCCGCAAACTCTCGTGATCGACGACGAAAGCGCGCGCCACGCCGGTCATTCCGGAGCCCGCGAGGGCGGTGAATCGCATTTTCGCCTCCGCATCGTTTCGCCGGCATTCGCGGGCCTGTCCCGCGTCGAACGCCAAAGACGGGTTTACGCCGTGCTCGCGGACGAAATTGCCGGCGGAGTGCACGCACTCGCGCTAACGACGCTGACTCCAGAAGAAGCGGGTAAAGAGCGCGCTCAGTTTTAATGGAGTCGTAGTCTCAAAATTCCGCCTCCCCCTGGTGGGGAGGCACGCGAATTCGCGCTTCAGCGAATTCGCGGGTGGGGGGATTTCGAAGCGCTTCTCGCCCACCCGAAATTTGCTCCGCAAATTTCGACCTCCCCACAAGGGCGAGGTGGAACCGTGGGTCCACTTAAAACCAAACCACCTCTAACCGTTTTGCTGCATGGGCGGTGTGATCCGAAGCGCCATGATCTGATTGCGCTGCCGCCGGAGAATCTCGAACTTGAACCCGAAAAATGAAAAAAGCTGCCCGACATCGGGAATAATTCGGGCCTCGTGAATGACAAGCCCGGCAATCGTAGTTGCCAGTTCGTCGGGCAGATTCCACTGCAGCTCGCGATTGAGATCGCGTACCGGCGTCCAGCCATCGACATTGTAGGACCCGTCGGCCTGCGGGCGGATGCCTTCCGGCGCGTGCTGATCGTGCTCCTCCGCGATGTCGCCGAAGATTTCCTCGAGAATATCTTCGAGCGTGACCAATCCTTGCAAAACGCCATATTCATCGACCACCAGAGCGAAATGCTCGCGGCGATCGCGAAAGGCCCGTAGCTGCTCCTCAAGCGTCGTGGTATCGGGCACGAACCACGGTTGCGACGCGAGCGCCATGACATCCAGGGCTTTCCGCGA